>Ga0310696_10007947_pt1 | contig 12409 bp, 14 predicted proteins | sample AusTroGonzalo_MG_4_FD_203885 | JGI IMG/M metagenome (GOLD analysis project Ga0310696, IMG submission 203885) | Bovine rumen microbial communities from tropical cattle in Woodstock, Queensland, Australia - Gonzalo_02 (v2) (version 2) | ecosystem: Host-associated > Mammals > Digestive system >... | reverse complement strand
ACTATATGTTGACGAGATATTAGGTGTACAGGCAATAAAAAAGTAAAGTAGTGAGGACTGATATGTCGTATTACCCAGAGAAAGCAAATTGGATAGATCATTTGGCCGATAGGTCATTTAAGTCTATTGATATATTGCGAAAGCGCGTCGGAAAGATGGCGGCTCTCCAGGAGCCGGATTATACGGCAGCATTGGTAACGGCTTTCCCTTGGTATATGAACCGATTCAAGGTTCTGCCGAATGTGAAGTTTGGAGGTTGCTACGTTCATCAATCACCTATGGTGACATTCTGGTCAAAGACTACTGGTAATCATGAAACATGCGAAGCGGGTGACTTGCTGGTATTGTGCCGCAAGCACGTTGATGGAAAAAAGAATATCAATGCCACTTTGTTTCAGATAAAGAACCATGATGAAAAGACAAAGTCAATCGTTCATAAAATAGCTCCTAAGGAGAGAATACAACTTGAACTTTATCAGGATTGGCCAGTTTTTGAAATCAAACCATCCCCAATTCAATACGACATTCACCCCAAAGCAATAACACCAGGAGCTCAATATCTTTGTATTGCGGATGGTTTAGGAATATGCATGGGGGAGAAACGGTTGTATCATTCTCAACCAGCACAAAGAATGGAACTGTACAACTTATATACGTTAGGCCATTTCATCCTCAACTTTATAGACTGGCAGAATGGTAGACCCATATCATTGGAGAAAGATTGTAAAAATGATCCTTGGTCAAATTTTGTTTGGGAGTTAATTCATCGTACAATGGTTAATCCTTACAATAGAAGAAATGTTGGAATACACAATCAAAGCCGTACTTCTGGTGACTTTTTTATGAGTCTATTGGCTGAAACAAGGATTGCTGATGTTGATGATTGGGAGAATACTGTGGAATATGGAAAAATATTTTCTAATGAAGTATTTGATGGTATTTCCATATTGCTCATTGACGAACGTATCAAAAAGGATAGGAACGACTGATTATATTTCTAATAATTGACTTATGATTATAACGCCCCCAATCAAGAATATCAAGGAAGTGGCAGAGCCGTTGAAGGAGGAGATCCTGAAGGGTGATGTTCATACGATAGCGGAGATGAAGGCATGGCTGCAGTCTTTTGGATATAGTGATGCTATCAATGATGCGGCAATCAATTTTATCCTGCGTGAGTTTGTGATGAACAAGGTGTCTTGTGATGAAATGAGCAATATGGATATGATAGTAGAACTTCTTCGTCCGCAACTGGAAGTCACAAAGGAGGATATAGAACCAGTCATTATCATGGGATTGTACCATCATCGTGACCTTATTGGTTCGCCAGGTGCATTTATAAAAGTAATTAAGAAGTGAGTTTTCATAATGCCAGAAGGCTGGCTTCTGGCAATAAAAGATAAAAATAACGAAAATACAAGATATGTTCAACTTAGATAAGTTTATTGCGGATTCGGTGACTTACAGGCCGGAGAGCATGTTTAAGGGTGACATCGAGGCAAATGCCGAGAAGCTCACCCAGGAGATAAAAGGCAAGAAGGTCTGTGTGATTGGTGGCGCAGGAAGCATTGGTTCCAGTTTCATCAAGGCCGTGCTGCGCTTCGAGCCAAAGAGCGTGGTGGTGGTAGACCTGAATGAGAACGGACTGGCGGAGCTGGTGCGCGATGTGCGCTCAACGAATGGCCTCTACGTGCCTGATGAGTTCCGCTGCTACACGCTGAACTTTGCAGACCCGATCTTTGAGCGCATCTTCCGTGAGGAGAAGGGTTTTGATATTGTGGCGAACTTCAGTGCGCACAAGCATGTGCGTTCGGAGAAGGACCGCTACAGCGTGCAGGCGCTGATAGAGAACAACGACATCAAGGCGAAGAAGCTGATGGACTTGCTGACGGTATATCCCCCGAAGCACTTCTTCTGCGTTTCGACGGATAAGGCTGCAAACCCTGTGAACATCATGGGCGCCTCGAAGCGCATCATGGAGGACTTGGTGATGGCATACAATAAATATTTTAAGGTGACGACAGCTCGCTTTGCGAATGTGGCATTCAGCAACGGTTCGCTGCCTGACGGCTGGATTCACCGCTTGCAGAAGAAGCAGCCGCTGGCTGCACCAAGCGATGTGAAGCGTTACTTCGTTTCGCCCGAAGAGTCTGGTCAGATATGTATGCTGGCTTGTATCCTGGGTAATGGGGGCGAAGTGTTCTTCCCGAAGTTGGGCGAAGACCAGATGCTGACGTTCTCTTCGATCTGCGACAAGTTTGTGACGGCTAACGGTCTGGAGAAAGATCCTTGCTCTTCGGATGACGAGGCCAAGCGCAAGGCCGCTGCACTGGGTTGGGATGACAACAAGTATCCTACGGTGTACTTTGGTTCGGACACCACGGGCGAGAAGGCCTACGAGGAGTTCTATGTGCCTGGTGAGAAAATAGACTTGCAGCGCTTCGCTGCCCTGGGTGTGGTCTGCCAGACCACTCGCCATGAAATGGCTGAAGTGAATGGGTTCTTCGAAAAGTTGGAAGGCATCTTCCAGAAAGAGGACTTCACCAAGGCTCAGGTGGTAGAGGCCATCAAGGAGTTCATCCCTAATTTTGAGCATGAGGAGAAGGGGAAGAATTTGGATCAGAAAATGTAATTAATTACACACAAATAATGAAAACAGCACTTATTACTGGAATTACTGGTCAAGATGGAAGTTACTTGGCCGAGTTTTTGTTAGAGAAAGGTTATGATGTACATGGAACGATAAGAAGAAGTTCTGTGGACTTCAGAGAGCGTATTGCTCACTTGGAAGGCACACCACACTTTCATCTGCATTATGCAGATTTAGGCGATTCGATGAGTGTGCTGGGTGTGATTGGAAAGGTTAAGCCGGATGAAATATATAATTTGGCAGCACAAAGTCACGTTCAGGTGAGCTTTGACTCACCGGAGTTTACGGCTGACGTGGACGCCGTAGGCGTGCTTCGTATTTTGGAGGCTGTAAGGCAGCTGGGCATGACGGAGACATGCCGTATTTACCAGGCGAGCACCAGCGAGTTGTATGGTAAAGTGGAAGAAGTTCCTCAAAATGAGAATACACCGTTCCATCCATATAGTCCATACGCTGTTGCTAAGCAGTATGGATTTTGGATTGTGAAGGAATACAGAGAGGCATACAACATGTATTGTTGCTCTGGTATTCTGTTTAACCACGAGTCAGAACGTCGCGGAGAGACGTTCGTGACGAGAAAGATTACGCTGGCGGCAGCCAGAATTTCTCAGGGATTGCAGGATTGCCTGTATCTGGGTAATATGGATAGTCTGCGTGACTGGGGCTATGCCAAAGACTATGTAGAATGTATGTGGCTGATACTGCAGCAGGACAAACCAGAGGACTTTGTGATAGCCACGGGCGTACAGCATTCCGTTCGCGAGTTTACAGAACTGGCATTCAAACACGCAGGCATTGAACTGAAGTTTGAAGGCGAAGGTATCAACGAGAAGGGTATTGTTGTTAGTGGTCCTGAGGCTTTGATTGGAAAGACTGTAGTGGCCGTTTCAGAGGACTTCTATCGTCCTACGGATGTAGTTAACCTTTGGGGTGATCCTACTAAGGCAAAGGCGAAGTTGAAGTGGAACCCGAACAAAACTTCATTCGAAGACCTTGTTCGTATTATGGTTGAAAGCGATGTAGCCAAGGTTGCTGCAGAAGGAGCGGCAGCAAAGGTTAGAACTAACTTAGCAGAATATCTGGAAAAGGGTATCGTGAAGTAGGCAAAACGAAGAGCCTTTCAGGCACATCGTTTTTGCCGAAAAGCGGTGGCGCTCACATCTGACGAAGAGAGCGGATTGTTTATGATGACAGGAGCCGAGCTCCTTTAACATTTTAACTTTTAAATCCCGCTACAGGCACAGATGGCTTTGCCATCAGAGCCTGAAGCTCATAAAGATGTAGCAGCCCGTGGCTGAGTAAACTCCGCCACCGGCTGGATTAATAAATAGCAAAGCTCCAGTGATTATTAGTAGTTATTAGATTGATATCATACCATGTTTTTTGTTGTCAGGATGTGTCCTTTTTTCAATACTTCCTGGGGTGTGTAAGCATTATTAACTTGTTTAATCAATTAATGAATATGGATAATATGAGAAAATTTTTTGTATGGTGGACGGGAGCAAACCTGGGCGGTGTCCTGAATGCGGAAAATATTGTATGATGTCGTTTAATAATGAACATAGTAGGATACTCTCAGGGTTCGAATCCCAACCGTCCACTATTAATAGAATAAATATAAATGGTTGATAGATACGAGTTCACTGCAAAAACAAAGAAAGAAATTGCAGCAAGAGCGGGCTACAGGTGCTCGTTCATTGGCTGTAATACCCTTCTGATTGGACCCAATGGCGATACGTCCATTGAGTTGGGAGAGTGTGCCCATATCTATGCTGCTGCAGGTCAGGGGCCGAGAGGGCAGGCGAACCTGTCGGAAGAGGCTATTAGGAGTGTAGAGAATGGAATCTACCTTTGCCACGAGCACCATAAACTCATAGATAGTGTTGAGGGATGTGCTAAATACGATTCCCAAACACTACTTCAGATGAAAGAAGCCCATGAGTATGAGATTTCGTGTGAGATAGGAATCCAGCAGCGCCCTATGACTCGTATTAAGAGCGTTACCTTCTTAAAACACCCGTTCTTCTCTCCTAACACAACCTTCAACCTTACCAAAACATCGGTGCTCCAAGGTGGCAACGGATGTGGTAAGACTGCCTTTATAGAGAGCTTAAATACTATCCTTACAGGCGAAATAGATGATCGATGGCAGAACGACGACATAGAAGCACTTATTACGATGGACAATTCCGTCAAACAGGTTATACGCTATGAGTACTGCAAGGGGGTACCACAGTATTATGATGACATTAATCGGCCTATTGGATTCTGTCCCTACGACATAGAGGTATTCCATCTCCATAGCAATAACATACCTTTTAGACCAGGACTGGATGACTTCAAGACTATCGCTCATCAATTGGGCATTAGTGAGGTAAAAGTTCGTACCATGGTTAATGCAGTTGAATTAGTTGACCCCATTATGGCAAGTCAAGCTGCTATTGCAACGGTCGCTGATGATGATGGTAAGGAGCATGAAAGTTTGATGCTAAGGATGTGTTGTAGTGGAAAAATCCGTCATTACTTTCAACTTTCAACCTCGCAGCAGAACGGATTCCTGCTTGATTTAGTGAGTGGCTATATGCGTCGCGTTGCCAAATATAAGCATGCCCTCCTACTCATCGATTGGGATTCATTTTGCACATTCGATGACCATTGGAAAAACCAATACTTTGCCGCTCTCCAAAAGACTGGTAACAACGTGCAGACCATAATCACCACACCTCATGCATTGGATAATATTAACGTAGGTGGATGGAATATCATAAAGATGAATTAGTAATCAACTAATACAATTGAATTATAGTTTAATGAGTTTGAATTGAAACTTGAAACCGATATGATCACTGACGAACTGATACTGAAAGCTATAGAGAAGTGCTTGGAGCAAGCATCTGATCCAGAGCAGAAGCGCCTCTTCCATTGGATGAAGGCTGCTATACAGTATCCAAGTATTGAGGTGTTTTTCAACGAAGTGCAAGCAGCAGGTCAAGGTTGTGGCAAGGTGTCATTATCTGCACTTGATAAAGCTATTGAGGCAGTTTACTCCTGTAAGGAATATCTAGCCGATACAATGGCTCTTTCAGAAGACGAGAAACAAGAGAAACTTCATTTGGAGAAGATTCGCTTGAATGTAGTACGAACACAAATAAAAGAAACCTTGTCCTTTTTAGGATGGTTAGAATAATGACAGGAAGGCTGCGGATGAGTGAGAGGAGAACCAAGCTAGTTTGAGTTCTCCCGAGCGGGAGCAGGCTCGAGCGAAGCTCAACTTTGCTTCTTTAACATTTTAACATTTAACAAAGAGACCAGATTTTATAAATGACAGGAGCCGAGCTCCTGATAACAAATATGGAAACGAATAAAATCAAAGAGCAATTCCACTATTTCAATATCCATGCTGATGTTGATTCGGTCTATGGCAATTGGGCTGTGTCAACAGATGGTGATGTAGTTAATTGTCTATATCCATACGCAATTTTGGCTATCCATTTCAAGGAAACAGACTGGATGGAGAGAATGAAAACTAAAGTCTGGTTTCGCCCTGAATGTGAGGATGCATTAAGCAAAGCTCTGGATAGGGCAAAAGAAATATTAAAATAAGAAAGTGATAACAATATGGGGCGGGCTCTTATCAGGGTCTCTCATAAATAAAGGTTCAATAACCTGATAATCTTGCCCCACTTTTGTTTTGAATAGTAATTAATGTGGAAAAACATATTAGTAAAAAAATAATAAGATAATTATGGCATACAAAATTCCTCTTTTTAATCTGAACTTCGACGAGCGCGAGGCTCAGGCAGCGTATGATACTATTAAGTCGGGGTGGATCTCTACAGGCCCGAAGAATGCTGAGTTAGAACAGATGTTTATTGATATGTGGAAGGTAAAGTATGCAGTGAGCATGTCGAACTGCACTGATGCCCTTCACGTGTGTTGTATGGTTTGTGGCTTCGGCCCTGGCGATGAGGTGATTTGCCCATCTCTGACCTTTGCTGCTTCTTGCAACTGCATCCGTTATGTAGGTGCTACACCTGTGTTTGCAGATATTGTTGGCCCAGACCATATCAACATTGATCCTGCTGACATTGAGCGCAAGATTACCCCCAGGACTAAGGGTATAGTGGTGGTACACATGGCTGGTTTCCCTGCCAAGATGGACGAGATTATGGCCATTGCTAAAAAGCATAACCTCAAAGTGGTTGAGGATGCTTGCCATGGCCCGCTTTCTGAATACAAAGGTCAGAAACTTGGAACCATTGGTGATTGTGCCGCTTTCAGTTTCTTCTCAAACAAGAATATTTCTACCGGTGAGGGTGGTATGTTCATCACCAACAACGAGGAGATGGAGAAGAAAGCCCGTTTGATTCGTTCTCATGGTATGAGCACCATGAGCTACCAGCGTGCAAGCGGTCATGCTACCGAGTATGACATCACTTGCTTGGGCTACAACTTCCGTATGGATGACATTCGTGCTGCTATTGCCATTGAGCAGTTGAAGAAACTTCCTGGCGATTTGGAAACTCGTTTGAAGGTACGCAAGCAGTATGTTGACCGCCTTTCTAAGATTGAGGGTGTGGTTGTACCTTTCGCTGACAATACTGAGTTCGTAAGCAACTATATCCTGCCTGTTGTCCTGCTGAACAGCACCAAGGAATATAGAAACAAGGTTCGTGAGTATATGCATGCAGCTGGTGTTCAGACCTCTGTTCACTATCCTGCAGCCCATAAGTTCTCTACTTATAAGGAACTTGGTGCAGTATTGCCACAGACTGAGTATGTGACCGATAATGAGGTGACGCTGCCTATGTATGCAGCTCTGACACCAGAGCAGATAGACTTTATTTGCGATACGTTTGAAAAGGCTGTAAAGGAGTGTAAGTAATGTATCAGAATAAGAAATCTGTTCTTATCTTCGGTGTTGGCTCGTTGCAAGAATCTATCATTGCGAGAGCCAAGAAGATGGGGCTTTACACTGTTGGTATAGATCCTTGCGAGGATGCAACTTGCAGAGATTGTGTAGATGCCTTTGAGGTGGTGCCAGGCCAAGACTATGAGGGACATTGTGCTGTGATTGAGAAGTATGGCATTGATGCCATAGTTACTGCAGCAACAGATAAGCCCCTTGTAATGATGGCTCGCTTAGCCGAGAAGTATGGCTTCCCGTTCTATAGCGTTGAGACAGCCCAATGGAGCACCGATAAGTTCCAAATGAAGAAACGTTTTGAGCTTGGAGGTGTTCCCCATGCTCAGGGTCGCTTAATCTCTAAGGTCGAAGAGACTGAGGGCTTGGTATTCCCTGTGATAGTAAAGCCTCGTGACAATTCTGGTAGTCGTGGAGTTAAGCTCTGTAGAGACAAAAATGAACTACAAATCAGCATTGATGAAGCTTTGGAAAATTCGAAGTTAGATACGGTGTTGGTAGAGGAGTTCATTGAAGGCCCGGAATATAGTATCGAGAGTTTGCATCATGATGGCATGAGTGAGGTTATACAGTTCACAGAGAAGAAAACCACAGAGTTTCCTTACAATGTTGAGTTAGGACATATCCAACCTGCCAACATCTCTGATGAGAATAAGCAGAAGATTCGTGAGATCATTTCTAAGATCGGAAAAGCACTAAACTTTGTGAATTGTCCTTCTCATACAGAGCTGAAGATAAACGAACGTGGTATCTTTGTGATTGAGACCAGCCCTCGTTTAGGTGGAGACTATATCACATCTACGTTGACTCCACTTTCAACAGGCGTGAACCTCGAAGATGAACTACTGAAGATTTCTTTGGGTGAAACAATCAATCCAATTCCCAAGGCTGTTCAATACTCAGGCGTACGCTTTTTCTCATTTAAGGAGGGTAATGTCATTAAGCATGCTCCAAATGAAGAGTTTGTGAAAGGCTGGCCACATGTGGTTGATTTCTCCTTTATGCTGAAAGAAGGTGATAAGGTTAATCGTATCACTTCAAGTTTAAACAGATATGGTCAACTGATTCTTCAAGCAGGAAACAGAGATGCAATTGAGGAAGCTTTTGATAAGTATGAAAAAGTAATTAAAGACAATTGTTTTTGATTGAATATGGCAAACATAGAATATGTTGAATTTTTAGGCGATAATAATCGCCCAAGATTGAAGTATTGTGGTGAGCATGTAATCCTTAATGCCATGTGCAAGATTATGCGAGCAGAAAACATGGAGATTGATGATTTTAGCCGTGTTTTGGATTATGCATATATTGACGCAGGTGCTTCGCTTAAGATAGGTAAATATAGTATTATTACCTGGCATTGTCTGATAGAAGGTGGTGCAAAAACGGTAATAGGTGACCGAGTTTTTATTGGTCCAGGAACAAAGATATTAACCTCGACTTATGAACTCAATGGATATTATGCAAACGAATTTCTTCCAAAGGAAGTTAGATCAACAGAATATGGAGATATAACTTTGGGGAATGATGCTTATATCGGAGCAAATAGTGTTATAACACCAGGAGTTACAATTGGTGAAGGTGCTGTTGTTGGAGCCAATTCTTTGGTGAATCGTAATCTAAAACCTTGGGGCATTTATTTTGGAAGCCCCGTAAAGCTAATAGGTATGCGAGAAAAACCAACCGAGGAGCGAAGAAAGATAGTTGAGGCCATGGACTGGACAAAACATTTCTAAAAACTAATGGCAATAACTACAATAAAAAATATAGAACATTTACTCTCTATGGAGGGGAAATGTTTGGGTAGTTCTGAATGGTTAACTATCGATCAGAATGTAATTAATCATTTTGCTGATTCAACTTTTGACCATCAGTGGATTCACGTAGATGCAGAGCGTGCTAAAACTGATAGCCCATATCAAACAACAATTGCTCATGGATATCTGACACTTTCATTGATTCCACATTTCCTTGATCAAATAATTGAGGTTGAGAATCTCAAGCAGCTGGTCAACTACAGTGTAGAAAAAATGGTATTTCGTTCTGCAGTTCCTGTCAACAGTAAATTGAGAATGAAGGCTACGCTGAAATCAGCGAAGGATTTAGGTAATATTTGCAAGGCATCCATACTTTGCTCTTTTGAAGTTGAAGGGAATGAAAAACCTGTTTTAGAGGGAACTATAGTTTTCCTATACTATTTCAAATAATTCAATTATTAACATTTTAAATATATTAAATTATGGACATTAACGAGTTTATTAAAGATTTCGCAGATCAGTTTGATGAGACCGAACTGGAAGAGTTCAAGCCCGAAACAGATTATCGCGAAGATTTGGACGAATGGAGCAGCCTTAATGGCCTTGCAATCCTGAATATGATTGACAAGAAGTATGGCGTGAAAATCACCGCTTCTGAAATCAAGGAGACCAAGACTATTGAAGATGTATTCAATCTCGTAAAATCTAAGATGTAATGCAGAATCCTTTTTCATTAGAAGGAAAAACAATCCTTATTACAGGAGCATCGTCAGGCATTGGCAAGGCTGTGGCACAGGAATGTGCCGCAGCTGGTGCCACCTGTATTATTTCAGCAAGAAACGAAGGAAGGCTCTCAGCAACATTAAGTAGTCTCGATGGTGAAGGTCATCAGTATTTACTGGCTGATTTGAGTCAGGCGGGGAGTATAGAAGCCATCGTTGAGCAGTTGCCAAAGTTAGATGGAGTCGTTTCATGTGCAGGCATTGTAGAGACCAAGATGCTGAAGTTCACTGAAGAAGATGATCTTCTGCGTTTGTTTAATACAAATGCTTTCTCTTCAATCAGGTTGATACGTGCATTGGTTCAACAAAAGAAAATGAAGAAGGAGGCATCAATAGTTATCATTTCCTCTATATCAGGAGTGAGGTGCGGGTATCTTGGTGGTTCCATCTATGGAGCAACTAAAGGTGCTCTTGAAGGTTTCGTAAAAGCTACAGCCCTGGAATTGGCACCTCAGAAAATAAGAGTAAATACGATTACGCCAGGAATGGTTGAAACATCGCTATTGAAAGATAGCGAGATTGATAGTGAGTTATTAGAGGCCGACAAACTGAAATATCCGCTAAAGCGCTATGGTAATCCAGAAGAAGTTGGATATAGTGCAGTTTATCTTTTGTCGGATGCAACGAAGTGGATGACAGGAACATCCCTGTTGATAGATGGAGGTTATACTCTTAATTAAGAAATAGAAAGAAAATGAAAGCATATATTAAGGCCATAGAATATTATTTGCCAGAGAAGGTACTGACAAATGCTGAAATAGCAGAGCGCTTCCCGGAGTGGTCAGCAGAAAAAGTAGCCAGTAAGGTTGGTATCACAGAGCGCCATATATCTGGTGACAATGAGACTGCTGCTGATATGGCATTCCAAGCAGCAGAAAAGTTGTTTAAAGCCAATGAAGGTGTTAGGGAACAAGTTGACTTTTTGCTACTTTGTTCGCAGAGCGTCGATTATAAACTACCTTCTTCCTCATGTATTTTGCAGAATAGATTAGGATTGAAGACATCTTGTGGTGCTTTTGATTTTAATCTGGGCTGTTCTGGATATGAGTATGGTCTTGCTGTTGCCAAAGGACTTGTTCTTTCTGGAATTGCAAAGAACGTCCTACTTTTGACAGCAGAATCTTACACAAAGTATATCCATCCAGAGGATAAGGGAAATATGACCATCTTTGGCGATGCTGCAGCGGCATCCTTGATTTCTACGGAGGGTTTTGCGGAAATAGGTGAGTTTGTGTTGGGAACTGATGGCTCAGGAGCTGAAAATCTTATTGTTAAGACTAAGGGAGCAAGGATTCCCAATGTTACGGGGAACAAGACGGAAGATGAAAATGGAAATGTTCAATGGGATGATTATTTGTTTATGGATGGTAAGTCCATTTTCGATTTTACATCAGAAGCCGTTCCTGCAATGACAGAAGAATTACTGAAGAAAGAGAATCTTAAACAAGACGATATTGACCTGTGGGTGTTCCATCAGGCTAATAAATATATGATTAACTACCTTCGTAAATTGATGTGTATAGACAAGGACAAGTTCTTTGTCTTTATGGATAAGGTAGGTAATACAGTATCATCAACTATTCCTATTGCACTGGTGGAAGCCAAGAAAGAAGGCAGGCTTCACGGCAATGTTCTTCTTGCAGGCTTTGGCGTAGGTTTAAGTTGGGGCGCAACAATACTCAAAATGTGATAATTGCATATCATAATATGATTGAAAGAATAAAAGAGCGTATTATTAATCCATCTGCTTCTTTGCTGGAAGCCATGAAGCTGATGGATGAGATTATGGTTAAAACCCTTTTTGTGCTTCAAGAAGAGCATTTTGAAGGTCTTGTTACCCTTGGTGACATTCAACGGGCGATAATTAAAAATATGGCCTTGTCAGAGCCTGTTCGTCTAATCCTTGACAAAGATAAGATATATGGTTATATAGAAGAAGGTGATGAGAGCATTAAGGATAAGATGCGCCGTATGCGAGCAGAGGTAATGCCCATCCTTGACGAGCAGGGTGAACTTGTTGATGTATGGTTCTGGAGCGACTTGTTCAAAAAGACAGAACTTACTCAAAGGGAAAAGATAGGTCTGCCAGTTGTCATTATGGCAGGTGGTAAGGGGACTCGGTTGAAACCCATTACCAACGTTATTCCCAAACCATTGGTTCCTGTTGGCGATAAAACCATCCTTGAAGTCATTATGGATCAATTTGAGAGTATCGGATGCCATAAGTTCTATATGTCTGTCAACTACAAAGCAGACATGATGAAATACTATCTCAGCCAGCTTGACCATCAATATG
>Ga0310696_10007946_pt1 | contig 12409 bp, 7 predicted proteins | sample AusTroGonzalo_MG_4_FD_203885 | JGI IMG/M metagenome (GOLD analysis project Ga0310696, IMG submission 203885) | Bovine rumen microbial communities from tropical cattle in Woodstock, Queensland, Australia - Gonzalo_02 (v2) (version 2) | ecosystem: Host-associated > Mammals > Digestive system >... | reverse complement strand
CACCCTCCACCAGGAAGAGTTCGCATTTCTCGGGATCGTGGTCACTGCAGTCGGCCAGCTTGCCGGGCATGCCTGCGCCGCCCATAGGGGTTTTGCGCTGGACCATTTCGCGGGCCTTGCGGGCTGCTGCACGGGCCGTGGCGGCCAGCACGATCTTCTCCACGATGGTCTTGCCCTCTTTGGGGTGCTCTTCCAGGTACTGGTCCATGGCAGCGGCAGTGGCCTGGGATACGGCCGATGTAGCCTCCGGGTTGCCCAACTTGGTCTTGGTCTGGCCTTCAAACTGAGGCTCGGCCACCTTAACAGAAATGACGGCGGTGAGACCTTCGCGGAAATCTTCCGGGCTTAAATCGCCTTTAAACTTGGCCAGGAGGTTATTTTTCTCTGCGTAGTTCTTCAGGGAACGGGACAGGCCCATCTTGAAGCCCTGGAGATGCGTACCACCTTCGATGGTATGGATGTTATTGACGTATGAGTAGATTCTCTCGCTGAAGCCGGTGTTGTACTGGAGGGCGATATCGATGGGAATCACCTTGTCTGAGTTAACCGTGATGGGCTCCGGAATGAGCTTGGGGGCGCCAGCATCCAGGTAGTCGATGAATTCCTTCAGGCCTTCCTCCGAATAGAAGGTATCGGTTCTGAAAGCCATGATGCCGGTGGCCTTTCTTTCCCCGTCCTCTGCGGTGATGAACTGCTCTACTTTTTCCCGGCAGTCCGTGAGGGTGATGCGGATACCTTTGTTCAGGTATGCCAGTTCGCGGAGACGGTTGGCCAGGGTCTCGTATTTGTAAACGATAGTCTGGGTGAAGATGGTGGCATCCGGGTGGAAGGTGATGGTGGTACCGGTATCCTGGGTGGTACCCACTACCTGCACGTCCGTGATGGGCTTGCCCTTGGAATACTTCTGGACAAAGATCTTCCCTTCGCGGTGGATTTCGGCCACCAGTAGATCTGACAAGGCGTTTACGCAGGATACACCCACGCCGTGCAGACCGCCGGAAACCTTATAGCTGTTTTTATCGAATTTACCGCCGGCGTGAAGCACGGTGAGCACCACCTCCAGCGCACTGCGATGTTCTTTCTCGTGCATACCCGTGGGGATACCACGGCCATTGTCCTGTACGCGGATGGAATTGTCTTCCAGAATCTTCACATCAATCCCGTCGCAGTATCCGGCCATGGCTTCATCGATACAGTTGTCCACCACCTCATAGACCAGATGGTGCAGGCCGCGTTCGCCTACGTCGCCGATGTACATGGACGGACGCTTGCGCACGGCCTCCAAGCCTTCCAAAACCTGAATACTGTTGGCCGAATACTGTTGCTCGGCCGCTCTCTTCTCTTCGTTTTCGATCATTTCTGTATACTGTTTTTTACTATTTTCCAAATCATACAAAATTACGCATTTTCCCATAAAAAAACAAGTCCCCTATCGAAGATAGGAGACTGTTTTTGATACCGGGAAAACCCTACATGGTAAACGTAGCGCCTACGGTAAAATAGATGCCTTTTTCGGCGAAGAAAGGAACGCGCTGGATGGCCTGGTTCAGCAGGTTGCCCCCCTTGATCCAGAAGCCCAGGCGGGTATTCATCTGGTAATTGCCCTGAACGCCCAAATCCACGTAACCGGGAACGGTTCTGGGACCGGGCAGTCCGGAACGGCCTTCCGCGGTTATACCGGCCTGAATGCGGCCGCCCCAGTTGTAGAACGCATGACCGCTGGCCTTAAAAGGAGCAGGAGCGAACAGAATCTGGCCCATAAGGTCCGGGATGGGCGTATAGCCATAATACACATTGGCTCCAATATCCAGTTTCTCGTTCTTGAAACCGGCATCCAGATTCACGTAGACGGTGTGCAGCGGACTGGCATAACCCATACCGGCTTCTCCGTCGACATAACCCCAGGTCCAGGCATTCTCGTCCCAACGGTAGCCCACCTTAAGGTCGTAGTGGAAACGTTCCGCGATATTGCCGCGACCGCCGATACATGCGTTTACACGGGTAATCATGTTGTCCGTACGCCAGTGATTATTGTACATAATGAACGGGTTGACGGAGAGCAGTTTGTCGTATGAAATGATGTTGTCGCCGCCGGTGACCGATGCGTACAGCACAGCTGTTTCCGGGACCACGTCATAGGCGATGCGCACGTCCGGGAACACGATGCCACCGGGATGCGGGCAGAAAGTCTCCTCTCCCCGGAAGAGGAAGGAGAACTTGACGCCCAGATCCATGTGGAATCTCTCCTTATTCAGCAGATAATGGGGCACCAGACCTACATTCCCCACGAAACCGGCATTCCCAAAGGCCGCCATGTTCTGCGTGACAGTTTCGGCGAAGAGGCTCAGTTTTACCTTGTGGATGCCGAAATGCGTTCCCACAAAACCGTCCCATTTGGTGTTGAATTCACTGTTTCCACCCGTCAAGGCATGATAGGCCACGCGAGCACCACCCTCATAATCAAGGGGCATACCAGGAGCGCTTTTTACCCGGGCCTTGAACTGCACGGTGTTATTGAATTTATTTTTGCCGCTCCATCGGTCTGCCTGGTTCCTGTACTGTAGATCGGCCACCAGACCGCCTCCGGCCCAGGTGAACATGCCGTCCACTCCCAGTGCAGTGCGTGCGCGCGCACCTCTGACGAATTCCCCATTAGGGTTGGCCAGGAATTCGGTGCCCACTTCCTCTATTTTATGATACCTGCCGATATAGGAGTTATGGTCGCCGTAGAGATTCAGGCGCAGACGTTCCTTCTTGACCGGTGTCCATACAACGGTGCCCTCCGGATGCAGGCCATAGCCGAGACCCGCCCTGACGTACAGCGTCCCTTCATCGGACGGGCGAGGTTGCGGCCGGAGCTGCACCAGATAGGGTTTGAATTCATACGAGCCCCGATACGGCGTAGGATTCACGGAATAGTCCATGTCCAGGTTGAAGCGGAGCACGGAATCCGGCATTTCCAGCAACTGGGAGGGTTTTTCTATGCCTGTTGCCTCCCGTGCGTAGACGTTGGTCACCTCCACGGTAGGATTCAGGTTCTGGGCCCATGCACTGGCACCGGCCAGCAGAATAACAGCAGAAAGTATAGTGTTTCTCATAACTTACTACATTTTACGGAGTCTGAGTTCCACCTGGTCCAGGACGTCGTCCTGCGGACCTTCGGACGTGTAACCATTCTTGATGCTCTCGAACGTAGCCTTGGCCTGCGCCACATTGCCTTGTTCGACGAAGCTGTCGCCCAGTACGATGAAGGCCTTGGCCAGCCAGTAGTTCTGCCCGCCGGCTTTATCGGCAAAGGCATACACCTTGTCCTGGATGCCGTCGAACTGGCCGCGGTCGTACTGATCCTGGATGAGCAGATAGGCTGCCTCGGCGCCTTCGTCTGTGGAAGGAGCCTGCGCCAGGATCTGGAATTCGGCCATAGCCTCTTTACGCTGGCTGGAGCTCAGTAAGGACTTGGCGCGTACGTAGCGGGCCTCGCGGAGAAGATCGGCGTCGTTCTTTACCGTATTCATTACCGTCTGGGCATCCGCAAGGGCGTCCTCCCACTGGCGGGCGCGGAAGGCCGAACGCATGAGGCCGACGAGGGCCGTGGTGCGGTTGGCTTCCATCTGTGCTCTGTCACGCAGGCGCAGATAGGCGCTGTAGGCCTTGCCGTAGTTATCCAGCTCATAGTGGAGTTTAGCCATCTGCAGCAGTGCACTTTCGGCCAGGGCGCCGTCCAGACCGGCATCCAGGGCCTCCTGGTAAAGGTCGGTGGCCTGTTCACGCTGGCCGGTGAAGCGGTAGCAATCGGCCAGATAGAAACGGGCCTTGGCACCGAACATAGCCTGCGGATATTTCTGCAGATAGGCCTGCAGGGTACCCTGTGCCTTGGCGTAATCGCCTGACATATAAATCTGTTCTGCGCTGGAGAAGTAAACTTCTTCCTTCTGGGCTTCGGTGCGATGGGCAGCTTCGCCAAGGTCGTCGATGTAGTCCAGATAGGCCTCGGGGTCTTCCCGGGTGCGGTAGATGGCCTCAATGGCCAGGAGGGCGTCTTCCATGTATTCCCCGCCTTGAGCCACCACCTGCTTGTAATAATTCAGGGCTTCGTTGCTGCGGCCGGCATTGCGGGAAATCATGCCCAGTTCCAACAGCGCCTTGGTGGCCAGATTCGGGTCCGAGGTACTGCTGCGCAGGGTACGGAAGGTACGGATGGCGTCGTCTTCGTCGCGCAGGGAAACATAGGCCCGGCCCAGCTCATACAGGGATTCTCCGTAGTACGGAGCCTGAGGGCTGGCCAGTTTGGCGTCTTCCAGGAAGTGAACCTTGCGGGCGTTGTCTTCCAGCAGACCGCAAGCCACGCCGGCACGGTAACGCGGATACAGGTTCTCCGGGTCCGGATAAGTGGCCATCTGGCGTTCGTAGGCCGCCACGGCCGTGGTGTAATCGCCGCTGAAGAAGTAACAGTCGGCGATGCGGGTCTGGGCATCGGCCCCCATTACGCGGGCGTCGCCGTCCAGATAGTTCTGGAACCATTTCAGGGCATTGGCATAATCGGCCTCCTTGAAATAGGTATAGGCCATCTGGTAGGAAATGAGGCTTCCTTCGGGCCGATAAGGAAGGGCCGACAGGTTATACAGGTCCGTGAGGATGCCGCGGGCTTCGTCCCATTTACCGTCACGGTACAGGGCTTCGGCCTGATAATAGCGGGCCAGCTGGTTGAAGCCGTCCTTGCGGGAGCTATAGTAGGCGGCAGCCTTCAAATGCGGCACTGCACTGCGCCAGGAACCGTTTTCCATCAGTTCCCGGGCCCGCAGGAAATAGGCCTTCATGTAGTTGGACTGCATGCCGGGATCCAGCTGGTCTATATTGTCATAGGCATTCACCGCGCCTTCATAGTCGTGGTTCTGGAGGGCGACCATGGCCATGTAGGAGTAGATCTGGTCCCCCTTCTTCCTGGTATCGTATTGACGCATGTACTCCTCGAAGGGAGCGGTATCACGGCCCAGGTCGAAGGCCAGTTTTGCATAATTGTACAGGGCGTCCTCCTGGATATCCGGAGTGAAGGACAGCTCCGAAGCCTCCTTGAAAGCCTGCATGGCGGCCACCTTGTTATGCAGCTTGATATAGCTGTAACCCAACTGATAATTGGCCACCTGCCCCAGGGAGTCCGTCTTGTTTTCCATCCGGTTGAAGTTCTCCACGGCGCCTTCCCAGTTCTCTATCAGGTAGTTGATCTCTCCTGCGTAGAAAAGGTCGCTGCGGTTGAGCTTGGCCTTGTTGCGAAGGTTCTTTTCATAGTAGGTGCGGGCCTTGTCAACATCGCCCAGCACCAGATAGCTTTCGCTCATGATGCGGGCCATGTGGGGCTGCCTGTCTTCCGGAACTTTGTCGAAGAGGTCTTCGCCGAATTTGACTACATAGCGATAGTCTTTTTCGTTGAAGCGGCATTCCAGGATGTAATAATTGGCCAAGGAGCTGAAGCGGTGGTCATCGGCCGCCAGTTCGAACCATTCCGAGGCACCCTTGAAGTCCTTCCGGGCATAATGCATATAGCCCAGTGTATAATAGGCCGGGGCTGAATAATCCGAATAGGGAAGGTTTTGCATGCGGTCCAGCAGATTTTCGGCGCGTTCCCATTCGTCCAGGGAGAAGGCGCAGTAGCCCAGCTTGTACACATATTCCGCCTGCTGGGAGCGCTGGATATCGCTCTGGGAGATCTTGTTGAACTGGACCAGGGCATCTTCGTAGCGTTCATGGTCAAAGTAATCCAGAGCCAGCAGGAAACGCACCTGGGGTACCAGGATGTGTTCGTGATACTTCTCCACAAAGGCATTGGCCAGGTTGTAGGCGTTGTCTGTACGGAGCTGGAGGGCACAGAGGGCACGGTAGCCTTCTGCCATGGGAGAGTTAACATCTTGTACCAGCCGGACGGATTCCGAATACATTCCCGCCTGGTACAGCTTTTTCACTTGTTCCCAGTCCTGTGCAAAAAGGCCCGTAGCCATGAAAAGAACAGCAGTTGCTGCAAGTATTTTTTTCATGCCGAGTATTTAAAAACCAACTAAAAATACAATTTGACAAATTTACAAAAAAATTGGTTTATATTTGTATGATTTTGGATTAAATCTCATGGAAACGCTTATTCATTTTAAAGACGCAGATATCCTGAACGGCGAAAGCGTGGTCCTTTATGATCTGAACATGGATGTTCAGGCCGGGGACTTCGTTTACATCGTGGGGAAAGTGGGATCCGGTAAAACCTCCATCATCCGCACTATTACGGCAGAAAACAAACTGCTCAAGGGCGAAGGAGTAGCCTGCGGCTATGATTTGCGCACCATCCGGGAAAAGGACATTCCTTTCCTGCGGCGTTCCCTGGGCGTTGTTTTCCAAGATTTCCAACTGCTCACGGACCGCAGCGTAGAGGCCAATCTGGAGTTTGTACTCCGGGCCACCGGCTGGAAAGACCGGGAGCGCATCGACACCCGCATCTCGGAAGTGCTGGAAAGTGTGGGCATGAGCACCAAGGCCCACAAGATGCCCCACCAGCTATCCGGCGGCGAGCAGCAGCGTATCGCCATCGCCCGCGCCCTCCTGAACAAGCCCAAGGCCATCCTGGCCGATGAACCCACCGGCAACCTGGACGGCGAAACCGCCGACGAAATCCTCCAGCTGCTCATGGATCTGAACCAGGAAGGCACCGCCATCGTGATGGTCACCCACAACCGCGCCATCTTTGAGAAATACCCCGGCCGCGTCTTCTCCTGCGAGAACGAGCGCTGTCAGGAAGTCGTCGACGAAGGCATAGACGTCATCCTATGAGTATCGAAGACCGTTACGATGCGATTATCGGCTGGTTCTCCCAGAATCGGCCTGTAGCACAGTCTGAGTTGGTTTATACCAACCCTTACCAGCTGTTAGTGGCGGTAATTCTCAGCGCCCAGTGCACCGACAAAAGGGTGAATCTGGTAACTCCGGCCCTGTTCGAGCGTTTTCCTACATCGGCCTCTCTGGCTGCCGCCACCTTCGACGAAGTTTTCCCCTTCGTGAAAAGCGTTTCCTATCCTAACAGCAAGGCCAATCATCTCATTGCCATGGCCCAAATGCTGGAGGCCGATTATGGCGGCGAGGTTCCCTCCGATATCGACGCCCTAATGCGCCTGCCCGGTGTGGGCCGAAAAACCGCCAACGTGATTGCCTCCGTGGTGTACGACAAACCCGTGATCGCAGTGGATACCCACGTGTTCCGGGTAGCACACCGACTGGGACTTTCAGACGGCACCACACCCCGCGCCGTAGAACTGGACCTGGAGCGGCACATCGCCCCGGATCTTCGCCCCATCGCCCACCACTGGCTCATCCTTCACGGCCGCTACACCTGCACCGCCCGCAACCCCAAATGCGCCGCATGTCCCCTCACCCCCTGGTGCCCCTCCTCCTCCCTTTGATTCTCCGGAAACCGACAGATTTTCTGGCAGCTGACCGATTTCCTGGCAACCGACAGATTTCCTGGCAACTAACCACCTGACCCACAGTAACTTACGCAAAGTAATCGTTCGATTTTTGAACGATTACTTTCTGTAAAACACTCACTGTCAATTGATTAGTTGCCAGGCTTAATGGGTGCAGATCAGGAGATAGTGGTCCTGGAGGGCATCGATGTGCAGGCCGAAGATATGAATGGACCCGCCGGAGCGAACCTGTAGCCGCATCCGCAGTTGGTCGGATGTCAGGGGGATGTTCCGGGCCGTCACTTCCGCCTGGGGATAAGTTTGGCCGATTCGCTTGATGTTCCGCTTATCCAGCGGCACGGCCTCCAGAATACGGAACACCTTGCCGAAAGGTTTCAGTTCCTCCGGAACCTCTTTACCCACATACAGATGCGTGTGCCGTCCCAACTTCTCCAGACCATATTGGCACGGCAGTTCAAACGCCCCCGCTTTCAGCAGCCCCTTCCCCGGTTCAAATAGATAATCTTCAGTTTCTGAGGGGGACATACTCTCCCAGAATCTGTGGCCACCCTCGGCCTCATTAGAGGGAGGGGCCCATCCGGCAGGATGGGAGGGGTCGCGGAGCGACGATTCTGGGAGAGTATGTCCCCCTCCGGAAATCTCCAGACGGGCGCCGTTTTCGTAGACAAAAAGGGCATAAGAGCCTTCGTGGCCGCGTTGCAGCAAGAGTAGTAGTTCCTTACACTCCCCTTCTGCTGCCACCACGTGCACTTCCCGTACGCAGGACAACTGCTTGCATACCAGCGAAATATCCGCCATGGGGGATAATTTCAGCAGCAGAAGCGGACAGGCCGATAAAAGCTCCGGCAACAGCTGCAGCACATCCGGCTGACAGTCCTCCAGCCGGAACACCTTCCGACCATCTTCCGCACGCCTTGCCGGATCCAGAAAGATGATGTCCGGGGTGAAACCGTCAAGGACCTCAGCCACATGACCAGGGCGTAATTCCTGATTCCGGACCACAATGTTATCCACCCCCAGTTTCCGGAAATTCATAGCGGCTGCAGAAGCCAGCTCCGGACGCATCTCGTTATACAATACCTGACCGAACACCTGTGCGAACGCCCAACTGTCCACACCCAGCCCTCCGGTAAGATCTGCTAGCGAAAACGGATGAAGAGCAGCAGCCTGCAAGGCAACGGAAGCTTTATACCGGGCAGTTTCAGAGGAGGAGCACTGCTCACCGGACACACGGAACGGATAGCAAAGCGAAGGCACGGCATACCACTCCGGTACTTTGTCCCGAAACTTCCTCCGCACCTCCAGGGTGGTCAGCGCCAGGTCGAAATCTTCAACCTGCCCGGCAAATCGATTCCGGGCCAAAGCCAACGCTCCCAGATCATCTCCATTATGCTCCAAAATGAATTCTCCGAACTCCATATTGCAAAAATACAGTTTTTTCAATAAATTTGTAGGGATATAGGGTCCGGAAACCTTAGCCACCCTCGGCTATTAGAGGGAGGGACCCGCCGGCAAAGCCGGTGGGAGGGGCCGGAGCAAAGCGGAGGCGGTTTCCGGGCCCTATATCCCTACAAATAGAAAACACACTAAAACAACCGATATGAAAAATTACAAAGAAGTGGCACAGAGCTGGCTCACCGGCAATTTCGATGAGCAGACCAAAGCAGAAGTCAAACAGCTGATGGAAACGGATCCGGTAGCGTTGGAAGACGCATTTTACCGGAATCTGGAGTTCGGCACCGGCGGCCTCCGCGGCATCATGGGCGTGGGCACCAACCGCATGAACAAGTACACTGTGGGCATGGCCACCCAGGGCCTGGCCAACTACATCAAGGAAAAAGTGGAAGGGGCTACCAGCGTATGCATCAGCCACGACAGCCGCAATAACTCCCGCCTGTTCGCGGAGATATCGGCCCAGGTTCTTAGCAACAACGGCATCAAGGTTTATCTGTTCGATGCCCTGCGTCCCACCCCGGAACTGAGCTACAGCATCCGCATCAAGAACGCCACCGCCGGCATCATGGTTACTGCCAGTCACAACCCCAAGGAGTACAACGGGTACAAAGTGTTCTGGAGCGACGGCGGCCAAATCACCGCCCCCGTGGACAAGGATATCGTGGCCGAAGTAGCCAAGATTGAAGACCCTGCCGATGTCCGCTTCGCCCCCGTTCCCGGCACAACCCCCGCCCCCATCGAAATCATGGGCGAAGAAGTGGACGAGTGCTACCTGAAAGACCAGCTCTCCCTCATGCTGTCTCCCGAAGCCGTCGCCAAGCACGCCGACATGAAGATTGTCTACACCCCGCTCCACGGCTGCGGCGTAAAACTCATGCCGGAGGCCCTGAAACGGATCGGCTTCCAAAACATTATCCACGTACCGGAGCAGGATGTAAGCGACGGCAACTTCCCCACCGTGGCATCGCCCAACCCGGAAGAGCCCGCCGCCATGAAGATGGCCCTGGAAAAGGCCGATGAAACCGGCGCCGACTTAGTCCTGGCCACAGACCCTGACGCCGACCGCCTGGGTATCGCCGTCCGCAACGACGAAGGCAAGATGGTCCAGCTCACCGGCAACCAGACCTGGAGTTTCCTCACGTACTACATCCTCAAACGCTGGCAAGAACTTGGTAAACTGGACGGCAACCAGTATTGCGTGAAGACCATCGTCACCAGCGAACTCCTCGCCGCCATCTGCGAAAGCTTCGGCGTCAAGTGCTACAACGTGCTCACCGGCTTCAAGTACATCGCCGAAATCCAGAAACAGCAGGAAGGCAAGTCCGAATTCATCTGCGGCGGCGAAGAAAGCTACGGCTTCAACCTGGGCTCCTTCGTCCGCGACAAGTGCGCCCAAGTAGCCGGCTGCGCCGTGGCCGAATGCGCCGCCTGGGCCGCCGAAAAAGGACTCACCCTGTATCAACTGCTCCAGGAAGTGTACAAGGAGTATGGCCTGTACGTAGAAAAGATGGTGTACATCGTGCGCAAGGGCAAATCCGGCGCCGAGGAAATCCAAAAGATCATGGCCGATTACCGCGCCAATCCGCCTCAGGAGATTGCTGGAAGCCCGCTGGCCAAGGTCATCGACTACAACAAACCCGAAGAAACCGGCCTGCCCAAGAGCAACGTGCTGCAGTTCTTCAACCAAGCCGGCGACGTTGTCACCGTCCGTCCTTCCGGAACGGAGCCCAAGATCAAGTTCTACTTTGGCGCCAAGGGGGCCGATGCCCCGGCCAAGATTGAGCAGCTCAAGGCTCAGTTCATCAGCTAGTTATCGCTTGGACTGGAGGAACCGGGGTGAAGCCTGGAACATAATCCAGCCCCAATGCAATTCCCTTTTACTGGAGGTGCGCTTTAGCACCTCCATTGTTTTTGTACCCCGCATGAAACTGTAACCCAGGCTGATGCTCATGGTGTGTCCCAAATCGTAGGATGCGCTGAATTCCACTTCATGGCCCAGGGGCATGTCGGCATTTCTCAGTTTGGCTGCCGTTGCCAGGAAATGATAGCCCAGGTCCAGGGTCAGCTGCGAAACAGGAGACCACTGCGCATTGACATAAGCATTCTGTAAGCCCGGCGTGAAACCGCCATAATAGTCACTCAGATAGAAGAAATCCATGGCCCCGTAAAATTTGTGGTGGGAACCATAAAGGAGGCTGAAACCACGGATAACGTCGTGACGCTGCATGCCGAGATGATGACCCGGCGGCACGGCAAAATCCTTGTCGCCGCTCAGGTAATCGTAGCCCCCATAAAACTTCCACTGTTCGGATGCAGTGAAAGATACTTTCCCACTGGCCATCCAGGCCTGGATGGGCACACCATGTTCCTCCTTACCCATCTGATAGTAGCCGGCGGCTTCCACCTCCCATTTCTTGGGATGGAACAGCAAGTATCCGCCAAACATTTGCTGATTGAATACCCCTTCCTGCTTTTCCGATACCTCATTTACCGCTTGTGTGGTCAGATTGATGCCCAACAGCGAAACTCCCAGGGGAATCCAGGGCATATCCCAATGGTACCACAGGGCAGCCATAGCTTTGTAGGGCTGCAAACCATCGGAATAATAGGTTCCGCCGTTCATATTCTCCGGATTCTGATTGAAGGCACCGAACATATGTACTTTGTGCCCCTGTCCCTCATAGCCCAGTTTCAGGGCATCGTGCGAAAGGCCTGTAAGGGACCAGTCGTCGGAGCCGAACACACGCTGGTCGTCGTAGGAGAGTGACTGGCGGCCCAGTTTTGCAAAGAAACCCGGGCCGAAGTTCACCGCCGCCCATGCCTCGTATGCCTCAAAGGTCAAGGGAGAGCCCATGCCCCAGGTGCCGCAGAACTGACCGGAAACATTAACCTCCAAGAGGGGCTTATCTTTTTGTTTCTTTGTAAATAACTGATAACCAGCCGTGAGACGGGCCCGGCCTAACAGGAAGGCAGCAAAATCCTTTTGCGGATCATCAGGATCCGCCTGCGCCGTCCCACCTTTACGGATTTCGCCACGGGTCAAGAAATCAGAATCCAGATTGAACAAATGGGACTGGGCCGATGCCCCCAGAGTAAGACATATCCCTAAAACAAAACACAGCCAGCGTTTTAGCATGAAATCCAGGTCATTAAGTTTTAGCAAAGATAATAATTCAGGGTAACTCTTGCAACTTTCCGGGAAATGGCGTATTTTTGCAGTCCTTTTTGGGGTATTAGCTCAGTTGGCTAGAGCGATAGGTTCGCAATCTATAGGTCAGGGGTTCGACTCCCCTATACTCCACAAACGACAGCCCGGTTGGGCTGTCGTTTGCGTAGTATAAAACCGTTCCACGGACTGGGGGCCTAATCCCCCCCCCTGGGTCGGCCTTCGGCCTCCTTATCATCGGTTCAGGCTGCCTCAGGTTCAGTTTCATTAGTCCCCGTAAGGGTTGCCTTCCTTCCATTCGCGGAGTTCGTCGCCGTGGCGGGCTACG
>Ga0310696_10007945_pt1 | contig 12410 bp, 4 predicted proteins | sample AusTroGonzalo_MG_4_FD_203885 | JGI IMG/M metagenome (GOLD analysis project Ga0310696, IMG submission 203885) | Bovine rumen microbial communities from tropical cattle in Woodstock, Queensland, Australia - Gonzalo_02 (v2) (version 2) | ecosystem: Host-associated > Mammals > Digestive system >... | reverse complement strand
CGGAACGGCCGGCAGGTTCACGTCCTTGCGGAAGTAATACACGCCATAATCCAGCGCACCGGTCTCCGGCACGGAAATCCATTTGGCCGGCCACTCGCTGGAAACAAGGTCTAACGGCTGGGCCGTAAGTGTCTGGGCCAGGACAAGAAGCAGGGCCCCCATAAAAATCTTTTTCATTGGCTATAGTTTTATCCTTTATAATCTGACGGTGGTACACCGAAGTGTTTCTTGAAGCAGGAGGAGAAGTAGGACAGGCTGCTGAAACCCGTATGGTCGGCCACCTCGGAAATATTCCATTTCCCCTCCAGCAGCATGCCTGCAGCTTTATTCAGTTTATAGCGGCGGAAGAAATCGCCGGGATTCTCTCCCGTAAGTCCCTTCACCTTATAATAGAACTTGGAACGGGAAATCCGGAGTTTTTCCGTGAGGGTCGATACGTCCAGTTCCGGATTGGACAGTTCCTCGTCCATCAGCCGGTACAGTTCCTTCATGAAGGCCTTGTCCTGCGGTGCCATCCGGGTATCTTCCACCTCTGCGGCACTGGCCACCTTGCCCAGTTGGGAGCGCTGCTTATCCCGGTTTTCCAACTGGGAGCCTATCAGGGCAAGCAGATAGGCCGGATCGAAGGGTTTGGTCACATAGGCATCGGCCCCTTTTTCGAGCCCTTCCACCTGGTTGGATACCTTGTCCATGGCGGTTACAAGGATTACGGGAATATGGCACAGTTGCAGGTTTTCCTTGATAGATTCACACAGGTCATACCCGCTGCGGCCGGGCATCATGACGTCGCTCAAAACCAGATCCGGGGCCTGCTGTTCCATGGCGGCAAGCGCGCTGTCCACATCAAAGCACAGCTGTACCCGATATTGGGCCTGCAGCATGATTTTCAGGTAGTTGGCTATATCCACATCGTCGTCCACCACTAGGATGCTGCGTTTCCCTTCCACTCCGGGCTCCCCGGTATCCTGCACCTGGGGCGCCAAAAACTTGGGTTGGGCAGCCAAGTCCTGCGGGGTGCGTTCCTCGGCAGAATAGGATACTTCGCCGGCCGGAAGCAGCAGGCCGAAAATGGCGCCGCTGTCCAGGTCCGTCCGGTTCCAGGCTTTGAGGTAACCGTGATGGATGGTAGCCAGGGAACGGGAATAATACAGGCCGATTCCCGAGCCCAGGGCCACCTGGCCGCGTTTGAGCTGATAAAAGCGCTCGAAGATGCGTTCCAACTGCTCTTCCGGGATGCCGGGCCCCGTATCTTTTACCGACAGATAGACATAGCGGTTGTCGATATCCTTCTCCTGCAAAGGGAACAAGACCTGCGCCCTTTCCCGTGACAGGACATCCAGCGCCACCTCCACCTGTCCGTCTGCAGGGGTGAACTTAAGGGCGTTGGACAGAAGGTTCATCAGAATCTTGGTCACCTTGTCGCTGTCCATCCATAATTGGAATCCGCCGTCCACCTGGTCGGACAGGTTGATTCCTTTCGCCTGGGCATTGGCCCGGAAGACTTCCAGCACCTCTTTCACACAGGGCACAATATCCTGCTTGGTCACTTTCAGCTCCAGCCGGTCCCCTTCCAGACGGTTGAAATCCAGAATCTGGTTCACCAGGTGCAGCATCCAGTTCACACTGCGCTGCATTACGCCCAGCATTTTCCGGTCCTGTCCGGCAATACGGTCCGAAGCCGCCAGGGCCGATACAGGTCCGGCTATCATGGTAAGCGGGGTGCGAAACTCGTGGGCCACATTGGCAAAGAAGTTCATCTGCATGGCATTGAGGCGGGAGAGTTCTGCCGCCTCCATCCCTTTCTGCTTTCTGAGCCAGCCTTGATATACACCAAGGAACAATAGTCCTAAACCCGTGAGCGCATACAACAAGATCGCCCACCAGGAGCGCCAGGGATCGGGTTTTACCCGGATAGCTATGGCAGCCTCGCAGCCCAACAGCGTGGCAGCGCTGTCCGTAGCCTTCACCCGGAAAGTGTACCGGCCGGCAGGGACATTGGAATAATCGGCCTCGTGATCCCGGCCCGCCTCAATCCAATAAGGGTCAAATCCTTCCAGCCTGTATTGATAGTTGATCCGGCTGCCATTTACGTAATCCAAAGCCGCGTAGGAGAGGCTGAAGCTGTTCTGCAGATGGGTCAGCTTTATTGCCGGGGCCTCACTCATCAGGAGCTGAACGGGAGCCTCCGGCCCGGGATGTACAAGGCGGTTGTGGATGCGCAATTCCTGAAAGCAGAGCGGAACCCTTCGCTGCTCCAGATAGGAGAGCGGCGTAAACATTGTCAGGCCCAGAGGACCGCCAAAGACCAGATGTCCGTCGGGCGTGACGGTTACGCAGGCATCGGCAAACTCATTGCCGGCAATGCCATCCTCCTCGGTAAAGGTAACCATCTCCCCGCTTTCCGGGATGATCCTCACCAATCCGTCGCTGGTTCCCAGCCAGAAATGATGATTTCTGTCTTCGCATACGGAGGCTATGGTGCCCCGGGGCGAAGGGAATGGCCTTTTCTCCAGTCCCTTTTCCGTAATGAGACCCCATTCCTGGCCCGCCATGGGAGCCCATACCTGGCCCGCATGGTCCCTGAAAGGGGGAAAAACCGATTCTTCAGAAAGGTTCTCTATGTATCCGGCTTTATCGATGAAACAAATCCCGCCGGAAGAGGAAGAGAGCAGAACCCGCTCATCGTCCCATTCCAGAAGACCGTCCACCAGTTTGATCTGCCCCGTCGAAAAAGGTGCGAAAGTGTCCATGCCTTCCGGAGTGCAACGGAACACCATACCGGTCACATTGCCTACCCACACAGCCCCGTCGGCCGTTTCCAACAGATGGTCGGGCGCCTGGATGCCCTTATACATCTTAATAAGTTCCAGGCGGCCGTTCCGGTAACGCACGTGCAATACTTTTCCGTTTCCAAGCAAGCATAGCCACAGGCTGCCATCCCGGGCCACCATCACGCGGTTGCAATAGTCAATGCCCAGCGGATTCTCCTCCAGATAGGCCGACAGGGACACGGACACAACCCGGTCCTGGTCCATCTGGCAGAAAAACAGGCCATCCCGCTTGGTAGACACCCAGAGGTCTCCTTCGGCCGTAGCCGCCACGGAAGCTATGGACTTTCTAGTGAAGAATTCCCGGATAACCCGCTTGTCACCATAGGGATCGGATTCCGGGGCCGATACGGCATATCCCTGATCCTCCAGCCCTATCCACAACAAACCGTTGGAATCCGTAAAGAGACTCCTTATCCGGCTGTCGGGAATGGAATAAGGAAAACCGGCATCGTCTCCCGCAAGCAATATATCGTTGGTCCGGTCATAAAAGCAAGGGCCGGAAGAAGTAGCAAACAAGAGTTTGCCCTCTTCGGGTTCATGGATGACATCTACATCACAGTCCGCCAGTTCCGGCCAGCCGTAACTCTTCCGGTCATAAGACTGGAACTGACGGCTCCGCGTGTTGAAGAGGGAGAAATGGCGGGAACCGGCCAGGCACAGGATTCCGTCCCGGGTCAAGTGGCTGCGAAGGACCGTATGGGGATTCTCGTAACGGATTTCCACCTCCAAGGATTCCGCATCCAGGCAATAGAGTTCATTGACGGTAACCACCCACAGGGTATTCCTGGTACCGGGATACAGGCAGGTCTGGCCATAGGATTCCGGGGTATCCAGTACACGCTCGAAAACAGTGGATCCGTTCCGGCAAACCGAAACGTGGTTTTGAAAAACAGCAAACAGGTCCCCCGAAGGCATGATGGCCATCTTGAAGACGGATCCGTCCTTCCCGTCGGGTACAATCCGGTGGAATCGGCCGCACTCATCCATCCGTGCCACACCGTTCCAAGTGGCCACCCAGAGAACTCCGTCATCGGAAATCTTGAGGTCGCTTACATTGTTGTCGGGCAGGGAAAGGGAATCTTCCGGGGCATGGAAGAACTGGTGGAAATCTCTTCCGTCAAAGCGGTTGAGGCCCCGTGCGGTAGCCATCCAGATTTGTCCGTGGGTATCTTCGGCAAAAGCGTTGACCTGCCCGCTGGACAAGTGATTGGTGACAGCATGCGAATAATCCTCTTCGGGAAGGGGAATCTGCCGGCCACAGGCGAGGCAGGCGAAGGCCACCAGGAGAATCACGTGAATCTTCATGACTCAAATATAAGGAAATAAACGCACTTAAACACGACTTTGCACAAAATCCAACACTTTTGCACAGAATCTAAAGGCCGGGTTGCATCATTTCGAAACATCTTGAATGCACACACAAGCGCGCCCGCATAATTATAGGGAACTTTGCAGCAGTACCAACCGCAAACATAAACTAAACCAATACAAATGTACCCTATGATTCATTCTGCATTCAAAAGACTGACAGTATTTGTGCTGTCGGCCTTGCTGTTTTGCCCTGCCCTGCGCGCACAGCAGCGGGTTACCCTGAGCGGCACCGTCGTGGACGCCCTGGGTCCGGTCATCAGTGTCGGCGTAGTCCAGCAAGGGACCACCAACGGCACCGTCACGGACATGGACGGCCATTTCTCCATCACCGTTCCCGCCGGGAGTACGGTGGAATTCTCTGCCCTGGGCTATCTGCCCCAGCAATTTGTCGTCAACGAGTCCAAGACCGTCACCATCACCCTGGAAGAGGACAATCTCCAGCTGGAAGAAACGGTGGTCGTGGGTTACGGCGTCCAGAAAAAGAGCGACCTCACGGGTGCCATCTCTTCCGTGAAGAGCCAGGACCTGGAAGCCCGTACCATCACGGATGCCAGCCAGGCCCTCCAGGGCAAGACGGCCGGCGTGCAGGTGATGAATTCATCGGCCCGTCCGGGTGCTTCCCCTACCATCCGGATCCGCGGTATTTCCTCCAACGGAGACTGCGATCCCCTCTATGTGGTTGACGGACGTGTCACCTCCGATATCGGTGGCATCGACCCCAACGACATCGAATCCATGGAGGTGCTCAAGGACGGTGCCTCGGCCGCCATTTACGGTGCCTCTGCCGGTAACGGCGTGGTCCTTATCACCACCAAGAAGGGTAAGGGTGAAGGCAGAGTGTCTTACGAGTTCCAGTACACCCTCCAGAGCCTGGGCAAGGTTCCCCACGTGATGAACGCCAACCAGTACATTGATTACTATACAGAGGCTGGTCTTCTGACCCTGGACCAGGTGTACCGCAACTGGGATTTCCAGACCAACACCGACTGGGTCAATACCGCCTTTGAAACCGGAAACATGCAGCGCCATAATCTTTCCTTCCAGTCCGGAAACGACAAAGCCACGCTCTATGCTTCCCTTAACTATCTGAACAACAACGGAATGTTTGCTGGCAAGGCCGACACTTACGAACGGCTCACCGGCATGGTGAATGTAAGCTGGAAGATCAAATCCTGGCTGGAGTTCGGCTCCAACAACCAGCTGGAATATGCCAACGGCCGCAACATTTCCGATGCCGGTACTGTCATTAACTCCCATACCGACCTCAACACCGTCCTTTCCGTCCTGCGGCTTGATCCCCTCACCAAGCCCGTATATGCGGCCAATGAACTGCCCGCCAATATGCAGCTCATCCTGGAGAACCCGTCCTGGGGCGGCCTACTGGGAGACGGAAAAGGCAATTACTACGGCGTCTCCAACTTTATCGTCGACTCCAACCCCAATCCGCTCATCCTCCGGGACCGTTCCTACATGAAGAGCAGAAGGATGGTCATCAACGGTACCACCTTCCTCAACTTTGCTCCCATCAAAGGACTGCTCATTACCACCCGCCTTTCCTACCGCCTGACGGGAGCCAATGAATACACCTATGACATCCCCTACTACGCCAATCCCAAGGCCCAGCAGAGCTATGTCACCCTGGCCAGTTCCGCCTCCGTACCCGGCTACTTCCAATGGGAAAACTTCGTTAACTACAACCACGATTTCGGAAAACACAACCTGGGCGTAATGCTGGGTACATCCTACAGCCAGACGCATAATTTCTCCGTGTCGGGAGCCACTTCCGGCGGTGAAGGAGACCTGGGTGTCCAGAAGAACGACCCCCTGTTCTACTACTTCGCTTACCGCTCGGCCAACTCCAGTGTGCGAATCTACGGCGGTGAGGACCTGTTCAACCGCAAGCTCGCCTACTTCGGCCGTATCAACTGGAGCTACGCCGGCAAATACCTGGTCCAGGCCTCCCTCAGAGCCGATGCGGCCGATACCTCCGTCCTCCCCGTTACCAAGCGCTGGGGCTACTTCCCTGCCGTATCGGCCGGATGGACCATCTCCGAGGAACCCTTCATGCAAGGCGCCAGAAGCTGGCTTCCGTTCCTGAAGATCCGCGCCAGCTGGGGACAGAACGGTTCCATCGCTTCCCTCAGCGGATACCGCTATGCCAATTCCATCGCTTCCTTCTATAATTATTATGCAACGGAAGCCCTTCCTACCAGCGACGGTCCCGACTACAAGTATATATATGGTTATGCCCCCTCTTCCTCCGGCAACAACGAGCTCAAGTGGGAGACCTCCGAGCAGACCGACCTGGGTCTGGACGCCCGCTTCCTGAACGGCCGGCTCACCTTCTCCATGGACTGGTTCAACAAGACCACCAAGGACCTGATCGTAGAGGGACTGGTTCCCTCCACCATCATGGGTGTGACGGCTTCCCCCATGAATGCCGGCAACATCCGCAATACCGGTTTCGAGTTTGAACTGGGCTGGAGCGACCAAATCGGCAAGGATTTCAACTACAGCATCCGGGCCAACCTCTCCACCCTCAAGAACCGGGTGACCAAGATTCACGAGACGGCTACTTACATCAGCTCCACCTTGGCGCCTACCCGCTTTGAAGTGGGCCAGCCTGCCTGGTATTTCTACGGCTACAAGTTCAGCGGCATCAACGCCTCCACCGGTGAGCCCGAGTTCGAAAACCTGGATGACGACCCCACCATCGGCGACGGAGACAAGACCTATATCGGAAAGGGCATCCCGGATTTGACCGGCGGTATCACCCTCACGGCCGGCTGGAAGGGCATTGACCTCCTGGTCTTCGGTACCGGCTCCTACGGTAACGATATCCTTTGCTCCCTGAACAGCACCAGCGGTGCTTACAACAAGCTCACCTACTTTACGGCAGACCGCTGGACGCCCACCCATACCCAGGCTACCCAGCCCCGTGCCGGAGCCAACGGTCTGGACAAGTACGCCATCTCATCGGCCAGCGTCTTTGACGGTTCCTACTTCAAGATCAAGCAGATCCAGCTGGGTTACACCCTGCCCAAGACCCTGCTCTCCAAGATCCGGATCCACCATCTCCGCGTCTATGCCTCCCTGGACGACTTCTTCACCTTTGCCAGCTATCCCGGCTTTGACCCCGAAATTACCGGCATCGGCCAGTCCCTGGGTGTTGACAGCGGAAGCTATCCTACCTCCAAGAAAGTCGTCTTCGGTGTCCAGTTAACCTTCTAATCTCCGTTTGTTATGAAAAAGACATTCACCTATATCCTTTCCGGAATCCTGATGCTGGGCGCCACGGTTGCCTGCAACAACAAGCTGGACATTGACCAGCACGGTTCCCTGAACTACGACACCTACTACAAGACCGACGAAGAGGCCGAAACGGCCACCGCCTACACCATGCTCACCCTCCGCAACATGGAAAGCAGCATCTTCATCACCAAGAACATGCTCTCCGACGATTTTTGGGCAGGCGGATCCCAGCGCAACGACGCCGCCAGCATGGAAAAACTGAATGAATATACCTTCGACAGCGAACTCAGCAACATCAAGGACCTGTTCAGCGGTTATTACAGTGTCATTTACTACTGCAACGTCGCCATTGCCCACGTAGAGCCTGACACTCCCGTGAAAAAGCGCGTGGTGGAAGAAGCCCGCGTCCTTCGTGCCTGGGCCCACTTCGAACTGGCTTCCCTGTGGGGAAACCCGCCCATCGTGGACCACGAACTGGAGGCCAGCGAGTATGCACAGGGCAATTCCACCGATGAAGAGCTCTGGAGTTTCCTGGAAACCGAGCTCACCGCAGCCATCGGCAGCGGCGCCCTGGCCCAGAAGAGCCATGTAAACGACAAAGACACCTGGCAGCCCACCAAACAGTTTGCACAGGCCATCCTGGGTAAAGTTTACCTCTGGCAGGGCAAGAAGGCCGATGCCGCCAGGGTGCTGGACGAAGTCATCGAAAGCAAGCTTTACGCCCTCTATGAAGGCGAATACGAAGACCTCCAGCGCTACGACAACGCTTTCAACTGCGAAGAACTCTTCACCATCCGCAGGGTCGATGACCCCGCCGCCGTATGGGTCAATATCAATACCTATCGCATCGGCATCCACTGGAAGACCGACGCCATGAACCTCACGTCCGATTTCTCCTCCATGGGCTGGGGCCAGTGCAATCCCCAGAAGTCCCTCTATGACGCCTTTGTCCAGGCCGAAGGGGAAGATGGTTACCGCCTCAACCAAAGCCTGAAGACCTATCCTCAGATGGTGGCCCTGGGCAATACCATCAAGGACGGCATGAGCCTCTATGGCAACGAGGGTTTCTTCATGTGGAAATGGCGCCGCCTGGCCGGCGAAGCCCCCGGAGCCGGTATGGGCTATGCCGATACCAACTCCCCGCGTTACATGCGCTATGCCGAAGTACTGCTGCTGGCCGCCGAGGCCAACCTGGGCGTCAACCAGGACAAAGCCGACAAGTACTACAATGAAATACGCACCCGCGCCAAGGCATCTACCAAGACCGGAGTCACCCTCGCCGATATCCAGCTGGAAAAGCGCTGTGAACTCTGCGGCGAAGGAACCCGTTTCCAGGACATGCTCCGCTGGGGCATCGCCGCCGACTGCCTGAAGAATCAGGGCGGAGAGATCCCCACCCTGGATGCCAACGGCAATGTCTCTTACCAGCAGTACAACAAGGACGCCTCCAAATACGGTTTCAAGGAAGGCAAGCACAACCTGCTTCCTTATCCGGCCCTGGAGACTAGCCAGAACACCAACATCAAACAAAATCCCCAGTGGTAAGCGAATATGAAAAAGTATTTTATCTATATAGCCGCAGGCCTCATGGCCCTTTCCTGTACCAAGAGTGCCGTCGATCCCCTTTCGGACGATTACCCGAAACCTGCTAATTACACCCTCACCCAGTTCGACATGTCCGAAAGGACCAAGGACGATAACGGCAAGTTCCACTTCCCGCTCACCCTCTCTTCCCAGTCGGGCGACAGACTGAGCGTGGTGCTGGTGGCCGATACCTATTACATCCCCGCCACTACTTTCTCGGGCAATACCGCCGTCCAGGCCAAAGGTGGCAACTACATCTGCGACGAGAGTTCCTTCAGCCCGGCAGGTGCCAGCGCTTCCGCCCTTAACAAGGAAGGAACCCTGACCGTTACCAAAGAGGAGGACCACTACACCCTGGCCGGTTATCTTTGGACGGTAGAAGGCAAGGCTTTCCACGTGGAAGCCGCTTTCGACGCCGTTTTCGAACCTGAGAAGGAAGCCCAGCGCATGGATGTGCTCCTGGACGCCAAGGCCCTGGAAGAAAGCGTACTGGTCTATATCGCCTCCGGCGACATCACCGTAGGGTCCGACCTGGCTGGCAATCCTTTCTTCACCGGCGACGGCAAGGTGCTCATGATGGAAATCAACAGCTCCGACGGCAAACTCTATCCCGGCACCTACACCGTGGGCGAAGGTGCCAAGCCCGGCGATTTCTGGACCTATGAATATGGTCCCGGCATGCTCTTCACGGGCGGCAGCGGCACCAACTGGTTTGATGTAAGGGCCGATGGCTACGATGTAACCAACCTGAAGGCCGGTGTCATCACCGTGAACAAGACCGGCAGCACTTATGAAATAGAGTACAAGGACGAGGAGTCAGAGATTTGGGTAGCCTTTACCGGCCCCATTGAAGCCCTGGATTATGAGATAATTGAATATATCCCCCTCACCCAGGTGATAGAAGTTGCCCCAGGAGAAGGGTCTGTCACCCTCCGTCTGGCCTCTGAAGGGATTGTCGCCACCTACAACGAGGCGATGTATTCCTGGAGCTATTCCGGTACCGGCAACTATGTAACCCTTCAGATTCACTCTTCCGACGGCCAGCTGGCTGCCGGAAGTTACAAGGCCTGCGCCATTCCCGGGATGGTAGGTGAAGGAGAATTCGGAACCGGATTCGAATACAATTACGAATATGCTCCCGGTATGTTCTGGCCCATTGACATGGGGTCGGTCTGGTTTGCCCTGGACGGTGCAGAAACTAAAACTTACATCACTGACGGAATGGTATGCGTTTCTTATGAAGGGGATATTTGCACCATTGTCTTGGAATCCAGCGTCGCCAATGCTAAATTCGTAGGAAATCTTTCTGAATGAAAAGAATAACGACCGTAATGGCAGCCGCGTTTTTAGCAGGCACGGCTGCCTTTTCCCAGAACGTGCAGGTCTCGTTTGACCTGAACTATACGGCCGCCGAAACGGTGGCGCCGGTCAGTGTGCCCGCCGGGCGGATGCTTCCGGCCGAAGCCAAGACTTATCCCACCCGGGAAGGCTACCGCTTCGGAGGCTGGTATACCACTCCGGAATGCAAGCCCGAGCAGGAATGGCGCTTCGGCAACAATGCCAGCTTCTTCGTTCCCGCCACGGACTCCATGAAGGTGGAGCAGTCCATGACGCTCTATGCCAAATGGGTAGCCCCCAAGACCATCCGCACGGTGGAAGAACTGGACGCCATCCGGGAAGACCTGTACGGCTGGTACGTGCTGGAAAACGACCTGGACCTGTCCGGGATAGCCAACTGGAACCCCATCGGCGAATATGAAGGGCCGTATGAATTTGCTCCGGCCGAATGGTGGCGCCATGCCTTCAAGGGCGTCTTTGACGGCCAGGGGCACACCCTCCGCGGCCTACGCATCACGGAGCTCCGAGCCGACAAGGCCGGTCTCTTCGGAACCATGGCCGACGGCGAAATCAAGAATCTCAATCTGGTGGACAGCCGGATTACCATTACAGCTGAAAGGCCGTACGTAGCCCCTCTGGTGGGAATTATCAAGCAGGATAAAGGCATTGCCGCCGTTCGGAACTGCACCATCACCGGCACCTTCATTCAGGCCAAGACTACCAACACGGAAGGCACTTTCCACAGCTTCACAGGCCTGTGCGGCGGTATCTGGGGAGGAATCCTGGAGAATAACACCGTGAGCGGAACCATGGACCTCGAAATCGCCGGAAACGGCGGTGGAGAGCTGTACGTGGGCGCCTATGCCGGGGAAGCATACAACGACACACGCAACTGCACCTCCGATTTCAACATCAACATCCGCTTTACACAAGCTCAGAAAAATGAATACAAGGCTTTCGTCGGAGGCTTGCAGGCATCGGCCACCAATGTGGAGAACTGCAGCGCCACCGGCAGCATCCGCATCAGCGGAGAAAGCGGAAGCAAGCAAATCTATGTAGGCGGCCTGGTGGGCAGCGAGCGTTACGGAACGGTTTCCGGCAGCAATTCCACTGTACAGATAGAAGTGGCCGATATGGGATACGCCCAGGTCGGCGGCGTCGTGGGTGAATTCAACGCCACCTACGGCACCATGGGATCGGCTTTCGGTGTCACCACCACCAAGGTTACGGGTTGCTCGTACGCCGGAACGCCCGTCTTCCGCAACGTGAGCACACCGGTCTTCGGCCAGATAGCCGGCGCCGGGGAACCCGCTCCCCTCACCTCCTTCTGGGGTCCTTCCATGAGCTACAAGATTGAGGACTGCACCTACCATACCTCTCCCCTGGAGGGGGCGTGGTACGGTCTTTATTGCGGCAGCCCGGCATCGGCCACCTTCCATCCTGACGGATCCTATGCCATCTGGTCGGAAGCCTTCTCCTCCATGAATATGGGCGGAAGCTATACGCTGGAAGGCAACAGACTGTCCCTGGGCGGCATTCCCCAGATGGAAGGGAAAGGCCTGGCTATAGTTGAGGGCGACAAACTGGAGCTCCTGCTGCTCTTCGGGGCACAAGGAACCGTGCAGGCTCCTGTCAGTCTGGCCGATGGAGCCGGCAATCCCGCCGCAACCCGCCTTTCGCTGTGCCGGGACAAAAGTGTCATAGAAAAGGCAACGGCAAAGGTGGAAGTACCCGCAGAGGCCGCACTCGCCTTTGAACGGAACCTGCACCTGGGGACCGGCGTCAACCTCAACGCCACGCTGGACGGGCTGAACGGCAACGAACCCGTGAAACCCGGCACCATCCAAAAGATTGCGAAGGCCGGTTTCAAGAGCGTCCGTCTCCCCATTCTCTGGGCCGCCCATACCGGTGAGAAGGCCCCCTATACCATAGATCCGGCTTTCCTTCAAAAGGTAGATGCCGTCGTGGACGAATGCATCGCCCAGGGACTTGCCGTCATCCTGGACAACCATTATTATCCGCTCATTTCCTTCG
>Ga0310696_10007944_pt1 | contig 12413 bp, 14 predicted proteins | sample AusTroGonzalo_MG_4_FD_203885 | JGI IMG/M metagenome (GOLD analysis project Ga0310696, IMG submission 203885) | Bovine rumen microbial communities from tropical cattle in Woodstock, Queensland, Australia - Gonzalo_02 (v2) (version 2) | ecosystem: Host-associated > Mammals > Digestive system >... | reverse complement strand
GAGGAACGCAAACTGGAAAAAATGGCGGCTAGAAGGACCTCCTTCAAAATCCACTTCGCCATTTTCCTGATTGCCAACCTTTTCCTGTGGGTGGTCTGGTACTTCTTGTTCAAAGGCAAGGAGGATACTACTTTCCTGAAAGCCATCCTCTTTGTGTTCATTGTATGGCTGCTGGGCGTGGTCCTTCATTATATGATTGTCTATAAGTGGACCAAATCTTACAAGGAAAAGGAGCTCTCCTCTTTGAGGAAAAGACACATGGAGCATGTCCGCGAGATTGAGAATCTGAAGGCTGAAATGCTCAAACAAGCCGATATGGATGCAGAATCTGAGCAAGAAGCGGAAGAAAACGAACCCCGAAATAGTAGAATTATTGATTAAAAACGCAAAATAAGAAGTATGGATACACAAACTTGCTTGAAACAAGCGAAAGATAGCATGAATGCCACCGTGGCGCATTTCGACAAAGAGCTGCAGAAAGTGCGCGCTGGCAAAGCCTCCCCGCAAATGCTGGACGGCATCAAGGTGGATTATTATGGTAACCCGACCCCCATCGATCAGGTGGCCAACGTGAACACCCCCGATGCTCACCAAATCGTGATTCAACCGTGGGAGCGCAACATGCTGCCCGTGATCGAGAAAGCCATTTTGGCTGCCAACATCGGTGTGACCCCGCAAAACAACGGCGAATTCATCCGCCTGGTGATTCCCGCTCCGACCGAAGAGCGTCGTAAAGAGCTGGTGAAGAAGGCTAAACAGGATGCCGAGCAGACGAAAGTCGCTATCCGCAACATCCGCCGCACTGCCAACGACGATGCCAAGAAGTTGAAAGACGACGGCGTGGAAGAGGATGCCATCAAGAAATTGGAAACCGACATCCAGAAGGCTACCGACGAGGCTATCAGCAAAGTCGATAAGATCATGGAAGCCAAGGAAAAAGAGATTATGACAGTTTAATTATCACCAATAAATTTAAAATTATGAATATTCCTGAAAATTTGAAGTATTCCCAGGACCACGAATGGTTAAAAGTGGATGGAGAATTTGCATTTGTGGGCATTTCTGCTCATGCAGCTAACGAATTAGGCGACATCGTTTTCCTCGATATCCCTTCTGTGGGTGAGACTTTGGACAAAGACGAAGTTTTCGGTTCTATCGAGGCTGTGAAGACCGTTGCTGATCTGTTGTTGCCCGTTGCCGGCGAAATCGTGGAGTTCAATGCAGCTCTCGAAGGCGAGCCCGCACTCGTGAACAGCGATCCTTACGGCGAAGGCTGGATCGTGAAGATCAAAATGACGGATCCTGCTCAGGTGAACGACCTGATGGATGCTGCCGCTTATACCGCAATGCTCGGTTAATCGAATCATCCGCGAAACGCGGATTGTTACAAAAAAAGCCTGCGAAATTCGCAGGCTTTTTTTTATGGATTAGGAGTACTTCCTTCTTAACAAATCGCAGAACGACAGGTAAGCGTCGGTTTTGGTGTCCCAGAAGAACTTCTGTTTCAGCTGCTCGAGGCAGTCGAAAGCGTCTTCCAGATTCTGGCATTCGTTCAGCAGGCGGATGGATGCACTGAAATCCTCACCGCGATTGTGGAACAACTCTTTAATATAGATGAACTTGTCGTTGATGGAAATCGCTTTGGTCAAGTCGCCCACCTTGGCATGTTGGTATTGGCTGCTGATGGAGTGATCTTCACGTTTCTCGTTGAAGAGGTCGTTCAGGGAACGCTGCGGCTTTGGTTGCTGCGGCTTAGGCTGCTCCGGGACGGGCTGTTTCGGAGTAGCAACAGGCTTAGGAGTTTCCACAGGCTTGGGTTGCTCTACCGGCTTTTGAGGTTTCGGCTCGGGCTTCACTTCCGGCTTTGGCTGCACCGGTTTCGGTTGTTCAACCTTCGGATGCTCCGGTTTGGGCTGTTTCGGCGGGATGAACTGCAGGATGTCGTCCTCAGCGTGACTCATTTCTGGCTCCTCTGCCTGTACATTAATCTCGAAATCGGGCTCAATAAAGAGATCCTTCGCATCATCTTGCATCTTTTCAGGATCGGTTTCGGGCTTCGGTTCCTCTTGAGTTTCTATTTTGTCGAAGATGTCGGTTGCGGGAACAGTCTCCTCGGGCTTTTCAACCTCCACTTTCGGAGTTGCGGCAGGTGCTTCCTGTGCCCCGTTGATCTCCTCGGCCAGCTCTTTCAGCTCCTTCTCCACCACGGCATAGCTTTCGTGCTCGGTGTCGAAGAAGAGATCGACATCCTCCTCCATTGTTTTCGCGGGCGTGTATTCCCGTTTGGGAATCATTTCCGGCTCGGGCTTGGGCGTTGCCGCAGTGTACTCTTCCGTCTCCATTGCGGCGATTTGAACATACAACTTTCTCAATTTCTCTAACAGGATTTCCTTTTCAATGAGCGCCAATTTGGACTCTTTTGAACTGTTAGATAGCCAGTTGTCAATCAATTCCGACATTTTTTGATATGCGTCGTTCATTTTTTTATGGTTTTGGTATCAGGTTAATGATTTTTATTATAATTTTGCACTCGAAAAAAGCGCACAAAAATACGAAAATTATACATATTAGGGAACGATGTTTTTAGAAAATAAAGCGAGTAGAAATCATAAAAAAGGTTGGATTGAGGTGATATGCGGATCCATGTTTTCCGGAAAAACGGAGGAATTGCTGCGTCGTATTCGCCGTGCGGAGTTCGCCAATCAGAAAATCGAGCTCTTCAAGCCGGCCATCGATGTCCGTTATGATGAAACGGAAGTGGTGTCGCATAACGAAAACTCGCGCATCTCCACCCCGGTCAACAACTCTTCGGAAATCCTGCTGTACGTCAATATGAGTGACGTGCAGGTGGTGGCCATCGATGAAGTCCAGTTCTTCGATGACGGAGTTGTGGATGTCTGCAACCAATTAGCCAACGCCGGCATCCGCGTGATTGTCAGCGGATTGGATATGGACTACAAGGGAGAGCCTTTCGGCCCGATGCCCAAACTCATGGCGGTGGCCGAATACGTCAGCAAGCAGCACGCCATTTGCACGCGCTGCGGCGACCTCGCACAATATTCCCACCGCATTGTGGCGAACGAACAACAGGTGCTCTTAGGCGAAAAAGACTCCTATGAGCCGCTTTGCCGCCACTGCTTCAACGAAGCAACGAACAATAATTGATTACGCATTTTTACGTTTTACATCACACACCGTGATCACCGCCATCGCGGCCCAAACGATGACCGATAGTTTGTCGGTGTCGAGGAAGTTGTTGAGGAAACCGTGTGTATAGTAGGTCACTAAAGCCAAAGTTACACATAACGATAAGGTTTTCAATGTCTTATCTTCGGAATAGATGTAGGTTTTAATGCCAATGATGAGGAACACGATCACAATGGCGATGACCGTGAGGGCACCGGGTATGCCGGTTTCCGCGCACGGACCGATGTACTCGCTGTGGGCATTGCCACCATCACCGAAGTCCGTGGAGATAATGGTTCGATAATATCCGACTTGGAAGGGGGCGTATTCAAACTGGTAAGTTCCAGGTCCCCAGCCAAATACAGGTCTCTCTTTGATCATCCCGAAAGCAGCCGTCCAGCGGTTGATACGTTCCATGTTGGAGGCATCCGTGCTGATATTCGACATCGATTGGATGTGTTCCACGAAATTACCGGAGGAATCCTGACTATTGCGACTCATCTTGTAGAGGATGTCATCGGCGTAGAAAAAGAGTAGCGCCCCGACAACCAATCCGCCTGCGATCAGCCATGATAGCTTGATGCGGAGCTTGAGAATCACCAGCACACCGATGGCTGCCGCCATACTGAGCCATGCCGCACGGCTGTAGGAGAGGTAAAACCCGACGAACAGAATAATCGAGATGACTATATAAAATATATAGTGTTGTAATTTGTTGCCGGGCAGGAAGATGAAACCCACGGTGAGCGGCAGCATGAAGGCCAAGGCGGCACCGTAGGCCGTGTGGTCGTTGTAGAACGGCGACATGACATAGTGCGCATAGTGCTCATCGAAGCCGCTAAGTGCGTGTAAATATGTGGTGATCGATACGATGATAGCCAATCCAAGGGCGTAGCAGTTGAAGTAGCGCACGGCGTTTTTCAGATCGTCATCCACCAGTTGCATGAAAAACCAGTAGCAGGAGGTGATGAACCACACCTTGGAGGCGAAAAACTTCAACGAAATGACGGGACGGGCACTGGTGAGACAGGTAAGCAGCATCCAGCCGAGATAGACGAGTATCGCAATGGAGAGGGGATGCTTCAGAAAATCCCGTTTGATACGCAGGTCGTAGAGGATGCGGGCGAAGAACACCATGGTGAGGGTAATCATCAGGGCCTCAGATGGTAATGAGAGTCCCAAATGGATGTTTTTGCTGCTGATGATTACCGAAAACGGGGTGGTGAAGGCCACGAGATACATGGCCAAGTCAGCATGGAAAAAGACAAGATAAAGTCCTGCCAAAGCTACCGTAATCAGTTGGATGATAGGAAATTCCCTGATTATGGAGTAGCCATTGGCCACCACAAGCGTCATTGCGACCAGAAAAGCGATAATCTGGCGCCTATTGATCTTGCGAATCTGCTCCTGTATCTTTTCTATTAGGCTGGTTTTCAACTCTTTCAATCATTAACAGCACCAACATCGTCAGAATAAAGGCGCACAAAGTGGAAATCACGACAATAAGCGATTTTTTCGGATAGTACTTTTTATCCGCAACTTTCGGGTTGTCGATGACAAATTTCACGGGCATGATGGTGGTCATGTCCATCTTGGCATCCATCATCTTCTGTTTGCACAAAGCGTGATATTTGCTGAAGTTGTATTCCAAATCCTGATAGGAGGTGAGTTGAGCACCATATTTTGCAATGGTATCTTGCTCTTTCTGAATACGTTGCATGGCAGCGGTATTGCCTTGAGCAGCAGCGATGGCATACTGTTGGGTGAGACGTTCGCTCTGTGTTTTCACATCGAAAACCCCATGTTTCATGAGTTCGCGTATGGAGTCGTTTATATCAGCAATAGCACGTTCCACAGAATCCAATTGTTGTTGCAGGATGATGCAGGCAGCCTCTGCACGTTCTTTCTCCACATTGTTCTTGATGGTATCGAGCCAGCGCACCACATCTAAGGTCATCTCGTAGGCGCGTTGCGGGTCCCAGTCGCTCATGGAGACGGAAATCGCACCGTATTCCGTGCGTTTCACGGTCATATTGTTCGTGATGGTCTTGTACAACTTGGTCTTTCCGCCTTTTTTGTTGATGTCGATATTGTAGTATTCTGCCAGTTTGTATTTCTCAATCAGAGAATCCTTGATGGAGACAGAGTTGAGGAACGGCAGCATCTGCTCGGTCTCATCCACAGTGGCCAAAGCCTTGATTTCCAGACGTTCGTTGTAGTTTTGCTCGTTTAACAGGATTTTGGAGACGGAGCTTGTCCGCGGAGCGTAAAGCATGGCGGTTGATTTGAAGCGCGGTCGCACCAAAAAAGAGCAGGCAGCCGACACGATGAAGGCGGCTCCACAGACGATCAGCAGCCATTTCCGCCATTTCCACATAAACTGTAACAGACTGAAAGCGTTGTACTTGTCTTTATTTTCCATTCGCTATGATTTATTGATTATTACTCTTTGAAGAAGGATGTACTACAGCAGCCCAAGTTCCATCTTAGCGGCCTCTGTCATGCAGTCCATTGTCCAGGGCGGGTCGAAGGTGACATCCACCACCACTTTGTTCACTCCGGGAATCATCTGCACACGGGTTTGCACCTCCATGGGCAGACTTTCGGCCACGGGGCAGTTGGGCGCGGTCAGCGTCATCAGGATGTAAACGTCGTTGTTCGCGTTCACCTCTAATTTGTAGATAAATCCTAATTCCCAGATGTTTACGGGAATCTCAGGGTCGTAAATGGAATTGAGTACTTCAATTACCTTGGTTTTCATACACTTATACTTTTTTGCAAAAATAACAAATCTTAACGTATTTTTATGCTTTTTAGTGTGTTTTTTTCAACAATCCGAAAGACATAATTTTTTTGTACTTTTGCTGCCGTTTTAAAATCGTAAAGTATGTTGAATTATTTTCATAACGTCCCTTTTTCGGTGACTATTTGTGACAAAGACGGTAAAATTTTGGAGATGAACGATATGGCCGAGCGCGTGCTCAGTCATGGCAAACACATTATCGGCCAGAATCTGCTGGATTGTCATCCGGAGCCAGCCCGCACAAAGTTGGCCAACATGTTGCAAAACCACAATCTGAACGCCTATACCATCGAGAAAAACGGCGTCAAAAAGCTGATTTACCAATCTCCGTGGTTTGAAAACGGCGAATTCGCGGGCTATATCGAGCTCTCTATGGAGCTACCGGCCGAGATGCCGCATTTTGTCCGTCAACCGAAACAATAGTTTACGCGCTTAGAAGGCTTAGAGGCTTAGGAGCTTAGGAGTTTAACGGTGTAATCACCTAATTCAAAAGAAATGACCAAAGATCAAGAAATCACCTACGGAATGCGCCCTGTTTTTGAGGCGATTGAGAGCGGTAAAACGATAGATAAGGTGCTGTTTCAGAAAGGGTTGCAGGGTGACCTGTTCAAACAGCTCTTCTATGAGGTGCGCCAGCGCAAGATCCCCTTTCAGTATGTGCCGCAAGAGAAGCTGAACCGCATCACCCGCCAAAATCACCAAGGGGTCATCGCCTTCCTTTCGGCTATCGAATATTGTGACATCTTCAACATTGTGCCCACGATTTTTGAAGAAGGCCGTGTGCCGTTTCTGTTGATGCTCGACAAAATCACGGATGTGCGGAATGTGGGTGCCATTGCCCGTTCGGCTGAATGTGCAGGTGTGGATGCCATCATCCTGCCGTTGAACGGTGGTGCGCAACTCAATGAGGATGCTGTGAAGAGTTCCGCAGGAGCGCTGCATAAAGTGCCCGTCTGCCGTCACTCTAACTTGGTGGAGGTGATTAATTACTTGAAAGACAGTGGTGTCGAGGTGATTGGCGTGACGGAAAAGGCTAATCATGCGCACTATAACAAGGACTTCACGCAGCCTATCTGCTTGATTATGGGTAACGAGTACGAGGGCATCGCGTGGGACTATCTACGGCTTTGCAACGACACGATCAACATCCCGATGGTGGGCACCATTCGTTCGCTTAACGTCTCGGTGGCCACGGGCATTGCGCTGTTCGAGGTCGTGAAACAACGAAATCCCGTGAAAGAATGAAAATAGGCGTACTTTCCGACACCCACGGCTTTCTGCATCCCGATGCGTACACCTTTTTTGAGGGTTGCGATGAGATTTGGCATGCCGGCGACATTGTGAACGACTCTATTTTGGATGAGTTGCGCATAATAGCTCCTACCGTTCGTGCCGTTTATGGCAACTGCGATGACTGGGATATTCGTCGCGAAATTGATGAGTATGAGGTGTTTACGTGCGAAAAACACAAAGTCGCGCTGATGCATATTGTTGGTTCGCCTGGACGTTATCAGCCCAAAGCCCTGCAAATTATTTGTGAGGAGAAACCGACCATTTTCGTGGCGGGACACTCCCATATTCTGAAAATCATGTACGACAAATACCATAACCTTCTCTTTATCAATCCCGGAGCGGCAGGCTTGTATGGCATTCACACCCGTCTGACCATGTTGCGTTTCGAGATTGAGGGCGAAGAGGTGAAGAATATGGATATCTACGACATTCCAAAGCAAACTCCTGCAAAATGAGCGATAAAGAACCGATAATCACAGTATTAGGACCTACGGCCACGGGAAAGACCGGCGTGGCGGTGCGCATTGCTGCCGATTTGGGCGGTGAAATTGTGAGTGCCGACTCCCGTCAGGTGTTCCGTCGCATGGATATCGGTTCAGGAAAGGATTTGTCTGAGTATCAGTACAATGGACAGCCGATCCCGTATCATTTGATTGATATTGAGGAGCCTGGCGTCGAATACAATGTTTTCCGTTACCAGCAGACGGCTTACGAGGCGATGGAGGGGATTCGCTCCCGCGGTCATCGTATTGTGCTGTGCGGTGGCAGCGGCATGTATGTGGAGGCGGTGCTGCGCGGCTACCGACTCTTCCCCGTTCCTGAGAACGAACCATTGCGAAAAGAGCTGGAACCGCATACAGACGAGGAACTTACGGAGATGCTGGCCTCCTACAAATCGCTGCATAATGATACTGACACATCGGAACGCCCGCGTTTGATCCGCGCCATCGAGATTGAGGACTACTATGCCAAGCATCCCGAATTAAGTGAGCGTGTGCGTCCACTGGATTCCGCTATTATAGGGCTGTGCGGGGAGCGCGACAAAATCCGTGAGCGCATCACCCGCCGTCTGCAGGCGCGTCTGCAAGAGGGGATGATTGATGAGGTAAAATCGCTGCTTGACGAAGGTGTCCCCGCCGAACGACTCATTCGTTATGGTCTTGAATACAAGTTTGTTACGCAATATCTTTTGGGAGAGTTGCACTATGGCGACATGGTGAGCCTGCTCAATACCGCTATCCACCAATTTTCGAAGCGGCAGATGACCTGGTTTCGCCGTATGGAGCGCATGGGGTTCAACATCCGCTGGGTGAATGCCGATTTGCCAGAGGAGGAGAAATTCCGGCAGATATACCAGTGGTTAAGAGTAGACGGGATTCAGATATAAAAAAAGAGGAGTTGCTTAAAACAACTCCCCTTGTCCAGAGACATATCTTGATTTGCCTAAGTGCGTGAATGCCATGTCGGTGGCTTCGCGCCCGCGCGGTGTGCGCATCAGGTAGCCCTCCTGAATCAGGAACGGCTCATAAACCTCTTCGATGGTGCCGGCATCCTCGCCCACCGCCGTGGCGATGGTGCTCAAACCCACCGGACCGCCCTTGAACTTCTCGATGATGGTGCTCAAGATGCGGTTGTCCATCTCGTCCAGACCGTGTTTATCAACATTCAGTGCTGACAACGCTACTTGCGTGATCGGTAGCGTGATGGTGCCGTCGCCCTTGATTTGAGCGAAATCGCGCACGCGGCGCAGCAACAGGTTGGCAATACGGGGTGTGCCACGACTGCGGCTCGCAATCTCGTAGGCCGCATCTTCGTCGATGGGAATTTCCAAAATGGAAGCCGACCGTTTGATGATGTTGCCAAGCGTCTGAGCGTCATAGTATTGCAAACGCAGGTTGATTCCGAAACGGGATCTCAGCGGCGCTGTCAGCAGGCCGGAACGGGTGGTGGCACCCACCAATGTGAACGGATTGATGGAGATCTGCACGCTGCGCGCACTCGGACCGCTGTCGATCATGATGTCGATTTTGTAATCCTCCATTGCTGAGTAGAGATACTCTTCCACCACAGGCGACAAACGGTGGATTTCATCGATGAAGAGCACGTCGTGCGGCTCCAAGTTGGTGAGCAGGCCGGCCAAGTCGCCGGGCTTGTCGATTACCGGACCGGAGGTCACACGCACGTTCACGCCCATCTCGTTACCGATAATGTGCGACAATGTGGTTTTGCCCAGTCCTGGAGGGCCGTGCAGCAGCACGTGATCTAACGCCTCGCCGCGCCCTTTCGCCGCATGAACGAAGACCATCAGGTTCTCTAAAACCTGCTGCTGGCCTTGGAAGTCGGTGAACTGCGCAGGACGTATCGCGCGCTCGAACTCCTTGTCAGAGGCCGACAACCGTTGTTGTGAAGGGTCCAGATTCTCGTTCATAATGCGCTTAATGTTGATGTTTGTCCAATCGGTTCAAACCCAAGATGGCCGGCTCGAAGTTGGTGGAGAGCTTCAACGCCTCCTCATAATCCTTGCGGGCAGCCACGTAATTGCCCATATACTCGTATGCGACACCGCGGTTGCACACGGCATACACAAACTGCGGGTTGATTTGCAGCACTCGGGTGAAGAGCTCCACAGCTTCGTCGTATTTCTTGACGTTGTCGTCCAAATACAAGTAACCCAGGTTGTTAAGAGATGGAATGTGGGTGGAGTCGATAGAGATGGCGGTCTTGTACTCCTGCTCTGCCTCCTCCAATTTGTCCATATCCTGGAACATCTTGCCCAAATTGTAATGCAATTCCACATTTTTGGGATCCACCTTCAAACCATTTTGATAATAGGAGATGGCAATCGGGTCGTTCTGCTGCTGATAGAAGTAGCCGAGTTCGAGGTACGCCTTCGTCTCTCTTGGATCTTGGTCGATAACCAACTGTAACATACGCAGATAGCCTACTGTATCTTGCATGTCCTTCAACATGAAGGCTTTGATGAGGTAGGCTTTTGGGTTGTGCGGCTGACGTTGCACCGCCTCGTCGATGGTCTTCTCGCAATCTTCAAACTGACGTGTATGGAACTGAAGCTCAGCTAGTTTCAGACGTGCTTCATTGTTGTCCTCATCCGTGGAGATAGCCTTTAAAAGCATCTCTTCCGTCAAGTCCGTTTCGTGCTGCGCGAAATAGAGGTCGGAAAGCATGACATAATACTTACTGCTGTCGGGCTGCAACTTAATAGCGGTCTGCATATCGGCAATACCTTTGTCGATATCCTTGTGCAGGTAGTAGTAGTTCGCCCGGTTATAGTAGTTTTCTGCCTTTTTCGGATGTTTGTCAATATTGATGCACAGTTCAGCCAGCTCCGGTGGCAAATCCGCATACTTGTTTTTGTCGCGGCAACCATAGCCACAGATTAAAAACAATGCCAGTATGCCAATGATGATTTTTTTCATTTTGTCGTTCTTAGCTAATAGCAACTATTTCATATTTTCTTTGATAGCCTCGCGAATTTGAGCTTCGATTTCGTCTGAAAGTTCAGGGTTATCATTGAGCAGCTGTTTCACGCTGTCGCGGCCTTGGGCGAGCTTGGAATCGCCGTAGGAGAACCAAGAGCCAGACTTCTTGATGATGTTGTACTCAACACCGAGATCCACGATTTCGCCGGCTTTGGAGATGCCTTCACCGAACATAATGTCGAATTCTGCGGTGCGGAACGGGGGCGCCACTTTGTTCTTCACTACCTTGACTTTCACATGGTTACCGATGGCGGTGTCGCCGTCTTTGATTTGCGACTGACGACGGATGTCCAATCGCACAGATGCGTAGAACTTCAGTGCGTTACCACCGGTGGTTGTTTCAGGATTGCCGAACAGGATGCCGATCTTCTCGCGCAATTGGTTGATGAAGATGCAGCAACAGCCTGTCTTGTTGATGGTTGCAGTAAGTTTACGCAATGCTTGTGACATCAAGCGGGCTTGCAAACCGACTTTGGAGTCGCCCATGTCGCCTTCAATTTCGCTCTTCGGGGTGAGGGCGGCCACGGAGTCGATGACGATGATGTCAATGGCGCCTGAGCGGATGAGGTTGTCGGCGATTTCGAGGGCTTGCTCACCGTTGTCGGGCTGTGAGATTAGCAATTCAGCGGTGTTGACACCCAGTTTTTCAGCGTAAAAGCGGTCGAAGGCGTGTTCCGCATCGATGAAAGCGGCGATACCACCCTGTTTCTGCGCCTCCGCGATGGCGTGGATGGCCAGCGTGGTCTTACCAGAGGACTCAGGTCCGTAAATCTCTACTATTCTGCCTTTCGGGAAACCGCCTACGCCCAGGGCTGTGTCCAGGCCGATGGAGCCGGTTGAGATGACATCCATCTCTTCAATATGGGTCTCCCCCATGCGCATGATGGAGCCCTTCCCGAAAGTTTTTTCAAGTTTTTCGAGTGTAGAATTGAGTACTTTCAGCTTTTCAGCATTCACATTGTTTTTAATTTCTTCTTTTTCCATTCTTGTTAGTTTTAATGATTTCACGGGGCAAAGGTACGCTTTTTTTCAATCCTTTTGAGCAAAAAATGCGGAAAATATTTGTTTGAAAACCAATAATTTACAATTTTATTTACTATTAATTGTAAAATTTGTAACATGGATTTCGCAAGAATTGTCACACAATGCTTCCTGCTGCGAACATGCTTTCATCTTTTCCCATATCGTAGCCATAGTGTTGCTTCGGAATAGCTTCGGTGATGGTTCTATGTATGTCCAGTATTTGTCCATTATTTCCTCACTATTTGTCTAGTATTTGTTCAGTTATTCACTGGACAAGTACTGGACATATACTGGACAAGTACTGGACAAATACTGGACAAATGCAGAAGCATCTCCCTTACATCACCGAAGCAATATCGAAGCAACACCGAATGGCTAACTACTAACTCCCATAGTACACCAAAAACCCAATCGCGCCTGCAATCACAATCTGCAGGATCGGGCTGACTTTCCATTTTACCGAGGCGATGAAGGCGGCTGCAAAGAGTCCGATGCTCAGGAAGAGCTGCAAGGGACTTTCCGCGTAGGTGCCGAAGGTTTCGGGGTTAATGAGCAGCATGGAAGCGGCGGCAATTAGCCCGATCACCGTTAGCTTCAGCATCGACAAA
>Ga0310696_10007943_pt1 | contig 12413 bp, 10 predicted proteins | sample AusTroGonzalo_MG_4_FD_203885 | JGI IMG/M metagenome (GOLD analysis project Ga0310696, IMG submission 203885) | Bovine rumen microbial communities from tropical cattle in Woodstock, Queensland, Australia - Gonzalo_02 (v2) (version 2) | ecosystem: Host-associated > Mammals > Digestive system >... | reverse complement strand
CCGAACTATTACCGGGAACACCCTTGGTCGTTCGACCTGCGCATCGGCCTTCGCTTCTCCCTAGCGAGCGACAGCAGTCGCTAGCGGAGATCTATACACCGGCGACGCGACGGCGGTATTCTTTGATGCAGGCGTCGAGACGCTCGTGGGCGGTGGTATCGCCCGGCACGTTGTGCGACGGGTGGATGTAGAGTTTCACCCCGCGCTGCTCGAGGATCTCAGCCACCGTGCCGAGGGTCATCCACACCGTAGTGACGAATGCCACGGTCGAAAGCGGGCCGATTTTGTCGAATTCCTTCTCCATCTTGACGGACGCATCCTGCAGCGGGCAGCAGGAATCCACCACGTAGTCGGCGATTTGGAAGAGGTTCTTGCCACAGGAATGGCGCGGTACCTTGTCGCCCGTCTCGGCGGCCGATCCGAATACGATGACCTTCATGCCCAAGCGTTTGGCTTCCAGGGCCACGTCGATGTTGACGGCATTGATGCCGGTGTGGGAGAAGAGCCAGATGCAGTCGCGCTTGTCGAAGTTCCAGCTGCTCATGATGGTCTTGCCATAGCCCTCGGTACGTTCGAGGAAAAGGAACTGGTTGATACCCATCTCACCCACGATGTGCGTGAAGAAGGTCAAAGGGATTTCGCAAAGGGGATGGAAGCCTACGAAACCTCCGATGCGGGGATACATCTCTTCGATGGGGAGGTTGGCATGGCCGCAACCGAAGGTATGGACCCAACGGCCGGCCTCGATGGTATCAGCCATCACTTCGGCCACCTTGCGGATGTTCTCCATCTGCGTTGCTTCAATCTTGTCCATCACGGCAATGGCATTCTTCTTCCACTGCTTTGCGTAGTTTTGTGTAATCATATCTTTATTATTTAGTGTTCTTGGCGTATTTGAGGGCGATGGGCACGATGCACATCATCGCCACGATGGCGGTAATCAGCAAGGCGGGCAGCGTGGCATAGCGCCCTACCGTGAAGGCGTTGCCGGTGAGACGGTTGAAGGTAAACTGTCCCAGCAGGGCAATGAAGATGGCGATCGACATGGCCGTGCCCGACTGCTCGCGGAACGCACCGCCAATATAGTTGAGTACCACCGGGAAAGTAGCGCCGACACCGAATCCGATGAGTGCCATCGAGATACCGGCACCGACGGCGCCGTTGCAAAGGGTGAAGACGACAACACCGGCCAGCGCGACGCTCAGATATGTATACAGCGTTCCCAACGCTTTGAGGCGGCGCATGATCGCTCCCAACGGGAAACGGCCGGCCATCATGCCCACCGTAAACCAGGTCATCGCCAGGGTGGCGGCCTTCGTGCCCATGGGCGTCGTCTTGTCGAAGAACTCCACGGTGAAACTGCCGCTGCACCCTTCGAAACCGCTTTCAAAGAACAGGACCACTGCAAAGAGCAGCAGGGCGGGATACTTCAGCAGGCCCAGCGACTGACTCAACGATACATTCTCCGCGGGCTTGGCCTTCGGGAAAGCCGTCACGCAGAAGAAAACGATGAACAGCGCCATCACGATGGAGATGGCATTCAAGGGAACGTTGTAGTCGGCAATGAAATAGTTGAGCAGGGTCCACAGCAGCGCGCCGATGCAATAGAAGGCGCCCAGTACGCCCAGACGGCCGCTGCGCTTGTCGTCGTCGTAGATGTCGGATACCACGGCATTGGTCAGGCCGTTGAGGATGCCGCCACCCAGGCCGAGGAAGAACATCGAGCCATGGAGCAAGGGAAGCTGCACGAAACGCGCCAGGCCCTGCAGGCCTGCCAGCGCCAATACAGATGCGGCAATCAGCAAACCCTTGTAGCCGAATTTGTCGACCACCGGTCCGAAAATCACCGTGCCCAGGATGATACCGATCGAGAGCGTGGAAGGCAGGGAATGCGCCCCCTCACCCACCAGTGCGCCCAGTTTGCCGAGAATCGGGCCCAGCGAGAGCATCGCCACGCCGAAAAAGGCCATTCCCGCGCAGGCGGCAACAAAAACGGCACTTGTCTTATAGGTTTTTTCAGTCATAGCTATTTGGTTGTTTCCCATTTCCCCAGGTAGGCCGCACCCAGCAGGGCAGCATCGCCCTCCAGCGCAGAGGCGCAGAACACCACGTCGCGCATCGCGATGGGCTGGCCCCACCTGCGGGCCTCGCCGCGGATGCGGTCGAGGAAGCGGACGGCCGGACCGAAGATGCCGCCGCCGAAAATCACTTTCTGCGGATTGAAAAGGCTCACCAGATTGGCAGCACCCATTCCCCACATCTGGATGGCCTTGTCAAGAATCTGTGTAGCGATGGGGTCTTTCCCGTAGTTTTCGAACACATCATAGCTGGTCTTGGACGGGTCGCCGTAGCGTTGCTGGGCCTGATGGCCGATGCCACTGCCGGAGGCATAGTATTCAAAGCATCCCATCGGGATGTATTCTTCTTTATAAGGAGGTTCCAGCGCCATCCAGCCCGTTGCACCCACAATATCGTTGGCGCCGTGGATGATACGGCCGTCGAGCAGGATGCCGGCACCGATGCCCGTACCTACCGCCAGGTAGATGGCGTCGGTACAGCCCTGCGCTGCACCCTTCCACACTTCGCCGAGGATGTAGCAGGTGCGGTCGCTGGCAATCGATATTTTGATGGAACGGTCGCCCAGAACGGCCTGCAGGTCGTTTTTCAGGGGATAGTTGTCCCAGCCCGGGATGTTGGGGGCCCACACGGTCTCCCGCTTGGAGTAAACGATGCCGGGCACGCAGATGCCCACCGCTTCGACCGGCAATTCGGGACGCTGGGCACGCAGTGCGAGGATCGTCTCGGCAATGACGACGCCCACGGCCGAGCCGGAAGCGCCTCCAAGCAGCCGGTATTCCTTATTGAGTAGTTTTCCCGATTGGGAGAACAATGCGGCGGAAACCTTGGTTCCGCCCAAATCAACGCCGATGACAGCCATATCTGTGGTTTATTGGGTCATTACTGCATTCCATACGGCACGCCGGAGCGTCCCTTTGTCGTCGTCCTGGTCGTATTCCCAGAACATAAGGCCCCGCATCCCCTGCTTGCGGATCCATTCGCCTTTGATGGCGATGCTGCGGGGATTGTCGTAACCGCAGAAAAAGGTGCCGCCCATCGTCGACACGAAAGGACAGCTGGCCTTTTCATCCCATTGGTTGCGGCGGTACTGCCGACGGTCCATCTCAAGGATTTTGCGGTAGGAAACGGCGGTCGGCGAGGTACTCCAGGAATGGCGGCCATAGAACGGGATGCCCAGCACGAGCTTGGCGGGATCGACCCCCGCATTGAGATAGGCCTGGACTGCCCGGTTGCAGTCCTTATAGGCACGCGTGTCATTGAGCGCCGAATGATGGTGCGGGGCTTCGTCGAGGTCGTAGGTCATGATGTTGACATAGTCGACATAGGAGTCCATCCCCTTGATATCGACATATCGGTAGCCGCCTGACGTCTCCTGCTTGTCGGTGCAGTAGCCCGCATAGGAAATGGTGTAGGCATTGCCCAGGGTCTCGCGCAGCTGCTTGACCAGCAGCACGTAATTGCTGACATCGCAGGAAGGGTCGCAGGCCGCACCGCTCCACGACAGGCCCGGGAACTCCCAGTCGAGGTCGACGCCGTCCAGCTGGTATTGCTTCAGGAAGGCCAGACAGTCTTCCGCAAAAGCCCTGCGGCCGTTCTCGCTCTTGCACATGGCGGAAAAGCTGCCGCCCTGTTTGTTGTCGGGATTCGACACGCCATGGGTGAAGCTCAGGCAGATTTTCAGTTCCGGATGCGCTTGCTTGAGCGCGGCGATGCTTTCGAAACGAGAGAGCGAACCCTGCACCTTGAAGCCCTGATAGACACCGTCCACCACATAGAGCTCCGCAAAGGCATAGTTGATGTGGGTGAGCACCGCCGCATCGGGCGTCTTGGAACCATAGTACGTGACATAGGCCGTGACCTGGCGACCATCGTCGATGCGGTCGTTCAACGGAACGACCGGCTCGACGATCTCGGGATCGAGTTCCGGTTCCGGTTCAGGCTCAGGATCCGGTTCCACCGGATGACAGGCAGCCAGCAATCCCGCCAGGAGGACGGCCGGCAGAACGAACCACCACCTATTCTTCATACAGCAGGTAGGGTTTGCGCTGTTCCTTGAAGAAGGTGATGTCGTTGGCCCACATGGCCTTGATCTCGGCGGCCGAGGCGCCTTCCATGATCATCTTGCGCACATAGTCTCGACCGATGAGCAGTTCGAAGAACGAGCGGAAGAAGTGTCCCTCCAGGTGCAGGTTCTTGTATGCATCGATGATATATTCGAGATTGACGCCCGCAGCGAGCACCTGCTCGTCAGAAGGCTGCACACGCAGGTCCACGCCAAAGCATTCCTGGTCGAGCTGCGGCGGATTCTTGGCACCGTCGACACTGTGCGGGGTGAAGGAGAAGCGGTATCCCTTCATGTTGGGATGTCCGTACATCTGGAACGGGGTTTCGGTACCGCGGCCCAGACTGACCGGTGTGGCCTCGAAATAGCAGAGCGAGGGATAGAGATATACCGAGCGCATGTTCGGCAGGTTCGGGGAGGGCTTGAGGGGAAGCACGTAACGCGACTGGTGGGTATAGTTGCGGCACTTGACGACCGTCAGGTCGCATTTCACATGCTCAGGGAGCCATCCTTCGCCGTTGATCATCAGGGCCAGTTCACCCAGGGTCATGCCATGGCATACCGGAACGGGATACCAGCCCACACCCGACTTGAATTTCATGTCGAGAATCGGTCCGTCGACCACGAAGCCGATGGGATTGGGCCGGTCGAGGACAATCATCTTCTTGCCGTGCTTGGCGCAGACATACATCATCTTGCCCATCGTCACGTTGTAGGTGTAAAACCGGACACCCACGTCCTGCAGGTCGAAGATCAGCACGTCGAACTCGGAAATCGACTCGTCGGACGGATAACCACCCTTGCCATCGTAGAGCGAGCTGATCGGCACGCCGGTCGGACCATCAACCGAGTTGCCCACCAGTTCTCCCGCATCGGCCGTACCGCGGAAACCGTGTTCCGGCGAGAAAATCGAAACCACGTTCACGTTGCGCGCCAGCAGCGTGTCGAGCACGTGCCGGTTTTCCGTCACCATGCCGGTCTGGTTGGAGAGGATGGCCACACGCTTCCCTTCCAGGAGCGGGAGGTACGCATCCAGGTCGGTGGCACCGGGCAGGATCTCAGGAGTCGGAGCATAGACCTTCAGTTCGGGCTTCGAAGCGCAGGAACTCAATGCGGCGAGAAGGGCCGTCAGCAGGAGGAGTTTTTTCATAGGGTCAGAATAATAAGGTTCGGGTTTGGGCATCTTCCACCAGGATCTGCACCTTGAGCGTCTCTTCGGGCAGCAGTTCCTCGATCATTTCGGGCCACTCCACCAGGCAGAGTGCCCCGGAGTCGAAATATTCGTACAGTCCGATGTCGAGTGCTTCGTTCAGGCGGGTGATGCGATAGAAATCAAAATGGTAGACCGGCTCACCGTTGCGGTCGCGGTATTCGTTGACAATGGTAAAAGTGGGACTGTTGACCACGTCTTTCACCCCCAGGACCTCACAGACCGCCGTGATGAAGGTCGTCTTCCCGGCGCCCATCGCCCCATAGAAGGCAATGATGCGGGCGTCGCCGAGGTGCTCCAGAAAAACCTTCGCCGCGCGGGGCAGGTCCTCCGTACCGTTGATGAATATTTCGGTCATATCTTTGCAAAGATAACAAATATTCAGGATATATTTTCACTATTTATGGGGATTGACACGGCAGAAAGAAATACCGAACTTTGCGGCGTAAAAAGGAAAAGTGCATGACACTCGATACATTATCTGTCGGCGAATGGGCCGTCATCACGGCGGTAGGCGGAAAAGGCGCCCTGCGCCAGCATGTCCTCGACATGGGCATGATTCCCGGCAGTGTGGTGAAACTGACCAAGCTGGCGCCGCTGGGCGACCCGATGGAACTGCTGGTGAGGGGGTTCACCCTCTCCCTGCGCAAGGCGGACGCTGCCCGGATCGAAATTGAACGGCTGGATGAAAGGACATCGGTTGAACCCGATTCCGGTTCGGCGCCCAGCATGACGGAGACGGACACCCCGCATTCCCACCCGGGACTTGGCGAGGGAGGCAAATATCACGACAAGACCCACGAGAGCGCGCTTCCCGAGGGCACGCTGCTCAAATTCGCCCTGGTCGGAAACCAGAACTGCGGCAAGACCACCCTGTTCAACCAGTTGACCGGTTCCAACCAGCACGTGGGCAATTTCCCCGGCGTAACGGTCGACCGCAAGGACGGCGTCATCCGCCGCCATCCCGACACGCTGATCACCGACCTGCCCGGCATCTATTCGCTGGCTCCCTACACCGCCGAAGAGATTGTCTCGCGCAACTTCATCCTGCAGGAAAAACCGCACTGCATCATCAATATCGTCGACGCCAGCAACATCGAGCGCAACCTCTACCTGACAATGCAGCTCATGGAACTGGAGATCCCCATGGTGCTGGCGCTCAATATGATGGATGAGGTCCGCAACAACGGCGGCTCCATCCGCGTCAACGAGATGGAGGAAATCCTCGGCCTGCCGGTCGTGCCGATTTCCGCTGCCAAAAATGAAGGTGTGGAAGAACTCGTGGAACACGCCATCCACATCGCACGCTACCAGGAACAGCCCGCACGCCAGGACTTCTGCGACAAAGAAGATTATGGCGGTGCGGTGCACCGCTGCCTGCACGGCATCATGCACCTGATCGAAGACCATGCCCGTGCGGCCGACCTGCCCGTCCGCTTTGCCGCCACCCGACTGATCGACGGCGACCCGGCCATCGAGAACGCCCTGCGGCTGCAGCAGAACGAAAAGGAAATGATCGAGCACATCATCGTCCAGATGGAGGAAGAACGCGGCCTCGACCGCAATGCGGCAATGGCCGACATGCGTTTTTCGTTCATCCGGAAGCTCTGTGCCAAAACCGTCGTCAAGCCGCATGAAAGCCGGGAATACCGGCGCAGCCGCCGCATCGACGAAGTCCTCACCGGCCGATGGACGGCCATCCCGATCTTCCTGGCCGTCATCTCGCTGGTCATCTGGCTCTCCATCGACGTGCTCGGCGCTCCGCTACAGGACCTGCTCGACAGCGGCATCCAGTGGCTGGGGCAGCAGACCGATGCTGCCATGGATCGTTGGGGCGTAGCCCCCGCCGTCCGCTCGCTGGTGGTCGACGGCATCTTCGGCGGCGTCGGCACGGTGGTCAGCTTCGTGCCCATCATCATCATCCTGTTCTTCTTCCTGTCACTCCTGGAAGACAGCGGCTACATGGCCCGCGTGGCTTTCGTCAGCGACAAACTGTTGCGTCACCTCGGCCTGACGGGCCGCAGCATCGTACCGCTGCTCATCGGCTTCGGATGCTCGGTGCCGGCCGTCATGTCGACCCGCACCCTGCCGTCGGCCCACGACCGCCGGCTCACCATCCTGCTGACACCTTTCATGAGTTGCTCCGCCAAGATCCCCATCTATGCTTTCTTCACTGCGGCATTTTTCCCGGGACAAGGCGGCCTGGTACTGGTCATCCTCTACCTGTCGGCCATCCTGGTCGGCATCCTCGTGGCCCTTCTGTCGAAAAAGATCCATCCCGACCGCGAACCTTCGCCTTTCGTCATGGAATTGCCCAACTACCGGATGCCGGGCGCCAAGAATGTGGCCATGCTGCTCTGGGACAAGACCAAGGACTTCCTGCAGCGGGCCTTCACGGTGATTTTCGTCGCATCCATCGTCATCTGGTTCCTCCAGTCGTTTGATTTCCGCCTCCGGATGGTCGACGGCGAGGACAGCATGCTCGCACAGATCGCCGGGCTGGTGGCGCCGGTCTTCGCGCCGCTCGGCCTGGGCGACTGGCGCATCGTCACCGCATTGATCTCCGGCTTCCTGGCCAAGGAAAGCGTCGTCTCCACGATGCAGGTGCTCAATGTCACCGAAGCCCTGACCACCCTGACGGCCATCTCGATGCTGGCCTTCTGCCTGCTCTATACGCCTTGCGTGGCAGCCATCGCCGCCGTCAGGCGGGAACTGGGCGGCCGGCTGGCGGCCTGGATGGTCATCTTCCAATGCCTTGTCGCATGGCTGGTCGCATGGCTGGCCTATCTGGTGGCCGGATGTTTCATCGGATAAACGTGTGTACCCCATGAATCTGGCTACAATTATTGTGTTGTTGTTTATCGCCGGGGGCCTTTTCCTGGCCCTCTGGCTCCCCCGCCGCCGCGGCCGCCGTAAGCCATCGGCCTGCGGCTGCGGGACTGGGAGCAGCCAATGCGAAGGTTGTGCCTTTAATACGGGGTGCGGCCCTTCTACTCATTCAAGCACCCTTCTCCGGTCCAAAAAGCGGAAGCCGGCGGCTTCGAGCAGGTGAGGGGGCTGGATGTCGGGCTCGCCGGCCAGGTCGGCGATGGTGCGGGCCACTTTCAGGATGCGGGTGTAGGCCCGGGCGGAAAGGCCCATCCGTTCCAGAATCTTCTCGAGTGTCTTGCGACATTCTTCCGACAGCACACAGAACTGGTTGATGTGCCGCGAGCCCATGGCGGCGTTGGTGAAGATGTCGGTTCCGGCAAAGCGTGCCGCCTGCACCGCGCGGGCCTTCGCCACGCGCGCCGCAATGGCGGCACTGCTCTCCTCTTGCCGGGATTCTGCTAAGTTACTCAGATTCAGGAGCTCCACAGCCGAGAGCGATTTGCACCAGCACTGGATGTCTATACGATCCATCATGGGCCCCGAGATGCGGGACAGGTATCCCTCCACGGCTCCGCGCGTGCAGGTGCAGCGCCCGGGTTCGTCGCCGTAGTAGCCGCAGGGACAGGGATTCATCGAAGCCACCAGCATGAAATGCGCCGGGTAGTCGACCTTGTACTTGGCCCGCGAGATGGTCACCTTTCCGTCTTCGAGCGGCTGCCGGAGTGCATCGAGCATGCTGCGGCTGAACTGGGCGATCTCATCGAGGTAGAGCACGCCGTTGTGGGCCAGGCTGATCTCGCCGGGCGTGGCATTCTGTCCGCCGCCGATGAGGGAGACCAGGGAGGCACTGTGGTGCGGTGAACGGAAAGGCCGTTCCATCAGCAGGCCGTTCTTGAGGCCGCGCCCCGCCACGGAATAGACTTTCCCCGTCTCGATGGCCTCTTCGCGGGTCATCGGCGGCAGGATGGACGGCAGGCACGAGGCCATCAGGCTCTTGCCCGAACCTGGGGCACCCACCAAAATGATGTTGTGACCTCCACCAGCGGCAATCTCCATGCCCCGTTTGGCCAGCTGCTGTCCGCGGACCTGGCGGAAATCGTTGCCCGAAGGGTGGAAAGCGGCCGTAGCGGTCTGCTTCCGCACGCGCAGATGGTCGCATTCCGGACGGTTGGTCAGAATACCGATGGCCTGGGCCAGGGTCGAGACCCCGTAGACGGCCAATCCGTCGACATCGGCCGCTTCCAGCGCCGATTCTGCCGGAAAAATGCAGCCGGCAAAGCCCTCGTCGCGGGCTTTCAGGGCCACGGGCAACACCCCGTTGACCGAACGAACCTGTCCGTCGAGAGCCAGTTCGCCCATGATCAGGAACTTTTCACAATCGACCACCCGGATCTGCTCCGAAACGGCCAGCAGGCCGATGGCAATGGCCAGGTCGTAGGCCGACCCTTCCTTCCGGATGTCGGCGGGTGCCAGGTTGACCACCAGCTTGCGGCCCGGAATCCGGAATCCATAGGAAGTGAGGGCCGTGATCACACGCAGCAGGCTTTCCCGCACCGCACTGTCGGGCAACCCCACCAAATGGATGCCGACGCCGACCGAAAGGTCCACTTCCACCGTCACGACGACCGCCTCGACTCCGATGCAGGTCGCACAAAAACACTTGTTCAACATCGCTTGTCCTTTCTTTTGTTCCGGAGCAAAGATACGGCGCCCGGAATGCAATAAAAAAAACGGTTGAAAGATTAACCGTTTTTTTCATTTTCCCGAAAAAACCGAGAAAGTATAAATCTCCGAAACGACTGACTATCAGATCTTGAAGCGAAGTCCAATCTCAAAATTAGCCTGCAGCGGTTGTTGCGTCCGAATGCTGAACGGCTGCTTATTGTCGAAGAAATAGACCAGGCTCGGATCGAAGTACAGGCCCATCCGCGGGATGAACCAGTATTCAACGCCGACACCAGCCTTGGCTGACCACTGCAGACCGCCGACTTTCTCGTTCAGGGTGTTGCTGCCGTAGACATACCTTTGGGATACGCATTTCTCCGCAGCGGCGGACGCCGAGGCATACACCCCGACGTGCGGCGTCTGGACGAAATGGTACGACAGCGTCACCGGGATGCCCAGATAGTGGAGCTGGTTGTACGCGCCTTCGTACATCACCTTGTCGACCAGCATGTCGTACTGGGAAACGAGGTAAGAGTAGTTGAGGCCCGTTCCGACCGAGAAACGCTCGGTGATGGGGAACTCCACCTGCAGACCGACGGTCAGCGGGACATAGAATTTCGGTGCGTTGGTGGCGGTGATCGGCTCTACCTGCGAACTGGCCTGCCCCTTCCCGCTCTGGGAGGAGGCGTGCATGGCGCTCGGAATGTAGAGAAGGTCACCGTCCGACGATACCGTGGTCAGATTGGATAATATGGAGATTTGTGATGTGTGTGTGCGACGAGGGCGGGATTCTTCTTCCCAGTAGTCTGCGGGCAGGTCGTCTTCGGTCAGCAGGCTGGGCGCGTCGACGGCGGGCTGCTCGACTGCAGGTTGTTCAACGACGGGCGTCTCGGCGACGGGTGTTTCTTCAGCGGGACCTTCCACGGCAGGCGTTTCTTCAACAGGCGTTTCTGTGACAGCCGGTTTCTGCGCCACGGCCACGGCCTGCTTCTTCGTGAAGGCGGCAATCTGCTGCTGGATGGGCGCGATGTCGGGCGTCTCGGAAGGAGCCGGCTCGTCGGGAATCTCTGCCGGAGTGACGACAGGCTGCTCCGTTCCGGCTATCTGGACGGGGGCCGTCACCTCGCCTTCGGTCCGGGGACCGCGGAAGACGAGCAGGGCCAGCGCCACGACGGCGGCCGCCGCCGCGACGGCTACCGAGAACCGGCGGAAGATGACCTGTCGGCGGCGGCGCTCAAGCCCCTTGCTGATGCCTTCCCAGACATCAGGCGCCGTTTCGGTCACCCCTTCCAGGCGATCGCGCAGCCGCTTGTCAAAATCATTGCTTACCATTATATAATTTTTTTATCTTTTCTTGCAACAGGGTCCTGGCCCGGCTCAGCTGGGAACGGGACGACTGCTCGGTGATGCCCAGCAGCTTGCCCACCTCGGCGTGTGAATAACCTTCCACCACGAACAGGTTGAAGACGCTTCGCAATCCCGCCGGCAGCGAACCGATCTGGTCGAGGAGTTCACGCGTGCCGATCTGTTCCAGCACGCCGTTTCCCACCGTTCCGCCCGTTTCGGGCGCCTGTTCGATGTCTTCCGTCCGCCGCAACACGTCGCTTTTGCGAAGCTGCATCAGCGAGGCATTGATGAAAATCTTCCGCATCCAGCCCTCGAAAGAACCCTCTCCCTTATAGGAACCAATCTTGTCAAACACTGTCAGGAACCCTTCCTGCAGTACGTCTTTTGCATCCTCCCGGCCCAGGTATCGCACGCACACCGGATACATCCGCGATGCATACTGCTCGTACAACTTCCGCTGCGCATTTCGATCGCCCCGGACACATCCTGCAATCAGCTCAGCTTCGGTATATGATGAAGTCTCTTGCATCGCTGCTCACTATAGATGCAGAAAAGGCATCAAATGTTGCGTCCCTTCCTGCAATTTTTTTTTGGTTTGTTTTTTGTTAGGGTTTTTACCACTATTTTTGTAACGAATTTAGAAAAAAAGATGGACAGTCCAAGAATTTTGCGCAAGATTGTGTGCCTGGCCGCCGCATGGCTGCTGGCTGTGTGCTGCCTGCAGGCGCAATCTGCCCGCTATATCGAAGCATTGAAGAATTATCAGCAGGGAGAAGTGGCGGAAGCACTCCGCCTGTTCCAGGAAGAGGTCCGCGAGAATCCCGGCAATGACGCCGCCTGTTACTATATCGCTTCGATCTGCGCCAACGACAGCTCCCGCATCGACGAGGCGGAGTCCTGGCTCAAACGGGCCATCGACCTGTCGCCCGACAATTTCTGGTACCGCTATACCCTGGCCCTCTACTATCTCCGCACGGAACGGCAGGAACTGGCCGTACCGATGCTGGAACAGCTCACCGCCGACTTCCCCAAGAAAAGCGACCTGTATTTCGACCTGATCAACGTCTATCTGTCGGAGAACGACATCGACAAGGCCCTGGCTACCCTCGATAAGATCGAAGCCATCCGCGGCAAGAACGAAGTGGCCGCACTCACCCGCACCGAACTGCTGCTCAAACG
>Ga0310696_10007942_pt1 | contig 12414 bp, 13 predicted proteins | sample AusTroGonzalo_MG_4_FD_203885 | JGI IMG/M metagenome (GOLD analysis project Ga0310696, IMG submission 203885) | Bovine rumen microbial communities from tropical cattle in Woodstock, Queensland, Australia - Gonzalo_02 (v2) (version 2) | ecosystem: Host-associated > Mammals > Digestive system >... | reverse complement strand
GGCCCGGCTGTCCCGCCGTCCATGATCAAGATGATGTTCGGCGGCCAGACCCTCCAGGAGGCGGAAGCCGAAGGCAAGGCCGTCATGGACTGGGCCGGTCTGACCGACCTGAAGAAGATGCGCGCCGCGGCTACGGACGCCGTCCACGCTGCCAGCGCCCTCTATACCTCCGCCACCGGGAAGGGCGGCGTCACCATCACCCCGATCATCGACGGCCACGTGTCCGTCGAGATCTTTGACGACGCTGCCGCCGACGGCTCCCTCGCGAACGTCCCGTACATGATCGGCTACACGCTCAACGACATGGGCGACATGTCCGCCGGCATCGCCGCGTTCTGCGCCAACCGCGAGCAGCTGGGCGCCAAGGCCTGGGCCTACGAATTCGCCCGTCCGCTGCCGGACGACGGCTCGCACCCCGAGGACAGGCTCAAGGGCGCTTTCCACTCCTCCGACCTGTGGTTCGTCTTCAAGTCCCTGCAACACTGCTGGCGCCCCTGGACGAAGGGCGACTGGGACCTCTCCGAGAAGATGCTGACCGCCTGGACCAACTTCGCCAAGTACAGCGACCCGAACGGCCCGGACGGCGGCGTGTGGACGCCCTGCACCCGGGAGAACGACAACTTCATGCTCTTCAAGCTGGACGCGGCCGACGCCGAGGCGTCCGAGATGGGGCAGCCCCTGAAATAAGATGACGTTCCATACATACGGCAATCCCGGGAATCCGCGCCTGTTGCTGATTCCCGGGTTGGGCGTGTCGCACGAGATCTTCCTGCCGCTGATCGGGCTGCTGAAAGACAAATATGACATCGTCGCGGTCGGAATCGACGGCTTCCTGATCGGGCAGGAGTCCCGCTTCACCTCCGTCGACGACCAGGCGGCGCAGGCCATCCGATACGTTCGGGAGCACCTGGACGGGCATCTCGACATCGCCTACGGCCTCTCGCTGGGCGGGAAGATCCTCTCCCGCATCCTGGAGCGGAACGAGATCGTCATCGACCACGCCATCCTGGACGCCGCTCCCCTGCTTCCGCTACCCAAGTGGAGCGTGGACCCGCTGCGCTACTACCAGAGCCTCAACGTCTGGACCTGCTACCACTGGACGGGATTCTGGAAATGGGTGTTCCATTCCCACTATTTCGACGTGTTGTTGGAAGAGTGCAAAAAGGTGTGGCCGTCCGGCAAGGGAAAAGCCGTCCGCGACGGCTACAAGGACGTCTACACCAACAAGCTGGAATCCATCCACGGGGCCGACATCCACTTCTGGTACGGCACCAAGGAGGCCTTCGTGGCCAAGCCGCAGGCCAGGCACCTGCTCAAGCTATGCCCGGCCGCGCATGTGGAGGTCTTCCCCAGGATGAACCACGGGCAGCTGCTGGTGGATCACCCGGACGAAATCGCCGCCAGGATCCAGCGCCTATTCTGAAACGCAGCTGAGCTTGGCGATGATGTCGTCCAGCATCCGGAACAGCTCCGGAGCGGTTTCAGCCGTCACGCTCTTGCACAGTACCGCCTTGCCTACGGTTGCGGGCACGTCGGCCAGTTTCTTCTGGAGTTCCTTTCCCTTCCGGGTCAGGGAAACGATCATCTGGCGGGCATCCTGCTCCCCTTTCCTGCGGGTCAGGATGCCCTCCTTTTCCATACGCTGGAGCAGCGGAGTGACCGTATTGGTCTCCAGCAACAGACGTTTGGCGATGTCGTTCACGGGCTGGGCGTCCTTCTCCCACAGGACCAGCAGCACCAGGTACTGGGGATAGGTCAACCCCTGCTCGGAGAGCAAGGGATGATACGCCTGCGTGATCAGGCGCGAGGCCGCGTAGAGCCGGAAACAAAGCTGGTTGTCCAGCTTGAATTCCTCCTTCATTACAACATGGATTGGATGTCCTTCTCCATGTCCTCCGGCGTCGTGGTCGGCGCATAACGCTTGACGACGGTACCGTCGCGGTTGACGAGGAACTTGGTGAAGTTCCAAAGGATGTCGCTGTCCTTCTCCACGCTTTTGCTGAGTCCCTTCAGCATAGCGTGCGCGGCTTTGGCCTTCAGGCCCTTGTATTCCTCGGCCGGCGCCGCGGACTTGAGGTACTCGAAGATGGGATCCGCCTTCGGGCCGTTGACGTCGATCTTGCTCATCAGCTGGAAGGTGACGCCGTGGTTCAGACGGCAGAATTCCGCGATCTCCTCGTTGGAGCCGGGCTCCTGGTGGGCGAACTGGTCGCAAGGGAAGCCGACGATGGTCAGCCCCTGCTCCTTATACTTCTGATAGAGGGCCTCCAGGCCGTCGTACTGCGGGGTGAAACCGCACTTGGATGCGGTGTTGACAATCATGAGAACCTTGCCTTCGTACTGTGCGAAGTCCATCTCCACGCCCTTGTTGCTCAGGGCTTTGAAATCGTAGATCTTTGCCATATTACATCTGTTTTACCAACCAGTTCTGAACACCGATCTTCTCCATGAGATCCAGCTGCTCCTCGTCCCAGTACAGGTCCTCCTCCTCGTCCAGCAGATACGCCTTGGTGAGGTCGTAGGTTGTAGGGTCGGAAGCCAGCGTGGGCATGATCTTGTAGAGCGTCTCGACACCCTCGCGCTGCAGCTTGAGGTCAGCCTCGAGATAGGCCTTGGGGTCCTCGATCAGGATGGCCTGGCTGCACAGCTTCACCTCTGGCACGCAGCCGAGGTCCAGCAGGCGGTCGGTGTATTTCTCGACCCAGGCCATTTCTTCAGCATAATGGTCCAGGTACTTCTGGCCGAGCTTCGCAAAGCCCTGGCTCTTGAAAAGCTGTCCCTGCATTTTGTGCACGAAAGCACTTCCGGCAAGTTCGTTCACGATCATCTGAGCGATCTGAATAGTAGTAGAAAAGTCCATGATTCTATATTATTTAGTTGTTATTTATATCGTTCGCGATGCAAATATACAACTTATTTTTTATATCGCAAGCGATATTTTGAAAAAAGTGAAAAGAATCGTAGATTTGCACTATATAATAAGGAATTCTATGAATGCTGTCCTGACCGCTCTTCTGATACCTTTCCTGGGCACGGCGCTCGGATCGGCTTTCGTCTTCTTCATGAAGAAGGCGATGCCGGACCTGCTGCAGAAAATCCTGCTGGGCTTCGCCTCCGGCGTGATGGTGGCCGCCTCCGTGTGGTCGCTGCTCATCCCCGGCATGGAACTGGGCGGCATCTGGCCCGTGACCGTCGGCCTGCTGGGCGGTTTTGCCTTCCTCCTGCTGATCGACCATATCACGCCGCACCTGCACCCGGTCGGCGGTCCGGAAGGGCCGAAGAGCAAGCTCTCGAAGACCACGATGCTGGCCCTGGCCGTCACCATCCACAATTTCCCGGAGGGAATGGCCGTGGGCGTTGCCATCGCCGGCGCGCTCAGCGGCGGGGCCGGTATGACGGCAGCCGGGGCGCTGGCCCTGTCATTGGGTATCGCGATCCAGAATATCCCGGAAGGGGCCATCATTTCCATGCCCCTGCGCGCCGCCGGGAACAGCCGCTGGAAGGCCTTCGGCGTCGGCGCGCTCAGCGGCATCGTGGAGCCCATCGGCGGCGCGCTGGTCATCCTGCTGGCCGCGGCGGTCACGCCGATGATGCCCTTCCTGCTGGCCTTCGCCGCAGGCGCCATGCTCTATGTCGTCGTGGAAGAACTGGTCCCGGAGGCCTCCCAGGGCGAGCATTCCAACATCGCCACCGTGGGCTTCGCCATCGGCTTCGCCCTCATGATGGTGCTGGATGTCGTAATGGGCTAGAAGCTGTACTTCAACTTGATCCACACTTCACTGTTGCGCGCATAGCGCACGAACATACCGCCCTCGGCATGGAAGAAATCGTAGCCCAGGAGGGCATGGATCTGGTCCGTAGCGGCCCAGTCCACGCTGAATCGGTTGAAGACCCCGCCGTCGCGGACGTCGACATAAGCAAACGTGGATAGCGTAAGAGAATTGTTCAGCAGGGCTTTGGACACACGGAGTGTAGCCAGCTTGCTATGCTCCCCTGCCCCAAAGGTCTGGTTGTATTGAACCGAAACAGTCCAGTCCGCTCCCGGGTACCAGTCCAGGCCGGCCAGCGCGTTGCCCTGATGGTGGCCGCCATCGTCGATATTGTCAGCGATTTCTCCCCGAAAGACAAAGTTCCCGAACGGGATCGAAAGATCGCCGCCGATCACGGTCAGGCGGTGGTAACCGATATGGTCCTCAACCAGTTCCGGCATCTTGCTCCATGTGCGAAGGGCCATCAGGGAGAAGTCTACTCCGCCCAGGAAAGCACTCAGGCGCATCCCATATTCCAGATTTTTCAGCCGCAGTTCCGGCCGGACCTCCGGCGGCAGTGCACCCACCGACCAGGGATTAGCCGCATCCGTCGGCAAGACAAAAAACTCCGGAACCGGGACGGCAATAGCCTCCAGGCTCCAGGAATCATGCAGATAGCGCACACGAAGCGCACCCACAGGCACCCGGATATCATCATAATCCTGCGCCAGGAATTCGGTATAATCCATCGGAGAGATGAGGTCTGTGACGCGAAGGCCGTCGGCCACGCCCCAGGACACGATCTGTTTCCCCGCGCGGATATCCCAGTGCGCATTGCCCCAATAGGCATACGCCTCGCGCAGACGAAAACCGGAAAGATCCTTCAGGAGCGCGTTGTATACCAGATTGGCCGACACGAACGCCCCGCCGCCGTCCTTCTCCAAACGAAACTCCCCGCGCACGCGGGTACGGGAAGACATCCAGTCGACCGGCGACTCCGTCCGGACGGCGTGGTACGTATCCACGAAACCCTTGACGGAAAAATGGATCCCGTCCTGAGCCGGGAGCGCGACGGCTGACAGACAGAACGCCGCTACTCCCAGCAGGGACAGATTGAAAAAGTGTTTCATAGTCCTTTCTCCAGTTTGGCTACCGTAAACAGGCTTTTGTCTACCTGGATATCGTACTGCGGATCACTCACTGCGATCAGCGTACTGTGGCCGCTCTGGACATTCTCCATCTTCATTTTCATCACCGTCCAAAAGCCGTTCACCTGCCGGACGTCCTCAACGGTCATCACGCGGTGCAGCTTATCCAGCTTGTCATAGAACTCCACATAGACAGCTGTTTCGCAGTCCTGACGGATCCAGGATATCTTTTTGCTGTAAATCTCGCGGCTGTCCTTGGGGACGGATTCCACCACCCAGCATCTGTGGCCGTCCCGCATCTCTTCGCGCAGAAGCGAGTGAGTGTCTTCATCCACGCTGCGGCCGCCCATATCGTCGTAGGTAAAGTCCGTACCCATGAAGAAGTCGGTCTTGGAAGAGGCACCGCTGATGCGGCGCGTCTTTTTCATGGCCGGGAGATACAGCCATTTATCGTCCTCCTTGCCTGCCTGGTCGTAATCCCAGGTGAGGAAGCCGGTGCCTTTCACATCGCCGGGATATGTGAAGAACATGATTTTCTTGGTGTCCTTCCCTTCATCCATGGCCCAGGAGACCATCTTGCGTTCCCGTTTGTCGCCATTCTTCTTGACCAGCGTAAGCTGCATTTCCGCATAGCGCGTTTCCCCGTCAGGACGGTTCTTCACGCGCAGGACGATATCACGCCCGCTCTGGGCGTCCAGTTGTACGGCGGCAAGCAGAAGGGCCGCCAATAATAACATCTTTTTCATATTGATTCTTCTTTACCAAAAACATGGAATTTCTTCACCAGCAGCGGGGTGATAAACAGGTCGGCCAGCAGGGCCGACAGAATGCCGATGACGGCGAGTATACCAAAGTTGAAGCACATGGCACAGACCGAAGTCGAGAAGCAGGCGAATACGGCCGACGTGATGATGGAGGTGGTCACGATGGCGACACCCACCACGCGGAAGGTCCGGCGGATGGCCTCCGAATAGTTCGGCCGACGGTCAAATTCCAACTTCGAATGGTTGATGAAGTGGATGGTGTCGTCCACCGCCATACCCAGCATCATCGGAATCAGCGTGGCGGTCATCATATCCAACTGGATACCGGCCCAGCCCATATAGCCACCCACGAAGATGGCGGGCATCAGGTTCGGAATCAGGCCGATCAGACCGACCCGGACGCTCTGGAATGCAATCATCAGGATAAGCGCTATGATGAGGACGGAGATCAGGAAAGACTGCATCTGGCCGCGGACCAGGTACTGCATCATGGTGGTATATTGGGGGATGTTGCCGACGGCTGTCACCTTCACACCCGGGAACAACTCTTCCGCCTTGGCGGCGATATCGTTCAGCTCACGCTCCACTTCCGCCGAGTTGAAGTCGGAGATTTCCACCATCAGGCGCAGGCGCCTGTAGTCGTAGTCCATCCAGTACTCAGCCTCGGAACCACCCGCATTTTCGTACAGGATAAGCATCTGCGCCACTTCCTCCTCCGTATCAGGGACGCGGAAGTTGGCGGGATCTCCATCGTTGAGCGTCTGGTTCAGATCTTTGAGTATATCCAGGATGGAATTGGTGCGCTTGGTGAGCGGATAGGTGCTGACCAGGGACTCCAACTGCTCCAGCTTATGCAGGTTTTCAGGCTGCTTGGCCTCGTCGTCCTGCTCGAACTCCATCACAAGATCATAGGAATACAGCGCGCCCAGTTCGCTTCGCCCTACCGTCAGCACATCCTTCACATACGGGACCTTGCTGCCCATCGTGCGTTCGATGTCAAAGGCGGGTTCAATCTTCCACAGCCCGATGGCGAGCGTCACGCAGACGATGCTGAAGATCACCACGATGGGCGTGGAATGCGCAAACGTGAAGTCATTCAAGCGCTCCATCCACCGGCTCAGGCGCGTCCCGCCTTCCCCGTCGATTCCGGGTTTGGGCTTACGGTCTTTTCCGAAAGATATCAGGACCGGCGTCATGAGCAGGGTGGTCAACAGCACGAACAGGATGGTCATGGAGCAGATCAGGCCCACACATTTCATCGGTCGGATGGGAATGATCAGGAACGAAAGCAGGGAGACGAAGGTGGTGAGGCCGCAGAACACAACGGACCAGCCCACCTCGCTCATGGTCTCCACGACAGCCTCCTTCCGCTTCCCGTGCTGGCGCATGAGGTGATTGAAGTAGGAGAAGATATGGATATTGTATGCAATGGCCACGGCAAAAGCCAGGATAGCCGGAACCATCAGCACGGTGCTGTCCACGTACATCTGCGTGTATCCGGCAATGCCGAACGTGATGAATACACCGCCCAGCACGGCGAGCAGCGGGCACACGACGCCACGCAGCGAGCGCGTCATGACTAGCATCACCAGGATGCAGATGATGACGGCCAGCATCACCAGGCGTCCCATTTCCTGACCGATGTACACCGTCTTCTGATGTGTCACAAAAGGCATTCCGGTGGCCAGTGGGTGCAAGGAGGCATATTTCTCCTTGGTAATGACGCGCGTCACTTCTTCGCCGGTAACGATATCCGGCGCCACGTTACCTTCTTTCTTCCATTCGTCTTCCGAAGGGAAAGCGCGCAGCTTCAGCAGCGTCCAGGCATGGGAGCCGTCGGCTGACACCAGTTTCTTCGCCACCTGCGGTTTGCTGTATGCCAGGGTACGGATCCGTTCCATCCCGGCAGAACCGGTCTCGGGGATTTCCTCCGGCACGATCTGGACAATCTCCATCCCGTCTTCCGACCCCAGCATGAATTCCAGATCAACCAGCGAAGTGATCTTGTCAGCATACGAAAGAGAATCCAGCAGTTCGTTGCCCAACTCCCGCAGGAGCGTCAGGTTTTCCTTCGTGAAGTGGTCGTCGCATTCCGTGAGCACGCCCACAAAATAGTCGTTGCCGAACTGGGCCTTGAATTCGTTGGTCTTCACCAGCATAGGATCTCCCTCGATGAAATAATCGTCGAAGGATGTCTGCTGGACCATTTTGGTCATACCGAAAAAGGCAGTCGCCATGACGACCGCGAACAGGGCGATGACAGCCCAGCGCCACCGCAGCAGGAAGGACGCAGCGCTTCCGAACCATTCGTTTATCTTGTGCGAATTCATATTCAGTTATTTGATTACACGTTCCGCCAGGCGCATCGCCAGAATCGAGACGGGGATGGTCAGCAGCAGAACTACGATAAGAACGGGGATGTTGTTGATGACCGGGAGCATCAGCTGGTCATAGCCGGCCGGCATTTCTTCGACCGCGGCGGCCAGGGAGCCTTCCGTGTCGGTCCACCAGTGGCCCGTGTAGGCGAAGAAGGAGAAAGCGAACGGCACGAAGCTCCAGCGGATGCCCTTCCTGGCGTCATCCTTATAGCGCCACCGGATCAACTCCGCAAACGCCGTCAGGAGGACAATACCAACAATAAATAGCGTGTCCGCTTCGCCGACCAGCAGGAACAGGACAAGGATGAATCCGTTCAATGCGGTCGCGGCACCGAAGCCGCGGATGATTGTTGCTGTTCTGAGATACACGAACGCCGACAGCAGCGGCAACAGGGCTCCTATGTAAGCATAAAAAGCAGGATGAATAGCCCCGCTCGCGGCGCCCAGGATGAAGATGGCCAGATATGCAATCTCCATCAGAAAGACTTTGAACACTGTTTTCATAACTAACCGTTTTTAGGCTGTCACAAAGGTCGTGCATTCCCCTACGGCAGTCAATCCTCACTTATTATGAATTCTGCCAGAGGAGAAAATCACCATTCTTTGCGATTTCACGGTTGTATTTTCTAAGGTAACTTTGCCCTAGAAATCTTAACCATATCAGACAAAAACGGTTTAGTGTGCAACGGCCTCTGCCCATCCCGGGTGGAGGCCTTCTTTTTCAGTGATAGAACAGGAAGCCGATATAGACGCGGGGGCCGTGCGGAAGGAGTTTTGATTCGCTGAGGGCACAGAGGTAGTCCACCTTGATGGTCAAGTGCATGGGGCCGGACACGATGAAATCGCAGCCGACGAATGGATCGATGGCCATGAAGCCCTGCTTATGGAAACGAGTCCCGTCAACGGGAGCCCAGGCCGAGGCCGGCTCTTCAAACATCAGGAGCGTGGTCATGGCGCCGCCGCCCAGCGTGAGGCCTGCATAAGGCTGGAATCGTCCCAGCACCGTATAGAAATCGGCCAGCAGACCGTCCCAACCATACTTCAGATAGCTTCCGTTGCCCCGCTGGCCGAGCGTCGACACATAGCCTTCACTGCCAATCCGGAAATGTTCCCCCAGATGCAGGCGGATGACACCGCCGATGCCCATGGGTGCACCCTTCGCCTGATATCCGATTGCATCCAGATTCCCGGAAAGATAGCCGGTGTGGACCATCATTCCCCCGTCGAAGCCGCGCAGCAGCTTCTTCTCCTGCGCCCCTGCCGACACGGCCAGCAGCAGGCAGATTGTTGCATAAACGATTCGCTTCACAGTTTTCCTTTCATTTCTATGCGACGCCTTTCGTAATAGTCGTGCCGGGCCGGGTTCTCCGGAAACCAGCCGCGCAGCACGCGCTTCTCCTGCAGGAACATCTCGCCGATGCCCCAGAGGCAGGAAAAGGAGAAACCGCCGATAATGGTGGAGAGGGTGTCGTCTTGCACGAACAGGGACAGGGCCGAGAATCCCAGTCCGGCAACCAGCCAGATCCACCAGCTCTGTTTCCCAAGGTAATATTCCATCTTGATGACCGCCGGGTGGCAGATGCCGATGCTCAGGAACACGGCCGCCCCGACAATAATCCCACAATAATTCATATACACTGCTTTTTTGCGATGCAAAGTTCGCTATAAGCAGCGGGATATTTTAGGCCGAAAATGGATAGAATTAGGATTATCCTTGCATCTTTTTCCGGAAGGCGGATGGCGTTACACCCGTCTCTTTCTTGAATAGCCTGGAAAAATAGGACTGATCTTCCACACCCACGGAAGCGGCTATGTCGATGATGGAAAGGCTTGTGGATGAGAGCATTCGTTTGGCGCGCTGGATACGGACGATGTCAATCCATGCCCCGACGCTGCGACCCGTTGACTGCTTCACCAGGCGGCTCAGATAGTTCTCGCTTATGCCGGCCTCATCGGCATAGACGGCGATGGTCTCCGGCGTCCTGGCAGGATCGAACACAGACTCCAGGAAAGTGCTCACGGCAGAAGGGATGGTGGCAGGGAGATTGGGCTGGATACGCGACATGAGCAGGTCCAGGCCCTTCTCCAGGAATACGCTGTCTCCCTTCTCGAAGGAATTGGTGAGCATATTGAACAACTCAGCCATGAAGGCGCCTTCATCAAACCAGAAGCCCTGATGCAGCGGCGCCGAGAGATAGCGCAACGGTTTGGAGTCCGGGAGGAATGACGGGGCGAAGCCTCCCGTATAGCCGATGGCGCTCCGATAGTATCGGATGGCAAATGCGTGCTGCTGCGGAATCAGCAGCAGGTGTCCGGGCTGGCAAAGAAATGGCGAGCCGTCCACATCGACCAGCACTTCCCCGGAGGAAACATAGATAAAACTGATAAGAGGAAGCTGTGCCGCAGGTGCTTCCGCCGGTTTGGAATAGCCGACCGTGTCCATCCTCCGGATGAAGAATGGACATGAAGAGAAGTCCGCATCCGGACTCCAGTGCGGCTTAGAGGAGGGCATCGATCTCGGCATTGACTTCGATCTTTTTCATGGGCGGAAAGGTACGACAAATTAGACATAGTTACAATAATTACGTATCTTTGGGATATGGTTCCTACAAGTTCAATGATTTTGATGGGGGTCAATGCGGTAATCGGCATTGCCGTTCCCGTTGCCCTGGCGTGGTATCTGGTGCGCAAGCACCATGCGAAGCTTGCCACCATCCTGATCGGTGCCGGCACCTTCTTCCTCTTTGCCCTGGTGCTGGAAAGCATTATGCACCAGCTGGTGCTGAAGGGTCCCCACGGCGGGGCCATCCTGGGGGACACCCTTTTGTACGCCATTTACGGCGGACTGGCCGCCGGCGTCTTCGAGGAGACCGGCCGCTTCCTCTCCATGAAGTACCTGATGAAGAAGGAGCCGACGGCACCGCTCCCCGCCATCGCCTACGGCATCGGCCACGGCGGCGCGGAGATGCTTATCATCTTCGGAATCACCATGATCTCCAACTTGGTGATATCCTTCCTGATCAACGCAGGGATGTCCGGCATCCTGTTCGCCAAGGTTCCGGAAGAATCCGTGGCGCAGGTGCAGGCTCAGCTGGACGCGCTGCAGGCCTTGACGCCAGGCACGCTGCTGCTGGGGCTTTGGGAGCGCTTCTCCGCGCTGCTGCTCCATCTGGGCTTCTCCATCCTGGTGTGGGCGGCCGTGCGCAAGGGCGGCAGATGGCTGTGGCTGTTCCCGGCCGCCATCCTCCTGCACGCGCTCGTCGATGCCTGCGCCGTACTGCTGTCGAAGTCCGCCGGAACGCTCTCGCTGGAGCTGATCGTGACGGCGCAGGCCGTCGCCGTCGCCGCTATCGCATACATGGTCGCAAAGAAACTATAACCATATGGCTAAAGAAAACGTATACCTCGCTTCCAAGCCCCGCTACGAGATCCTGGACGGGCTGCGCGGCATCGCCGCCCTCATGGTGGTGCTGTTCCACATCTTCGAGACCTATTCCAAGGGTCCGGCCTACCAGATCATCAACCACGGCTACCTGGCGGTGGATTTCTTCTTCGTGCTGAGCGGTTTCGTCGTGGGCTACGCCTATGATGACCGCTGGGACAGGATGACCACCTGGGGCTTCTTCAAGCGGCGTCTGACGCGCCTGCATCCGATGGTGATCGCGGGCACGCTCGTGGGCGCGGCGCTGTTCTTCTTCGCCGGGCCCGCCTTCCCGAAGACGCAGGAGGTGGAAGCGTGGAAATTCGCCCTCTGCCTGCTGATGGGTCTGTTCGTCATTCCCTGCGGCAATGGGCTGGACATCCGCGGCTGGGGTGAGCTGAACTCCTTCAACGGACCGCAGTGGACCCTGACCCTGGAATACATCGGAAACATCCTGTACGCGTTCATCTTCAGGCATTTGCCGAAGGCCGTGCTGGCCATCCTCTGCGTCGCGTGCGCCTTCTTCACCCTGGACATGACCCTGGGCTGGAACGTGTTCGGCCTGCTGGAGGAGCCCCATTACAACATCATCGGCGGCTGGGCGCTGACCCCGGACCAGATCTACATCGCGTTCACGCGCCTGCTGTATCCCTTCCTGTGCGGCCTGCTGATCTCCCGGATCCTGCCCGCCCATCGGACCGAATCGAACCCCAGCGGCTCGCCGATCCACCTCAAGGGCGGCTTCTGGTGGTGCGCCCTGGCGATCATCGTCCTGCTCGCCATGCCCTGCATCGGCGGCAAGCAGGGTGTCCCGGACGGCCTGTTCCAGGCACTCTGCATCCTGGTGCTCTTCCCGCTCATTGTGCTGACGGGCGCCGGATCGGTCACCACCACGCCCCGGAGCACGGCCATCTGCAAGTGGCTCGGGGACATCTCCTACCCCATCTACATCAC
>Ga0310696_10007940_pt1 | contig 12417 bp, 5 predicted proteins | sample AusTroGonzalo_MG_4_FD_203885 | JGI IMG/M metagenome (GOLD analysis project Ga0310696, IMG submission 203885) | Bovine rumen microbial communities from tropical cattle in Woodstock, Queensland, Australia - Gonzalo_02 (v2) (version 2) | ecosystem: Host-associated > Mammals > Digestive system >... | reverse complement strand
GCCTGCGGACGCAGTCTGCTGGGACGCGGGGAATCGGCCCACAAGCTGGACCCCGTCGAGCAGCGCCAGCTCTATTCCGCCGTCGGCCAGGTCCGGCTCATCGGCCTGTACAGCCGGTTGTTCGGTGACTGGAACACGACGGTCGGGCAGGTACTGACCATGAAGGAAAGCTTCTCCACCCGCCGGGAATACCTGAACCAGCGGGCTTGTATGGAGGTGATGCTGGCCCACGACGTGGTCCCTGTCATCAACGAAAACGATACCGTGAGCGTCACCGAACTGATGTTCACCGACAATGACGAACTGTCCGGCCTGGTTGCCTCGATGATGGACGCCGATACGCTCATCATCCTTTCCAATGTGGACGGCATCTATGACGGTCCGCCGTCCGACAAGACCTCCCGGGTCATCCCGAAAGTGTATCCCGGCGATGACATCAGCGGTGGCATCAGCACGCAGAAAAGCGGTTTCGGCCGCGGCGGGATGCGCTCGAAGTATGCCATCGCCGCCCACGCGGCCGAGGAAGGCATCCGCGTCCTCATTGCCAACGGAAAGCGCGAGGGAATTGTCAAGGACCTTTATTTCGGTGTCCCGGGAACCGTTTGCACCGAGTTCGTCCCGACCCAGGGCGGTGTATCGAGCGTGAAGAAATGGATTTCGCACAGCAGCGGTTTTGCGAAGGGCACGGTCACCGTCAATGCCGCTGCCCGCGAAGCCATGTGCGGTGAAAATGCCGTCAGTCTGCTTCCCGTGGGCGTCGTATCGGTGCAGGGGGACTTTGAAGAAGGCGACATCATCGGCATCCTGGACCCTTCCGGGACCCAGTTTGCCGTGGGACGCAGTTCTTACAGTGCCGCGCAGGCGAGGGAAGTAGTCGGCCGGCACGATTGCCGGCCGTTGGTCCATTACGATTATTTGTGTTTGCTTTAGTCCAATGGAAGCGTCTTTTAAACAAGCAAAACAGGCGGGCAAAAGCGTGGCCTGCCTGAGCGACGATGTCCGCAACAATATCATCCGGGCTGTCGCCGACGAACTCGCTTCGTCCAAGGAGGAACTGCTCCGGGCCAATGCGCTGGATCTGGCCCGGATGGATCCGTCTTCGCCCCTATACGACCGGCTGATGCTGACCGAAGACCGCATCGAGGGGATTGCCTCGGATATGCGTAATGTGGCCGGGCTGCCGTCGCCGTTGGGACGCGTCCTGCTGGACCGCACGCTTCCGAACGGACTGCATTTGCGCAAAGTCGCTGTGCCGTTCGGAGTTATCGGCGTCATCTATGAGGCGCGTCCGAATGTGACGCTGGACGTGTTTTCGCTTTGTTTCAAAAGCGGTAACGCCTGCGTGCTGAAAGGCGGCCGGGATGCAGACCAATCGAACCGCGCCGCCATCGGAATCGTGCAGCGCGTGCTGAGCCGGATGGGCGTCCCGCCGCAGGCCGCAACGCTGCTTCCCGCTACCCACGAGGCTGCGGACGCACTGCTCAATGCCGTGGGGTATGTCGATGTGGTTATTCCGCGTGGCGGCCGTCGGCTCATCGACTTCGTCCGCGACAACGCCCGCATTCCCTGTATCGAAACCGGCGCCGGGGTAGTGAACACCTATTTCGATGAATCCGGGGACCTGGAAATGGGCAAGGCCATCATTTTCAATGCCAAGACCCGGCGCGTAAGCGTCTGCAACGCCTTGGACTGCCTGATCATCCACAGCGGCAGGCTGGGGGACCTTCCGGCCCTATGCGCTCCGTTGGCGTCCAAGAATGTAGCTATCTATGCTGATGCCCGTGCGTTCGCCGTTCTGAAAGATGTCTATCCGGCGGCGGTCCTTCCCGCCGGTCCGGAAAGTTTCGGCACCGAATACATGGACTATAAGATGGCGGTCCGCACCGTGGACAGCCTGCAGGAAGCCCTGGATCATATCGCACGGTATGGCTCCGGCCACAGCGAGAGCATCGTGACGGACGACGCGGCGGCCGCCGAGGCCTTCCAGGCCTCCGTCGATGCCGCCTGCGTCTATGTGAACGCCCCCACCAGCTTTACGGATGGCGCCCAGTTCGGACTGGGCGCTGAAATCGGTATCAGCACCCAGAAACTGGGCGCCCGCGGCCCGATGGGCCTCGAAGAGCTGACCACCTACAAGTGGCTCATTACCGGCCACGGCCAGACAAGGCCGTAGCCGATCTAGACGATATGCAGCGAACCCGCTGCAAACAGCACCAGATAACCCAGCACGATACTGATGGCGCCGATGATGACGCCCATCCTAGCCATGTCCTTCTGCTGGATCATGTTGGTGGCATAGGCCAATGCGTTCGGAGGCGTAGAAATGGGCAGGATCATGGCGCTGCTGGAAGCGATGGCAACACCGATCAGCACGGTGGATGTGCCGCCCACGGCCGCGAGTTTGTCACCCATGGCCGTGCAGACCACCACGAGGATGGGCATGAGAAGCGCGGCGGTGGCGGAGTGGGAAATCAGGTTGGAGAGTCCGTAGCAAAGCAGGCCGGAGAGAAGGACGATCAGAAGCGGCGAGAAGTTCCCGAAGGGGATGGCTCGGACCACCAGGGCCGCGAGTCCGGAACCGTTCATGGCATAGCCCAGGGCGAAGCCGCCCGCGACCATCCAGATGACCGACCAGTTGATTTCCTCCAGATCATATTTGGAAATGATGCCGACCATGGCGAAGACCGCAAAGGGAATCAGCGCCACCGTGTAGGTATTGATTCCGGTGACGGTGTCCATCATCCAGAGGAGGATGGTGACGATCATCGTGATGATGACCAGGGTGGTCTCCTTGCCTTTCTTCATCTCGCCGTCGATTTTCAGTTCGATGGTTTTCTGGGTGAAGGGGAAGAACTTCTTGAGCAGCATCCAGGCGATGATGATCATGATGATCACCAGCGGCACCATGAACAGCATCCATTGGCCGAATCCGATGCCCAGGTTCAGGCCTTCCGGATCGTTCAGATACTTCAGCGCAATGGTGTTGGGCGGCGTGCCGATGGGCGTTCCCATGCCGCCCAGATTGGCGGCGATGGGGATGCTGAGCGCCATGGCCGTCCGGCCCTTTCCGGCTTCGGGAAGCTGCTTGAACACGGGGGTAAGGAAGGTGAGCATCATGGCTGTCGTGGCCGTGTTGCTGATGAACATGGAGAACAGGGCCGTCACCAGCATGAAGCCCAGCAGGATATTCTCGCTCTTTTTCCCGAACGGCGTGAGCAGCACGCGCGCGAGGTGGACATCCAGACCGGTCTTGGTGGTGGCGATAGCGAGGACGAAACCGCCGATGAAAAGCATGACCACCGGGTCGGCGAAGCTGGCCATGACCTGCTTGTAGCTGAGAAGCTGGCCCGCCGTTTCGGGGTTGCAGATCCATTTGATGCCGGAATCGGAGGTACATAGCAGCAGGAAGACCATGATGGAAACGGAAGTCGCCCAGGCGGGGACCAGTTCCAGTACCCACATCAGCGTGGCGTAGACGAAGATGGCGATGATCCGCTGCTGGACCGAGGTGAGGCCGTCGATGCCGAAGGACTCCGTAGGCAGGAACCAAAGGACGAGGACGATGATGGCGACAAAGATGAGGCCTATGCTTTTCTTCTTCAGGACGGAAGGGTTGAATCTATTCTTCTGACGCAACTTGTGCATCTGTTCAACCAGATTGAAACCGGTAAATTGCTTGAACATGGTATCTTTACAATTGCGTTGACCGATTATTCATAGGAAAAGCGGAGATCCACGGGAATTCCGGCGTTCTCCAGGACACGCTTGTCGGACAGGCTCTCGGGACCGGCGACACCGTATTTGGCGACCCAGGCGCGGGCCGCTTCGAGGTCACCATGGGCCTGGATGCGGAGGATCTCGGCGCCGAGGCTCTCCAGCGCCTGCCAGGTCTTGTCATAGTCGATGCTGTAGCGTCTGGAAGGATTCCAGGTGATGGCCTTGCTTTCCAGCAGGTAGTTATAGACGATGATGTTGGCGACGCCCGTCGGATCCGCCGCACCGAACCGGGTGGAACGGATGGTGTTGGTGACGAAGGTGGTGAGCACATCCTCTTTCTGGAAAAGGGCGGAGATGTGGTACGCCTCGGCTTCCTGGGCGCAGAGCCAGGTGCCCAGCACGTTGGATTTCGCCTTTTCCAGGACCAGGGCTTCGTTGCCCAGCGCCTCGGCGACCGTACCCTTTCCGTTCACGGTTTCCTTGACGCCCAGGCCCTTCGCGATTTCGCGGAACACGATGATCCAGTAGAACGCGCCGGCATCCACGTGGGGCTGATAGACATCCTCCAGCAGCGCGCTGCCGACCGGATGGACCGTGCGGTTGAATTTCTCGCGGATGATGTTGTCGAAGATGATGGTGCGGGTGCCCAGTTCCTCCTGGACTTTCGCGTCATAGGGGAAGTTGATGCCGATGACCTTGAATCCCGCGTTGGTGTAACCGCTGCAGTAGAGGACATTGCAGGAGAAGATATCGGATTCGGCGCCCGGAACGAAAACATGGTTGGCCGGGTCGCCGGGAAGCATGTCCTGAAGTTCCGGCATACGGTCGGACAGGGCGTTGAGTTCCTCGGTGCGCTGGAGATTCTTCAGGAGGACATAGGCACCGTAGGAGGCCTTGGTCCCGTAAATGGCGTCATCCACGGCCTCGATGGGGCCGAGGACCAGGTCCATCTTGCTGTCGTTCATCTCCAGCCAGGCCTTGTTGCTCGCGTAATAATCATCCGTCTTGAGGCCCTCGATGAGCTGGAGAAGGTAGTGCCGGACGCTCTCCTTGATGGTGACGTCGGCCGCCCGTTGCAGGTATCCCTCGATCTGGCCGATCTGGTCGGCATAGGCGTCGTGGTACCAGACGGTCTTCAGGGAACCGTCGCCGTCCCGCCGGACGAGGGTGTAAGGGCTGTTCTTGGCAGAATCGGCCATGGCGTTGAACTCTTCGGCGGTCATATCGGCCGGATAGAAGCAAGCACCTGCCGGTTTGTTCCCGTATCCCGGGAGGAAGGGTTTCCCGTCAATGCGGTCCCAGGGACCGTAATTGATCTCGGCATAAAGCTTTTCAGCGGGGTCGGTGAGAGTGCCCAGGAAAGCCTCCTTGTCGCCGAAATACTGCTGCCAGTAGATCTTGTCCACCTCGTCGGCGGCCATCCGGTACAGCCGGAGGACTTCTTTGCCATTGTCAGTGATTCCGGTCAAGTCCGGGGCGGGGATGGTCACCAGGGCGTAATTCTCCACAAGCCTGCCCACATTCGCCCGCTCCTGCGTACAGGAAACGGATAAGACCAGGACAGCCGCCAGCACGAGTAATCGTTTCATAGGGGTATGGATTAAATAAGTTTAAGTTCTTCTTGGAAGAATCTTACAAGGATAGCAACAGATTTCGGTTTATCCCCGTTTTATTGCGCGAACTGGACAGCGCGGTCAGGAATTGTTCTTCCGGAGCATCCTGATGACCAGCATCGTCAGGTCATCGCTCTGCTCGGCATCCCCGATAAACCGTTCCACCGCCGATGTCATGCCTTCGATGAGGTCGGTGGCGGAGATGTTTTGGTCGAGGGTGGAAAGATGCTCCAGGACCCTTTCCTCCTGGAACAGTTCCCCGTCACTTCTGGCAGCTTCCGTGAGCCCGTCCGTATAAAGGAAGAGTATCGTTCCTGGAGACAGTTCCATTTCCTGAAGGGAATAGGGCCAGTCAGCCATCACCCCGACAGGAATGTTCGCATCGACGGACATCATGCGGGGTTTCCCTCCCGTGATGACGAAAGGCGCATTGTGACCGGCGTTGCTGTACTGCAGCACGCCGGTGGACAGGTCCAGGGTGCCCACGAACAGCGTGACGAACATCAAGTTCTCATTCTGGGCCGAGATGGAGTCGTTGATGGCGGTCAAAATCCGCAGCGGACTGTCTTCGGAAGCGGACAGGGTCCGGAACATGGAACTGATCACGGTCATGACCAAGGCGGCGGGGATTCCCTTGCCGGACACGTCGCCAATGCAGAAGTAAAGCTTCTCGTCCCGGATCCGGAAGTCGAACAGGTCGCCGCCGACCGCCCTGGCCGGGGCGACATTCCCGAAAATATCCAGGTCATTCCGGTCCGGGAAAGGAGGCCATGTGGTGGGCAACATGGACATCTGGATGTTTCGGGCCACGCCCAGTTCATTCTCGATGGACGCGTTCCGGGCCGTGGTCTCCTTCAGCTCTTCGACATACCGGGCAAGTGATGTCTGCATATGGTCGAAGGAGTCTCGGAGCAGGCGGATCTCATCTTTGGACTTGATGGTGGGAAGCTTGGTGTCAAACCGGCCTGTCGCGATTTCCTGGGCCGATCCGGCGAGTTCGATGAGGGGCGTGGAGGCCTTCTTGATGGAACGGTGGCAGGTGATGAAGACGAGGAAGACGCCCAGGAGGATCAGGATGATGATCATCGTGCCGTACAGGATGCCGGGCATCAGAAGGCGTTTGACCGGTACGACAATGCCCATGGACCAACCGGAATGCAGGAGCGGCGCGAAATAGACATCGGATTTGATCCCGTTTATCCAAACGGATTTTTCCCCCGCCTCGCCTGCAGTCATCGCATCACCGAGCTTCCGGTATCGGTCGGCATCCTTCCCGCTGGCATAATCATAGAAATTGGTCTTGAGAACGCGGGCCCGGTCCGGATGCACGATAAAGTCTCCTTTGGGTCCGATAATGAAACAATAGATCAGAAGTTCCGGGTCGTCCGACGTGGATTTGAGAAACAGCGACCGTTCATTCTCCTTCCGCATGCTCTCCGCGATGAGTGAGGAAAGCCCTTCGAGGGATAGGTCGGCTCCAAAGACGCCTGCGATTTCCTTGCCGGGCTCCATGATCACGGGGCGGGAGAACGTGCATAAGACCCTTTCGCCCCCTTCCTTGTCCAGATAAGGGGTGGACCAGGCTCCTTCGGGAGACTCCAACCCCTTGGTATACCATTCGTCATCGAAATAGTCATGGTCTTCCGACCCGATGACTTTCATAGTGATCTTGTCTCCTTCGTTAAGGGCATACGGCTCAAACCAGCGGCCTTCCTGGGGATAGAAATCCGGTACGAACCCGAAGCCGCAACCGTGAATCTGGCGGCGGTTCGCTTTCAGTTCATACTCCATCGTTGAGAGCACCAGTTCCGGTGTGGCCAGATGCCAGCACAGTTCATCGATGATGTTGTCCGTCGAAATCTCCACCTTGCTCATGGTCAAGGCCAAGTTCCCTTTGGCCTTTTCCAGGATGTCGGAATAATGCGCCTTGGAAAACACCAGCATGCCGGATGCCGCCACCAGGAAAACGAGCACCGCGATGATGGTCATGGTAACCAGCACCGTAAAGACGACAGCCCGGGTAAGCCTGCCGGAGAACGAGTCGAGTCTCTTCATAAACCGTGGAAACATCGCAAAGTACAAACATACGTAAAAATGTTCAATCTTTGCTTTTCCTGTGCAAATCGGAAGGTGTGGCGTTGAATTCCTTGGTGAAACAGCGGGTGAAATACTTCGGGTCGTTGAATCCGACCTCGTAGGCGATTTCGGAGATGTTCATCTCCGTGTTTGTCCCGTTGCTGATCATTTCCTTCGCGACGTTCAGACGGTAGGTCCGGATGAACTGTGCGATGGACAGGCCGAAGCCTTCCTGAATCTTCTCGTTCAGAAGGTTGCGGCTCATGCCCAGGGCATCGGCGAGTTTATAGACATCCAGGTCCGGATCCTTGTACATCTTCTGGATCGCTGCCAGGAGTTGCGCAGAAAAGTCGGAATCGCGGCTGGATGCGGTGCTGGACATGAGGGTATGGTTGCTCGCGATCATCTCGTTCTGCTTCTGCAGCAGCGCATTCTGCTCCGCGAGGGCGTCGGCCTTGCGCTCCAGCTCTTCTTTCTGCTGCTTCAGTTCCTTCGTCTGCCGGTCCACTTCCTGTTGCAGGAGGTCCTTTTTCCGATTGATGGATCGCGTATACCAGCGCACAAACAGGTAGATGATGCCCGCAAGGATCAGTAAAGCCAGCAGACGGAACCACCAGCGGTTGTACACGACGGGGATGACATCCAGCGTCTTTTCATCCTGGGACAGGACGTTTCCCTTCTTGTCCACGGCCCGGATCTGGATCTTGTACTTGCCTCCGGGAATGTGCCCGAATTTCACGTGGGTGTCGTTGCCGAAAACCGGTGACCAGTCCTTGTCCATGGGCCGGATCCGGCTCTCGTAGACGATGTCCTGCCGCGTGCCGTAGGACAGGTCCGCGAACTTCAGCGTGAAGTCGTTGTCCTTCTCGCCTTTGCTGACCGTATCGGAATAGGCGAGGCTGTGGAACTCATCCTTTGAATAATACCCCGAAATCACGACATTCGGCATGTTCCCCCAATCGTTCGAAACATAACTGGACCGCAGGATGCTGAAACCGCCTTCTTTCTGGCCGATGTAGAGGGTTCCGTCGCGGCCTTTGGCGACGCTGTTCTCGCAGAAGGACATGGACTTGAGCCCGTCATTTCGGCCGTAACTGGTCAGTTCGCCCGTTTGCGTGTCCAGGCGGGAAAGGCCGTTCTCGGTCGTGATCCACAGGTACATCCCGTCCCGCAGGAGGCCGTTGATCTGGTTATCCGCGAGGCCGTCTTCCTCGGAATAGACGGTGGTATCCGGATTCTCGGCCTGGCAATGGTCCAGCCGATAGAGGCCGTTTCCGTATGTTCCGGCCCAGATGGTGTTGCCGTCCGGCACGAGGGACATGCACATGGGGAACCCTTCCATCACCCGGGAATCCATGGTTTCCAGGTCGATGACGCGCATCCCTTCCAAGCTGCTCACCCACAGTTTGCCGTCCGCCAGGCAGGCACCCAGGCAGCCGGACAGCTTGGGGGCGTATTCCGAGAACGCGGAATGCTGGAGATCGTAGATATACAGCCCGTTGCGGGCTGCCAGCCAGATGTAGTCATTGACCGGATCGTACACCATCCCGAGGATGACGTTGATGTTCCGGGCGATTTCCGACTTGAACCCTTCCGGGACGCGGACGACGTCCGGGCTGGACAGGTTCATATAGTTCAAATGTCCGTCCACGGTGCCCATCCAGAGCCTTCCCTGACCGTCTTCGCAGAAGGCCGTGACGGAATTGCTCACGAGTGCCGAGTTCTCCGTATTATAGTTCCGGAACCTCAGGTCGCCGACTTGTCGGCACACGCCGAATCCCGTCGCCGCGAGCCACAGCGTCTCGTGACTGTCGATGAACAGGGCCCTAATGGGGGTGGTGGGGATAGGGGAGGAGGTGGTTTCGATGCGGGAGATGTTGGTGAGCTGGAGACTCTTTTTCTGTAGGACGACGAGTCCTTCCGCTTCCAGGCCTACCCAGATCTGCCGTCCCCGGGTGGCGATGCTCCGTACGATCTCGCCCGGGAGAATCTGGTTCCCGTAATCGTTGGTCCGGGAACCATAGGTGTCAAACGAGTGGCGGGCGGGATTGTATATGCAAACACCGCCCAGGGTGCCGATCACGATATCGTTGTCCTCCGTCAGGCAGAGCCCGGTGATTTCGTCGTTGGGGATGGAGCGCGGATCGGAGTCGGAATGCTGATAGCAGGTTTTCTGGCCGGAGGTGAGGTCCACGCGGTACAGCCCGTCCATGGTCCCGATCCATACTTCATTTCCCGCGCGCAGGAAAGCGGTGGCGCGGTTGTCTTCGCCGATGAACAGATCGGGCAGGATTTCGGACTTGGTGAGGCCTTTGCCCTCGATGGGGCGGACCTTGTAGAAGTGGCCTCCCAGGGTGATCCAGACGGATCCGTCCTGCTCCACATCGCCGACCTTGGGCATCAGGTTGTCGTTGGGGACGTCACATTGCAGCGAATCCACGAAGAAACGGCCGCCGTCGTCAGAGAAAGCAACGCGGAAGAGCTTGTCGGCGGAGGTGAACCAGATGCAGCCTTTTTCATCCCTTCGGAGTGCTGCCGGCGGATGCGCACGTCGCCAGGCTTTGGACATGCCGGGGAAGTCGTCCATCGAAGCCAGGGATTTCATGTCCATTACTTCCAACGTTGAGCCGGGAATCCAGATCCGGCCGTAGTTGTCCTCGCGGCATTGGCGGACGATGTCGCCGATGGCTCTCGCTCCCGTTTTGCTCGAGAAGGTCAGGAAAGAATCTCCGTCGTACCGGACGAGTCCACCGCCGAAGGTACTGATCCATGCGTACCCGCGGTTATCAAAGTAAATACCGTTGATATCCTGGTCCGGCAGTCCGTCCTCGCGGGTGAGCCGCTTCACGACCATGTAATCTTCGGCCTCTGTCTGGGCGTTGAGCCTGCCGGGGAGGGACAGTGCGATAATCACTGCCAGAATAAAATCCACCCGTCCTGAAATTTTTTCCACCATTTATTATATTTTTTCCACCGTTGCTACGGGCAAAGATATGTATTTTTGTCAAAACGACCAAAACTATCAATCAACTAAATACTGATTTATGAAATTATTCAACGCTTTCCGCGGCCTTTTCCTTGCAGGAATGGTGATGATTTCCGGGGCGAATTCTTTCGCCCAGAACGTCACGGTCAAGGGAAAAGTCTCCGATTCGAGTGGCGAACCGGTCATCGGTGTCACTGTCATGCTCAGCAGTAACAACACTGTTGGAACCCTCACGGACGGAAGTGGTAACTACTCCATCACCGTTCCGGCGAACTCCTCCCTTACGTTCTCCTGCGTCGGTTTTGCGACCCGGGAGGAACAGTTGAACGGACGTTCCGTGATTGACGTCGTGCTCCAGGAGGACACCGAGTTCCTCGATGAGACCGTCGTCATCGGTTATGGTACCCAGAAGAAGAGACTCCTCACGGGTGCGACGATCAACATCACCGGCGAGGAGATCCAGAAGCAGAACACGACCAATGCGCTTGGTGCGCTGTACAGCTCCGTCCCGGGTGTGAACATCGTCCAGTCGAGCGGTGTGCCGGGTGCCGGCTACAACATTACCGTCCGTGGTCTCGGCACTACCGGTTCCGCCGGTCCGCTCATCGTCATCGACGGTGTCGCCGGCGGCAACCTGGACGATCTCAACCCGGCCGACATCGAATCCATCGACATCCTCAAGGATGCCGCTTCTGCAGCCATCTATGGCGCGCGTGCGGCGAATGGTGTTGTACTCGTGACTACGCGCCAGGGCAAGATCGGCGAGAAGAAAGCGACTGTCACCTTTGATGCATATACGGGCTTCCAGCAGCCGAACACCAACGGCGTGCACGGGGTTACCGCCTCGGAGTACCTGGATCTGATCGCCCAGGCGGGACTGCATGAATTCGACAACATCGACGAGACGATGCCTGTCCAGCGGCAGTGGATGCGGGAAGGAAAGTGGAATGGAACGGACTGGTTCACGGAATCCATCAACAAGAACGCCCCCAACAACAACATGGTCCTGGGTGTGACCGGCGGCAGCGATTCCGTCCGGTACTCCTTCAGTTTCTCCAAATCCTATCAGGAAGGTACCTTGGGCGTGCCCAAGCCTACCTATTATGATAGAACGACCGTACGCGCGAACACGGATTTCACCGTTCTGAGAAAGAACAACCGCGACGTCATCAAACTCGGCGAGAACGTGGTCGTTTCCATCACGGACTCCCGGGGCATGAGCACCAGCGGCCGTGGCAGCGATGTTTCCAACCTGCTTACCAAGACCCCGCTCCTCCCCGCCTATGACCTGGACGGCTCCATCTATACCTATGACAAGCAGGTACGGGATGGTTGGGATGCCAGAGACAATGAAGTCAACCTCCTGCAGCAGCAGGAAATGAAGGAAAGTGAAGGAAAGGGTGCGCGTGTCCAGGGAAATGTCTACCTGGAAGTCAGTCCCATCCGGGATCTCAGGCTCCGCACGGCGTTCGGTTTCCGCGCCAATACCAATTTCTCCCGTTCCTATACGCCGGTCTATCAGTTGACTGCCTCGGATTTCAAGGACTACGACAGCGTGAGCCAGAGCTCCAGCGTTTCCACCAACTGGACCTGGGAACTGACCGCCAACTATCGGAAGACCTTTGCCAAAGCCCATACCATCGAGGCGCTGGCGGGTACTTCCATCGAAGCGACGGGTTGGGGCATGAACCTCAACGGTACCCGTTCATCCACCAAATTCGGAACGTGGGAATCCGCCAACCTGGGTTCGGTCGAAGGCGCACTGACGAGCGACGAGCATGCGAGCATGGGCGGTGGCAACACGATTCCCTACAACAACCTGCTCTCCTTCTTCGGCCGTCTGAACTACAGCTACATGGATAAGTACCTGCTGACGGCCATCGTCCGTTCCGATGGTTCCAGCAACTTTGCCAAGGGCCACCGCTGGGGTGTCTTCCCGTCCGTATCCGCCGGTTGGGTGATCTCTTCCGAGCCTTGGATGGATTTCGCCAAGGACTGGCTCAGCTTCTTCAAGATCCGCGGAAG
>Ga0310696_10007939_pt1 | contig 12417 bp, 11 predicted proteins | sample AusTroGonzalo_MG_4_FD_203885 | JGI IMG/M metagenome (GOLD analysis project Ga0310696, IMG submission 203885) | Bovine rumen microbial communities from tropical cattle in Woodstock, Queensland, Australia - Gonzalo_02 (v2) (version 2) | ecosystem: Host-associated > Mammals > Digestive system >... | reverse complement strand
TCGTTCCGATTGCGACATTCTCGTTTCCTGTTGTGTCACGTTGCAGAGCACCGGCACCTATTGCTATATCATCGCTTCCGGATGTATGGACAGCCAAGGCACTCGCTCCGATGGCGATGTTTCTCCATCCTGTCTTGTTGTTGAGAAGGGCGGTATATCCGACGGCTACGTTATGGCTTCCGGTTGTGTTCTGATTGAGGGCGTTCGTTCCGATTCCGACATTCTCTCTTCCGGATGTATCGTTATATAGTGCCTGATATCCGATTCCGACATTGTCGCTGCCGTTGGCTTCGGCCTTATAAAGGCACTTGTATCCGATTGCGACATTGTAGTTTGAATTTGTCGTGTTATTATACAGTGCCTGATATCCGATCGCAGTGTTGCCCGTACCGACATTGTTGGTCGCTCCGGAAACCTTCGTTCCGACAAATGTATTTGACGCATCGTCGGACTGAAGCTGTGCCATCAGCCTACCGTCCGAACCGAACCAGAATCCGTCCGCATTCCAGTTTTGGATTACTCCTGCACTACTATATCTCGTACCGCCGATGATGTATCCACCCGGCGACATGATCGTGATGGCCTGTGCGAAGAGTTTCTGTATGAATGCGTTGTTGGATGTAAGGTTGTCGATTATACCATCCTGAACCACGAGGTTGGCGAACCATCCGTAAAGCGCCGTTGCGGACGGGACGGCGACTCCGCTGTTGAGTATTGAACCAAGACTGCGAAGAAGCCTGTCTTTATTATCCGCAGTAGCGGCTATCGGATTGTGCCAGCTGTTGTTCTTGTATTCGTACGGCACACCCTGCGTATATGTGTCTCCGCCGACGATGAACGTGGACTTTGCAACGAAGAAGTCACCGTCAAGGATGTTGTAGTCTATGCCGTCGACAGTGTAGTGGTCAGGAAGATCGTATCCACCGTTTGGCTCCCATGCCCCGAAGTCATGGTCATACTCGGTCTCGTTGATTATGGTAATCTTGCGCTCGATGGAAAGGCTGTTGTCGAGACTGTGCATGGTGACGGTTATTTCTGAAGCGGTCTCGTCCTTCGCAACACGCAGTATCGGTGCGCTTCCGGTCGTGGTCTGCGTTCCGGGATTTCCTCCGAAGAAGGTGTGGGTTCCCGTACATGACCAGTATTCCAGGAGTCCGTAGCCTTTCTGAAGCGATGTCAGTTGGACATCGGTGAAGGAGTTGGGGTCTAAGGAGGAATACGGCGCAAGGCGGTCGTTGCGGACGGCGGATGAGGCTTCCATCTCGAAGTTCCAGTTGTCCACGTTCACAGGAACCGTGTAGTCTATGCGGATTCCTGTTCCGCTTATCGTGCCGTTTACTGCATCGACCTCGGTCACATCCATGTATAGCGTGACCGGAGTATCGTCGAGGTCGGAGATTTCACCGATTATCAAGGCTATGTATCCCGGCTGGAACGAAGAGGCATTGGTGACTGTCCATGTCTGCGGTGCGTTGGGCGTTCCATAGGCTTCCCACTGTGCGAGGGTGTAGGACGGTGTGGCGGCGAATGTTGCCGTCAGCGAGGGCTTTACGTTCATCGCCTGTTTTGTCGTACTCGGCACTATGACCGTCGGCACGAGCGTTGCGGGTGTATATGTATCCACGCCGATTGCCGTGTATGTCAGCACCTCGGTGTTGCCGTTTATCCATCTGGACTTCTTGGATGCGATCAGTGCCTTCTGCGTACTTCCGTTGCCCTTGATTCCGACTGCGACCACGGCATTGAGGTCGTTCCACATGCAAGGCTCGCTCCATGTGAACTGGTAGCGTGAAGTCTGGAGGAAGTGCCAGTAGAACTGCACGAACCGCTGTGCCTGTGCTTCATCATAGATGTAGGTGGACTCGTACTCCTTGGGATTCTTCGCACCCTGTGTCTCCATCGTGTTCAGCTTGTAGCGGTACAGCACATCGCCGTAGATGGTGAAGAACGTGAGGTTGATGTCGTCTGCCGTGTTGTTGTGCAGAAGCACCCAAGCCTTCGTAGCCCACAATGCCGGGTTGGAGGGGATTCCGTACTTGTCCTTCCAGTTGTCTCCTGCGGGCCATGTCTCGGGATCGACCATATCCCATGAGGTGAACGGCGTAGTACCCTGCATGGCATCCATGCGGACGTTGATGTTCTTCGCCATGATGATGGTGAGGTCTTCGTTCTGTTTTCTCGATTCCCTTGTGCGGTATGCAGAATCGAGCAGCTTGGCATCGTACTCGAAATACTGCGGAGAGATTTCGCCTCCGTCCGGCCAGTAGCGGTTTGGCTCCACCGTATCTCCGACAAGCACTCCGCTTTCTATGCTCTGGTCGATGTCGCTCATCCACAGCTGCTGCTGTGCGCTCCACATCAGGCTTGACCATGTGACCTTCGCACCATCTTCCTTGAGCCAAGCCCCCTTCATCTGTACGCCTTCTGCGTTCATCGGATTGTCTATCGTGCGTACTGCCGGAGCCGTGCCGTCCCATGCGAGATGCACGAGTTCAACGTGTCCGTCCTCGGTAAAGTCGATGACATAGCCGCCGGCCTCGAATAGGAGAAGATCGATGTACTGCCTGTATGTCTTGGCCTTGTCCTTGTCCACGACGAACGGAAGCGTGACGTTGTCGGTTGCGCTCATGACCGAAGTATCTGCTTCGGATAGGGAAGGGTGAGAGGCATCGTATCCGGCAAGCGTCAGAAGATTGCGGACGATTGTCTTGACGGTGTAGGACTCCCAGCAGATGTGGGTATCGACTTTGTCATCAAGGTGCAGTACCGACACATCCTGGACTTTGATTGTGAGTTTCGGCGGAAGAGGGAAGCTGCGGATGTCGATTGCCGAGCGATCCGCATAGCCCGTGAAGCGTCTGCCGGAATCCGACCAACAGACATGATTGCCGTTCCAAAGCACGTCATTGTCGTCCCACAGAACCTGCATTGCCGGGAACGGGGCGTTGATATGAATCAGTATGTCGTCGTTTCCGAGAAGAGCGTCTATCAGCTTCTTTTTCGGTGTGGGCGTCACTCCGTCTGCTTCAAACAGAGGTGTTTCCGGCATGACGAACGTAGCCTCGTCCTTTGCGGACGTGAAATTGTTGGTACAGAGGTTGTGTGTCAGGACGGTCTGCCGTGAATCGACCTGCGGAGTGAGGTCAACCCATGTGCTTCCGTTGTCGGTGGAGAATCTGTATAGAATGTCGAATCTTTCGCCCATTACGTCAGCCTCCTATCGCCGTGTTGTAGGCAATGCCGTTGCCGTTGAAGAAGTCCAGAAGCCAGCTTTTGAGTTCGTCGATGTTGTCGCCGTTGAACTGGAGCGTGACTCCGCCGTAGGAGATGACCGAGGATGTCTGAGTAGGTGAGGACAGATACTTCGGGCTTCCTGCGGGAACGGGGTCGAATACCTTGTCTTTCTGGATGACTCTTGCGCCCGCATAGAACTGGTCTTCGTTGATGACTCCGGCGGCATAGAGTTCCTTGAGGGTCTTCAGGACATCATCCTTTCTTGTGTTGCGCTCGATCTTCTCATTCACCGCCCAGATGCGTTCGTACTCTTCCTTGACATCCTCGGCAACGTCTATGATCGTCTGCTTGAGGTTGTCGAACGAACGGAAGGACCTCTGGTCTCCGCCTGTAATCGGATGAAGGATTGCTTCCTTGACGTTGTTCAAGGCAACCTTGATGTTGTCCCACAGCCACTTGAAGACTTCCTGTATGCCACGGATGATACCCATTATCGTTACGATGACGGTGGCGATGACCTTGAGCATGTAGATGATGTCTTCCCACGGCAGAGACAGGATGAGGTTTATCAGTCCGTCCACGACCGGCTCGAACATCTCGAATATCTGGTCGAGGGTGGCGGCGATGTCAGCCCATCCCTCGGTGTTCTCCATGATGGTCAGAAGAGCATTGACGATATCGCTCCAGATGTCGCCTTCGCCGTCGGTGAACTGTTGGACGACGGAGCCGAGAGTGCCTGTGCTGTTGAGGGCACGGTTGGCTGTCTGTTCCCATACTGCAAGCTGTGCGGCTGCTTTTGCGGCTGCATCCGTCTGCTTCTGGAACTCAATCAGGGAATCGCGTTCGGCTTCATAATTCTCGCGGAGAGAAATCTGGTCCTCGGTTGTAAGGGCGGTTGACTCCGAGGCTTCCTTGTATTTCTGCTCAAGGTCGTAAAGGGCTTTCTCGTTTTCCGTCATGCCGATCTTGGCGATATCCGCCGCATGAGCAAGACCGGAGAATGAATCAATAAGCCCCTTTGCCGTGAATTTCTTATAGTCGTCAGCGGCTGTTTCGTAAAGGTTGGCTTCTGCCCCGTCAAGAGCATTGTCGCGCTTCGACAAAAGGTCGCCGTATGTAATTTCATAGGTAGACTTGCCGTAGTTGTTCAGCTGGCTTCTGTAGTCGTTTGCCACATTCTGTGCGGTTGTAAGGGCGGTTTCCTTGGCTTTTGCCTCATCGAGTCCGTCATTGTACTGCTGAAGAAGCCTGTTGACGCGGCCCCATTCGTCAATCACCGTGTCAAGTGTATCCTGACCGACATCTCCGAACTGAACCTCGCGGTTATAGAGGATGGTGTAGAGGGATTCGATTTCCTTCATCCATGCGGTATAGGCATCAGTGGCGGAGCCTGTTCCGAAAGCCTTGTCGAAGTCGGATGTGAATGTACCGACATCAAACCCCTGTACCTGAGAAATCAGGGATTTTAGAATGGCTGAAACCTGCCCCTTTGCCGTCTGCCCGAAGGTCTGCATGATGTCTTCATGGTTGTATTCGTTTATGCCTTCGCCGATGGACGCGAGGTTGGTGGTCCTTATGGAGACATGTCCGAGGTTTGCAAGAGACTCGGTGAAGTTGTCGTATGCTTCTGCGGAAGAAAGAATAGTGTTCCTTGCTTCCGTGACGGCTTCCTGAAGATCCCAATATTCCTTGACAAGCCTTTCAGCTGCTTCTGCCTGTGCATCGGAGACTCCTCCTTCTGCGGCCTCGATAAGCTGTTCCTTGGTGGCTCCGGTGGAAAGCATTATGTCACGCAGCTGTTTTGCGCTCAGAGGCTCGGCATAGACCTGCTGTGCCGTTGCTCCTCCGGCAAGGCTCAGTGCTTCGATTGCCCTGTCCCAGAAAGACATTTCCTCCTGCTCCATGTACTTCACTGTACGGGGAGCCGACTGATAGACTGCACGGACGCGCTTGATGAAGTCATCTGTGGATTCCTGTTCGACCTTGACAGTGAACTCTCCGCCGTTGATTTCCTTCAATGCACGGGCGACGTCATTGGAGTAGTCGAGGATTTCGGTGAGCCAGTTCTTCGCCGGACGCAATACCTGATTTATGGATGTTCCGAGGTTTTCCTTGTATTCTTTCCATGCCTCGGTAAGCCTTCTGTTGACTGAAAGAGTGGTCTCCCATTCTCTCTCTGTCGCACCCATTGCATTCTGTTGCTGTTCAAGGGCAAGGGTGGCTCTCGTAGTCATCTTGGCAAGTTCAAGCTCGCTTCCCGTCAGCTTGTCCAGTCCCTTGGAGGCAAGAACAGCCTGAACCTGTGATTCCTTGACGATTGATCCGAACGTCCTGAAGTTTCTGAGGTTTCCGGCGGCACCGCTCATGAATGTCTGGGCGAACTCCTCAAGGCTCATGTTCAGGTCTTTGAACGCAATGATATCCTGGAACTGACTGACCCATGAAGATGCTGTCGTCAAGGACTCGGATGTCCCCATTCCCTGTGCCTGCAAGAGGTCTCCGACCGTAGAGAGGGCGGAAGCAGCGGTCGTAGTGGCAACGCCAAGCTGTGACGATATGGCTGAAGCCGCGGCTTTTGCAGAATCTTCAAGACCTGCAAAGACTGTTGAAAGTTTTGAGTAAATCTGTTCCGCTTCGGCTGCCACCTTGACGGAATCCGAAAGTGTATTCTTGAATCCTCTGATTGCTCCGGTGATGGGACCCATCAGAAGCTGGAACTTGAGGATGTTCTTTGCAACTGAAAGTAGTTTTGTGGCGGCATTGCCGGAACTCCTTCCGAACTCATCCATCCCGCCTTTGGCGACCTTTTTCGATTCGGCCTCCAGTTCTTTCATGTTCTTCGTTTCTTTCTCGATTGCATCTGAGAGCTTCTTTACAAGCTCTGCATTTGAACCGAGGGAAACGGTCATCTTGGCCCGCTCCTGCGTGAGGAGCTTTATCTGTGCCTTGCTTGCGGCAAGGGCATTGGTTTCGTTTTCGAGACCGAGCAGGGCGGCGTTGAGTGAAGCAATATACTTCTGCTGAACCTCATCCGCCACCTTGCCTTCGTTGGAAGTTTCGATGAGCTGCTTGCCCATCTTCTTGTAGCTGTCGGTTATCTTCTGTGCGCCCTGAAGCGACTGGTCATATTTGGTGACTATGTCAATGGTAAGATTAGCCATCTACTTCTTCCTTTTGGCTTCCTCGACCTCCCGTTCCCATGCGTCATACTTGTTGTTCTCCACTTCAAGAATCTGCAATATACGACAGGTGATGCCTCTCTCGTTGCCCCATCCCTCACCGAGGGGAGCCGACTGCTTGAAGAGCTTCCATGTGTTGTAAAGCTCCATGCATCTGGAAAAGAATGCGGTGCGGAACTGCGGTACTTCACGTTCCCACATCAGGGATTCCCTGTGTACCTTGCCGTCATTGTCCGTCCATTCCCAGCATCGGATCAGCTCCTTCGGTACGGTTTCACGCGGGTCCGGCTCCTTGTAGAGGTGGTCGCCTCTGAGAAGCTGGAACCCGACGATCAGTTTTTTGTCTCGTCCTCGGTAAGGTCGTCGGAGCGGATTATGTGCAGGACAACGTCCATCATCAGGCCCTCAAGCTCCGGGACTCCGGGGAAGTTCAGAAGCTCGTCTGCCGTGGTGACAGCCTTGCCGTTGATGGTAAGGTTGCGGATTCCCTTGACCTTCCTTCTGAAAATCTTCTGGAAATCGAGAGTGACTTCCTTGTCCTCGTCGATGGTGGAATATTTCATCTTCTCTCCGAGTCTGAAATACTCGCAGTCCACGACCACACGCTCGTCCTTGTCCTCTATGGCAAGGTTGAACGGAGTCTGCGGGACATACTCGTGCCTGAGTCCGAGGTCTGCCTTCTTGATGTCGATGTTCTTGATGTCAATGTTCATAATTATTCTCCTAGCAATGAATTGGATTAAAAGATAGCAATGGGGAGAATAGGGGATTTGATGCTATCGCCTCCCCAAACCCATTGCTAGGGGTTGATGCCTTATGCAGCATCCCATGCGGCAATCTGCGTACCGATCTCGCTCTGGTAAGCGACGATCTGATAGCTTCTGCGGTGGCCATGCTCGTCGGTATCAGCGGTGCTGAAGTTGACGGGTGCGGTCTGACCGCTGCCGTAGGCTGAACCGTGTCCGAGGCTCGTGATGAAGCAGGGGACGAAGTCGAATGCCATGTACTCGCCTGTGTCGAGGTCACGGGCATCCCACACGAACATGAGGATGTCCTTCTCCGTTCTGTCGGACTGTGAGCCTGTCGGGACGGATGAGGAATATGTGACCACGTTGTTGAATCTCTCCTTGACTGCGTTCAGTGCTGAACCGGATGCGGTCTGGAGGAGGTCATAGGCGGTAATGCTTCCAGAACCTGTGACTACCAATTTGTTATCGCAAAGGCTTTTTATCCTCTGCTTCTTCAGGTTTCCCTGAAGTTCAGCATATCTTTTCATCCACTTGGGATGTCCCGGCCTCGTGGAGGGGTTATATCTTTTCACCCTCTATGCGTTGCCCCTGACTGTACTTCGTACAACCTTCGGTTCTGATTCCCTTGCCTTGCGGTTTAGGGTTCCAGCTTAATTCCGGGATTCTTCGAGACACGTTTCCGTGTCAAGCGGCATAGCGTCTACCGTTGCTCACAACGTTCTGGCTCGCGTCCTTATCGCATGTGATCTCTGTCGTGGCCTTCTCGAACGAGAGGTCCTTGTCGGTTGCACCGCCGAAGAAGTGGGGTTCCACCTCAAGGCATGCATCGCCCGTTCCGAGTGTCGGGGCGGTTGTTCCGGTGCAGATGTAGAAATCACCGACCTTCAGGTTTCCGAAGATGGTGCTTGATCCGATGGCTGTGACGACATAGATCTTGCCGAGCGTCAAGGTTGTCACTGTTGTGGACAGGATCTTGAGCAGGTAGACCTTTGCGGCACGACCGTCTCTGACGTTGTTAAGATATGCCATATAATTCTCTCCTTATATGTCGTAATCTGTGTCATATACCGTTGCGCTGATGGCTACGGCAAATCCGTTGACGGGAGCATCGAGGTCGGTTCTCATCACCACTGCGGTAGTCACCGAAGAAGAAAAACCGTCGTAGCGTCTCTTCTTCAGATATGCGATGATGGCGGACAGATAGAGCTGCGGAAGGTTGGAGTTTTCCCTTGCATCGTCAAGGATGCAGTCGAGAGTTACCCCGACCGCACCGCTTGAAGCGTTCCCCGTGTAGACTTCTCCGTCGGGGGATGACAGATAGATACCCATGAAGTATCTGTCTGTATCCACCCTCGGAGCGTCATCGTGGAACGTAAGCTCGGTGAACCATTCCTCATCCTCAAGCTGAGAGGCTGAAATGACATCGTTGAGGTTCGCAACAAGGTCCGCTTGTATCTGCGTAAGTACCTGTCTCAATGTCATCCGAATACCTCCTCATCCAGCTTCGGCTGGAACTGTTTCTCCGTCCTTGCGATTGCAGTTCCCTGCATTGACGCCAGGATGTTGTAGGTCTGCGACCAGTTGTATTTCACAGGCCTACGCACTCCCTTGCCCCAGATGACAAGTTCATTCGGTTTTCCTACCACTGGCGAATCTCCCCTGTATGGCTTCGTAGGACGATGCCAAAGATTCGCAAGCTGGTTTGAGTAGGGCGCAGTGACCGAAGCCTTCTTTGCCCTTTCCCAACCGAACGAAGCCATACGGAATCCCGTACCGCCTTTTCCTGCCTGTCTTGTCGTGGAAGTCCATCCGACCCTTGGGTCCCACTTGGAGTAGACCTTCGGAGTCTTCAGATTCTTCACGCCCTTGACCTGAAGCTGTCCCATCTGGAGCGTGTTGGCTGATTTTTCTTCCCGGACTCTTCCTTCGGATGCAACGTTGGCGTCCACATTGAATGCCATCTTGCGAAGCACCGAAGGGAGTTTTATTTCAAGACCCTTTGTGAGCTTCTCGAAACCGGAAATAACCAACTCAGGCATTGCTCTCTCCCGGCACGAGATCCAGATTCAGTATTCCCGAATCGTTCCCCGTGATTTCACGCACGATGAAGTTCTTTCCCCTGATGACCAGCGTGTTGCGGATGAGGTCCTTCTGGGCGATGGTAGAGGGAAGACTTTGAAGCGACAGCTTTAGGGACTGACGCTTCTCCGTCTTCTTTGCCGAATACCCTTTGTCGAACTCCTTGGCTCCGTATGACCCCGAACAGAAGATTCCCTTCAGTACGTATTCCGTCGAATCGACAGTGACCTTGGCCTCCTCAGAGAAGGCCCCGGTTTCCGTGATTGTCTGGAACACGTCGTCGTAGAACATCAGCGCACCTCGTTCATCAGCTCAGTGAGCTGGGGATGGACTCGAACACGCAGTAACCGTCAAGGTTCGTGATGACCGGAATCGGTGCGCTCTGGACCTCGATGGCGTAGTGTGCCATGTCTCCCTGTCCGTCGATGAACGGGCGATACCTCTCCTGCTCGACCACATAGTGCGGTCCTCTGCCTTCCTCGAAGGCCTGAACACGACCATAGGCGAAACTTCCGATTCCACCCTTGTCGGCGTTGCAGAGGATTGCCTTCTGATCGGGGATGTAATCGTTTGTGCCGTCATTGCCGTAGTAGGCGAGGATGGCAAGCTGTCCGGCGGGAGTGTTCACGCTTCCGCAGACCTGAACGCCCTTGTCCGAGAGAGGTCCGAACTTTGCGACTGCAAGGTCGTAACCCATCTTGTTCAGGAGTCCGGCTGTGTTCAGCGCCTCGACGAGAAGAATCGCATAGGTCGGGTTGAGGACCAGTGCGTTGGGGCGGAAGCCCTTGTTCTTCTTGCGGGTGTTGTTGAAGCCTGTCTTGATGGTTCCGAGGAAGTCGGAATACATCGTGCTTCCGGACTGAGAGAGCAGGGAAGATGTCATCGGAAGGGGCTGTGTGCCGCTCTTGTTGACAACCTGAGCGTTGAAGATGGCATCGGCTGCCATGTCTTCCTTGGCCATGAGGAATGAATCATGGATTGCATCCCTCTTGTCGGCGAAGCGTCTGACGACCCTGTCAACTGTGTTCTCGTTGCCCTCAAGAGGCTCACCGAAAACACGGACGTCTGCATCCTCAAGAGTCACCTCGTCCTTGACGTGGTAATAGTTGGGGATGATGTATGAGTCGTTGAACTTGCTCTTGTAGTTCTTGCGCTCCGGGTCCTGTCCTCTGATTGCTTCCTCGGCAATGGAGGGGATGTACTTGCGGTACTCAAGAACAACTCCGTCAACCTTCTCGTTGCCGGCGATTGCGGGTCCGCCAAAGAGGATGTCCTGGAGGAATGTATCGACGGGCTGTGCGGTTGTGGACCTCATTCCGATGCGGGGAAGTCCTTTTGAAACTAAATCAAGTGAAAAGTTCATGTGCTTCCTCCTTCTTAGCTGTAGATGTACTCGACGTCATTGGCGGCGAAGATGATGTGTCCGTGTGCGTTGCGGAGCATCTTCGGAGTGACCTCGGTTGCGTCGAAGAAATCCTCGCAAGCTGCGTAGATTGCTTCGAGGTTGAACTCGCCGGCGTAGGCGATCTTCACGTTTGTCTGTGTGGCACTGACCTTCCAAGACTCAAGCAGGATTCCGAGAGCGGCGCCGACTGTTGTGACGGACGTGCCTACGGTTCCCTTGGTATCCACGATTGCGGCGGCGATGCCTGTCTTCGTGAATGCGTCATACTCCTGTCCGCTAACGGTGGAAAGCAGAACAGGGTATCCTGCCGGGAGGATTGTGTCGTTCGAGGGAGCGTTTGCAGCACCCTTGCCGATCTTCACAACGGCGGTCTTCCAAGAAGAAGCCAGACCGAGTGAAAGTGCGGGAGTAATGACTTCTGCCATTTAATTCCCCTCCTTCTTATTTGTTTGCTCTGGCGATCATGTTCTCGTAAGCCGCCAGGTCGTCAGGCATGGGATTCTTCAGGTTTTTGATGTCCTGAGTGTTCTCTGCCTGAAGTGCGATGGGGTCGGAGACTTTTGCGGAAAGCTCTTCGGCTTTCTTCTTCTCGACCTCGTACAGTTCCAGAGCGATGTCCTTGAGACCGTTGCCGTCGGTGATTGCCTTGTCGATGATTTCGGCATTGGCTTCGCACTTCTGTGCCATCAGTCCCATGACACGCTCACGCTCGTTGACGCGAGCCTTCTCTTCCGCTTCAGCGAGAAGAGAGGGGTTGTCAGCAACAAGAGCCTTGAAGACCTCGGATTTCTCCTCGGCGGTCATCTTGGTGATGTCCATGTCTTCTCCTTCGTCCTCTTCTTCGTCGGAAGAGGTCAGTGTGTTTATCCACTCGTCGTATGAAGCGACGTTGTCGATCATGTTTCTCTCAAGGGCATCGACTGCGAGGAACACGTCTCCGTGACCGAACAGGTCGATACACTTCTCGCGATCCATCTCACGGCCTTCGGAAAGGACGGTGTAGAAGCAGTCCTCGAAGTAGTCGATGCGCTCCTGGCGCTCCTTCGCACCTTCCTCGGTGAAGGCACTCTTGTTCTTGTTCTCGGCGTTCTTGCTTCTGAAGATGCGTGTCAGGATGCCGGCTTTCTTCTCGGCTTCGGAGAAGTCCATCGCAACGGAATAGACTCCTACACTTCCGATTTCGGAAGTCTCCGTGGCTGAAATGTCGGTGCATGAGGCGGCAATGGCGTAGGCGGCAGAGCAACAGAGTCCGGTCACATGGGCGTGAATGGGCTTTTCTTCCTTGGCTTTTGACAGATATTCACAGCACTCGAAGAGTCCGTTGACGTCTCCGCCGGGGGAATTTATCTCGATGCAGATTGCCTTGACGCTGTCATCACCGAGAAGGGCCTCCACGGTCGAGCGGAGACGGCTGTATGTCCCCGGTCCGTAGAATGATGCGGATGTCGCACCGCTTACGGAGATGACCGCAAGTCCGGTTTCGGGATTCGTGCAGACTCCCCAACTCTCGGCAAGACATCTCTGTCTCTCTTCAACTGATGCGTAGTAGCCTTCCTTGAGGGCCAGTACGCGTTCACTGTTCTTCATTGATGTTCTCCTCCCTCGTGTTCGAGGATGTCTGTATGGCCGGAAGTCCGTTCTCGGCCTCTATCTCTTTCTTTCTTCTCTGCAATGTCTCGTCGCCGTCCTTTCCGAAGAGCTCGCGGATGGCGTCTTCCTTGGTCTCGAGGTTGTTTCCGATGGCAAGAACATGTGCTTCGATCTCTTCCTT
>Ga0310696_10007938_pt1 | contig 12418 bp, 13 predicted proteins | sample AusTroGonzalo_MG_4_FD_203885 | JGI IMG/M metagenome (GOLD analysis project Ga0310696, IMG submission 203885) | Bovine rumen microbial communities from tropical cattle in Woodstock, Queensland, Australia - Gonzalo_02 (v2) (version 2) | ecosystem: Host-associated > Mammals > Digestive system >... | reverse complement strand
TCAATATTATTTTCAGCTTCGTTGCGGATATTTTGTTGTTGTAAACTGTTAAAAAGAAAGATAAGGCACAATCCCTAAAGCGTGTCGAAGACACGCCATCTTAGTAACCCCACACTCGCAGTGTGGGAATGGGCGCCATGCGACAGCTGCGTGCAGAAAGCACGCTACAACTCAATCGATTATAGTGGCGTATCTTCGATACGCTTGTCTCGCGGGTGGCCGCTGTACCCCACACTGCGCTCCACTTCGTTACGCTGATGTGGGGTTACTAAAATATCGTGCCTCTGGCACGCGGGGGAAAACGAAACCGATCGCCGAAAGGTCCTGTTATAAAAAAAGCGTATTTTTGCAGCGTTCTCTCTTGGCTTGATGTTTAACGAACACCGCAGCAAGATTGGCAACAACGCGAAGAAATAAAAAATAGAAATCACCTTACAACAATGAAAAAGACCATTTTAATGATTTTCGCAGCTGTGATGACGTTTGCAAGCTGTAATTCACAGAAACAAGAGGCGCCTGCCGCAAAAGCTGACAACGAGGCCGTCGTTTACCTCACCAAGGACATCAGTCCAGAAGGACTGGTCAACATCTACAAGGCGCTGGGTGTGGAAGCCAAAGGCCGTGTGGCCGTGAAGGTCTCCACCGGCGAGGGCAGCAACCCCAACTACCTCAAGCCGGAACTCATCAAAGACCTCGTGCTGCTCGTCGATGGCACCATTGTGGAGTGCAACACCGCCTACAGCAGCGGTCCCGACGACCTGCAGGATGACCGCAACACCTCCGCCAACCACTGGGAGGTCATCCGTCGGCACGGGTTCCTCGACCTCTTCCCCGTCGATATCATGGACGAGTACGACGAAATCCGCATCCCCGTCAAGGACCAGAGCCACATCAAATACGACATCGTAGGCGGACACATCGCAAACTACGACTTCATGATTGCCCTCAACCACTTCAAAGGTCACCCCATGGGCGGCTACGGCGGTGCGCTGAAGAACCTCAGCATCGGATGCGCCAGCCAGAACGGCAAGGCGTACATCCACTCCGCCGGAAAGATGGAGAAACTCGACATGGCCAAGCTTTGGACACCCGAATACATCGGCGACCAGGACGGCTTCCTTGAAAGTATGGCGGCTTCTGCGCAAGCGGTGGTCAACTATTTCCAGAAAAAGGAGGGCATCATCTACATCAGCGTGATGAACAACATGAGTATCGACTGCGACTGCGTGGATCATCCCGAGCCCGTAAAGTTAGAAGACTACGGCATCCTCGCTTCCACCGACCCCGTGGCCCTCGACCAAGCCTGTGTCGATATCATCAACCAGCAGAAGGTGACTGCCACCAACGATCCCACCGACATGCTCTCCCGCATCGACCAGCAGCACGGCACCCACACTATCGACTGGGCCGAGAAGATCGGACTTGGAACGAAGAAATACCGTATAGTAAGTATCGACAAGTAACTTGCTCAGTAATAGTTACTGCTATAAACACCGCCGCAAGGGTTTCGTGACCTTTGCGGCGGTGTTTGTTTTTTCTGTATTGGATTGGATATAAGTTAGAAAAGCGCACAAAACCAAGCGGTTGTATATTGGAAAAATGTAATATATCACATGAAATTATGTTGGAAAAATGTAAATTCCTCGTGGACGAAGGAAGCTACAAATACATAATGAGCGGATCTCTGCTGGGTGTGGAGCTCAACGACCTGCGCAGCGTACCGGTGGGCTATATGGACGAGATTGAGATGTATCCGCTCGACCTGCTGGAATTTTTCGAAGCCATCGGGATAAGCAACGAGGTCGTCGCCCATCTGCGCGAATGCTTTGAGGAGAAACATCCCGTTGACGACTTTATCCACCAACGGATGCTGGATGCTATACGGCTGTATCTCATCGTCGGAGGGATGCCTGCTGCCGTCCAGAAATACCTCGACACCAACAATCTCCGCAAGGTGTATGAGGAGCAGCGGGGCATCATACGCACCTACAAGAAAGACATCACGCAGTATGCAGCCGAGAACAAGCTGCAGATAGAGGAAATCTACGATCTCATCCCCTCGGAACTCAATGCCAAAACCAAACGCTTCATTCTGAAAGAGCTCAACGAGAATGCCCGTTTTAGCAAGTACGAGAACAGCTTCCTGTGGCTGAAAGATGCCGGAGTGGGCATCCCAACCTATAATGTCGAGGAACCGCGTGTCCCTCTGCTTTTGAACAAACAGCGCAACCTATTCAAACTCTTCCTCAACGATGTGGGTTTGCTCGCTGCCATGTATGGTGGCAACATCCAGATGCGGCTGCTCGGCAAGGACTCCAATATCAATTATGGAGCCGTGTTCGAAAACCTGGTGGCACAGGAGCTTTATGCCCACGGCTTTGCTCTGGATCACTTCCTGTATTATTTCAACAGCAAGAAGCAGGGCGAGCTGGACTTTGTTCTTGAATATGACAATCACGTACTGCCGATAGAGGTGAAGTCCGGCAAGGATTATGCTCGTCACAACGCCCTTTCCAACGTGATGGAAAATCCTGAATATGACATTTCGCAGGCCTACGTGTTCTGCAATGACAACGTGCAGGAGAAGGAGCGAGTCGCATACCTCCCCATTTATATGATTGCGTTTCTGGAGCAGTTGCCGGTGGCAGACAACGTTTACAAGTTCGACCTGATGGGGTTGAAAGCCTAAAATATCCAAATAATGAAACTGAAGAAACGCAAAATAGAAATGAAAAACGACAAACAAAAGAATCGGAAAAGAATTATTATCACAGTACTTGAGGTTTTGGCTGTCTTGCTTCTTATGGCTCCAGCCTATCGTCTGGCATGTGGCATAGGTCTGAAAAAACTCCATTCCGACAAGGGCATTTCCATTTATGCTGATGATGTGCGATATAAAGAGGAAGCTAAACAAATGGCAGAAACGCTTAGACTACAGTTGTTGGAAGTTGACAGCGAGTATTCTCCAAAAATCTCTGTCTATTTTTGCCGGACGATGGCCGAGTTTCATATTACCAGAATATTTCTATTTCGTGTCGCGACTACGAACTGACTATCTCCTCAATTTCAAAAAAGTCAAAGAAAGCGATTATTGGTCAACAAAGTATGATGAAGATCAATTGGATGATGAAATCAGACAAGCATTAAAGGAAAAGATATACGCTTTTACAGCGCAGTGATTGAAACGTTACCATGTTCCGCACCTTCGCGGCAGTTTCTGTTTTCCGTTTGCTGAGAAAATTCGTACTTTTGACGCCTGTAAAAAGCAGAACATTATGACAATTCCCGAAATCCATAATAGCTCGGAATTAATTGAACTGATAGAGCGTATCGGTTTTCTGCCTCTGTTGGACAGCGGCATCAGAGGATTTTGTGCCGAGGATGTGGTGGATGAGAACTGCCGTTATGTGGTGCTCTCGGATGGCGGCTGGGACTGGCCTTTGTGGAAGTGGAAAGGCGAGATCATCACCGAAGGCGGTCACGTATATGGCAAGTTCTTTAGTGGCAAAGCGGGATTCATCAGTCGAGAGTGGTGGCCTGATTTCTGCAACTACCGTCGCAGCAAACATCAAAAGCCCGAGGAAGGGAGTATCGAGGAGACCATACTTCTGATTCTGAACAAACATGGAAGTTTGATTACCAGAGAGTTGCGGGCTTTGTGCGGATTTGACGGACCGAAGATGAGAAGCCGGTTCGACGGTTACGTAACCCGCCTGCAGATGGCTACTCGCATCGTGACAGAAGATTTCATTTATCCGCGTGACAAACACGGAAACCGATACGGCTGGGGCTGGTCACTGCTCACCACACCAGAACGGCTCTACGGGCGAGACGTATGTCGCTGCGACCGTGCGCCGGAGGAGTCCTTTGAGCGCATTATGGACCAGTTACATTCGATTTGCCCTGATGCCACCAAGGGCCAACTTACTAAAATATTGAAATAAGTAGTGTATTATGAATAATCGATCTTCATTTTAATTCCGTAATCATGGCTGCAGGTTGCAGCCGAATTAAGGTATTCAGAAACCGCTTTCGTGAGGCGAGTTGTTGATATGACAAGCATGGTCGGCTTCGACATGAAACTTACCATAGTGGTATCTGGTAGTGTCGTTTTGACTTGGAATGCCTGAGAATTGATAATAGGTAAAATTGGAAAAAGTGTATTTTTGCGGAGAATAAATCTAATCAAAACATAAAACATGGATCGACGAGACTTTTTGAAAAAGACGGCAATGGCCGCTGCTGCCACGGTTGTGGCCGCATCACCTTTGGCCGCCGGCGAAAACTTTATGAACAACTTAACAGACAAGAAAATGAAAGTACTGCTGATTAACGGAAGTCCGAGAGCCAACGGCAACACCTTCCTCGCTCTCGGCGAGATTGCGAAACAACTCGACAAACACGGTGTGGAGACCGAACTGGTGCAGATCGGCAACAAGCCCCTGCACTTCTGCGTTGCCTGCGGCTATTGCCGGAGTAACAAGCACTGTGTCTTCACCGACGACCTTTGCAACGAGGTCATCGACAAATTGGCTGCCGCAGACGCGCTCATCGTAGGTACCCCGACCTACTACGGCCAGCCCAACGGCGGTGTGCTGTCGCTGATGCAGCGGGTCTTCTACGCTAACGGCGCGGCCGCCCAAAACAAGCCCGCCGCAGGGGTGGCTGTATGCCGTCGCGGTGGAGCCACAGCGGCCCTCTCCAGCCTGAACATGATGTTCCAGCTCCTCAACATGTCGTTGATTACCTCGCAATACTGGAACATCGTCTATGGTCGCGACAAAGGCGAGGCCGCGCTCGACACCGAGGGCATGCAGACCATGCGCACCCTGGCCGACAACATGGCATGGATGCTGCGGAAGATACACGCCGGCGGCAACCCCGACTACCCCCAGCGTGAAAGCGAATGGCAGGGGATGAACTTTATTCGGTGATAATGAAACTGAAGAAACGGAAAATCAAGTATGCAGCAATATTTTTCCTCTGCTGGTTTGCCCTTTTGGTCATTCTGGTGGATGGAGTTCTGAAATTCCAGACTCTGGTTGACTATTTCGGGTCGTATGCATTGGTGGAGATTTCGTTAGTGCTATTGGTCATTCTACCCACATTGGCCGTTTACAAATTCACGAAAGAATAAAACCAATGATTATCAGATTAAATGAATAAGAAGAAACAGCTGCCGAACATCATAACTATGCTCAGAATTGTAGGCTCTTTTAGTCTGCTCTTTTGTGATGTGACAGGTGCGGTATTTTGGATGATCTATGGTTTTTGCGGCATCAGCGACATGGCCGACGGATGGCTGGCCCGGAAACTTAAGTGCTGCACCACAACGGGAGCATTGCTGGACAGTTTGGCGGATTTGGCTTTTGTGGCATGCTGTTGCTGGAAGATCATCCCTGTCTTGAACTTCCCCAAATGGCTGTGGATTTGGGGTGGAATGATTGTCGTCATCAAACTCATCAACCAAATCAGCGCTTTGGTGATATACAAAAAGTGCCTCTTTCCTCATACCTTGGCCAATAAAGTGACAGGTTTGCTGCTGTTCATTGCTGTCCCCTTGACGTTATACTTGGAATCCATCATTCCCATCGTCATTATTGCCGTAATAGCGACATTTGCCGCTGTTCATGAAGGGCATTTCATTAGGACAAAAAAGACAACGTAAAAAAGAAACAATTTGAAATTTATATACATTTGCAACTCGTAAAAAGACTCATAATAATGGAAAACCATTTCAACATCCGACCCGCAAAGCCTAATGAGGCTGGTCTGGTTCTTGACTTTATCAAGAAACTGGCCGAGTATGAGAAATGCGCCAATGAGGTGGTGGCCGACGAAGTCACCGTCTATCACTCGCTCTTTGTGGAACATTCCGCCGAGGTGGTCTTCGCCGAAGAGGACGGCGCGGTGGTCGGCTTTGCCTTGTTCTTCCACAATTTCTCCACCTTTGTTGGTCGCAAAGGCCTTTATCTCGAAGACCTTTTCATCCTGCCCGAAAAACGCGGCAGAGGCTACGGCAAAGCTCTGCTGAAACACTTGGCGAGCCTCGCCGTGGAACGCAACTGCGGCCGCATGGAGTGGATCTGCCTCGACTGGAACGAGCCCGCTTTGAAGGTCTATCGAAGCATCGGTGCCGTCCCGATGGATGAATGGACGGTGCAACGGTTGGACGAGGAGGCGTTGAAACGGTTTGCAAAAGAATAATTCAACCAAGGCATTGAAATAAGAGTAAATCGTACTTTTGCGGCCAAATTCAAGAATTGACAAAATGACAAAAACAAAAGAAATTCACCTCGCAGGCGGTTGCTTCTGGGGAACAGAACACTATTTCAAACAAATCGAAGGGGTGGTGAACACGGAAGTGGGATTTGCAAACGGGCATACAGAAAACCCGACGTATCAGGAGGTTTATACCGACACAACGGGTTTTGCGGAGACGGTTCATGTCCAATACAATCCCGAGGAGGTCGGGCTCGAATTTCTGTTGCAGATGTTCTTCAAAGCCATTGACCCGACAAGTCTCAACAAACAAGGGCATGATAAAGGAACACGCTATCGCACAGGTATTTACTATACTTCGAATGAGGATTTACCTATTATCGAAAAGGTGTATCAGGAAGTGCAGAAAAACTATCAGCAACCCTTGGCCGTTGAAAAACTTCCCTTGGAGAATTTCTATACGGCGGAGGAGTATCACCAAGACTATTTAGACAAGAACCCTGCCGGCTACTGCCACCTGCCACAATCGCTGTTTGAGTTTGCAAGGAAGGCGAAAATGAAATAAAGACACCAGGACAATGACCAATATAGAACGTATAACGGATATGGAACAACGCATGGACCGTGTGGATGAGGCGCTGCATGCGTTGGAAAATGCGTTGGACACGATAATCGGCCTTGAAGACGACATCCTAAAACTCGATGCCTATTACTCCAGCGATGAATGGATGTCCGATTTTCAGGCTGACGAGTCGGGTTTACTGCCAAAAGACCTCAAACGCGGAGTGTTGAGCGAGGATGGCGTCTGGGACCTGCTTAGCCGGGTTGATGGAATCAAGCACCGCATGATCGATTTCGTTACGACTGATTTAGGTTGATTATAACGCCGCAATGGGCTGCGCATTAGCGACGATTTATTTCTCTGCTAAGTTAGAAAAATCGTACTATTGCGGTTATTATGAAAAACATGAAGAATCAATACTTTTGATTGTTTCTCTGGTTGATTGTGTGCAGCATTCTATTATTTTTGAACACAGGAATTGTATTTGAGAAAAAAACATATTTTTGCATCTCGTTCTAAACAAATAGAAATTATGGCATATCAGTCAATTGACGAATTACAGAACCTGTTAAGTCAAGAAGTATTTGGCGACAGATCGGATAGCAAAAAGGCTGCAGGGAGGGCTTTAGGTACTTTTATTGAAACTATTGTTTATTATTTATTGCGACAATGGGGAGAAACCTATTCCATTGCTATTGAACGTCCCCTTGCTGAGTACGGGAGAGATGATATTACACACAATGTTGAATTCACCTTGCACCCAATAAACAAGATGTATGATCCTTTTAAGATTCCTAATACTGCCCCAGTTACTGCGCGACGGATTGCTGGAGAAATAAAATTATCAGATTCTTTCACTCTTACATCAAACAAACTTATTAACAAAGGTGTTATTCAGAATGCTTGTATTATAGGTACAGACGATATTTCGAACTCGATAGCACTTGCTTCAGTGGACCGTATTTCTTCTACGGGTCCCATAATTCACGCGTATGTTCTTGCGAAACACGCATACGCAATGATCGAATGTAAGCGTGTAGGCAAAGAAGGTGATGCCAAAGGTCCACAAACCATAGAGAAAGCCAAACAAGGTGCTTACGTGGCCAAAACGACCTCGTCCCTTCAAAAAGTGCGTAACGACAAAGGCGAACTCGATGGGATATATTATGTTGACGGTAAAGCGCACATCGGTCCTTATCCTCAATTGATTAATGAAATCATTGAAAAAGGAACCCCGCAACAACTTCGCGATTTTACGCTCTCAATAGGTGTAGTCAGCAATCATGGAAACTGGTTTACGGCTGGCAACCAAAACAAAGAAATGAAAGTCCTTGCTCAAAGTTATGATTGGTTGTTATTTCTGACTGATGAGGGGCTGTCCGAGTTTATCATCGATTTGCTTCGATCCCCGAAATCAAAATATGCTGCTGTCAGAGACGCTTTTATTGCCAGTTATCCTCCGGCTGGAGGTCCTAAAACCACTAATGCTTTTACGAAAAAACACATGGAACAAGCTGCACACGTGGCCCTTGACACCTACTTTGCTTCCAATATAAACAAGATAGAAAAATGGTTTAATATTATTTCACCAAGAAATGTCTCACTATGTGATTTAAAACAAATTCTCGAGACGCTTAAAAACAAAGATTGGAGGACTATTTTATGACAGCAGGAAGACACGTTAATACTCTCAGCCAAAGTTGGTGTACTCCACACAAATATGTCAATGCAATCAAGCGCTTTTGGAACGGAACAATCAATCTAGATCCATGTTCCAATGAATATTCTGTAGTCAATGCCGAAGTAGAGTACCGTCTTCCCGAACATGACGGGCTGAAAGAGAACTGGAATTATCCAACCATCTATGTTAACCCCCCATACGGGGCAGATCGTGAACGTGGCACCACCATCAAAGATTGGTTAGCCAAGTGCGCCAACACACATATCAATTATGATTCCGATATAATTGCACTTGTTCCCGTAGCAACCAATACCTCGCACTGGAAAAAATATGTCTTTGGAGTAGCTGATGCAGTGTGTTTTTTATACGATACGAGACTCCGATTCCTCGAAAATGGATACGACACAGGTAAAGGTGCCCCTATGGCCTGTTGCCTCATATATTGGGGAAAAAACATTCAAGGGTTTCAAGACAATTTTATTCAATATGGTGCTGTCATTGATATCAGTGCATTAAAAGGGACGCCTATTGGCGAAGAAGTTTTTGTCCAAGAACTTGAGTTCGCATAGATCATTTTTAATGATGAGGAAAACAATTTAACATGAAAAAAACGGCCCTCATCCTCGTCTCCTTTCTGCTGGTCGTCGCTATGCAGGCGCAGCAACGCGACCGATTAGCGGAACTCAATGTGGTGTGCCGCAATGCGTTTGTGACCCACACCTCGGTGGCATCCGACGGCACGCTTTGGATGGCGACCCACTGTGGGGAGATTTACCGTGCCGATGACATCCACTCACCGTGGTGTACTCTCAAAGAGGGAACTTTAGGTGGCGATCGCGGGGAAACTGTTGAGAATATCGCTACCTTTGACCGCAACACAGCGGTCATTGTGGGCAATATGTGGGGAAAATATTTCAAGCGGACCACTACGGGAGGCCAATCGTGGGATAAAATCGAATATAGCAGCAAACGCGGCATCGAGTGGTTCCACCCAGTCTGTCGAGGACAAGGAGGAAACCTATGGACCGGCTCCCAAAACGGCTATTTGGCATTCAGCAGTGACAGCGGGCGCACTTTCAACATACTGCGAAACACAACGGCCTTTGACGACAAGACGGACATCCGAGACATCTACATGCTCTCGTCCGACAGTGGCTGGATTGCCGTTCGTGACAACAGCCTCTACAGCACCTCCGACAACTGGCGCACCTGCCACCGTTTGCTCACGCCCAACCACAAAGGCGTGAGTCGTGTGCGCCCGTGGAAAGGCTATCTACTTGTGACACAAGGTAGCAAAAGTTACTATACGCCTGTTGGTGGGGATGACCGATGGCAACGCACCCCGCTGACACTGTCGGATTTTGAGGTGGACACCGCCACGGGGATGTTGTGGGCGATTGACCATAACGGGGAAATTGTCCTGATGGAAGATCTTGACCGATGGAAGCCGACGGGGGTGAGAGCCTTGTTCATCATCGGGATGCACGACGGCCGCCTCTATGCCAGAGTCAACGAAGGGGTGATTCGTGTGGGTGCCGACGGCGTGGTGGACAAATGTCCGTTTCTTACGGCCGAACGTTCTCTCGATAATCCAGAAAAGTCGTTCATTCACGGGAATTTACGCTGGGGCTACGATGAAAAAAGTGTCTATCTCCATGACCGAAAAGGTTGGTACCGTGTAGCACGTCCGCTCGACATCTCCGGCGTGACCCCCGACCCCGACCGCGAAGACCGCGTCATCGTTATGACCTATTCGGGAGAGAATTTCAGCATCGACACGGCCGGCCGCATGGAATCCTACATTTACCCGCAGCCGCTGTCCGCTTTCGTGAAATCCGGTCTGAAAAGTCTGGAAATCATGACTTTCTCGACGTTGGGACATGGTGTTCATAAAGAGACCATCGGTTTTCAGCGCAAAGGCGACCTCTTGGTAGAGAATGCCCGCACCAAAACCGATGAGAGTTACGACCCTCATCTCAGCAACGGGCCTAAGATAATAACCTCCCCTGTGGCTGCTGATGACGGCACACGTCAACTGTCGGCAGCATCCTTAGAAGAAGCCCTACGGTCACTCGGGGAGCGCTACTCGGTTTTTCCCTCTCCGCAGGATTTCGGCCTGGACGACACCTTGTTGGATATGCGTAAGGTCTATGCCCAAAGAAGCATTCACAGCAGCAATCAGTACGGATACACCATCACCCTCATAAACCGGACGGGCGACACCCTCACGGCTTGGGGGCAAACCTCCGCCCACGTTGACCTTGGCGGAAGCACGCACTTTCCGTGGCTTCTGCCGATGATTGTGCGCTGGCGCGAAGCGGAATTCCAAACCTACCAGCCAATCCTGTGGCAAGCCCTGCGCAAGGCGATGCCTGACAATATGTTGCTACGCAAATACCTCGACAACAGCACTTTACACCCGATGTACACCATGCAAACCGGCGACCTGCTGTTCCTGAATGAGAACAAGTCGGACATGGAGAAGGCCATCACCGCCAGCACGGGCGCATACACACACGTGGCGTTAGTGGAATGCGACAGCGCGGACGATGTGTGGATTATCGAGGCCTTGCCGGAGAAGGGCGTGCGGCGCATCTCCTACGAGCAGTTTAAAAGAGAACACTTACTATGGTTTTCCTCGGGAATCTGCGACTTTTACCGCCTCACCGCGCCCTTCGATACCGCCGCGGTCATTGCCCGTGCCAAAAGCTTCGTTGGGAAGCCTTACGACAACGCTTTCTTGCCCGACAACGATGCCTACTACTGCTCGGAACTCATCGAGGTGGTCTTTGGCGGCCTTTTCCCGTCGAAACCGATGAACTGGCGCGATGCCGACGGCAACCTGCCCGAGTACTGGAAAAAACACTTTGAGGAGCTCGGCGTGCCCGTGCCCGAAGGCGTCCCCGGCACCAACCCCACCGACCTTAGCCGGTCACGAATACTGAAAAAATTGTAGGGACGAACGCAATGGTGGGTGTGTAGAGACACAAAATTTTGCGTCTCTACACAATGCATTTATTACCACTCGATTTCTTTCACCTCCCCCTCGGGGCTGCGGAACACACAACGTTTCACCTTCTCTTGGCGCGTCAATAACATATAATCGCACTGACAAGAAATGGGAACTCCGTTGGCACTGACCAAGTAGTCGCCGGTGCGGAGCCCTTTCTCGTAAGCTTCCGTGCCCTTGCGCACGATCAGCTTCATTGCACCGAGGGTGTCGCCCTCCTCGACAGGGACCCAATCAAGACCTCGGGATCTGTTATTCACCAGTATCTCCGGATTTCCATCGTTCGGAAGAAAGTAGAAACTCTTCTTCGGCGCGTCAATGATCAGCGAGACATGCTCCAAAATGGACGAGCCGACGGCCCTGTTGTGCGTGGCGGTCGTGACCCAGACGTTTTTGAGAATAATGTCACCCACTGTTATTTCAGGAATGCAGAGTTCCCCGTTGATAACCGTATCGTAAGAGGCACCAAAAAGACCGGCGTATGTCATAACCGTTGTATCAACATTCACCGTCATTGCATCTATTTGCTGCTTGATTTTGGGATCGTTTTTCGCCCACAGGTCCAGCAAATCCTGCGGGAGTCCAAACCAGCCTCCGACGGCACCCATATCGAAAAGCATTCTCGGGCGGGCAAACGGAATTTTTGTCCACAGGAAGGGTACGTTGCCATAAACTTTGTAGGGAACCTTGGCGTGACCTTTCTCTTCTTTGGCGAAAAAGCCCTTGCGGGAGGTCATAATCAGCAGACTGTCACGGGTGTCGAATTTGAACGAGATGCCCTTGGAGACGAGGTCGAAGCCGAAAGCGCCGTCGATAATGCCGCAGGTGTAATTTTCGAGCCCGTCATCCACCACCACCGGATAATTTTTGATGGTGAGATGTCCCATTTTAAGGGAGGGAATCATCATTATCGCCGTTTTTTTCGTTCTGTTTTGGGCGTCAC
>Ga0310696_10007937_pt1 | contig 12419 bp, 11 predicted proteins | sample AusTroGonzalo_MG_4_FD_203885 | JGI IMG/M metagenome (GOLD analysis project Ga0310696, IMG submission 203885) | Bovine rumen microbial communities from tropical cattle in Woodstock, Queensland, Australia - Gonzalo_02 (v2) (version 2) | ecosystem: Host-associated > Mammals > Digestive system >... | reverse complement strand
TGTAATCCCAAAATAATATCCAAAAGAAATTAAACGGATATAAGCGGATATAAGCGGTTAAAAACGGGTGGATAACTTTTCGTGGCCTACCTTGCAGCCACCAAACAAAAATGGAGGAAAGAAAAATGAAAAGAACCGCAGCAATCTGTATCGGGATTGCAATGTGCACCACAGCGTGCACCTTGCTGCCGGATGCGGAAGATCAAGAGCTCGGACAAGGAGGGCTGGTGTTGAGAATCTCCAGTTTTTACAACAGCGCTCCTGCGCTCAAATCTTCCGCACTGCCGGACACGAATTCATTCGTGCTGACCATCGCCGACCTTTCGGGGGAGGTGTACTACAGCGGCCTGTATGGAGAAAGGCCTGAATCAATAACGCTCAATCAGGGAACCTACGAGTTGTCGCTGATTTCTGCCGACTGTTTGGTGCCGGCTTTCGAATCACCACAGTGGGGAGCGGAAATGCAAGTGGACATAGTTGCAGATGAAGAAACCAGAGTCCTGCTGGAGTGTACCCAGATAAACTGCGGACTAAGGGTGAACTACGGCAGCAATTACCTTGAAAAGTTCGGGACATCGCCGGTAAAACTTGTTCAGGGAGAAAACAGCCTGATATACCCTTTGGACGAAGAGCGGTTCGCATATTTCCCGCCAGGCGAAGTAAGGTTTGACATTGTGACGGACGATGGCGACGACCCTATATTCAAAAGGACTCTCCACGCCGGAGTCAACCTTACCGTCAATCTCGATGCTTCGTCTGAGAAGGGCGAGTCGGTATTCGCTGTGGCAGTGGATACCCAGGCTGTTTATGAGACTGAGGATATTCTGACGGACGGCACATTCTTCGAGGAGGACGGTCTTACAGCAAGGACAGCCTTCAGCGTAGAGGGAGCGGCCCGGCATGAAGGGGATACCGTGTGGGTGTGTGGATATATTGTGGGAGGAGACTGTACGGCCGACACGGTAAACTTCTTCACAGACTCGATTGCCTCCACTACGCACATTGTCATTGCGTCCTCCACCTCCGCTTCCAGCCGGTCTGAATGTATGGCAGTGGAATTGAGCAAGGCAGCCATGCGCTCGGCGCTGAATCTGAAGGACAACCCGCAACTCCGGCACAGGAAAATCTATCTCAGGGGCAAAGTGGCGAATTATCTGGGCTCATGGCCAGGAATAAAAAATCTGTCTGAATATCAGTTTTGATTTGTATTTTTGCCGTTAATCATTATCAGCTAATATGGATATGTCGAAAAAGGAAACACCGGTTTTGCTGCTTACAGGATATCTGGGCAGCGGAAAGACAACCCTCGTGAACAGGATTCTGTCCAACAGGCAGGGCATACGCTTCGCCGTCATTGTAAATGACATCGGAGAGGTAAACATAGATGCAAGCCTGATACAGAAAGGCGGAGTCGTAAACCAGCAGGACGACAGTCTGGTGGCGCTGCAGAACGGATGTATCTGCTGTACGCTCAAGATGGACCTCGTCAATCAGATTTGCGACCTTATCAAGACCGGAAATTTCGACTATATCGTCATCGAAGCCAGCGGTATTTGCGAACCCGTCCCTATCGCCCAGACCATCTGCTCGATAGCCGGCATGCCACCTGAGTACACCAAGTACGGCATCCCGCGCCTTGACTGCATAGTGTCCGTGGCCGATGCTCTCAGGCTCAGGGACGAGTTCGGCAATGCCGGTGACCTCACCCGCGACAATATCGACGACGAAGACATAGAGAACCTGATAATCCAGCAGATTGAATTCTGTGACATCCTTTTGCTTAACAAGGTAGATGAAGTGTCGGAAGAAGAGCTCAGGCAGATTAAAGCTGTGGTCAAGGCCATCCAGCCCGGAGCCGAAGTGGTGGAATGCAACTTTTGCGACATCCCCCTGCAGCAGATTCTGGATACTCACAGCTTCAATTTCGACAAGGCCAGCCTGTCTGCTGCATGGATACGCGAACTCGGCAAGCCGATAGAGGACGAGGAGGAAAGTGAAGAGGAGGAGGAATACGGCATCGGGACTTTCGTGTACTACCGCCGCCGCCCTTTCGATGTCAACAAGTTCGACCGCTTCGTGATAAAACGCTGGCCGGCCAATATCATCAGGGCCAAGGGCATCTGCTGGTTTACCGAAAACAACGACATGTCCTATATCTTTGAGCAGAGCGGAAAGCAGAAGCAGCTCAGGGAGATAGGACAGTGGTACGCTACGGCTCCGGCAGAAGAGCTCGAAGAGATGATGATGGAGGATCCCACCCTTGCCATAGACTGGGATGACGAATGTGGAGACCGCATGACAAAACTCGTATTCATAGGGCAGCATCTCGACCGGGAGAAACTGACCGAAGAACTCGATTTCTGTCTTGCCTGATATTCATATTTTGAATAATTTTGTAGGGATTGAATATTAATTATTAAAAGATACGAATATCATGACCCCGTTCATCACAAAAGATTTCATGTTGACTACGGACGCTGCCCGCGAGCTGTATCACGAGAGCGCCGAGAAAATGCCCATCATCGACTATCACTGCCATCTGGTTCCCCAGATGATTGCCGAAAACACCCAGTTCAAGAATATGACAGAGGTATGGCTCGGTGGAGACCACTACAAGTGGCGTGCGATGCGCGGCAACGGAGTTCCGGAGGAGTATATTACAGGCAATAAATCTGACTGGGAGAAATTTGAGAAATGGGCACAGACCCTGCAGTATGCCATGCGCAATCCGCTGTATCACTGGTCACATCTCGAGTTGTCCCATATTTTCGGAATAGACAAGGTACTGAATCCTTCCACGGCCCGCGAAATTTATGAAGAGTGCAACGCAAAGCTTGCCACCGAGGATTTCCGCGCCCAGAAACTGATGACGGGTTGCAATGTCAAGATAGTCTGCACCACCGACGACCCCGTCGATGACCTGTATTATCACAAACAGATTGCAGAACATCCCTTCGGAGTGAAGGTGCTTCCCACATGGAGACCCGACAGGGCTCTAGGAGTTGACAATCCGAAAGCATACAAGAAGTACATCGATAAGCTCGAACAGGCTGCCGGCATGGAAATCAAGAGCTACCGCGACCTGCTGGAGGCTCTCCAGAAACGTCACGATTTCTTCGAGAGCATGGGCTGCCGCCTGAGCGACCACGGAATGGACACTTTCCACGCCGCAGATTACACTGATTCGGAGATTGACGCCATCTTCAAGAATGCCCTTGCCGGAAAGGTTCCGACAGAAGAAGAGTTCGACAAGTTCCAGAGCGCATTGCTCTACGATTTCGGAGTCATGGATGCAAAGAGTGGCTGGACACAGCAGTTCCATGTGGGCCCGATCCGCAACAACAACACCAAGATGTTCGAGAAGCTCGGTCCCGATACAGGCTTCGATGCCATCAACGACCTGCCTATGGCTGTCGCCGGGCACAAGTTCCTTGATCGTCTGGCTAAGAACGACGCCCTCGCGAAGACTATCCTCTACTGCCTCAACCCGAAGGACAATGAAGTGCTCACCGTTATGGCCTACACCTTCAACGACGGTACCGTTCCCGGCAAGATGCAGTTCGGCAGCGGCTGGTGGTTCCTCGATCAGGAAGACGGCATGCGTAAGCAGATTAATGCCCTTTCGTCTCTCGGCCTGCTCAGCCGCTTCGTAGGTATGCTCACAGATTCGCGCAGTTTCCTTTCATATCCCCGCCACGACTATTTCCGTCGCATCCTCTGCGATGTGCTCGGCAAGGATATCGAGGAAGGCAAGCTGCCGCGCAGCGAGATGCCGTTCATTCACAAGATGGTTTCAGACATCTCTTACAACAACGCGAATACATATTTCGGGTTCTAAGACCCTGATGAAACTCAGGATCATATTGCTGGCAGCACTGATGTTCTGCGCATCAGCATTGAATGCGCAGAATCCGGTGCTGCTGCATTCTCATAACGACTATGAGCGCGATGCCCCGTTCTGGATGGCTTACGGCGAGGGTTTCGACTCCATAGAGGCGGATGTATACTGCATCGACGGTACGCTCTTCGTAGGCCACGACAGGAAGGACATCGCTCCGGAAAGAACTTTAGAGGCGATGTATCTGCAGCCCATATTGAAAGTCTTCGAGCTGAACGGCGGCAGGGCCTGGGCCGGCAGCGGGCAGACACTTCAGCTGCTTATCGACATCAAGGAGACCACCGAGCCCACTCTGGACACGCTGGTGAAGCTGCTCGAGGCCCATCGGAAGGTGTTCGACCCTTCAGTCAATCCCTATGCTGTAAGGGTAGTGATAACAGGCAACGTGCCGCAGCCTGCAGACTTTTCAAAGTACCCCGACTACATCTTCTTCGACGGCAATCTGGATCTGGAATATTCTCAGCGGCAGCTGCAGCGCATCGCTCTGTTCAGCGCCCCGTTCTACAAGTACACTCTCTGGAGGGGCAGGGGCAAAGGCAGCAATGCAGGTTGGGAGAAGGTTATGGCTGCGGTAGAACAGGCTCACTCGCTGGGCAGACCCATCCGGTTCTGGGGAGCTCCGGAGAACGAGACAGTCTATCACGTATTCTATTCGCTGGGCATAGACTATATGAATTCGGATCGTCCGGACGAATGTGCGCTATTCTACAGGTCAGGCAAGGAATTGTTCGAAGAATAAAATATATCTACCCGCATCTTCAGCAGTCGCAGTCTTTGTATGTGTTCCTGAAAATAGAGGATGACTAGAATTTTCTCTGAACTCCGAGGAAGACAATCGCTCCTGTGCTGATCTCGCTGATTGCGTAGATGAACGGGCGGTCAACCTTGAAGTAAATGTGCTGCTGAGGCGGTGCCATGCTGGTAGTTCTCATACCGATGTATGATACCGCGGCCGCCTCAGTGCCTTTCTCATTCACCTTGACTTTGGCCTTGTGAATCACCTGGTCTATGTAGAGTCTGGTGTCACTGATGCCGGTGAAGTCTGCGGCGCGGGTGAAGGCGCTTTTCATGCCCATATCATCCAAAGCGGCGATGCAGAGGTCTGATGCGGTGTATTCAGTCTCGAACTTGGGCAGGGAGATGGATACCTGGTATCTGTCGCCCCCTAAGTAGTAGTCGCTCCAGGTTTCGGTGTTGAGGCCTGCTACGATGCTGTTGACATCGACTCCTTTCTCGGGCAGGATTATGGTCATCATATAAGCGCCGTTGCCGTAAGGAAGGCTGAGGGCTGATGCTTCCTTGCCGACAAATACTCTCATACTGGCGTCTTTGTTCATCAGGGTGACTTTGGCTTTGGTGCCGTCGTGGTTGCTGAAATTGTCGTCAGTATTGGCAGATTCTTCGAACGGTGACGTCCATTCGCCTTTGAAATATATGGCATTGACGAGGGCGACCTTCTGATCTTCAGGAATCTCATCGACGACCTGGTTGATCATTCCGTGTGTCTTGTCGCTGCACCAGCTGTTGATGGCTCTTGCAGCAGCTGAACTGTCGAAATCAAGGGTCTTGCATTCTGCATAGTAGCTGGCCTGCAGTTTGGCTGCGTAGTCGTTCTTTATAGTTATGGACTGCTTGGCCCAGAATGAATTGGCAATCTCCATCACTGTGGTCTTGTCCACTTTCTCCAGGGCGGGAATTATGGTCTCGAAGTAGCCTGAAACCTCTGCTTCGCTGAAACCGTTAAGGTGGAGAGCGTTTATCATTTCCTGACGCGTGTCGCCTATGGCTCCTTCTGCCGTCATGGCAAGGGCCATCTGGAGGCTTAAGGGAGAGGTGAATATATTAATGTCCTTATCGTCCTTGGAAGCCAGAGTTTTCATAAAGTCAAATGTGAAGACGTTGGACTTGCTGCTGAGGTCCGACTGGGCCTTTGTCAGTACGATGTCCTCGCGTACGTTGTCTTCGGTTTTCTGCGGCTGGGTCTTGTCGCAGGCGTTTGCCAGCAGAGTGGCGGCTATAAGTGTCAAAGTGAACATCTTCTTCATATATATGATGGTTTAGTCAGCATTAAAGCTATAATCGTGCCGAAGATAGACAGTTCCGCTATTCTTTTTCCGGTTTGCCGTTTTTAATAGAGCAATAATTGCATACAAGACCAGCTACTCAGTTCTTAGCTGACAGAAGGTACAGCCGAAGGTGACGGTGGCAGTACCGGCGACTGCTTCTGCAGAAACAATAACGTGCGAAAGTTATGAATCTTTATCGACTTATATCTATCTTTGGCGCATGAATTCGAAACTGGTAGGGCATCTGGCGTGTGCGGCGGCGTATACGATATTCGGGCTTAACATTGTGTTTTGCAAGGATATCGCTAATGCTACCGTCGTGTCTCCGGAGGCACTGTTCGGGATGAGGATGATTGCAGCGGCCGGCATTTTCTGGCTGATTTCGCTTTTCGCAAAGCACGAAAAGGTGCCTTTCAAGGATGTATGCCTGATGGCTCTGGCGGGCATTATCGGTCTTGTGCTGCCTCAATATACCTTTCTGAAGGGCATCACGATGGCATCTTCCATCGACTGCTCAATCATTGGTTCCCTGACACCGGTGTGGGCGATGCTTTTCGCCGCCTTTTTCCTCAAAGAGCCTATTACCGGAAAGAAAGTACTGGGAGTGGCGACTTCCATTGCCGGAGCGCTGCTGCTGATTCTCACTTCGCTTCATTTCAAGGGCGGGCTGCAGAGTTCCACTCCGGCCGGAATGGCGCTGCTGTTGGCCAACTGCTTCACCTTCGGTGCGTACCTGGGCATTTTCAGGCCGCTTACTCAGAAATACAGCATTGTCACCCTCATGAAGTGGATGTTCTTCTTCTCGATGGTCGTGGCTTTGCCGCTTTCTCTGAAGCCCATCATGTCGGTGGATTATGCCGCCGTCACGCCAAGGATAACCCTGGAGATTACGTATGTGATTGTGATGGCGACTTTTGTGGCGTATTTTCTGATTCCGGCAGGGCAGCGCAGGCTCAGGCCGACGATTGTCAGCATGTACACTTATCTTCAGCCTATTATTGCTGTGGTGGTGAGCATCATTTCGGGCCTGGATGTGATGACATGGCAGAAGATAGTCGCGATAGCGCTCGTTTTCGCCGGAGTATGGATAGTCAACAAATCAAGGGCGGCTTCGCCTGCAGAATAATAGTAATATGGACGTACTCTGTGTTTTTGCATTGATTCTGGGGCTTGCCGGTATCGCCGGCAGCATCATTCCGGGCATTCCCGGACCTCCGCTGAGCTGGGCGGGTATGCTGCTTGTCTATTTCTCAGGCCAGAGAGGTGTGGCAGACCCCATGACTCTGAAGTTCCTGCTTATATGGATGGCGGTTACCGTTGTCGTCACCATTTTCGACTACTTCGTGCCGGCCTGGTTTACCAAGGTCACGGGCGGGCACAAGGCAGCGAGCGTCGGTGCGATTACAGGCCTTTTCGTGGGCTTGTTTTCCCCGGTCGGTATCATCCTCGGCTCGCTTATCGGCGCTTTCGCAGGTGAATTCTTATTCGCCAAGCGAGGCGTGTGGGATTCCTTCAAGGCAAGCCTGGGAGCCTTCCTCGGATTCATATCAGGCACGGGTGCCAAGCTCATAGTGAGCGGCATCATGCTTTACGAAATCATCAAATACGTTTTTTAGCCTTCTCTCGAAATCATCCTGTCGATGCCGACCATCAGGCCGTCGAGCTCCGCTATGCCGCGAAGACGGCCATTGAGCGGGTAGCCGATGTTGTACTTGTCGGCGTCAAGGTCGTTGAGGATGCGTATGCCGTGGTCGGGGCGGACAGGCATGCGCCAGTCGCTGCGTCCCTCTGCGATACGACGCCTCTGCTCGCGCATGAAAATCTCCACCAGCGCAGGCATGTCGAGGTCGCCGTACAAATGCCCTGATTCATAGAAGCTGCGGCTGTGGCCGACATACCTCGTGTTGCGCAGGTGCAGGAAATGGATGCGGTCGGCGAATCGGGCTGCCATCGCCACGAGGTCGTTGTCCCTGCGGCCTGAAAGAGAGCCGGTGCAGAAGGTTATGCCGTTTCGCAGCGAAGGATTCGCCTTTTCAAGCCATTCCATGTCATCGGCGCAGCCCATGATGCGCGGCATGCCCAGAATGGGGTAGGGCGGGTCGTCGGGGTGGATGGCCAGATTGACGCCGTATTCCTCGCACACCGGAATCACGCTGTCGATGAAATACTTGAGGTTGGCGCGGTACTGTTCCTTGTCGATATCCTTGTAACGGGAGATGTAGTACAGGAAGATATCCTTGTAATCGCTGGCCGAACTGTCCACTGCGCCGTTGATGAAGCCCTGTGTAACCACGATGATGTTGTGGCAGAGCTCCTCGGCCTGCTCGGGCGTCATGGCAGAGAAGACTTTTTCGGCCTCGGCAAGGTCGGCCTCGCTGTAGTCCTTCTCTGCTCCGGGCCTTTGGAGGATGAAAACGTCGAAAGCCACGAAGGTAGCGTAGTCGAAGCATAGCCCGATGCCCCCTCCGGCGTGAGGATAGTCCAGAATAGTGCGGCACCAGTCCAGCACCGGCATGAAATTGTAGCAGACGGTGTCTATCCCGGCCATGCCGAGATTTCGAAGCGTCTTGCGGTAGTGGTCGATGTGTTCGTCCCTGCGGCTTCCGGCGGTCTTGATGTCCTCGGACACCGGGACGCTTTCAACAACACTCCAGCGCATTCCCTTGGCCTCGATGCGCTCCTTTCTCCTTTTTATGACCTCGTTGGGCCACTCGACGCCGGTAGGAAGGCTGTGCAGGGCGGTTACAACCCCTTCTATTCCCATCTGGACGAGATTTTCCAGAGTCACGGCGTCTTTCTCGCCGAACCAGCGCCATGCTTTCTCAAGTTTTACCATAGCAGCTTATTTCAGTTCTTTTACAATTGCGATGGCTTCGCGTACCTTCTGCTCTATGAATCCGAAATCGCCCTTTGCAATGACATCCTTCGGAGTGAGCTTCGAGCCGAGGCCGACGCAGGCCACACCGGCCTTGAACCAGGCTTCGAGGCTTTCCCTTTCCGGAGTGACTCCGCCCGAGGGCATGAGCTCGGTCCAAGGGCAGGGGCCTTTGATGTCCTTGACAAAGGCAGGACCTCCGATTTCACCTCCGGGGAAAATCTTGACAATCTCGCAGCCGAGCTCCTCGGCCATATTGATTTCACTCAGAGTGCCGCAGCCCGGAATCCAGGCCACCTTGCGGCGGTTGCATATCTTCGCCATGTCCGGGTTGAGGCTGGGCGAAACTATGAAGTTGCTGCCGAGCTGGATGTAGAGGGCGGCTGTGGCCGGGTCACATACGGAACCAGTTCCCATAATCATCTCGGGACATTCCCTGGCGCACCACTTGTTGACCTGCGCAAACACTTCGTGGGCGAAGTCGCCGCGGTTTGTGAATTCGAATACGCGCGCGCCGCCGTCATAGCAAGCCTTGACCACTTTCTTGACGATTTCTGCGTCGGAATTATAATAAAGGGGAACAATACCTGTCTCAACAAAGGTGTTGAGAACATGAAGTCTTTTGAACCTGCTCATAATTGTATTTTTTATGTTATCTGGCAACACGCCCTGAGGCATCGCCGCCCATTAGTTTTTCCACTTCTTCCACCGTGACGCGGTTGTAGTCGCCGTAGATGGTGTGCTTGAGGCAGGAAGCCGCAACTGCGAAATCGAGAGCCTTCTGGTCGCTGTCGTAGTTCAGCAGGCCGTAGATAAGGCCGCCCATGAATGAATCTCCTCCGCCCACGCGATCCACGATGTGGGAAATGCGGTACTCCCTCGACTTGAAGAGGGTTTTGCCGTCATAAAGTACTCCGGCCCAGGTGTTGTCGTTGGCGTTGATTGAGCCGCGCAGCGTGGTGATCACTTTCCTGCAACGCGGGAAGCGGGCCATGATTTGCTTTGAAACGGAAAGGTACGCCTCGGCCTGCACTTTTCCGGCAGACACATCGACTCCTTCCGGGCTTATGCCGAGAGCCTTGGCTGCATCTTCCTCGTTGCCGAGGATTATGTCCGAGCAAGCCACCAGAGCGGGCATTACCTCCATAGCGCTCTTGCCCCATTTCCAGAGGTTCTTGCGGTAGTTGAGGTCGCAGGAAACAGTGATGCCCTTGGCGTTGCAGGCCTTTACAGCCTCCAGGCAGACATCAGCCGCACCTTCTGAAATGGCAGGGGTGATGCCGGTCCAGTGGAACCAGCTGGCGCCCTCAAGCACCTTGTCCCAATCTATCATGCCGGGCTTTATTTCGGCGATGGAAGAGCCGGCGCGGTCGTAGATGACCTTGCTGCCGCGGCTGACCGCCCCTGTCTCAAGAAAATAAATGCCCATACGGCCGCCTCCGTACACAATCTGCGAGGTGTCAACGCCGAAACCCCGCAACTCCCTGACGCAGGCATCTGCTATGTCGTTCTTGGGCAGCCTGGTGACGAATGACACCTGCATGCCGTAATTTGCAAGAGATACGGCAACGTTGGCCTCTCCGCCGCCGAAAGTGGCATTCAGCATGTTGCCCTGTCCGAAGCGTTCATAGCCCGGGGTTGCGAGACGGAGCATGACTTCTCCGAAAGTGATTATCTTGTCCATTGCATTATTTTTCTGTTTGTGAAGACAAAAGTAGTGTTTTGTCGATAATGTTGCTATATTAGCAAGGCGAAATCATTAATAATCATTACCAGAATGAAAAAGTACGTTTGCGATCTCTGCGGATATGAGTATGACCCCGAAGTGGGCGATCCTGATAATGGAATAGCTCCCGGCACTGCCTTCGAAGACCTCCCTGAAGATTGGGTTTGCCCCCTCTGCGGTGCAGGCAAGGACGAGTTCAGCCCGGCAGAGTAGCCGCTTCCCTCACATTTCACCAAAACTGGTGATTTTTCCGACTTCCGGTTGCCAAATTGCAAAACGACAACCAGAAGGTTTTTTCGTGCACGCTACGTCGGGGAGGTAATCCAATATTCAACTCAATTTAATGAAATCACGTTCCCTCAGGTATATTTCATTCGGAAGCATGGCAGTCATCATCGTAGCGATGGTGGCTGCTACCTTCGTCGAGAAGTCGCATGGTACGGACTTCTCCTTCAGCCTTGTATATCACAATCCGGCCTTTATCGCCCTGTGGGGGGCGGCGGCCGTCGCAGGGCTGCTCCTGCTGTTCAGCAGCAACGTCAAGGCCTTTTTCACGCTGCTGCTTCACTGCTCCTTCGCGGTGATGCTCGCGGGTGCGCTGGTCACCCATCTTTTCAGCAGGGAGGGGATGATAAGCCTCGACAAAGATGTCCCTAACTCAACGGTAGTGACTGAATCCGGGCATGCAATCGAACTGCCTTTCACTCTTACACTGCGCGAGTTCGAGATAGAACGGTATCCGGGTTCCATGGCCCCTTCGGATTACCGGAGCCTCGTGGAGCTTGAAGACGGCAGCAGCCTCGAAATATCGATGAACAACATCGGCAGGCACATGGGCTGGAGAATGTACCAGGCTGATTACGAAGATGACCTGCAGACATCCGTACTTGCCATGAGCAAGGATGTCTGGGGTGTGGGAATCACCTACACCGGCTATCTGCTGCTGCTCATCGCCATGCTCGGCTTCTTCTTCCAGAAGGACAGCCAGTGGAGGGCGGCTCTGCGTAAAGTCACCGCCGTAGCAGGCCTTGCCCTGCTGCCGATGACGGCGCATGCTGCTGACAGCACAAGGCTTCCCGTAGCTCCCAGGGAAGTTGCGAAAGAGATAGGGGAACTGTATGTTTATTACAACGACCGTATCTGCCCCCTGCAGACTCAGGCGAGGGATTACTGCCTCAAGGCCTACGGCAAGGCCTCAGTGGACGGCTGCACTGCCGAGCAGGTCATGACCGGCTGGCTCTTCTGGTACGACTGGTGGCAGGAGAAGCCTCTGAAAGTAAAGGATAAGGAAAAAGGGACGTCTAAGGAACAGGAAAAATACAATATCCGGATGAATGCTGCTACTGGAGCTGCGTTCAGGATATTCCCTCTCGAAATTTCTGACGAAATCCTGGCGGAGAACAGAAATCTTCAGAAAATCAACTGGTTTGCCTGCAATGACCAGCTGCCCGATCTCGATTATGACCAGTGGGTGTTCATCCGCAAAAGTTTCGACCTGCTCCGGGAGGAGGCTGTGGCAGGCAATTGGGCCGAAGTCAGGCATATAGTGGCGCAGATAAAGAAATATCAGGAAAAGAATGCGGCTTCAGTGCTCCCTTCTGCAGCCAGAATCAAGGCCGAAAGGGCGTACAATGCCATCTGCCTGCCCAAGGTTCAGTTCATGCTGTCTATAACACTCGGCATCATAATGTTCGTGCTCTCAGGAATCTGGCTGTCACGGGGCAAGAAAACACCCATCAAACTGCAGAAGCTTCTGGCAGTGGTTTCATGGCTGCTGTTCGCATATCTGACAGCTGTTCTCGGCTTGCGCTGGTTCGCGTCGGGTCATGCCCCTTTCACGGGCAGCTATTGCGT
>Ga0310696_10007934_pt1 | contig 12422 bp, 9 predicted proteins | sample AusTroGonzalo_MG_4_FD_203885 | JGI IMG/M metagenome (GOLD analysis project Ga0310696, IMG submission 203885) | Bovine rumen microbial communities from tropical cattle in Woodstock, Queensland, Australia - Gonzalo_02 (v2) (version 2) | ecosystem: Host-associated > Mammals > Digestive system >... | reverse complement strand
GTGAGGGTGAGGCGGTTCATCGAGGCGACCTCGCCTGCGGTGATGCCCTTGGCCTGGACGTCGTAGCCCGTCACTTCGCACACGAGCTCCAGGTCGCCGTCCTGGTCCACCTGCTCCAGGGAGGTGAGCTTGCGGAACTTCTCCTGCAGGGCCTCGGTGAGGTCGTTGGACAGGGACGGGTTCACGCGGAGCGCTTTGTACTCCACGAAGGGGATGGTGATGGTCTTTACGTCGGGCTGGATGTTCGTGCCCGTGAAGGAATAGATCCCACAGGAGACGGCCGCGGCGGCGAGGAGGATGAGCAGGAGGAATTTCTTCATTTCTTGCGGTATTCGGGCGGGAGCTTGCGGTAGAGGGTGCGCTCGGACATCCCGAGCTCTTCGGCCGCGAGCTTGCGGTTGCCGCCGTGCTTTTCGAGGGCTTTGCGGATGAGTTCGGCCTGCTGCTCCTTCACGGAGAGGGTCTGGGGCTCCTGCTGGGGCTGTTCGTCGGCATCGGCCTCGACCACACGGCCGGAAGGGGCCGTGAAGTCCTGCCCCTGCCACTCGGCCTCCTCCGCGCGGGACGCGGCGGCCGGGGCCGGCAGCGAGCGGCGGTCCACCCGCGCCTCGAGGTCGTCGATGCGCTGGTTCAGGTCGAAGATGGCCTTGACGATGGGCTGCAGGTCCATGGCGGGTGCGCCGGCCCCGGGCTGCGGCCCCGGCTGCGGGCCGGAGAAGAGCACCGGGATGGGCTCTCCCTGCTCCACCGGCATGAACGGGGCGAGCTCCGCCGCCGAGAGTTCGATGCGCTGGAGGGTAGGGGTCACCTTCCGGGAGACCTGGGCCGTGAGGGCCTGGGTGAAGCCCATGAGCTGGCGGACGTTGCCCGGCCAGCGGTAGGAGCACAGCAGCCGGATCGCGTCCGGCCGGAGGGAGATCTTGCACATCCCGCTCGTCTCCGAGAAATCGGAGGTGAACTTGCGGAACAGCAGGTAGATGTCGTCCTGGCGGTCGCGCAGGGCCGGGATCCGGATCTGCGCCGCGCTCAGGCGGAAGTAGAGGTCCTCGCGGAACTTCCCGCGGCGGACCGCCTCGTAGAGGTCGATGTTCGTGGCCGCGACGATGCGGACATCGGTATGTTCGATCTTGTTGGATCCCACCTTGCGGTACTCGCCGGACTGGAGCACGCGGAGCAGGAGCGCCTGCGACTCCAGCGGGAGTTCGGCAATCTCGTCCAGGAAGAGGGTGCCGCCGTTCGCGTCCTCGAAATAGCCCTTGCGGGTTTCCGTGGACCCGGTGAAGGAACCCTTGACATGGCCGAAGAGCTCGGAATTCACGAGCTCCTTGGCGAGGGCGCCGCAGTTCACCACGAAGAAGTTGTTGTTGCGGCGGGCCGAATACTGGTGGATGATCCTTGCGAAGTTTTCCTTGCCGACACCGCTTTCGCCCAGGATCACGACGCTCAGGTCGGTGGGCGCGAACTTCACCGCCGTCTCCAGCGCCTGGTTCAGGGCCGGGTCGTTGCCGATGATATCGTATTTGTTTTTCAGTGCCTGTAAGTCCATAGTTCTGCAAAATTACGAAAAAAATGCTATATTTGCGAATTAGACATCCTGTTGACAATAACTATTATTACTGATAATGATGAAGAAATCTTTCAAATTCCTGGCTGCCGCCGCGATTCTCGCCGCGGCCGTCTCCTGCGCCTCTATCGAAAAGATGGCGCAGATGGCTGAAAACGTGAAGGTCACCTGCAACCCCGGCGTGCTCGAGGCTGTGAACGACGGCATCGACGCCACCGTGACCGTCAACTACCCGGCCGACTACTTCAACCCCAAGGCGATCCTCGAAGTGACTCCCGTCCTCGTTTACGAGGGTGGCGAGGCCAAGATGAGACCCTTCATCTACCAGGGTGAAAAAGTCAAGGACAACTACAAGGTCGTCTCCGCCAACGGCCAGACCGTCTCCGAGCGCATCCACTTCGACTATGTTCCCGGCATGGAGAAGAGCCACCTCGAGCTCCGCGGGGTCGCCCGCAAGGGTGACAAGTTCGTCAACCTGCCCGTCAAGAAGGTTGCCGACGGCGTGAACACCACCTACATGCTCGTCAAGCGCGACGGCTTCGTGACCCCGAAGGCCGATGCCTACCAGGAGGTCATCTCCAGCACCGCCGAGGGCCAGATCAAGTACCTGGTGAACAGCGCCGACGTCCGTAACTCCGAGCTCAAGGGCAAGTCCGTGAAGGACTTCCTCGCCGCCATCGACCAGATCAATGCCGACGAGCGCACCACCATCAAGGGCACCGAGATCCTCGCCTACGCCTCCCCGGAAGGCCCCGAGAACAAGAACAACGAGCTCGCCGACAAGCGCTCCGCTTCCGCGGACAAGGCCCTCAAGGAAATGGGCAAGAAGCACGAGAACATCGCCAGCGCCGAGGTCAAGAGCCTCGGTGAGGACTGGGAAGGCTTCCAGCAGCTCGTGAAGGAGTCCAACATCGAAGACAAGGAGCTCATCCTCCGCGTCCTCTCCATGTACAGCGACCCGGCCGTCCGTGAGAACGAGATCCGCAACATGTCCCAGGTGTTCACCGCCCTCAAGGGTGAGGTCCTCCCGGAACTCCGCCGAGCCCGCCTCATCGCCAACGTCGAGTACCAGAACTACACCTCCGAGGAACTCCTCAAGCTCCTCAACGACAACGCTGACGTGCTGGACGAGGAAGCCCTCCTCCGCACCGCCACCCTCGTGAAGAGCAACGACCAGAAGGAAGCGATCTACAACCGCGCCGTCAGCAAGTTCAATTCCGAGCGCGCCCAGTTCAACCTCGCCGCCCTCTACCTCGCCGAAGGCAAGCTCGCCCAGGCTGAGGCCGCCCTCGGCAAGGTCAACGCCAACGATCCCGACGTCCTCAACGCCAAGGGTGTCGTCGCCCTCCGCAAGAACGACCTCGCCACCGCCGCGAACTGCTTCCGCCGCTCCACCGCTCCCGACGCCAAGAAGAACCTGGGTATCGTCCAGATCCTCACCGGTGAGTACGAAGAGGCCGCCAAGACCCTCGCAGACGTGGATGGCTGCTGCCACAACACCGTCCTCGCCTACATCCTGAACAACCAGCTGGACAAGGCCGCCAAGACCGTCAGCTGCAAGGACCAGAAGGTCACCTACCTCAAGGCCATCATCGCCGCCCGCCAGGGCAACGCCGCCGGTGTCCGCGAGCACCTCGGCAACATCACCAACGCCGACCTCCTCGCCCGCGCCAAGAAGGACGTCGAGTTCGCCGGCTTCGACTGGTAATCGGCCGCATCACATCGGGATCCTTCCCGACGACTTCAAAGAGGACAGCCCCCGCGGCTGTCCTTTTTTGTGCGAAGGCCTTGCAATTCAAAAAATATTCGTATCTTTGCAGTCCGCCCCCGTGGCGGAAGTTTCGCCAAATGGCTCCCGGAGAGGTGGGTGAGTGGCTGAAACCACCGGTTTGCTAAACCGACGTACGGGTCATTCCGTACCACGAGTTCGAATCTCGTCCTCTCCGCAACCCATTGATTCACAGCCGACTGCGTAAGCAGTTGGCTGTTTTCGTGTGCGACGGACGGGGAGCTCGCTCACCGGACGGCGTGCACGGAAACAGCCACGAGGGCCGTCAGGCCCGGCGGCTGTGAATCAAAAGGGTTGCCCGGACCCCCGCGGGCGGCAAGAGATGCCGCAAGCGCAGCGCAGCGGAATCTCGTCCATTCTCACATCGTCCTTTCGCCAAACACCCGCACAGCGCACCGAAGCGGCATCTCGGTGCGGCTGTTTGACGAAGAGCGTTATCGTGGACTTCATTCAAGGTCATCTTGAGAGGTCGAGGGGGCACTTTTTTTGCATTGATAGACGTGAATTGTTTGATTTCGATCTTCTACTATGAAACGCATACTTCTATGTCTTCTGTGTTTTATGAGTCTGTCCGCATATGCACAGCATACTGTGGTCGTCAATCCTGACGGAACTCATTCTGTCGCCATACAGACCGGCAATAACATAACGGTGGTCAATCCTAACGGTACTCATTCTACCGGCATACAGACCGGCAACAACATAACGGTCGTCAATCCTGACGGGACTCACTCTACTGGCATACAGACCGGTAGCAGCACAACGATAGTCAATCCTGACGGTACTCACACTATCGTCATTGAGAACGGCGTCCGCGCCATTTGTGCCGAACCCGCAAACATCATCAGGGACATCCCGCAGCAAGTCGAGTATATCACAGTTTATACGCAATATAGGAAACCCAGATCGACCGTGGAGAAGGCTGTTTATGGAGAAGGCCCTTATCTGTGTCCTTATGTCATCCGCTTTCAAGATTCGACGGCCCTTTCTGTCCCGGAAAAACAAATGAAGAAGGTGATCAAAAGGCTTAAGAGAATCCCTGTCGAACAGATAGAGTTCGTGGGTTTTGAATTGGAGCACATCGGCAATATGCTGGATGATATAGGCGCCCAAAGGGCCTCTGCAACAGTTGCAAGCTATGGGCTTCACGATTATGCGAAGCGGGATACGCCTGTATATTACTACAAGCGTACAGGCAGATAGTTCCCAAGTATCGTTGCTTTGAGATTACAGATTAAGGTGCCTGTAATTGACCACTTCAACATCGCCTGCGGTGTTCTCGAACTCGCCGGCATAGACTACGCTCTTTCTTCGGATTGGAGTATGAATCCATCCGGAAAGTTTTTTCAGCGAGTTTTCAAAGGAAGGAGAGTATGTCTGGGATGATTTGATTTCAATGGCCGAAATCTCCCCTTCCTCTTTCAGCAGGAGATCCACCTCATTCTGGTTTGAATCCCGGTAAAAGAAAACACCGCCATCCTTACCGGCATTCATCCGATGCTTGACAGCTTCCATCACGACGAAGTTCTCAAAGATGTTTCCCCGCATCTTGTCTCTGGCCAGTTGCCGCGGGCTCTCGATATCCAACAGATAACACGCCAGTCCGGGATCACAGAAATATAGTTTCGGGGACTTGATGAGGCGCTTGGAGATGTTCTCGAAGTAAGGCGGCAACAAATAGACAATATACGAAGCCTGTAGGACGGAGAGCCAGGATGCAATCGTCTTACTGTCCACACCCACCTCTCCGGACAGTTCGGTGGCATTGAAAATGGACCCTACCCGGGCGGCGCATAACTTCATGAAGCGGTGGAACTGCATCATATCCTTGATGTTCAACAGATTCCGGACATCCTTCTCCAAGTAAGTTCTCACATAGGAAGGATAGTAGACACTCGCGATGTTTTTTCCGGCACACACCGCCGGATAGAACCCGTCAAACAGAAGCGACTCCATATCTTTCCGGGCAGATATCTCCCTGGTCTCAGAGAACGACATCGGCATCAACTCATATACGCCGCTCCTCCCTGCCAAGGACTCGGAAACGCCTTTCATCACTTCAAACTGGGAACTGCCCGAGAGCAGGAACTTTCTTTCAGGATGATTGTCGACAATACCCTGGATATACTCGATCAAGGCGGGGGCTTTCTGGATTTCGTCAATGAACAGGGGGCGATCTGTCTGGCCCAGGAAAGCAACCGGATCGCTCAACGCGAAATCCCGGACTTGGATGTCTTTCAAAGAGAAAGCGACCGCATCAGGAAACAGATGCTTGAGGAGTGTGCTCTTGCCCGACTGGCGGGGACCGGTAACGGTAAGTACCGGAAAATACTGCCAAGCTTCTAGCAGCGTTTTCTCCATTTCTCGATTTATATACATCATGGCATTATGCAATTTCGGAGTTGCACTCCAAAGATACATAAATATTTCGAATCATCCATGGCAAATCACATTTTCGGCAATAAGAACGAACGAATAATCACATTTTCAATGTGAACTACTAACAATTTTACTGACAAAACCACTCCGCACGAAAGTGGCTCTTAGGTATCTGGGAGCCCTTTTTTGTCCCATTTCATCGCACCGTTGTCGCGCCAAGTCTTTGGAGACACACAGAAATATGCCTATCTTCGCGCCGATAAAATGGATATGGAATCGATCGATACCGCAAATATGTGCTCCCATCTTCAGAGGAAGCTCTTTGAGAAAGAGGGAGTCTATTACCCTCTATGGGCAGCCGTCTTGAATGATTCGGAACTGACCGCTGTTGTCCGCTCGCGACAACTTCACATCTACCGAAATGGGAAAAAAGTGCTGATACTGGCTGGGAAAGCAGCGCCCAAGGTCATCAGAGAGGATGCGATTTGTGCATTTCTGCCCAAGGTCTAAACAAGGAAGGAAGACACGGGAAGCCGTCCAAGACAACGCCGTCGGCGCCTGATGACTTAAAACCGGAACGCCAGCCCGCCGTTCAGGGTGAAGAACCAGCGGAGCGGGGTCGTGGTCGACTTCAGGACTTCGGGACCGTTTTCGCCGGAGTCGACATGGTAGAGGTAGTTGTTTGTGAGGTTGTAGTGGAAGGCGGGAGTGAGCTTGAGGTCGAAGCGCCAGAGGCTGTAATTGAGGGTCATACCGGCGTCCAGGGTCAATGAGAAGGCGTTTTTCTTCTCCACCCAGGTGTCTTCCCAATACAGCCTGGAAGTGCCCCAGGAAGTCCTTCCCGGCCGCTCCGAGGCGCCGGCGACGTATCCGGGCGTCATCCCGGCAAAGAACTCCATGTCACTGAACAGATTGACCAGGAAACCGCCGAGAAAGCCCCCCGCATCACCCTTGCCATAGGGATGCCGGTAAACCATCGCGTCCCGGGCTCCGACGACGCCCGTCTCGAACCGCTCCTGGGCCGACTTCGACTTGGTCCGGTACGCGAACGCGACCGGAACGCCGAAGACGTCATTGATGTTCGCCGTGCTGGCGGCATACTGGAACCCTGCCCGGAAACCGAGGCCGTTGTAATGGAACTGTCCATAGCTGACGCCGAGCATCATATCGCTTCCGATCATGCTCTTGTCGGACATCGGGACATTGAGCCCGACCTGCAGGCCGATATCCCTCGACTGCGCGAAAGCATTTCCGCACAAGGCCAGCAGTACACAGATACAAACCAGATTCTTCTTCATAAGCGCCCGTTCCCCTGCAAATAGTGAACCATTTCCCTTTCAACGCCACATCGAATTGACGGGCAAAAACGAAGGTAACGCCCCCAGGACAGGGACGTTACCCGCAGTTGAAGCCGGGGCCTTGCCCCGATGTCTGATTACCTTCCCGCCTTCTTGAAAAGGTCGTCCTGGAAGCTCTTTTCGATCACTTTCTTGATGCAGGTGTTCGTGGCCTTGTAGCCGTTGAACATCGTGGCGTCCGCCTGCTGGGTTTTCGCCTCCCAGAGCACGTGGCCGTTCAGGTCCAGGATGGACGGCGTAAGCCAGGTGCGGGGGCTGTTGAAGACCACCCGCTTCTTGGCCATGACCTGCATGATGAAATCGGCCTCCTCCGGCTCGGAGACTTGTTTCCAGGCGCCGGCGTTGATGAGTTCGCGCGTCACATCCTCGATCTCGTCTTCCGGGATGGGGTGTTCAACGTCATTGATGATCTCGAAATAGACTTTGTTTCCAGAGGCGACCGCCTCCGAGAGCGGGTTCTGGGCACGGGCGCCCGTGCCCAGCAGGGCCAGCGCCGCGAGAAGGTAAAGCTTGAGTTTATTCATAGCGTACCAAATTAATGTCAATGGGTTGTGATTTGCAAAGATAGGATTTTTCTGTGGATTCATCCGGTCAACTACCCCATCGCGCCGCCCAGGATGCGGATGAACCAGTTGCGCATCCGACGGAAGATGGACCACTTCTGTACCTCTCCGGGCTTGATTTCGACGCAATGCTCCTGGAGGTCGGAGAGGAAGATCTCCGCATATCTCCGGCAGATCCGCTCGTCATAGAGGAAGGTGACCATCTCGTAGTTGAGGAAGAGGCTCAGGTTGTCCAGGTTGGCCGATCCGATGATCACGAGATAGTCGTCGCACAGGTACTGCTTGGCGTGCATCGTGTGCTCCTGCCACTCGTAGATGCGGACGCCGGCGGACAGGAGGCCGTCATACATGGATTCCGCCATGCCCTTTTCCGGGCCCACGTCATTGATGCCCGGCACGATCCAGCGGACGTCCACGCCGCGGCGGCCCGCCTCCTGCAGGGCCTGGATGGTGGTCTCCGGCGGCGGCGAGTACGGATTGTAGAACCAGAAATAGTCCTTGGCATGCCGGATGGCCCATTCGAGGCCGTTCCGGATGGGGAGTTTCTGGTCGGCCGGCGTCTCCGGGACGACCTGCATCGTCACGTCGAAATACTGCGGTTTCCCCGGGACCGTGTCCGCCCGGGCGGCCGCGGCCAGGTCCGGGGCCACGTACGGGTCCTCGGCCCGGGGGGCCACCAGCCGCTGCTGACGCCGGAAAGCCCGGGTCAGGTCGGCCACGACGGGGCCGGTGACCCGGATGTCCACGTCGTGCCAGTCGAAGAAGTACTTGTCCTGGATGTTGCGGCTGCCCACGAGGGCGGTCTTCCCGTCCAGGAGCGTGAGCTTCCGGTGGTCCCGGTGCGTCGCCAGGCTCGGGAAATGATGGTCCAGGAAGAACGCCGGCTGGTGGAAGATGCTCACCTGCGCGCCCAGGGACCGGAGCCCCTTCAGCGCATCCCGGTCCTCCTGGGTGTTGGCCGACTTGTCCAGGATGATCCGGACGTCGAGCCCCTCGGCCGCCCGCGCCGCCAGGATTCCCGCCAGCACGGTGCCGCAAGTGTCCAGCCGGAAACGGTAAGGCTCCACATAGATGGCCTTCTCCGCCTTCCGGAACTCGTCCTTGAGCAATTCCCAGTTCTCCGCCCCGTCGGCGATGAAGGTCACGGTATTGCCCAGCGTGGGCCGCATGTCCACATCCTTTTCCACGAGGGCGGCCAGCTCCTGATATTCCGGCCGTACGCCCGAGTAGCGTGAAGAATCACGCACCTCGGGCACATACGACGCGTGCATCGGCGCACGGTATCCGCAGCCGGCCAGCAGCAGGCCGCCGCCAAGCAGAATCAGTTTAGGTAAAGTCCGGCGAAGCATCTCTCCCCTACTTGTTCATCGCCTTCACCACCTCGTCGGCGGCAAGGCAGAGGAGGATGTACTGGGGAGCGGTGTTGATGCAGCTCTCGTTCTCACCCCAGTGGAACGGATAGTCGTCCTTGTTCTCGAAGAAATCCTCCTTCACCAGCAGGCCCGGGACGATACCGCCGGGGATGACGGAGTAGTCCGCGCGGTTGTTGTTGTAGGCGACCTTCTTCGTGTTCACGCCCACGGAGGTCACGAAGGAGACGTTGCTGTACGGATGGCAGCCGAAGAGGAAGTTGAGGCCGGCGAGGACATACTCGGGATCGATCAGGTCCGGGAAGTACTTCCAGATGCGGTAGCAGTTGTAGGCGCCGTTGATGATGGACGCGTTGCCGGCCCAGCTGGCGCCGCCGATGGACACCCCATACGGGTTGTCCTGGCCGCCGCGGGTGATGACCTCCACGTAGGCGGGCACGAGGGCCCGGACCTTGGCCTGGAACTTCTTGTCCATGTACGGATAGATCTTGAGGGCCGCGGTGAGGTTCGGACCGCCGATAAACTGGGTGGAGAACATGCCGTTCTGCACGTTGCCGGTGTCGCGCGGGCCGGTGGGCTTGGCGTCCAGCTGCTTCTCCACGATCGGGACGAGGAAGTCCTTGTACTTCTTGTCGCCGGTGGCGATCCACAGCTCGATGGCGGCGTTCAGGCGCGGGTCCCCGCCGAAGCCGCCCCAGCGGCCCTGGACCGGGTTCTTGGCCGGATCGGCGGCGTCAAAATGCTTTTCCCACAGCATCTTGGCATTCTTCAGGGAGCGCTCGGCCTCCTCCGGATAGTAGTCCTTGAGGGCCGGATAGGCCGCCGCCAGGGAGACGATGTCCTGCATCACGCCCGCGGCGCTGAAACGGCTCGTGAACACGAAGCGGTCGTCCAGGGTGCCGGAACGGTCGCCGCGCACCTCATAGGGCTTGAGCGTCGGGTCGTAGACCTTGCCGTCGGTGAGCGTCATCGCATCGCCAAGGTGGTGGTAGTGATGCATGTCCGGCTGGCCGATGACCTGCGCCACGAAGCCGATGTTCTCCACCTGCGCGTTGATGTTCAGGGTGCCGTGCATGATCAGCTCCACATTGTCCGGAACGCCGTCCGGGACGTGGATGTCGGCATACTGGGTCTTCTGGTCGATGAGGGTCTGGTCCCGCATCGGCTTGAACTCGCGCCAGATGTAGGCGAGGTCCTGCGTGGTGTTCAGCACGGAGTTGGCCTGGATGTCGAAGTCGCCGGCGTCATACCAGCCGCCCACGGCGAGGCCGGGGATGTGCTCCAGGGGCTGGTACTTGTCGTTCGTCTCGTCCCCCTGGAAATAGCCGTCGTGCAGGCGGACATTGGCCGGGGCCTGCAGGGCATCGTCCATGTTCGCGCGGCCGTGCCAGATCCGGTAGGCCTCGTTCACCTCCATATGGTCCATGTTCACGACCAGGGAAACGTCCATCGTCGGATGCCACTTGTCGCTGTAGATGTCCACGTCGATCGGGAAGGCGTTCGTCACCACGCCCTGGTACTCGATGCAGTACAGACCGGGTTCCCGGACATCGGAGAAGTCGATCTGCACGTAGTTGTAGCGGTGGCGGTAGACGCCCCAGACCTTGGCGGGAACCGTCTTCGCGGTGGTCTTGGTGCCATCCGGGTTCACCTTCAGGATGCGGGCCTCGGGGGCCGGGACGTCGTTGCGGTCGAGCTCGGCCACGGCCACCTTCTTTTGGGCGGGAGAATAGCCCACCTGGGAGAAGCCGATGTTCGCCGGGCGGATCCAGGTATTGGACACGCTGGGCTCCAGGTACCACTCCACGACCGTGCCGGTCTTGCCGCCGGGCAGGAGCGAACGCAGCACGAACATGCCGTTCTGCGCGAGGTGACGGCCGTCGTAGATGCCGATCTCGGTATCGGACTTCACGCTCACGCGGAGCGCGTCGTCCTCCGGCGCCATCACGATCTGATGGCCGACGGACATGGGCTTCGCCACGAGGAAATCGCCGCGGCCGCGGTCGTCGAAGGTGCTCTCGCCGAAGTACTGCGGGATCTTCTCCGACACCGGATGGACCTCCGTGTCATGCATCGGATACTTGGGAAGGATGCGCGCGAGGCCGTCCACGAGGTAGTTCTTGCCGAAGTAGGAAGCCGGGAAGAATTCCAGGTTCAGGCCCGCCTTGCCCACGAGGGCCTCCGGCACGGGCTTGTCCAGGATCACCTGCACCAGGCAGCCGCCGTCCTTGGGCGTCACCCGGAGCTTGGCCGCGAAGTCGTAGTCCGCGTGGGTGAGCGTAACCTGGACGAAGTTGCCTTCGCGGTCCACGATCCGGTCGGACACGGTCCCGAAGATGTCCCACTGTTCCGGGGTGTTCATCAGGCGGATGCCGCCGCCGGTGGCGAGGCGCTCGCCGCGCTGGATGATCTCCAGGCCCGCGAACTTCTCATCATAGAAACCGCCGTTGTACAGGTTGTTGTACACGAGCACGTTCGTCCCCCGCGCCTCGAAGTAGCCGAGGTCGTTCATGGTCAGGGTCTGGGCCGGAGCCGGCTTTGCCAGCAGGAGGGCCGCCGAAGCAGCCAGGCAGAAGGTCAGGAATTTACGCATATCTTGGATTGGTTATTGTATTATCTACCCAAAGTGGTGTAAAGATAAAAAATAGTTCTGTCATAAGCAATAAAAAAGAAGGCCGGTCCCCGAAACCGGGACCGGCCTTCCTCATGCATGCAGGCAGGGAATGACTACTGGAAATAGAGTTTGGTCGGCGTGTAACCCTCGCCGGTGAAGAGAATGTGCTTCTGGTCCACCGTGGCCAGGAAATCCGCATCACCGGAGATGTCGATCTCGATGTGATACGTCCCGTCGCCGTTGTCGATCATCCGTTCGCTGTTGGCGCCGACGTCCCCGACATTCCAGCTGGTGTCCCACCATCCGTTGGTCACGCGGACGTTGAACCAGTCGGCGTTCGGGGTCAGCTCGATATAGAACGGACCGGACTTGATCTTGTTCCAGATATCCTCCGGGAACGTGGCGATACATTCGTTGTTGCCATCGTTCCCTTCCAGGCCGAAGCGGTAGGTGCCGTTCCAGCTCACGCCGCCGGCGCCCGGATTCTCCCAGAAGACAACCTGTTTCGGGCCGTCGTCGCCGCCGTCGTCCACCCAGATCTCCTTGTAGAAGAAGATCTTCTGGACGGCGAAGCCGCTGCCGGTGAACAGCAGGTGCTGCTCGTACAGCAGGCCGATGAATTCCGGATCGCCGGTGAGGTCCACCGTCAGGGTCCAGGTGCCGTCGCCGTTGTCGGCCAGCAGGTCGTTGCCAGGCTGGATGTCGGCGCCGGTCCAGGTCTTGCTCCACCAGCCGGTGGTCACGCGGATCTGCGGATTCGCGCCGGACACCGTCACATAGAAGGT
>Ga0310696_10007933_pt1 | contig 12423 bp, 9 predicted proteins | sample AusTroGonzalo_MG_4_FD_203885 | JGI IMG/M metagenome (GOLD analysis project Ga0310696, IMG submission 203885) | Bovine rumen microbial communities from tropical cattle in Woodstock, Queensland, Australia - Gonzalo_02 (v2) (version 2) | ecosystem: Host-associated > Mammals > Digestive system >... | reverse complement strand
CTTCGGGCGTCGCTATGAAGTCCGTCTCCACTAGGCAGCTCGGGACCTCTGGGTTGCGGGTGACCGCGAAGTTCGCGTGCATGACGCCGTTATTGGGGATGTCCCCCTCGAGCGCCGCGCCCATCCTCGCGTTGATTGCGGTGGCGAGCTTTTCGCCGAGGGGATTCCACTTGTAGACCGCGGTGTAGCGGACGGTGCGTGGGTCCTTGTTGCACATTGTCGCATTGTGGTGGATCGACACGAACGCATCGGCCCCGGTCTCGCACGCGACGCGCGGACGCTCCGCGAGCACTAGCGCACGGTCGTCGTCGCGCGTCATGATGACGTTGTATCCGAGGTTCGTAAGGGCCTGGCGCACTTCGCGGGCGAGGAGGAGGTTCGCATCCTTCTCGAAGAAGCCGTGCGGACTCACGGCGCCAGTGTCCTTCGGTCCGCCGTGGCCGGGGTCCACGACGATCGTCATGTCCTTCGGCTCCTTGCCGTAGGGGTGGACCCTCGGGACGTCCTTGGTGTACTCGAGCTTTGTGTAGACCTTCTCCGGCGGCTTGACGGGATTGCCGTCGGCGTCGAGGACCGGCTTGGGCTTCCGCTCGACGCAAACCGTTACGTTCGTCGTCTCGCCGTTGGCGGATATTTCGACGGAGTTCTCGCCCTCGACGACGTCGACCATCGTGACCCATGCTCCGGTCTTGTAGACTTCGACGGGCCTACCCTGCACGACGAGGTTCGTGGTGGCGTGCGGAACGGCTCCGCACATGTATGTCGAGTCGACCGGCGGAAGCGTCTGGCCGGGGCGGGGGAAGGCGACGGATATCGCCGCGAGGACTGCTAATGTGCACATGTCAGCTCAGGCTCCTGAAGATTGCCGCGAGGAAGTCGTCGTAGGTCTCGAACGCCTTGATGTCGGGGTTGTCCTTCTTGATCTGCTCTGTCGAGCGGAAGAGGAAGCCCGCCTTCGACGCGCGGATCATGCCGAGGTCGTTGTAGCTGTCGCCCGCGGCGATGGTGTCGAATCCGCAGCTCTGCAGCGCCTTCACGGTCGTGAGCTTGGACTGCGGGCAGCGCATCTTGTAGCCGGTTACGCGTCCGTCGGGCGCGACCTCGAGCGAGTTGCAGAATATGGCCGGCCAGTTCAGCTTCTTCATGAGCGGACGCGAGAACTGGTCGAACGTGTCCGACAGTATCAGGACCTGAGTGCGCTCGCGCAGCTGGTCGAGGAACTCCTCCGCGCCGATCAGCGGGCGCATCGACCCGATGACGTCCTGTATCTGCTTCAGCTTGAAGCCGTGCTTGTCGAGGAGGTCGATCCGGTAGTGCATGAGCTTGTCGTAGTCGGGCTCGTCGCGAGTGGTGCGGCGGAATTCCGGGATGCCCGTCGCCTCGGCGAACGCAATCCATATCTCCGGGACTAGGACTCCCTCGAGATCCAGGCAAACAATCTCCATGTTTCTGTCTCCTTCAAAGCAAAAACCCCGTCGCCGGGGTTTGAGTGGTGGTGGGGCAAGGATTCGAACCTTGGAAGGCGTTAGCCAGCAGATTTACAGTCTGCCCTCGTTGACCGCTTGAGTATCCCACCGGGGATTCGCAGCCGCCGTCGCCTCTCGGCGCCAGCTTCACGAAAGTGCGCGTAGTATATCAAAACGGGGGTCTGCGCGTCAAGGGCGAAAGTATGGTATAATATGCGCATGGATTCCGAAAAGGCGAAGGAGAGGATGGCGTGGCTCGTTGCGGAGATCAACCGCAACGACAGGCTGTACTATGTCGAGGCGAGGCCGGTCGTTTCCGACGCGGACTACGACAGGATGTACGAGGAGCTGGTCGCGCTTGAGAGGGAGCATCCTCAGTTCAAGGACCCGAATTCGCCTACGGTGAGGGTCAGCGGAGCGCCGATAGAGGGTTTCGCGCAGGTTAGGCACGACCCTCCCATGAAGTCGCTGGACAAGTGCTACGAGAAGGATGCGCTCGTGCAGTTCGACGCGTTTCTGCGGCGCGAGATGCCTTCTGGGGCCGTGTGGCACTACGTGGTCGAGCCGAAGGTGGACGGGGTTTCCATGTCGCTCCTCTACGAAGACCGTCGCCTTGTGCGCGCGGCGACGCGCGGCAACGGGGAGGTCGGTGACGACGTGACGCAGAACGTTCGCACGATACGGTCGATTCCGAAGGAACTCCCCGCCGACGCGCCTGCCGCCCTGGAGGTGCGCGGAGAGGTCTACATGACGCGCGACGGGTTCGTCAAGCTGAACGAGGCCTTGGACGAGGCTGGGCGTGAGACGTTCATGAACCCTAGGAACGCCTGCGCCGGATCGCTCAAGCAGCTCGACCCGAAGGTCGTCGCCTCGCGTCCGCTGGACATGGTCGTATACAACGCAGGCGGCGTCGGATGCGACGGCTTCGCCTCGCACGTGGACATGATCGCCGCGTTCAGGCGGTGGGGGTTCCCGGTGTCGCCGTGGAGCCGCACGGCCTCCGGCATCGAAGAGGCGATGGCGGCGATAGACGAGCTTGGCGCGAACAGGCACGGGTTCCGTTTCGAAATCGACGGCGCGGTCGTCAAGGTCAACGAGCGCGCTCTCTACGGCGGCCTTGGCGCCACCGCGCACTCTCCAAGATGGGCCAGGGCCTACAAGTATGCGCCGGAGAGGGCTGAGACAGTCCTGCGCGGAATAACGGTGCAGGTTGGGCGCTCCGGCGTCCTCACGCCTGTCGCCGAGCTTGAGCCGACTGAACTGGCGGGTAGCGTGATCTCCAGAGCGACGCTCCACAACGCGGACCAGATAGCCGAGCAGGACATCAGGATAGGGGACCATGTCTGGATCGTCAAGGCCGGCGACGTCATTCCCGCGATAGACGGCGTGCTTGTCGAGAAACGGACCGCGGACATCGTCCCGTACGTCTTTCCGGATGCATGCCCGGTCTGCGGAGGACCTGTCGCGCGGATGGCGGGCGAAGTCGCCGTGCGGTGCGTGAATCCCGGCTGCCCGGCGCAGCTCCAGAGACGGCTGGAGCACTTCGCGAGCCGCAACGCACTGGACATCAAGGCGCTTGGCGGAAGGGTCTCCGACCTCATGGTCGAAAAGGGGATTGTGAAAGATCCGCTTGATCTCTTCTCCCTGGACTACGATGCATTGCAGTCGCTTGACGTGGGCGAGGAGGGGGCGCCTCGCAAGTTCGGCAGGAACGCCGTGAACATGAAAAACGCGGTGGAGGCGGCGCGGACGCTTCCGCTCGACAGATGGCTCTTTGCGGTTGGGATACCCAACGTCGGCGCGACGGTCGCGAGGGACATCGCGGCTGAGCACGGGAAGTTCAGCGACCTCGCAGGAAGCTCCGTGCTGCGGGAGGTTGTGGAGAACGACGCCAGGAAAGGGAAGGACCGCAGGATACTGACAATCAAGGCCGAGGCGGCGAAGGCCGTGCTGGCGTTCTTCGAAAGCGAATACGGAAAGTCTTTCCTGGAGCGGATGAAAACCCTCGGAATCGACCCTGTGCGCGCCGAGAAGGAGACGGTGAAGACCGAGGGTCCGCTTGTCGGCGCCGGATGCGTCCTCACGGGAACGCTGTCGCGTCCGAGGTCGGAGTACGCGAAGCTCATTGAGCTTGCCGGCGGGGTGGTCCAGAGTGCTGTGACATCCAAGACCCGCTACCTCGTAGCCGGGGGCAACGTCGGCGCGACGAAGACCGCGAAGGCTCGGGAGTTGGGCACTGAGGTCATCGACGAAGCGCGTCTAAAGCAGCTTCTTGGCATGGAGGAGGCCTCGGCATCCGCTGGGACTGAGGATGAAACTCCGCAGTCAGGGAATGCCATTGTTCAGCAGAATCTGTTTTAATTTTGTGTTTTTGTTAAAATATAGGCACGGGCTCGTTTTTCTGCGTGCGTTTCTCCGCCAAATATGATATAATATCACCATATTACAATCAAATGGTGGAATCTGCTGGAAAACAGACACAATGAATCTTATTAGACTGCTTTTTGGAACGAAGAACGACCGCGAACTGAAGCGGTTATGGCCCATTGTACACGAAATCAACCGCATAGAGGCCGAGTACCAGGCGAAGAACTTCAAGGACGAGGATTTCCCGCGCATGACGCAGGAGTTCAGAGACCGAGTCGCGAAGGGCGAGAGCCTCGACTCCATACTGCCTGAGGCGTATGCGCTCGTCAAGAACGCCTGCCGCCACCTCCTCGGCACCAAGGCGGAGGTTTGCGGTCACACGCTCGAATGGAACATGGTGCCGTTCGACGTCCAGCTCATTGGCGGCATAGTGCTGCACCGCGGCGCGATATCGGAGATGCAGACGGGCGAGGGCAAGACGCTCGTCGCCACGCTGCCGCTCTACCTCAACGCGCTTGCCGGCAAGAACGTGCAGCTCGTCACGGTGAACGACTACCTTGCGCGGCGCGACGCGACGTGGATGGGCCATCTCTACAAGTACCTCGGCCTGACGGTCGGCTGCATCCAGAACTCGATGGACTCCGACGAGCGCCGCGAGCAGTACAAGTGCGACATCACGTACGGGACGAACAGCGAGTTCGGCTTCGACTACCTGCGCGACAACGGCATGGCGCAGCGCCCCGAGCAGGTCGTGCAGAACGGGCACCACTTCGCCATCGTGGACGAGGTCGACTCGATCCTCATCGACGAAGCCAGGACGCCGCTGATCATCTCCGGCCCCGCGACGCTCTCGACGAGCCACGTCTACCAGGAGATACGGCCGATGGTGGACGCGATAGTGCGCGTCCAGTCCGCCCAGTGCAACGACCTGATACAGGAGGCCAAGAAGGCCTGGGAGTCCAAGGACCTCGAGACGGTCAAGGAGAAGATGTACCAGGTCTACCACTCGATGCCGAAGCACAAGCAGCTGATGCACCTGCTGGAGAACGCCGAGATACGCAAGCTGCACGAAGACGGCGAGCTGCAGATGCTCTCCGAGATGCGGAAGGAGCGCGCGCGCGAGCTCAAGGAGTCGCTCTACTTCACGATAGACGAGAGGACGCGCGAGGTGTCGCTCACGGACCGCGGCTGCGAGAAGATCTGCCCGCAGGACCCGAAGCTCTTCGTTCTGCCCGACCTCGCCTCGGAGATGAGCGCGATAGACGGCGACGCGTCGCTCACGGACGCGGAGCGCATCGAGCGCCGCCGCGAGGCGCAGGCGTCGTTCATGGAGCACAGCGACCGCGTGCACGTCGTGAACCAGCTGCTCAGGGCGTACTGCCTCTACGAGAAGGACGTAGACTACGTCGTGCAGGACAACCACGTGTACATCGTGGACGAGTTCACGGGGCGCGTGCTGCCCGGGCGCAGGTGGTCGGACGGACTCCACCAGGCGGTCGAGGCGAAGGAGGGCGTCGAGATCGAGAAGGAGTCGCAGACGCTCGCGACGATAACGATCCAGAACTACTTCCGCCTGTACAAGAAGCTCTCGGGCATGACGGGCACGGCCGAGACCGAGGCCCGCGAGTTCAAGGACATCTACAAGCTCGACGTCGTGTCGATACCGACGAACAAGCCGGTGGACCGCACGGACGGCAACGACCAGATATACCGCACGCAGCGCGAGAAGTACAAGGCGATCATCGCCGACGTCGCGCGCCGTCACGAGAAGGGCCAGCCGATCCTCCTCGGCACGGTCACGGTCGACACGTCCGAGATACTGTCCAGGATGCTCAAGATCGCGCACATCCCGCACGAGGTGCTGAACGCGAAGAACCACGCGCGAGAGGCGGAGATCGTCGCGCTGGCCGGCATGAAGGGCGCGGTCACGATCGCGACGAACATGGCCGGCCGCGGCACCGACATCAAGCTCGGCGAAGGCGTCACTGAGCTGGGCGGCCTGCATGTCATCGGGTCGGAGCGCCACGAGTCCCGCCGCATCGACCGCCAGCTCAGGGGCCGCTGCTCGCGCCAGGGAGACCCGGGATCCTCGCAGTTCTTCATCTCGCTCGAAGACCAGCTGATGCGCCTCTTCGGATCGCAGCGCATCGCGGGCCTCATGCAGCGGCTCGGCCTCAAGGAGGGCGAGGTCATGGAGCACCGCTGGCTGAACCGCTCCGTTGAGACCGCCCAGCGCCGCGTCGAGCAGCAGCACTACGCCATCCGCAAGCGCACGCTCGAGTACGACGACGTGATGAACAAGCAGCGCGCGATCGTGTACGAGCTCAGGGGCCAGGTTCTGAACGGCGACCAGAAGGCCGTCCACGACCTGATACTCGACGTGATCAACGACCTTGTCAGGACCCAGTGCGACCGCTACCTCTTCAGCGAGAAGGACGGGCAGGTGTCCGACTTCCTCGCCTGGCTCGGCGTGACGTTCCCGGTGACGGTGACGGAGGACGAGCTCAAGCCGCTGCTGGGCAAGCCGGTCGAGGCGGGCGACCTCGTCTTCGCGCGCGTCGAGGAGGCATACGAGTCCAAGTGCGCCGGCGAGGACCAGGACACTCTCCCGTTCATGGAGCGCGGCGTGTTCCTGAGCGTCATCGACCGCGAATGGCAGGACTACCTCAGGGCGATGGACGACCTGCGCCACGGCGTGAACCTCAGGGCCTACGGCCAGCGCGACCCGCTGATCGAATACAAGAAGGAGGCCTTCGAGATGTTCGAGCAGCTGATGGCCTCCATCAAGACGAAGGTCGTGTCGAGCGAGTTCAGGAGCACGACCGCCGCCAACTTGCGCCGCATGTTCGCGGCGATGGAGGCTGCGAAGGCCAGGGCCAGGACGAACGAAGACGCGATTTCCGTGGACGGGGACAGCTCCGGCGAGCAGGAGGCTCCTGCCGCGCCGAGGCCTGTCCAGATGCGCCCGTCCACGCCGGACGAGAACAAGAAGGCCGTCGCCGACGTGTTCGCGTCGATGATGTCGAGGCCCGCGAGGGTCGTGCCGGCCGCCATGCCGAACGGCATGCCCGCGCCGCGCCACGACGTCGTTGGCAGGAACGACCCGTGTCCCTGCGGATCCGGGAAAAAGTACAAGAAGTGCTGTGGGAGGAACATCGCATGACAGCCGCAATAATCCTAGCCGCCGGAAAGTCAGAGAGGATGGGGACGGGGACCGACAAGGCGTTCCTGAGCCTCGTCAACAAGCCCGTCGTAGCCTGGTCGCTCCTTGCGTTTGAGCGCTGCCCGGACATCGACCGCATAGTGCTGGTGGTCCGCAAGGACCAGCTGGTCGCGTCGAAGGCCGTCGTCAAGATGTTCGGGATATCCAAACTGCACGCAATCGTCGCGGGAGGGGCTCGCCGCCAGGACTCCGTCCAGGCGGGGCTTGACGCATGCGACATCGACACCCGCTTCGTGGTCATCCACGACGGAGCGCGTCCGTGCGTGTCGTCGGAGACGGTCTCGGAAGTCGCCAAGGCAGTTAGGCGCTTCGGCGCCGTGACAGTCGGGCGCAGGATAACCGACACCGTGAAACGCATAATCAAGGGCTCGTTCATCGAGCGCACGGAGGACCGCGAGAAGCTGTGGGTCGTCCAGACGCCGCAGGCCTTCTTGATGAAGACCATACGCGCGGCGTACAAGGCCCTCGGCAAGAACGAGGTCACCGACGACTGCCAGGCCGTCGAACTGATGGGCGAGACCGTCAAGGTCCTCGAGTGCCGTCAGCCCAACTTCAAGATAACCACCGTCGAGGATCTGCAGCTGGCCGGTGCGCTGCTCAAGTGACATGGGAAAGAAAATCGCAATATTCGGCGACGTGCACGCGAACCTGGACGCCCTGGAGGTCGTCCTCCGCGACTGCCGCGAACAGGGCGTGACCGAGTACCTCTGCACCGGCGACGTGGTGGGCTACAACGCCAACCCGCACGAATGCCTCGAGATCGTCAGGTCTCTCGGATGTCCAGTCGTCAAGGGCAACCACGACCACTACGTGGCGTCGCAGCAGAACCTCGACGACTTCAATCCGCATGCCGCCGCGGGCGTCATGTGGACGCGCGAACAGCTTTCCGACGAAGAGCTCGCGTACCTCAACGACCTGCCGTTCTGCGTAACGAAGATGGGCCTCACGCTCGTCCATTCTACGATGGACCATCCGGAGAACTTCGGATACGTGTTCGACAACCAGCAGGCCGAGACGAACTTCATACAGCAGAAGACGCCGCTGTGCTTCCACGGGCATACGCATTGTCCGATGATATACGAAAAGCAGATGTCCGGTGTCTTCCGCATAGACCCGCAGGACTTCAAGCTCAGCCCTGGTCGGAAGTACTTCATAAACGTCGGGTCGGTCGGACAGCCGCGCGACGGGGATCCGCGCGCGACCTACGTAATATACGACCCCATGGCCCGCACTGTGGTATACCGCAGGCTCGTTTACGACATCTCGGCGGCGCAGGCCCGCATCCGCGCGGCAGGTCTTCCAGACCGTCTCGCAGAGCGTCTGGCGTACGGGCAGTGACGGCGGATTGACCACGGCGGTGTGCCATGATTGCCGGCAATGAAGTACGCACTTAGAAAGCTCATCGCTTTCGTGTTCCTCGGCGGGATGTTCTGGTTCATCTACCAGGACCTGGACAATCTCGACAAGCCGTGGTTCATGCATGCGCTCGGCCTCATAACGATAGCATTCGCCTTCTTCTGGCTGCTCATCCCGATGGTGGTTGTCTGGGTCAGGCGCCGCCGCCGGATGCGCAAGAACCTCGAGCGCTACGCGAAGTGGCTTGCCGACGGCGGAGTAGCGAACGTCAGGCCCCGTCCGGCGAACCGCGGCAAGACCGCCAGCCTTGTCTCCGTGGGGAAAGACGAGGTGACTTATTTCCATGAAAAGGGGACTCTATATACTGGCGTCGGTGCGCCGGGGGTAGATGCCCTGAAGTACGCGGGACGGCCCATAGGACGGCCGAGCGACGTTGCGTTCCCCGGCTTCAGGCGCAAATGCCACGTCGACCAGCGCACGCACTGCTACTTCACGAGAACCGGCGTCGCGTTCGCAGGCAAGGGACTTGACTTCTCGATTCCCTACTCCGAACTCAGGTCTTTCTCGGTAGAGCCGGGCGGGATCGTGTTTGAGACGGACCGCGGCCAGTCCGCCGCGCATTTCGCGTTCACTTTCCAGAATCCGCTCATTGCCGCGGACGTGCTGCGGTTTGCGGAGAAAGAAGTCAAATGAAGCAATCGGCTGAAGTCGTCAGGATCGAGCACGCGACGCGGACGTTTGGCGCGGTTCGTGCCGTGGACGACCTGTCTCTTTCCCTGTCGGAGGGCGAGGTGATGGGGTTTCTGGGCACCAACGGCGCAGGAAAGACCACTACGATAAAGATGCTGCTCGGACTTGCCCGCCCGACTTCCGGCGTCGTGTCGGTGTTCGGCGGCGACCCGTCAGATCCCGCTACACGGGCGAAGATGGGCTACATGCCGGAGATAGCCTACTACTACCCGTATCTCAATGCGCGCGAACTTCTGTCGTTCTACGGCGGGCTGTGCGGGATGGACCGCCGCACGGTGCGCGCGCGCACGGACGAACTGCTGGAGACCGTAGGACTGGCCGAAGCTGCGAAACGTCCGCTCAAGACGTATTCGAAGGGCATGCTGCAGCGGGCAGGCGTCGCACAGGCGCTTCTGGCCGATCCGCCGCTTCTGGTGCTGGACGAGCCTTTTACAGGACTGGACCCGCTCGCCCGCATACACTTCCGCGAGCTCATGCGGTCTCTCCGTGACAAGGGCAAGACCATTTTCTTCTCCTCGCACGAACTGGGGGAGACGGAACTCCTCTGCGACAGGGTCGCGATCATGAAGCAGGGGCGGTGCTTCTACCAGGGACCGGTCAGGCAGCTGGCCGGGGAAGGCGAACGAAACCTGGAAAGGCTCTTCCTCGACGTACTTGAGAAGGGGGCCGTGTCATGAAGACCTTTTTGCGGCAGATCGGCGCACTTGTCAGGCTTTCCTTTGTCGAGCTGTGGCGGAGGAACGACGTGTTCGGGCTTCTGGTGCTCGCGCTTGCGCTGATGGCTCCTCTCTCCATGGCGTCGCCGTTCGGCGCCTCCGGTGCGTCAAGGTACCTCGACGAGGCGGCTCTGCTGCTGATCTGGGCGTTTTCGCTTTTTATCGCTCTTGGGACTGGTTCGCGGCTCTTTCCACCGGAGTTCGAGAGCCGCACCGTGTATCCGCTCCTTTCGAAGCCGATATCCAGGGGACGTGTCCTCTTCGGCAAGTACCTTGGCGCTGTATCTGCGTCATGGTCGGCGCTTGCGTTCTTCTACGCGCTGTACTTCGGCAGTTCGCTTCTGCGCGGCGGTTCGGCGTCGGCGGAGTTTTTCCAGGCCGTCGCGTTGCATTTCGCGTTCGTCGCGCTCGCTGTTTCGGTGGCTCTGCTTGGCTCGCTGCTCGTCACGCCTTCCGCGAACCTGACGCTTTCGGCGATTGCATTGACAGGCATGTTCTTCTTCGGAAGGAGACTCCCCGAATACGCCGAAACTCTATCCGCGCCGCTTGCGTGGCTGACTAGGCTTGTCTACGCCGTTGGCCCGCACGCCGAGTTCTTTGACATGCGTCAGCGCCTCGTGCATGGATGGGGAGCTGTCGACGCTGGCGTCTTCGCGGTTGTCCTCGCCTATGCGGCTGCATATTCGTGCGTCTGCCTTGCGTTGGCCGCGGCCGCGCTTAAGAGGAGGCGCCTGTGACGACGAAGTCCGCGCTTCGCGAACTCTGTCCGTACGTCTGCCTAGCCGCGCTTGGGCTCGGCTTCTCCGTTTCGCTTGCGTTCGCCGCTGAGCGTTTCGGAGCCGCCATGCCGCAGGTCGCGAAGGGCGGCGACGCGCTTTCCGTGGCGTTCGGCGACGCGAAGACGACGATAAGCCTTGCAATGGTCCACAAGGCGGACAGCTATTTCCACGGCGGAATAGACATGGACTGCGACGATGCACACGGCCATGGTCACGAACGCGGCCAGGAGAGCGAAGACGAACACGGCCATGTGCACGAACACGAGGATGAGGGTGCGCAGTCCGCAGGCGGCGGATCTGATCCATGGCGGTGGATCAATTCGCACATCAGGGCGCCGGAAATCCACCGACATCTTGACGGTGCAGAGGCCGTGGAGCTCATGCCGTGGTTCTGGGCTGCGGTCAAGGCCGATCCGCACAACGCAGATGCGTGGACGACGGCCATGTATGTGGCTGAAAGGATGCTCAAGGACAGGAATCTTGCCCGCAGGATAGCCGATGAGGCCGGCGCGAAAAACCCGGACAGCATGGAGATTGCCATTGCGACGGCGCAGTTTGAGTATGACCGCGGACATGGAGACGTGCTACTCGCGGAGGCCCTTTTCGAGCGGGTGCGGAGCATAGGCAAGGCGAAGTGCGGCGGAAGGCTTGCGGAACTAGATCCGCATGACGCGGAGGATTTCTGCCGTGCGCTCGACTATCTTTCGAAGATCATGGCCGACCGCGGCGACAAGGCAGGAGTGCGGCAACTCTTGGAAGAAGTCCGTTCCACCGGGCTCCAGACACCGGTCCTGAAGTCAATCGCCGAGCGTCTTTGACGGTGCCGTTTATCCGACAAAGCGGATTTATGCAAGGCATTACCGTTTCGCGTGGATAACAAGCTTGTTGCAAGAGTCTTTTTTGATATTTCAAAATCTTCGGGTGTGAGAACAACCATTCCCATTTAGAACTAGGGTAAGTGTAAAGCTAGGATAAATGTACGATTTTTGCTGTACGGCGGGTAAAAATGTCACAATTGAAACGAGGGGTTATTCATGATTTATGGAGGAAATGGAATATCGGTGCGCATCGTTTTCTCTTTTGGTGCGCACCAAAGCTCATTCTGGTGCGCACCAAAACTCACTCTGGTGCGCACCAAAACTCACTCTGGTGCGCACCAAAACTCAGAAAGCATCTCGCTTTATGCGCAAGGTTAACTGGAAGGTATAGCGCTTTTCCTGTGAATCGCCCCTAAACGCGCATGGCCGCGCGATGGCTCACCAGCTAGGAAATTTTTTGGGAACCTCCAGAAGAGTACTTTACATCGAAGAGGGGAAATGATATCATATTTCCTCAAATACAAATATTAAAGAATGGTGTATGGCAGATACTGATTGCACAATCTTGGTATGCTCATGCGACAAGTACGCTGACTTGCTCGAGCCGTTTGCCGTGTTGTGGCGCAAGTACTGGCCGGACTGTCCGTTCGAGACTGTCCTCGTCACCGAGACGAAGCCGGATCAGGAGCTTTGCTTCAGCCGCGTGGTTGCGTGCGGAAAGGGCGGCAATTGGTGCAGCAGGCTTGTCGAGGCGTTGGAGACAGTGGAGACGCCCTACATTCTAATGCTCTGTGACGACTACTTCCTCGCGTCGCCGGTCGATACGGAGGACGTTTTGCGCCGACTCGGACAGGCCAAGGACTATGACGCGGCGAATCTGCGCCTGATTCCAAACCCCGTGCCCGGTGTGCGCAACTCGATTCCGGCGGAAGGAGGGCTCTTCGAGTA
>Ga0310696_10007931_pt1 | contig 12425 bp, 15 predicted proteins | sample AusTroGonzalo_MG_4_FD_203885 | JGI IMG/M metagenome (GOLD analysis project Ga0310696, IMG submission 203885) | Bovine rumen microbial communities from tropical cattle in Woodstock, Queensland, Australia - Gonzalo_02 (v2) (version 2) | ecosystem: Host-associated > Mammals > Digestive system >... | reverse complement strand
ACCATCTTTAGACACATACACATTGTATTTTGAATTAAATTTCATGAATGACCTCTTTAAAATTACAATGTAATAAAAATATTAGCATTTAAATTCCAAGCCAGCGACCTGCCACGAAATCTCCATAAGTCCACATAGCACGTGTATAATCACGTCCTATGAACTTACTCATCGAAGAACCACGTCTAACATTGTGTTCAAGTTCGTCTAAGCGTTGCTTCAAAATCTGAATCGTGTTCTCACTCAAACGTGGATATGCAACACTAAAGTCATAAACTAATGCAGCACTGAATAGAGCAACAAATTGTTTTGGTATGTTGAAGACTGTGTCCATGTCGAAGTCAAATGCTTCATTGTAGATAAGCTTAAGTCTGAATTGCTGAATTGCCATAGTCTTCTTAAGCAATATCTTTGCACATTTGTCTGTCAACGGAAGTACACTGTAAATTTGTGTATTCAAACCATACTGATAGAAGTCTTCGTATGCAATGAAGTTTAGCTCATTCCATTCAGCAATCTGTGAGTTCTTAGCTTGAATGTATGCTTGTGTTACTTCTTGCAAATTTCTTACTTCGTAGTCTGGCACCATTTCGAAAACTTCTTTAAGTTCTCTGGCATGTCCAATCGGAATCCACACAAATGTAGAAGTAGTTACGTGTCTTGCTTCATAACACTGTTGCGTATCCTTTGCACAAATAATCTTGCCATAGTATTCATCTGATGCAGGATCCATGTCATTAAGTGTTTCTGCAAATTCAACGAATATAACCAAGCCTTCATAATCTTCAGTGATTTCATATTCACCGATGATGAACTCGTGTTTAGTCAATTCGATGTCAAGTTCTTTACGCGTAAACTGAAGTAAATGTGTGTTTGAGTACTGAGCTGCTCTTTTCTTGAGCAATTGAAGACCAGACACCATCATGTTAGCTGGTGCAGGCTGATTTCGACTGCACAATCCTGTTTCGTCAAGTGCATTTACGATTAAGTCTCTAACTGAAATACGTGACATAAAAACCTCTTATTTTAATTTTAGATACTGGTTGTAATAGCGACCTAGACTTCTGCTCTTCAACCAGTTAGCAAGCTGATGCTCATCCATCGGATACAAATAAGTGCTATTGCCCATTCTTACAAATGTCATTCTATTGTATGGCATATAGCGAATGTTTCTGATGAATGTAGAAGATGCACGTTCAGGTGTGTTTGTGAATGGTACTTGTGCTTGCGCAACACGATACTCCTGTGGTTCAGACTTAGTCTGCCACAAGAGCGTAGGATTGCTATGTTCAAGTTTCTCAATGAATCTTTCGTATGGTCGTCTACCAGTCCAGATCATATTAGACTCCTGACATTCTGTTCATTAGTTCTATTTTCTTCTTTTCAAGATCAGCGAGTTCTTTCTGTAACTTGATGTATTCAATGTTCTGCTTAGAATCAGATTCGATCACATCGCTTTCGATTTCAGCGTTAGCCTTTTCAGCGTCAATCTGAACCTTAGCTTCTTCGATGTCAAGCTTACGATTTTCAAGATTCATCTGATCGTAGTGCTTCTGAACTTCAATGATGTGTTGTTCCTTAGCATTTAGCAACTGAAGCTGAGCAGCATCAAGTTCTTTCTTAAGTTCAGCATTAGCAACTATCTGCTGTTCAAGTTCAGCTTGTGTTTCTTCAAGCACAGCATTCATCTTGTTCAAAACAGATACAGCTTGTGGATCTTCACCAGTCTTGTCATCGCTTAAGAACATAACGTCTTGACTATTAGCAACGATGTCAGCAACTAGAGGTTCCTTGAGATCAGCATCAAATGTTTCAGCAACATGCTTTGCAAGAATTGTTCTAGTCTTTTCATCTACAATCGAGCTCAAAGCAAGAAGTTCTTGTCTACGTTTCATCATTCTTGTGATGATCTGTGGGCCATTTATTAGCTTGAACGTAGGAAGCTTTTCCATGTTCTCAACATAGCACAAGCATTCAAGAATAGTCTTTGTCAAGCTGTACAAAGTATCAGATGCGTTTTCGTACAAGCTGTTAACGTTGCTTTCTGAGTTATTCTGCTGAACGAGAATTTCAGTAGCAGTTTGACTATTCATTGCAGGATTGATGCCACCGACAGGTACACCGATAACCTGAGCCATCAAGTTATTAGCGCTATCGATCGTGTTCATCAAGTCTTGAGTCTGATAAGATTCGATGATCGGAATAGGCTTTTCACCGCCATCAGGATTGTACAGAGCTACTAGCGATTCCTTAGTTTGTAGCTTTTTGTAGTAGTCCGTCAGTCCGTCTATCATCTTGGGTGTCATCATGTAGTTTGCTTTCGGGCTTCTGTTAGCACGTTCAAGCAACGTAGAATATGCAATGTTGAGACCGTACTGAAGATCAGCAGTCATATCAACGATTCCATTGTAATCGATCTTGTTATTACGCACTACTTCGTTGAAGCACATTCTGAAAATAGGAATACGTGAAATTGGCAATTCTACAGCATCTTGAATCAACTTGTTTCCACATGCTTTGTAGAAATTTACCTTGCCTGCATCATTCATTTCCCAGTATGACACAATAGGTATACTATCATCTGGAATGCTCCACTGTACACCGATGTCATCAAGAGCATACGTGCCATCAAAATCAATTACATCGTCACCGTATAGTCTCTTTGCTTTAGTCTTTGAGATAAAGTTAACAACAGCACCTTTTTCAGCATCATCAGCATTCAAGCTCTGAACATTAGGGTCAAGAGCTACGAGCGAGATGTCACGTACAACTTCGGGTACGATTTCGTTGTTGTCAAATGCGAGAACAAGATAGCCAACACCTTGAATACAAGCATGCTTCAAAGCCTGATTGACTACGAATTTGAAATTGTTCTTATTTTCTATTTCATCAATGCTCTTTTGAATCTGTTCATAAACGCCATTTTCGTCATCAAGTTCAGCATGATATGGAGACTTGCTGAAAGGAGAGCAGATAGCATTGGCAAACTTCTGATACTGTGTGAAAGATCTACAAATACGATCTTTACGGTCTAGGGCGTTAATTACGTCCTGAGTCCAGAAATTACCCGAATAGATGGCTAAATCTCTACGTTTACGTTCTACGAGATCAGAATAAAAAGCACTTGATTTTGTTAAAAAGTCTTGAATTTTTTTAATTTGATCAGTCATATTTAGAGCTCTCTATATGAAAAATTTAGTACTACAAATATTTATAGTACGCGAGCTCAAAACATGAAAAAACCTCCTGAGACCCACATGGCCTACAGGAGGAACAATAAGGTAGATGCTCTCGTTTTATAGAGAGCGATTATGCAAGCAAAAATTATGCTTCAATTGCAGCCTTCAAGTCTGCAGCAGCGTCATTTGCTTCAGCTACTGCTTCAGCTGCATTTGATGTCTGTGGCTTTTCGAAGTACCACTTAGTATTCCAATTTTCTCCATTCTTAACACGATCAACATAGACTTTAACAGGATTAGCTGTCAACTTCTTGTCAACCTTATTTGCAAATTCAAGTACAAATTCTTCATCTGTATTGACGTCTTCATCGGCTGCAACCTTGTCGAAGATACGCTTAGCAGTGTCTACATCTGTTGACTTTACAAGCAACTTAGTCAAGCGCTGAACAGTGATTTCGCCTGCCTTGTCCTTGATGCCCATGTAAGAACCAAACTTGCCACCATCTGCAGTTTCAAATGTTAGCTTAATGCTGGTCTTACCAGACTGGCCTTTGTACTTTTCTGCATTAGTTACATTACAATAATCATGTACTTCTTTGACAGAATTAGTATTAGTAATTTCAGAGTTTGCTTTTTCCCAATTGAAAGAAATCATATTTATTATCCTTTGCTGCTATGTGTTAATAATCAATCCGCAGCTTTAATTGATTATAGTTATAATATAATAAATTATTTTTTAAGTGTAAACTGAAAATTAGCAAGCTATATGTTCGTAAAAGTCACAACCTTTCGATTCAAATCTTGCTTTCTTCAAACGATTTTCACGAGCATCATCAATGTAAGCTTGAATCTGAACTCTTGACAAACTATTTGGATCAGTGTTTTCTTTCTTCAACATTGCCCATACAGCGTTCTTGATTTCTGGATCTTCATGCTCTAATGCTTCAACGATCTTCGATTTAGTAGCACTTTTGTCAATTATTTCTTCATCTGTTAAAGGTTTAGGCTTTACAAATGAAACTTGTTCAACTTCATCTTCTACTTCTGCTTGTGCAATAATGTTGTCGATTACTTCTTGCTTAAGCTTACTGAGACACCAGCACTTTCTTAACTTTCCATCAATGCTAACGGGCTTGTACTCACAAACATACTCAGTGTCAGTTGTATTTCTGATCCACTTTTTGAAACCAGAGAAATTTACACTAGCAATCTTACAACGTTCTTCAACTACATCATTGAATTCATCTGGCGGAACTACAATGCACTTTTTAACGTACTGACGATCAACTTTACTTGATGCTAATACTTCATAGATTTCGTAGTAAAGCATCAACTTATCTTCTTCGTTATATGCTAGTGTCATATTCTTCTTCAATTCAGTAGCATCACGATATTCTTGAAGATTTGGTGCAACTTTCAACATTGCTTCATAAGATGCTTTAGCTAATTCATAAAACATGCTAATTTCAGAATCGATATGCTTACTGAATTCAGCTGCACTGTAAGGCTTTTCAATATTCTTTACATCCATTCTATTGATGATGAGCAATCTTCTATCGAAAGCTCCACTATCATCTTCGATGCTGAAGAACTTGTTAGTAGTGAATAACCACTTACAATAGATACGCATTGAAATCGGAGTTTCATGCATCATACGTTTCTGATACGACATACCGTCATTAGTACCACCAGACATAGACTTGAACTGTTCAAGACATTTATCTGTACATTCATCAGCGTTAACCATTGCTGAATTTGAAATACCAGTAGTTGTCGATTCACGTAAGAACGAGTCAGTTATCCATCTATCTTCTTTCATCTGATGAACAAGAGAACGTTTGCTACCATAAGCTAATTTCAAAATCTTTTCGATCATTGCACAATAGTAGTTGGTCTTAAATGTTCCACCGCCAGTCATGAACAACAAGTGAATGTTGTCATTTGTCGATGGATGAATTACTGTGTATGCCCATGCCATCAAAGCTATACGTTCTTCTTTAGAATATGGTTTGATGAATGCATTCAAGATCTTTGCATCTTTGAAGTCTACTTGATTTGTAAGTTTATCTTTCCAATCATTGTTGTAAGAAAATTCTGCAATTGTCGAATCATCTGAAATGATATGCGGAACTGCATCAATCTTCTTCAAAGTAGAACAAATTACAAATCTTTCACTGAACAACTTTGCAAGATATGTTTCAAACGTGCATTTAGCACCATGAGTTGGCTTAATTGCATAACGCTTAAACGTACCACTGTCATCATTCAATGTTTCGTAATACACGTTGTACAAATCGTTATTTACGCCAGATGCTGGAATGAGATATGTGAAAATACATTTGATGAAATATGAGTGAAGTCTGTCATACCAATCAGATACAAGCTTACCACTCTTATCACAGAAATAATTCAACGAAATCTTTTCTGTCCAAGGTACACAATTTAACTTTTCTTCAACATTTACAGTTGCACCAGATTGTGAAATAGTTTCCAACAACACCTTTGCTTCAAAGAATGCTTCTGTTGCTCTATCTACTTGCTGATACAGATAAGACCAGAAATCAAAACAATCAATGTTGTACTTAATCGAAAGATCTTTATTGATGCAAGTCGCTAATGTGTAAATCGAACGAGAGTCTTTGCTTATAATTTCATCTATTGTACCGATTAACTTGTATGAATTATTTGATGTGTAATATAGTGCATCTTGTTCAACACAATATACAACACTATTGATGAAAGACAAATCTACACTGTTGCAGAAAGATGCAGGCTTGAAAGATGCTGGAATAAACTTTGCATTAAATGCACTTGGCAAAGCATTCTGAATGTAATTGTCACGTGCTTCTTTCTTATGTGTAAGATACTGTGCTAATTCTTTCTCGAATTGTACACAGAATGCTTGTTGCAATGAATAATTCTGTTCAGTTCTTAACTTGTCAATTTCTTTCTTACTATCAGATGCTAAATACTGATCATCTGCGAATATTGTTTGTGACTTGTTAAATGCGGCCTCTGCTACATCAGAAAGAGTTTTAAACTTCTTAAACTTTCCATCGACTTGTAGCTGAATGTATTTGCCGTCGTTTGAATTTCTAATTTCAAAATAATTTGTTAAAACGTTCATTGTATCTCCTAAACAATGCATTTATCTACTATGCTATTTAAACTTAATGAATATAGTTCAGAGTTATGTTCTTGTGCTTTGAATAATTCTGCATTTACTAGCTTTTCGATAATCATCTTTCTAAAATTGTTGCAATTCCAAAGTTTCTTCTTATATTGTGGAATTCGTCTTAAAGAATAATCTTTCATGCAACCGTAAAATCTTATTCGACCTGTCATGTAATCTATATCTAAACTGTCAACAAATGAATTATCTTCGCATTTAAGATATAGACACACACGAAGATCGTCATGCACACTATGTCTGAAACTACTTAAAGTGTAATGATGTGTACCGATGTCGATATGTGTATCATTCATTTTATCTCCAAAATAAAAAATCCTGTTAACAGTTGCGGTGTTAACAGGATTTTACGGACTAATGTCCTTCAAACTCTCTATTGAATCCGCAACATTCAACTTATGTTATTAGTATAATAAAAGAAAGGTGCGTGTAAACCATAACTTTTATTTGTATAATATATATGAGTTGACTGTGACAAATTATGTCACAAAAATTTACCTTTTACCTGTCCAGCATACTAACTTACTCCACAAGTTATACGAGAATAAAATTTTTTATAGTATTTTTTGTATAGTATTCTTGAATAAGAAATTTTAGGTAAATTAGGTAAATTAGGTAAAAATATTTAAAATTATCCCAAAAACAATAATTGACCTAAAAATTTTTACCTGTTATTTACCAATTTTGTTGAAAAATTACCTAAATTTTTGTTGTTAAATGATAATATCAGAACTGAAGCTACTCGGCATAGTAAATTTCAAGTTAGTATCTTCTCCTAAATGCGTCTTACCCATTTTCTTACCACAAGCAGAAAGAGTATATTTTTGACCAAGTTGTCTAGCAGATGCAGCTGCTCCAATTCTTGCTCTACCTTCTTCAGAAAGTAAGCATTTACCTTTCTTTATTTCGCTCATGTGTCTACGATACTCTTCACTATGTGGTGGACGTGTTAAACCTTTTCGTCTAACTAGATGAGTATCATATTGACGTTCGAACATAGCAGCAATCTTTCTTGCATAAGACTCACTAATGTTCATTCGTGATATGAGTAAATGCACAAACTCTACAAATCTATATCGTTCAGAATCATTTGCTTCAGTGTCATATAACTCTTTAGCACGTTCTACATCATGCTCATTTCTAATTTCATAATTTCTTTCGTGCTTTTTTCTAGTTTCGCTTGACCATGCACATTTCACGTTAAAAATCTCCTAAAATATCGTGTTTTCGATTGAATTTTGGGTCATTTTATTGACGTTTTTCAATCTTTTTTCGTGTTTTTCAGCTGATTTTTTCAGCTTAAGGCTATTTATATATCTAGCATATCTATTAACAAACAATTAACAAACTGTTAACAGTGTGTTAACAAATCATGCTATTATCAATTTATGAGTAATATAATAAATGAACTTGCTCGCGTATACATAATTTATTACTATTTAATATAGGAGATACACCATGAACGAATTCACACAACACCCGATCTATACAAATTATTACGTATCGAAAGATGGACGCTATTACTTCATCAAAAAGAATGGCGAAGCTACTGAACCTAAGCGTGGAACTTTATGCTCAAATAGATATGGAAAACCTTTGATGTATGAAGCATGTGTTACAGTTAGCAAACACATGTACACTGTAATAAATGTCGGTAGACTTGTTCTTGAAACTTATAAAGGCTTTGCTCCCGATGAAACGTACATTGTTACACATCTTGACAAAGATCCCCTAAATAATGATATTTCGAATCTTGAATGGATGACTGTAAGTGACAATCGTGAAGGAAGACGAATGCCTAAATGGGTAACTGACAGACACGCTATTAGACTTGAAAAGATCAAGAAACTTGGCTATAAAACTTGGGGCGAATTCTTAATCGCAAGACGTAAAGCAAAACATGGGAAGACACACAACATACAAAATAACTCCTGAAACTATCGAAGAGTTGTATTACACAGCAATGCCTGAAGATGCGAAACATATTTGGTTAAACTGTGTATTATGGGTAGCACAATACTATGGATGTTCAAAACAGTTAGCAGATATAAAAGTACGTGAATGGAATAAAGTGTATGGACATTCACCGATGAAAACAGTTGGTTTCGCTAAAGTCGGTGAAAAAGCAATTTATGAGAAGAACATAAACAGAAGTGAAGGACAAAAGAGAAGACTACAAGATCCTGTTCAACGTGCAAAAATGCTAGAACATTTGAGCAAAGTTAGAAAATCTACACGAGGAAAAAAGTACAAGAAACACGAAAAAGTAGAAACTGACAGAAGCGATGAAATATTCGATATGCCAAATTTCGAATTAAATAAACATTACGAAGACATAATTGTATGAATAAAGTTTTAAAAGTAATTAGATGGGCAAGTGTAGAACGTGGTGCATACATGTACAAACTACTTGGTGTTGAACCTACAATCACGATGGTTGGCACTTGGTACAATTATGAACCGAAAATGGACTTTAGAAATATTCAAGCGTTACTCAATCACGCTAAAATCGATTGGGACAAAGATATGTGCTTCACATTAATGAAGCAAATGGAGAAACGATGAGCGATTTATACGCAGTTTTAGCACACAAAGATTTCGAATATCCTAGCAACATTTACTTTAATTTCGAAAATGTAAAGTGCTATTCACAGAAAAAAATTAAAACAAATTTACCTTTCAAAAGATATAAGACTGAGGGCTATGACGATAAGCTGTTCGGTGAACTACCGTTGTGGCTGTATTTGTATGAGAAAGAACCTAACTACGAATGGTACACACTTAATCACTACCGTAGACACATGGTAGAAATGTATCACAATCTTTCAATTGCACAACCGATTTATTTTCAGAGCAGCATATTGCAACAAACAGCATGGTGTCATTCAGTAAAGATGATTGATTTACTAAATGCTATATTGCCAAAAGAAGATTTTGATTTACTATCACGTATCAACTATCTCATGCCCTATAATATTATGCATATCAGTCGTACTGCACTTGGACAATGGCTATCGTTTGTCAAACCTCTTATCGACAAGTGTGTTAAGTTAATCGGTATCACTGATCACAAGACTATGGTTGAACAGATGAAAAATGATAAGACTTTCACTGGTAATGTGATGCCAAATGGACAAGTAAACGAATCGAAGAATTGCGATCCTAACTATCAAGCAAGACTGTATGCATTCATTCTAGAAAGATTGCACACATTATTTTGGACTAAAGCATTACATGGTGGAACGCTACTTTACTATTGCGAAGTTGAATTGCTTGAAACTGGACAAAAAATTTAGTAGTTTACACTTTCGTAAAATTTGATTATACTATAAATAGATAAAAGAAACTTCACCTTCGATTACAGTCTGTTTCATTCGAATCCTCCATATTGTCAATGTCGCTGTAATCGAAGGTGCATGACTGTAGAGTAGCAGAGCTAACATACTGACATATCTATTCCTTGCTTAACTCCTTAATAGCTCTGCTACTCTTTTTGTGTTTATTGTCATTCATTTTTCTCCTCCTTAAGAATGAAAAGAAAGCTCCTAGATTTCTCTAGGAGCTTTTTATACGTGAAATTAGTATTGATATGTGAGATTGTAATATTTATACGTTTATCTGAACAAAGAATTTATTAGTTGCTGTTGAAGCTGTGGTGTAACTTTAACTTCTGACATGACAGTCGAACCATAGAACGAAAGTGCTAATGCATCAAGAGCATCAGGCGAATGACCAATGATAGCTTTAATTTCATCCTTCGGTACGAGTGCTTTCTTTCCTTGTCCATTTATGATGTATGATGTAACTTTCATTGCATCATAAATTTCTTTGTACTTCAATGTGTTTATAAAGAAACCTTCTTTAATAGCTTTAGCCATTGCATCATACATGAATGTTCTTGCGTTATTGCAACTTGGATCTGGTGATTTACCAGCAAAGTTAACTTCTGTCAAATCATACTGATCTTTGAGTGCATCGTAGAAACCGATGTCATAACCACCAGTAGCATCAAGAAATGTATTTTCAAAATGATACTTGATGTCAAGCTTTCTATACACTGAACAAATTTCATTAGTATCTGCTTTGTGTAAGTTCACAATTTCGACAATTTCGTAGTCATTACGTACAACGATAGACGTGCTGTCATTACCCATGCGAGCAAAATCTATTCCAGCATAGAATCTTCTACCAGTACCTTGACATTCAGTTACAAAGTCTGTGATGTTGACAATACAGTTTTCGATAACATCATCAAGAATTTCACCATAAATTTCTTGTCTACGCAATGACTCATCAGTAATTGCTTGCATCTGAATTTCGATAGATGCTTGTGAAAGAAACTTGTTATCTAACATCGAAGCAGTAAAGACTTCGATTGTTTTGTTCTTAATGCCTTCTTTTATCCACGTATTCCACGCGCTGCCGTGCTCTAGGTGATGATGCGAATCTAATCTTTGGTTCGAATTTACCACGCAAACATGGAGCTGCAATTGCTAACAAGTCGTTTGGTGCTAACGCAATCTCATCACAAATTAGATATTCAATTTCAGTCAAACCACGAACAGAATCTGCATTTTCGTAAGAGAACAAGTGAACTACTCCATCTTTAGCGTAGATAGAGTTTGTCATCTTGTCATGTCTGTACTGAACACCTAAATGTTCAAGTCGCGCTTTGATTTCAGGAATTAGAACAAGTGAAAGCTGTTTAAAGTTAGTAGAAAACACAATAGCTTTCTTGTTTTGCAATAGAAGTATAGCAACGAGCCACGAAATAGCAATTGACTTTCCACTACCACGACCAGCGTATATGCCGGCAATAGGTGCTGTCGATTCGAGCATCTTCTTTTGATGTGGCAATAATTCTACTTTAAAATTAGGCATCAGACTTTCTTAGGCATCAGTAAACGTAATAGTTACACTTGAATCGTTGTCTGTCTTGTTTTCGACAGTTACAGATTTCTCATTCTTCTGATCACCCCATGACGATCTGCTTCTGCGTTTCAACATTTCGAGATACTGTGCTTTATGAATACCACCAAGTGCATAGCATTGCACCATGTAGTTTTCAAGTAAGTTACGTTTCTCGATCATCCAAACACAGTAGTCACGAATCAAGTCATCGAGTACTTCAATGTCATAACGGTCATAACCGTATTGACGATCATAACACTTACCAGCTTCTTCTGGTACTAGTGGATTGATGTAATAGAAGATTGATGCTAAAGCCTTACGAGGCTTGTTATCTGCAAGATTCTGTTTAACTTTGTCGAAGTCAATTTGCAATAATGCTACCCAGTACTTGCCTTGTGGCTCAGTACGCATCATTCCAAGTGCATCTTCGATTCCGTTGCTCATGTCTGCAAATGATGGTTCTGATGTGTATGTGTTATTGAACAGCCATGTAATGTAGCTGACTATCTTAGTGCACCAAAGTTCAGGCTTTTCTTCTTTGATTTTCTGTGCTGCTATCTGTCCGAGTTTCTTACAATGTTCAGAAATAGCAGGAATACGACCTTCAGAATAAGCCTTTAGAACTTTTTGTGACATCTTACGGCGTACTTCATCAGAGTGAGTTTTGCCATACATGCCATTCTTTTCACCAACAAGTTGACCGGGTAGTACGGGCATATTAAGCCTCTGTCTGTTTATCGATCAATTTGTCAACTTTTTCAAATACTGCTAACAACGTGTCAAGTTTGACAGCAAGCACACAAAGTGCTTCATATACGTCAGCAATAGTTTTGTCTTTGAATAGTTCTCTAGATGTTTCAGTTTCTTTTTTCATGTATGACTCCAGTCTGAGATACGCTCAGTTCGTTTTAAAAGTTGCTAGCTATTTGGGTCACTCACATAACTAGCGATGTGAGAGGAGATTATTTGCCCAGTTATTCTTCTTCGTCTTCGTACTTAAATTCTTCGTCGCTATTGCCTTCGATTTCAGACAATGCAGCTTGAATTGCATTAACGTCTTCTTCAGCAATGTTGTACTTCTGAATAAGTTCGTTCAAAATTTCAAGTAATTTATTCATTTTGGTACCTCTTATGTTAGTATTTAT
>Ga0310696_10007930_pt1 | contig 12425 bp, 11 predicted proteins | sample AusTroGonzalo_MG_4_FD_203885 | JGI IMG/M metagenome (GOLD analysis project Ga0310696, IMG submission 203885) | Bovine rumen microbial communities from tropical cattle in Woodstock, Queensland, Australia - Gonzalo_02 (v2) (version 2) | ecosystem: Host-associated > Mammals > Digestive system >... | reverse complement strand
GTGGTTCCATAGGCCCCGTTAAAGCGAACGACCTTCATGGCTTTGTACGACTCACCGCCCAGATTATGACGCAGAGTCCCCTCCCGGAGGTAAAAACCGCCTGACAGCATGGAAATCAGAGTGCTTTTGCCGCTGCCGTTGTCACCCACAAGTGCAATATGCTCCCCTTCGTTCAATTCGAAATCCACAGGAGCCGCCAGCCTTCTGAATGGGTTGGAAATAACGGCTGAGCGCAGTGAAATTAGGGGTGTCATGGAATTATACGAAGCGTCCGTCCCGCATCTCAAGGCAACGGTCGCTGAGGCGGGCAAGGTCGCGGTCGTGGGTGACGATGACGAAGGTCACCCCATGGGTATCTCTGATTTTGAAGAAAAGATTGTGCAGCTCTTCGCGGGTCTTGCTGTCCAGATTGCCGGAAGGCTCGTCAGCAAAAATCACAGAAGGAGAATTGACCAAAGCGCGGGCGACCGCAACGCGCTGCTGCTCACCGCCGGAAAGCTGAGAAGGCTTGTGGTCGAGCCTCTCCCCCAGCCCAAGTTCTTCCAGCAGAGCGGCGGCCTGCTCAGGATCCCTTCGGCCGGCGATCATGGCCGGAATCATCACATTTTCCTTAGCTGTGAACTCAGGCAGCAGATGGTGGAACTGGAATACAAAGCCAATCTTGCGGTTGCGGAAGTCGGCCAGCTCCTTTTCAGACAGGCTGAAGATGTCCTGGCCGTCGATAAAGACCTTACCTGCATCCGGAACATACAGGGAGCCGAGAATCTGCAGCAGAGTGCTCTTCCCCGCCCCGCTGGCACCCACTATGCTTATCACCTCGCGGTCCTCAGCCGTGAAGTCGATGCCCTTGAGCACCTTGAGCTCACCGAAACTCTTTTCTATTCCAGTCGCCTGAATCATGATGAAGCAAAGGTAGCCAAAAAAAAGTACAGAAAAAGCGCCGGGTGTGCAAGTTGTCTCAAAAACCCGGACAACTTGCACGTTTTAAGCCTTTTTTGCTCAAGTCGTCCCTAATTACAGGACAACTTGAACGTTTCGGGAAGGCAGATGTTGTCAACGCCCTCTGCGGCGGCGAAGAGAGGGGCGATTTCGCTGTCGCGGAAACCGGCGATGCCGCAGCCGATGCGGGTGACGTAGAAGAAAAGCTCAGGATGTGCCTTGGCGAAGTCTATGAAATCATCGACATACGGTTTGATAGTTTCCACACCGCCCTGCATGGTCGGGATGCCGTAGCTTTGTCCTTGAAGGCCGACGCCCTGGCCCATGATGGCTCCGAACTTGCGGTATGCCACCCAGGCGGCGCCTCCGCCATGACTGCCGGCGAGGTTGCTGCCAAACACAAATACTTCGTCCGGCTTCAGCTCAGTGATGAATTCGGGAGTGAAAGCCGGACGTGCTGTTCCGTTATAAAATCTTTCCATGTTATCTGATAAAATGCATAGGTTCCCAGGGCTCGTCGCTGCCGGGGGCGGGTTTGCCGCCGGTGGCTTTCAGCAGGGCGGCCATATTGTTTGCGAGAGTGCGCATAGTCTGCATGCCTTCAGAATCAAGGGCAGCCTGGCCCGCTTCTCGACCGTATGCGATATTCCAGTATTGCGAACCCACGACTGGCATGTTAAGCATCTGGAAGGGCATGTTCAGAGTCTGGAAGGCAGCTGTCGCTCCACCGCGGCGGCAGATTGCAACAGAAGCTGCCGGCTTCCCGCGGAAGGCGTCGCCGTTTGAATAGAACATCCTCTGCAGCAGTGCCAGCAGCGTACCATTGGGCTGACCGTAATATACAGGCGAGCCGATGACAAGCGCATCCGCATCATTCATTTTTGCAGATATACTGTTGCAGACATCGTCATTGAAAGAACATGCACCAGGAGTAAGAGAACATCTGCCGCAGGCAATGCAGCCACGTACGGGTTTGTTACCAATCCAAACGATTTCGCTATCTACGCCGAGCTTGCCCAGCTGATCTGCGATTTCCGTCAGGGCCACGGCAGTATTGCCTTTCTGACGGGGGCTTCCGTTAATCAATAGAACTTTCATAAACTACCAGTCAGGATGCAGTTTACTATAAAACTTCATGCTTGATATCAATGCTTTGATGGCGGCCTTGTTCATATCAGTGTCGGCAGTGCGCCTTCCACTTTCGAAGACGAAATTCAGGCGTTTGGCGAAAAGCCTCTTGACCACTATGCAGGTGGCGGTGCTATAATCGGTGAGACGCTCGGCCCCGTTTGTTTTGCGGCATTTGAATTCCGTAGTCGTTCCCGGATCTTCATCGAGCAAAGCAAGAAGGTCTTCCATGAAAGCCATCGCCTCATCGGCAGTGTCGCCTATGCAGATGCAGGTCTCGTCTATGTGGTCGAGAGACATGTCAGTGATATCGTCGCGGAAAATGCCCAGAACGTTGATTTTGTAGGCAACGCTCATATAATAGGCTGTGACGTCATCAGAATCTTTATATTTGAAAACTGAGAAAACACCCTGGTCGTCAAGTTCGAATTCGCCCGCTTCGATGCGTATTCCAGCAGGAATGTCTTTCTGGGCGTATGCCATAACTGCGATAAAAGCTAGTGAGATGGAAAGGATGAGTCGTTTCATTGTAGTAAAGATTGATTAATTGTTCTGCAGACCCGGCAAAAACAACTATGATGCCAAAGGCGGCATCAGTCCACGAACTGTATCTTGCCGAGATCCCTGGGTTTTGCATCGGGAGCTTCATCAGGATAACCGAGGCCGATGATGATACGGAGCTTGTAGCCTTCGCTGAAGTTCAGCATGTCCAGATAGGGCTTTGCCTCCGGCAGTGTGTTAAGGGTCATCACAGGGCCGGCCATAACGACAGAACCGAGGCCGAACGACAGCGCAGAAAGGCAGACATTTTCAGCGAGCAGGCCCACATTGATGAATGCCATTCCAGACGGGTCGTCAGGACATGCCACAGCAATTGCTGCAGTAGCGTTGCGGAAAGCGTTACGGAATTTGGGGTCATTGCTGTCTCCGCCGAAAGGGCCGGCACCATTCATTACCTTGGTGGCGCCGTCGAAAAATTCAGGCTTGTCAATGATACGCACTTCCCAATTCTGGCTGTTCATGGCGTTGGGAGCGTTCACACCGCATTCAGCAATTTTCTGAAGGATTTCGCGGGGCACTGCCTGGTCGGTATAGTAACGGACAGAACGGCGTGCCATGATGTTTTCTATTACGGGATTGTCCATGGTTGATGTCGTGTTGGTCTTGTTTCCGCATCCGGAAGTGGACAGGACGGCGGCTACGAATGCAATTGCAATAAGGGTCCTTTTCATGTTGTTGGTATTTTCTGCCAAATTACTGAAATAATCTGAATTTTCAGCTACCTTTAGCACTTCAAAATGTATATGATGGGAAAACGTTATGAATATATAATTCCAGCTCACGACGTAGACGGAAAGATGCACTTCAGGATGATGGCTCTGGAGCGCGCGTTGCTGCAGGCCTCCGGCAAAGATGCCGACAGTCACGGCTTCGGCACTCTGAACCTGATCGACGGCGAAGGCATATCGTGGGTACTTCTCAAGTTTGCAGCTGATATCAAATCTCTCCCGGTTGAGCAGGACAAGGTGACTATCGAGACCTGGGTGGAAGGCGTCAACAGACTGCTCACAACAAGGAATTTCATTATGCGCAACGAGGCGGATGAAATCCTCTGCACGGCGACGACAGAATGGGCCATCATCGATTTGAAGACCCGCCGTCCCGTGAATGTGATAAGGGATACCAACATCGCTGATTTCGCCACTGGCGAGACAGTTTCCGCAGAACTGCCGGGCAAGCTGCCGCAAGCTGCGGGAACTGACATTTACAGACACAAGGTCGTTTACAGCGACATAGATTATAACGGACACACCAACAGCATGCAGTATGTCCAGTGGATAATGGATTCATACCCCGTTGACAAAGTCTACGACCGTCAGGTCGAGAGGTTTGAAATCGTTTATTCCAAGGAAGCCGTTTACGGCGAAGACATCGAAGTCCACTACGAAGACATCGCTGATGACATGACTCTCTTCTCCGTCAATTCAGCGGCTGGCGTGAATTTCGTCAACGCCCGCATAAAGTGGAAAGCATAACAGGAGGGCAATGGAATCATTCTACGATCTGTTCAAGGCTGCTTCGGCCCGCTTCAAGGATTCTGAGATTTATTTCCCCGATGAAGGGAAGAAATATTCCTATTCAGAATTTCTCGAAGGAGTTGATGCATTCGCACGGGCCATGACCGGCTGCGGCATTGGCCGCGGGGACAGGGTGGCTCTCTTCGGCCAGAACACATCGTACTGGATGAAATGCTTCTTCGCCATCATGAAGATCGGAGCCGTTGTCGTGCCGGTCAGCTCCAAGTCTGTAGAAGACGAAGTGCTGTACATCACAAGGACCGCAGGAGTGAAACTGCTGTTCCATCTCATGGACGGCCCTGTGTCTGGCAAACTGATGCACAGCGTCCCTGCGATAGTTACCCGCGAGGAAATTGACTTTTTCGTAAACAAATATCAGGGCGCTCAGGATACCGAATCAATCTGTGGCGACCTCCAGCTGATAATGTTCACTTCCGGCACTACCGCAGACCCGAAAGGCGTCATGCACGGCCCCGTAAGTCTCCAGAATTCGGCCTTTGACTTTATGAAGGTAATAGGCCTGAGACAAAGCGACGTCATGCTGTTGAATCTGCCTATCAGCCATATCTATGGTTGCGTGCTTATCTGCTGCACCTTCTTCATGGTCGGAGCAAACCTCGTAGTGAGCAGGACCTACACCGCCAGAGGAACGCTGAGCCTCATAGACAAATACCGCTGCACAGTGCTCAACATGGTACCCACCATGTATCAGATGCTTTTCACTTCGGAGCTGATTTCGCGCTATAGCCTTTCAAGTGTGAGAAGGGCTGTTGTCGGCGGCTCATATACATCTCAGGAGCTGGTCGATGACATGGGAAAGGCATTCGGAAAAGAGAATGTGATGTGCGGATACGGAATGACAGAATGTGCGAGCTGGGCGCTTGGCCAGGGGTTCGACGCTCCGGCATCTGAGCGCGGCACGTCTGCCGGATGGCCTACCGGCAACATGGAAGCCCGGATAGCTCCGGGATACGGTCTGTCCGAGGACGGGATGATCCAGGGAGAATTGTGCCTCCGCGGCAAAGGTATGATGCTCGGATATCTGGATGCTGCGATAACCGCAGCTTCCTATGACGATGAGGGCTGGTTCCACACCGGTGATGTTGCCAAATGCAACGACAAGGGGCTGTATTGGATCGTCGACCGATGCAAGGATATGATTATCCGTGGCGGCGAGAACATTTCCCCCAAGCACGTGGAGCTGGTTATCGACGGCTTTGAAGGTATCGACGGCTCACAAGTCGTTGGAATCCGCGACACCGTCTTCGGCGAAAAGGTGGTGGCAGTGCTTCTGCGCAGCCAGGCCGAAAAACTCGACTTGAAAGCCTTGATAGCATATCTCAGGCTCAGGCTCGGCAAGAACCGCCGTCCCGACTTTTATGTGGCTCTTGACGTAATACCTATGGCCGGCGTCGGCAAGGTCAACAAGCAGGCCATCCGCAAAATGGTCAATGCCAATATCGGAAAACTCAAGCGTAACAGGATAAACTATCTGTAATGGCTGCTGACAGAATTTGCGTAGATGTGATTCTGCCCCTCCGGCTTACCGGAGAGGTCAGCTATTTCCTGCCGGATGACCTGCAGGACGCTGTCTCTGTTGGCAGCTGGGTGGCCGTAACCTTCCATGGCCGCCGCTATCTGGCCGTAGTGAGCCGCAAAGGTGCTTTGGCGGCCGGGATAGCCCCTGAAGTGGTAAAGGAAATCGACGAAGTGAAGTCAGAGATGCCGGCGATCAGCGTCACTCAGATGAATTTCTGGCAAAGCATAGCGTCTTACTATCTCTGCACTGTCGGCGAGGTCTTCAAATGCGCCTGCCCTGCCCAATTCTTCAAACAGGTGGAGAAGAAGCGCAGTCTTCCCAAGAAGATGCCGAAGTACGAAAGCAAGCCGGAAGCAGTCCTCTCGCAGGCCCAACAGCAAGCTCTTGATGCTATCGAAAAGTATTTTGCAGAAGGCATGAAAACGGTGCTGCTGGATGCAGTGACAGCCGCCGGCAAGACAGAGATATACATGGCGCTGGCCCGAAAGACTCTTGGCAAGGGCCGTGGCGTTCTCTACCTTGTGCCTGAGATTGCGATGTCCAGGCAGCTTGAGGAACGTCTCGGCGCCGCCTTTGGCGAAAAACTTCTGATCTGGCACTCCAGATTGACTCCTGCAGTGCGCAAAGACATCTATGACAAGATTGTTTCTGCCAAAGAACCATACATAATTCTCGGCACCCGCTCGGCGCTGCTTCTGCCGCACGGAGATGTGGGGCTGGTGGTCGTCGACGAAGAGCATGACAGCTCATACAAGCAGACAGACCCGGCTCCACGCTACAACGGCCGGGACCTGGCAGTGATGTTCGGTCTTGCCCACTCCTCGGAAATACTGCTCGGCAGCGCAACTCCGTCCCTGGAGTCGCTTTACAACGCCCGTACGGGCAAATATGGTCTGGTGGAGCTGAAGGAAAGGTACTATGGCGAACCGGAGCTTAAAACCACGGTTATCGACATGAACAAGGCATGGGCTGCGCACGATGTCAAAGGCTCCTTCTCGATGAAGCTGGTGAACATGATGCGGTCAGCCCTCGACCGTAAGGAGCAGATAATGGTTTTCCGCTCGCGTCGCTCTTATTCTTCCTACGTTCAGTGCCCTCAGTGCGGCTGGGTACCCCGCTGCCCATCGTGCAATGTGGCCCTCAGCTACCATAAGTTCAAGAACGTGCTAAGTTGCCATTATTGCGGTTATCAGACACCATACGAGGCGGCATGCAGCAACTGCGGCTGCGAAGGGTTAGCGCTGCGCGGTGCAGGTACTGAAAAACTTGAAGAAGAGCTTCAACAACTCTTTCCAGACGCAGTAGTGGCACGTTTCGATGCTGACGTCACGGCATCAGCGCGCGAGGAGAAAAAAGTGCTGGAAGGTTTCAAGAAAGGAGACATCGACATAATGGTCGGCACTCAGATGATCACCAAAGGTTTCGATTTCGCAAATCTGACACTCGTGGCAGTAATCAATGCAGACACCATCGTGAGCATGCAGGATTTCCGTTGCGACGAGAAAGCTTTGCAGCTGCTTGCCCAGCTCAAGGGACGTGCAGCAAGGCGTGGCAGCGTCGGCAATTTCGTGATCCAGACCTGGCAGAGCGATTATCCTGTGCTGAAAGATGCGGCCGCAGGCAAGTATGACAGCGCCACTCTGCTTGAGCAGCGTCGTGTCTTCACCTTCCCTCCATTCGTACGCCTCATCTCCCTTACTGTCCGTGACAACTATGAAGGCCGCGTTTTCACCATGGCCAGCGAAATCAAAGCCCGGCTTTCAAAGATGTCAGGCATAGAGTTCATGGGCCCCATGACGCCGGCTATCAACAAGATTCAGGGCTATTTTATCACAGTGTTCTGGATCAAACTCGCCAAGAACGCCTCTGCCAAAGCCGCAAAAAAACGTGTTTCCGCCATGATTGAAGACCTTCGCACCTTCATCAAGCCCCCTGTCGATATCGTCGTGGACGTAGACCCGTATTAGTCCGCAGTCTGCACCTTCTTGATCTTCCAACCTATCAATGCCACGAGGAAGGACATCAGGGGTGATATGATATTGAAGAAGCAGAAGGGGGCGTAGGCCAGGGTTGAGACTGAGAGGATTGTGGCTTGGGTCATACCGCAGCTGGACCAGGGCACAAGCGGAGAGGTGACGGTGGCGGAGTCTTCGACGCTGCGGCTGAGAAGCCTCATCTCATATCCCTGTTTCTCGAAAGATTCACGGTAAAGATTTGAAGTCAGTATGATTGAAAGATACTGGTCGGAAACGATTCCGTTCAGGGCGGTTCCGGTCAGCACGGTAGAGCCGACAAGCCCGGCCCTTGTGCGGGTCAGAGGTGCAAGCAGGCGTGAAAGGTCTGCCAGCATGCCGCTCGAACGCATGCAGCCGCCGAAGAACATGGCGCAAAGGATAAGGAACACAGTGTTCAGCATACCTACCATACCGCGGCTGGTTACAAGCTGGTCGATTTCAGGATTGCCGGTCTGTAGTGAAACCGTGTCGTAAATCATCCTTACTGTTCCGGCAAAGAAGGTCTTACCCCCAGAATCCGGCACGATGCTCTCTCCGATACTACGGATTACATCAGGCTGGAAAATGAGAGCCGCCACCGTAGCGACCAATACCGACAGCGAGAGGGTCAGGATTGCAGGCTTCTTTTTTATGATAAGCCAAATGGTGAAAGCGGGGACAATGAGCAGCCAGGGAGTGATGTTGAAATGAGAGGAGAGTATGTCAGAATATGTATCCATCTGGACTTCCGGAACACTGTTGTGGGTAAGCCCGAGAACGGTGAAAATGACAAGTGTGATGATGATGGACGGAACTGTCGTCAGGTACATGTAGTGGATATGGTCGAACAGCCCGACCTTATTGATGGACGACGCCATAACCGTAGTGTCTGAAAGCGGTGAAATCTTGTCTCCGAAATAGGCTCCTGAGATGATGGCGCCTGCCGTCAGGGCATCCGAGAAACCTTCGGCATGGCCTATACCAATGAGGGCTACACCGACTGTCGCAATGGTTGTCCAAGAAGAGCCGGTGATGATGGAAACAACCGCACACAGCACGCACGCCGTCAGCAGGAACACCTTCGGGCTGATTATCTTGATGCCGTAGCAGATAAAGGCCGGGACCACACCGCTCATGGTCCATGTGCCTGAAATGGCTCCGATGAGGAAGAGTATTATGATAGCGGGGGTTACTTCACCGATATTGGTGACAATTGCTTTCTCCAACTCTTTCCAAGGAATCTTGTAGAGCCACATCGAGAGCCAGATGCAGACTCCGGCGGCGGCAAGCAACGCCACCTGGGACGCCCCAAGGATGGAATCTGCCCCGAAGATGGCGATATCCAGCACCAGCAGCACGACCAGCACCGCAAGCGGCACCAGCGCGACAAGAATCCTTCCTTTGGGAGTGATGTTCCTCATAATTGCCGTAAAGATAGCGAAGAAACTTAAATTGTTTATTTTTGTATTGATGGAAGTAATTCTCATACGCCATACCTCCGTGGATGTGCCGCTGGGCACTTGCTATGGACAGACCGATGTGCCGCTGAAAGAAAGCTTCGAGGAAGAAGCCGCAGCGACCAGGTCTGCACTTGAGGCATACGGACCTGTCGACCACGCATACACCAGTCCCCTCTCCCGCTGCACCCGTCTTGCAGATTGTTGCGGTTACAAAGAAGCCGAAAGGGACGCACGCATCATGGAGATCAACTTCGGAGAATGGGAAATGCAGCTTTTCGACGACATCGACGACCCGCATCTTCAGGAGTGGTACGCCGACCACATCAACACCCCCGTCACCGGAGGGGAATCGTTCATGATGCAGTACAAGAGAGTCAGCGCGTTCCTGGACGAGTTGCGTGCCAAGTCATGGAACCGCGTAGTTGTCTTCGCTCACGGAGGTGTGCTGGTCTCAGCACTTATCTATGCCGGTCATGTTACTCCGGAAGAAGCTTTCTCCGCACTTCCTCCTTACGGGGGAATCATCAAGATCGAGTTATAATTCCTCGCCTTTTTCGCCAAGAAGAAGGATAGCGAGTTTCGAAGCTGGATAGACTGTTGAGCAGACAGCCTCACAACGGTCGTGGATAGCTTTAAAGAAAAGTCCGGCGTCTCCTTCAGGAAGCCCCGCCAGAAGTTCTCTGGCCAGAGTCAGACGGTCGATAGACTCCGAAGCAGCTGGTGAGCAGCCAGCCTCTGCGGCAACTTCCTTGAGAAAAGCTTTGTTCATCACCACGCTCTTGCTGTGGGTATCGAGGTGTCCTTCGGCGAGTTTGACTGCCTTACCTATCATTACACCCATAACCACCTTCGGGACATTGAGGTCAGCGGCAATCTTCAGCGTTTCACCGATTGCGTTGCCATAATGCACGAAAGCCTGTGCGGGAAGCTCTGGATACCGGGCTTTCAGGAATGCTTCGCTCTTTGCTCCGGAGTTGATGACAAGAATAGGAGAACCGACCGCAATCGCCACTTCTATTTCGCGTTTGATAGATTCCACAAATGCTTCGTTCGAGAAGGGGCGTACGATGCCGGAAGTGCCGATAATAGAAATTCCGTCCACTACTCCCAGTTTGGGATTGAAAGTGCGCAGCGCAAGTTCGCGACCGCCTGGCACTGAAATCGTGACGTCGAGACCGCCAGCGTATAGAGCCGACAGTTCCAGCTCCATCATCTGCCTCGGCACACGATTTATGGCAGGACCGCCGATCGGCAGCCCGAGACCGGGAAGCGTAACTCGCCCTACACCTTCACCCTGAAGGAAATGAATGCCTGGCTCTGAACTGTACGCTACGGTAGCAACTACTGAGATACCATTAGTCACATCGGGGTCGTCGCCGGCGTCTTTCACAACTGTTGCAGTTCCCGGCTCGCAGGAAGCCACCGGCAGAGACAGCCGTTCGCCGTCAGGGAAGCCAATCTCCACAGTATCCCCCACTTCACGTCCAAGGAGTGTCAGCAGCGCTGCCTTCGCTGCAGCCGTAGCGCAAGCGCCCGTAGTGAAGCCGCTGCGCAGCGGGAAGAAACCGGGTACAAGCCGTTCGATAGCTTTCCGCAGACCATGTTCACCGGTAACCGTTTCGAAGCCGGCAGGCAGGATCGGACGACGCACTGCATACACCGGAACTCCGGCTGCACGGGCAGCCTCAACCTTATCCATAAAGCCCCCGGACTCGCCGCTCTCTTTGGTCAGAATTGCCTGAGGCTGGAGGCGCGCAAGCAATGAAGCCTCGTCATCTTCTTCGTAATAGACCAGACGATCCTGCGGGAAGCCCTCACGGGAAGCCTTCTCCAAAGACTCTTCGCGGCGCAGGATCCGGAACCAGCAGTCGTGCCGCGACCAATAGCCGCGTAATTTACCGATGGTCTGGACTCCGGTCAGCGCCAACAGACTTGTGATGCCGTCAGCCTCGAGTCGGGCCACAGCATCATCATAACCGTCGCACCAGCGGATGTCAGCATCTTCTTCAGGATAAACGCGCTCCACCCTCACGACAGGGATATCGAGTGACTCAGCAACAGCCGCAACTGTACTATGAAGTTCGGTAGCGAAAGGATGTGCCGCGTCGACAAGCAGCCGGATACCATGCCCGGAGCAGAAAGCAGCCATCGCAGCCTCGTCCATAGCTCCGGTTATGTGGGTACCGTGCAAACAATCTATCTGCTGCAGGTCACCTCGGGTAGAGTACCAATACGGCGAGCCAGCCGCGTCGGCCACCCTGACCGCCAGTCGTCCTTCTGTCGTGCCGCCGAGAATCAGGATCATTTTCTGAACAGATGTTTGAATTCATGCGCATAGAGGCGCGAAAGCCCCTCGCGGTTACCTATAGCTTCGCCCACCACCAGCAGGGTAGTAAGCGTGAGGTTGTTGTCGCGAACTATCTTCGCAAGATCCTTCAGTTGCCCGCGATAGATGCGCTCCTCCTTCCATGTGAGTTTATAGCAAGCGGCGACCGGAGTCTCCGGCGGATAGGCCTGCAGAAGTTCGGCCTGCACCTCCTCGACGATAGCTGCACTCAGGTAGATGCACATCGTACTCTGTGACTGGGCCAGCTTGTGGAGTTGTTCTCGTTCGGGCATCGGGGTGCGGCCCTCACCGCGGGTCAGTATGATGGTCTGGACTTTTTCCGGAATGGTAAACTGTGAACGGAGTGCTGCGGCTGCCGCCTGGAAAGCTGATATGCCCGGAGTAATGTGATAACTCATGCCATAGCGGTCAAAGAATGCCATCTGTTCCTGGATTGCACCGTAGATGCATGGATCGCCGGTGTGAAGACGAACCACGAGTTGGCCGCGGTCGTAGAATTCCTTCATCAACGCAAATTGTTCCTCGAGGTCCATAGAGGCGGAGCTACGGACAGTGCAGCCAGGCTTGGCATAGTGGGTAAGTTCCACCGGCACGAGACTTCCAGCATAAAGAATCAGGTCAGCCTGTTCGAGGAAACGTTTGCCCCGCACCGACACCAGTTCGGGATCTCCAGGGCCTGCGCCCACTATCTCAATGTGACCACCTCTCAAAGAAGCTGCATCCTGCGCCAGAGCGAAGGTGAAATCATTTCCGTCGGAAAGCTTGCCCTTCTGCTTTTCTATAACCAGCGGACCGCCGCAGGCACTCTGCAAGGCTGCGGCTTCTGCCACTCCGGCACTTCCAGTAGCAGCCAGAGCCTTCTCAGAAGGGTTCGGAACTTCGATTTCAGCAAGGGTTTCGGCATCGTATATCTCCGCACGGGCCTGGGGCCACTGTGCA
>Ga0310696_10007929_pt1 | contig 12426 bp, 12 predicted proteins | sample AusTroGonzalo_MG_4_FD_203885 | JGI IMG/M metagenome (GOLD analysis project Ga0310696, IMG submission 203885) | Bovine rumen microbial communities from tropical cattle in Woodstock, Queensland, Australia - Gonzalo_02 (v2) (version 2) | ecosystem: Host-associated > Mammals > Digestive system >... | reverse complement strand
AAAACGCGAATATGGCGGTGATAAGGCAGTGGAGTATGCGCCAGACCTTGAAGTTCGAAATGTATGCGTCTTTTTTCACCGCGTCGTATTCGTCTTTTTCGATCCCGCAGTAAAGCAAATAGTTGCGTACCGTCCGTAAAAATTTCACGGCTATCCTCTCCTCCCGAATGAATGTTTGTCTAATGAAATTATAGCATAATGCAATAAAAAATGTCAATGATAAATTTTACGTGAAACATATGGGGAAAAATGATGTTTGCGCCCGTGGCGCAAATGATGTTACGGTTGCCGCCGTAATGATGTTGCTCGCTTTGCTCGCAATGACGCGATATGTTCCATATCATGTGCCGCAGGCACACATCATGCGCAAAGCGCACATCATTGCAGCAGGCAGCATCATTTGCCCGCAAGGGCAAACATCATTGCAAAAAGCACGCTTTGGGCGGCGCGCCGCCCTTCGCGTGCTTTTTTCTGGCGTCCCCGAGGTGATTCGAACACCCGACCTTTCGCTTAGGAGGCGAACGCTCTATCCTGCTGAGCTACGGGGACAGATTTTCGGAGCAACCGTTTGGCTGCCCCGATAATTTTATTCTGTTTTCTCTTCCGGTTTTTCTTCCGGCGTGTCGCCGATCGGCTTGTCGCCTTCGATAACGGCGGGCTCTTCGGCTTTCGCCTCCTCGACGGAAGGCGCTTTTTCGGCGGGCTCCGCCTCTTCGACCGTCAGGTGACGGCGCTCCATCTTGCGGCGCTTCTTGATCTCCGCTTCTTCATGAAGCGCAAGGCCGATCTTGTCGTCGGGATCGTAGAAGTCCGCCGTGTCGACGGGCGCGCCCTTTTTCTTCAGGCGTTCTTCCGACTTCTCTTTGACGAGGCTGTAAATGACGACGTAAAGCGGGACGGCTATGATAAGTCCCGTGATGTTCCAGATCGACGAGAATACCGTCAGCGCGGCGAGAATGCCGAGCGACGTCGTATCCGTCTGCGTTCCCATGAGACGCGGGCCGAGGAAGTTTCCGTCAAACTGCTGAAGCACAACGATAACGATGATGAACAAAATAACCTTCGTCGGATCGGTGATGAACACGATGAATCCGCCGAGCACGGCGCCCACAACGGGACCGAAAATCGGAATGAGGTTCGTGACGCCGATGATCACCGCGATAAGCGGGTAATACGGCATGCCCAGCGCGAGCATGATGAAGAACGTGATGATGCCGATGATGAGCGAGTCGATGATCTTTGCCGCGATGAACGAACCGAAGTTCTTGTTCAGATCGCCGCACGTCTTCGACAGGCGGGTGTATACTCTCTCCTTGAATATCGCGCGGGAGAGCTTTTTGATCCTTGCGATGACTCTTTCCTTGCCGAGCAGGAAATAGACCGCGAAGAATATGCCGAGCAGGATATCCTTGATCGTCCAAAGCACGTTTTTCAGAATCGTGGCGATCGACGGGAGAAGGTTGGTGACGAGGTTCGAGACTGTAGCGAGGAAATTGTTGATGTAGTCGACGAGGCCGTTGACGATGTTGCCGAGGTAGTCGGCGCGTTCGCCGAGCTCGCGGAGCCACGTCGAAACCGTCGAAATATATCCCGGCATCCGCGTCGCGAGTTCGTTATAGCCCTCCGCGACCTGCGGGACGATCATGTAAATGAAAAGTCCGAGGAAAATGATCGTTACGACGACCGCGCACAGCGTCGACACGGCGCGGCGGAGCATGAAGTTCGTCTTTTTCGTTCCGTCTTTGCGCTTCTTTTCGCTGATGCGGATGTGGCGCGCCGTGACGCGCGCGATCTTTCTTTCAAGACGCGGCGCGTTCTTTTCGATCCTTCTGCGCTTCAACAGCGCGCGCTTGTTTTCGATGTACGCGCGGCGGTATTCCTTTTCCTTGTCCCTGTACGCACGCATCGACTCGTTGTAAAGTTCGAGCGCCATGAGCCTGTCGTCTTTCGACACCGAATCGTCGAACGTCGGGCGTTCGGGCTTCTGCGGCTTTTCGGGAACATCGGGGATATCGGGCATTTCGGGCACCGTCGGGATCTTGTCGTCGCCCGTGATGTAGGCGAAGACCTTGTCCTCGAAGAATCTCAGTATCGGCCACACGAGGTAGGCGAGGACGATGCCGTATATGAGCGGGCGGATCGTCTTTCCGATCAGCTCCGTGTACTTGCCGAAATCGCTGTAGTTGATAAAGAAGAATACGCAGAAAATTCCGAACAGCAATACGATAGACGCATAGATCGCAATAGTCGTGTATTTCTTATCCCAGTTAAATTTCATGCGCACCTCCTTTAAGAATAGTTATACAAATATATTTTATCTGCAAAGTCATTTTTAGTCAAGCATATTTTTGAATTTTTGCGTTTCATTTGACGATTTTATTTGAAAAACCGCCTTTTTGTATTGCAAAAGGGGGCCTTTTTGTGTATAATATCGTTTTGAAAGTCACAAAAACAGTCACCCGAGTGCAAATATATAACGAACGACCTCGCCGATTTGTGACAAAATATTTTTCGTCTCAAATTAACGGAGGAAATCATGAAGCTGAAGATCAACAATCTATATACCCCCGTCGTCGACGAAACGCCGAAGATCTCGGCGATATATCCCGACGGGGAGTTCGCGCCGCAGAAATACCTTTCCGTCGTCGTCTCGCTCGATGGGAAGACGGTGCTGAAAAAGAAATTCAAAGGCGATCGCCGCGCGCTCCTGCCGCTCAAGTTCGACATGGAGCCGATGAAAAAATACGACGTTCAGGCGACGTCGGTGACGGCCGACGGCAGGGAATACAAGGCAGAGACGAATTTTTCGACGGGCAACCTCGGCGGCGACTGGCTCGGCAGATGGATCACGGCGTCCGACGTTCGCCGCCCCGACGAAGCGCTCGCGGCGGTATATCTGCGCCGCGGATTTTCGGTAAAAGAAGCGCCGCGCCGCGCGATGCTCTACATATCGGGCCTCGGATATTTCGAGGCGCGCATCAACGGCAAAAAGGTCGGCGACGATTTTCTGTCGACGCCGTTCACGTCCTACGACAAGCACATCCTCTACCGCGCGTTCGACGTTACCGAAATGATAAACGCGGGCGAAAACGCGATCGGCGTTATCCTCGGCAACGGTTTTTACAACTGCTTTACGGAGGACCCGTGGCAGTCGAGGACTGCTCCGTGGCGCGACGTGCCGAAAATGATGTGCGAGCTGCACATCGAATACGAAAGCGGTGAAGAGACAGTCAAAAGCGACACGTCGTGGGAGTGCGTGCACGGGCCGATCACGTTCAACGGCATCCGTCACGGCGAGGAATACGACGCGCGCCTCGAAAAAGACGGCTGGGACATGCCGCGCTACACGGGCGAAAAATACCCGTCGCGGCGCGTGAAAGCGCCCGGCGCGATCATGCGCGTTATGGAAATGGAGCCGATCCGCGTCATCAAAAAATACACCCCCGTTTTGCGCCGCAAGTCGAAAAACGGCTGGATCTACGAGCTCGATCAGGACACGGCGGGCGTCTGCCGCGTCACGTTCTCGGGCAAAGCGGGAACGGCGGTGACCGTCCGCTACTGCGACATCATCGACGGCGATGGCGAGCTCGATCAGGACGCGATCAACAGCTTTGTCAAAAACTACACGTTCCAGACGGACAAATACACGAAAAAGAGCGACGAAAAAGAAACGTGGAACGCGATATTCACGTACCACGGCATCCAGTATATCGAAATTTCGGGCTGCGACATTCCGCCCGAGTGCGATGAAGTGGAAGTCCTCGCGCTCTCGAACGACGTCGAAGACAAAGGGGAGTTTTCCTGCTCCGACGTTACGGTGAACTACATCCAGCACATGTGCCGCGAGTCGACGACGTCGTGCCTTATGGGTACGCTTTCATCCGACACGGTGCGCGAAAAAACGTCGTGGACGGGCGACGTCGGCTTTTCGACGGAACAACTGCTTATCAACTTCGGCGCCGAATCGGTCATGAAAAAATGGCAGATGGACCTGCGTGACTCGATGCGCACGGCGGGCGGTCTCCCGTGCGTCGTCCCGACGACGGGCTGGGGATTCAATTCGATCAACGGCCCCGACTGGTCGCACCCCGTTTACGAGGTGCCGTGGCAGCTTTACATGGCGACGGGCGACACGGAATTCCTCTCCGACAACATCGAAACGCTCCGCCTCCACTGCGATTACGTATACTCGATGGCTGAGGACGACGGCACGGTCCGCTACGGCCTCGGCGACTGGTGCGCGCCTTTCGAGGGCGCGGCGATCAGCGTCAACATGGAGACGTTCAAGTGCCCCGTCGAAGTTTCAGACACGGCGTTCTACTACTCGGCGCTGACGCACCTTTTGAAATTTGCCGAAATACTCGGCAGGGAAGATATCATCAAAAAGTACTCCCCGCGCGCCGCGGCGACAAAAAAAGTCTTCCGCGAAAAGTTCTTCGATAAGAAGACGATGACAGTCAAAGGCGACTGCCAGAGCGCGACAGGCATCATGGTCTACCACGGTCTTTGCGAAGACGACGAGATCGCCCCGCTTGCGGACCGTCTCTGCGAGCAGATCGAGCGCGACGGCGGCCTCGATTTCGGTGTGCTCGGCGCGAAAGCGGTCCTCGATACGCTCGGCAGAACGGGCCGCACCGATATCGCTCTGCACATACTGACAAAACCGGAATACCCATCGGTAAAGCACTGGATCGACATGGGCGCGACGGTCATGTGGGAGTGCTGGAACGGGCTCGGCTCGCACAACCAGCAGATGTTCTCGGCCATATCCGCGTTCTTCTATAAATACATCGCCGGCGTGTACGTTTCGGCACCGTCGGGCAGGGAGATCACATTCTGTCCGGGACTTACATCGGGGCTTTGTCACGCCGAGGCGTTCATCCGCACGCAGTACGGAAAAGCATCGATCAAATGGGAGAAAAACGGCGGCAAAGCGACCGTCGCCGTCACAGTCCCGTCGTCGTGCCGCGGCACGCTGAAAGCGGGCGGCAAAACGATCTCGCTCGAAGCCGGCGAACATGAGATAAAGATATAAAAATGGGAGAAAATACCGAAGGAAAAGAATAAAAACACCGACAAAAAGATCGAAAAACTTGATACGGAAGCGCTCGAAAAGGTCTCGGGCGGAGATCAACCGTAACAAAAAAGCGGCTCGGGCTTTGCACCGCCCAAGCCGCTTTTTTATTTTATCCCTCAAAAATCCCGTACTTTTCAAGTAGCAGTTTGCCGATAGAGTAGAGGAGCGTGTCGGACGCGAGGCGGACTTCCTGCGCCGATTTTTGAAGTTCCTCGCGCTCCTCGGTGTAGCGCTTGACGAACTTCGGCGCGTCGACCTCGAAATTGAACGTGCCCTTGTATCCCGTGTCGATCAGCGCTTTTATCACCGCGTCGTAGTCGACGGTGTAGAACAGCGGGAACGTGTGCATGTCGCCCTCGTACGTCTTGCCGTCAAATTCGATCTTCCTGAAACCTATGTTGTCGTGAACGTGGACGCCGTGCAGACGCTTCCCGAGTTTTTTCATCTCAGCGTATTCGTCGAGCCCGTTGAAATTCGCGTGGCCGATATCCCAGTTGACCGCGACGAGCGGGTGGTTCACCTCGTCGACGATGTCGATAAGATCGTCCGCCGTCGTCGCGTGGATCGCCTCGAACGGCGGGAGATCCTTGTATCCGATATTTTCGAGCAGCAGCTCGATGCCGTATTCCTCGGCGTAGGGGATGAGCTTCTTTATCGCCGCGACGTTGCCCTCGACGTACGCTTTTTTCGACTTGCCGTATTCGCTTCCGGGGAACGGATGTCCCGGATGGATCGTGATCGACGGGCAGCCGATCTTCGCCGCCATTTCGATCGAGCGCGGCGTCTTTTTCATGTAGTACTCGCCGCCGTCGTCGCCGAGCGAATTGCCCATCGGCTCGTGCGCCTGAACGGGCGTGACGCCGTATTTTTTCAGCGCCTCGCGGTACTCGTCGACGACTTTCATGTATTCGTCGGAAAAGTAGATCGATCCTTTCTGAAAACGCGAGAAAAACGAGATGTCGACGTGCGTAAATCCGCTTTTTCTGATGTGTTCGATCGTTTCCGTTATCGTTTTGTAGTAGTAGAGCGCCGGGCCGTTTGATTGTGAAAGATACATTTTTTCCTCCGATGTGTTTTTTTTGATTTTACCATAGATTTTGCGTCAAGTCAACAAAAACGGGCGAAATTGCGCTTCGCGCAGCTGAATTCGGCTTCGCCGAGCTAAAAAACAAAGAAAGGCTTGATTTTGCGGCACGTTTGTGATATATTAAGTTGAATTCAATTTTCGGAGGCAGAAATGGAACTGTTCGGTAACAAAAAAATCGAAATGCCGGGAAAGATCGAACTTTTTTCCGATATCGAAAATAAAACGCCGCGCGCCGATTACAAAGACGCGGTGCTGAAAGCGGCCGACGAAGCGCTCTCGTACGAGCTTATCCCGCTCCCCGCGACGCTTTACATGGAATACGCCGAGAACGGCAACCGCTCGCACTTTGAAAATATTTATCACGCGCGCCGCCGCGCGCTGATGGCGCTCGTGCTCGGCACGATCTATACCGGCGACGACAAGTATGTCCGCAAGGCGATCGACATCACGTGGGCGATATGCGAGGAAACGACGTGGGTCATCCCCGCGCACAACGTCAGCCGCGGGTACGTCCTCGGCGGGAAGCCGCTTTTCGACGCTTTCGACGACATTCCCGAAGTCGACCTCTTCTCCGGCGCGACAGGCGCGCTGCTGTCGTTCGTCTATATGTACCTCGGCGAGAAGATGGACGCCGTCACCGACGGCGTCATGACCGAGAGACTGAAATACGAGATCGAGCGCCGCATAATCACGCCGTTCCTCACCTATGAGATGCGCTGGATGTACTCTTTCATCAACAACTGGACGCCGTGGATCACGAGCAACGTGCTCGTGGCGAGCGCGATCATCGAACAGAGGCCGAACCGCCGCCTCGCCGTGCTCTCCCGCGCGATGGACTACCTCGACCGCTTCGTCGGCATTTACGGCGACGACTGCGGCTGCAACGAGGGCGCGAGCTATTGGGGCGCGGCGATCGGAACGCTGTTCGACGCGGCGGAGATCATTTACGACTACACGTCTGGCAAGATCGACGTGATGGACGCGCCGTTCATGAAAAAGGCGTGCCGCTTCATCGCCGACATGTGCGTCGACCCCGAAGAGGGACTGTTCATGAACTTTGCCGACTGCCCGCCGCGCATGACGGTCGACGGCGATATGGTGAGCCGCATGGGCCGCCGCATGAGCGACGCCGTGCTCTCCGATTTCGGCAGAAAAATGCGCGCGCAGAACGATTTTGCATCGAGCGGCAAGTGGATCAACCACTTCTTCTCGTACAGAGTCATCAAAAATGTGTTCGACACGGCGGAGGGCGACGAGTTCGCACAGCCCGAAAAATGCGCGTTCTACCGCGACATGCAGGTCGCCGTCATTAGACAGGGCGAGTTCACCGTCTTTGTCAAGGGCGGACATAACAGGGAAAGCCACAACCATAACGACGTCGGCAACATCATGCTCTACTACAAAAAAGCACCGATCGTCATCGACGCGGGCAACCTCGATTACACCAAAGACACGTTCAACGAGAACCGCTATAAGATATGGACGAATCAGTCGTCGTATCACAATCTGCCAGAGATAAACGGAGTAATGCAGGCCGCGGGGCGCGAATTCCACGCCGACGGCTTTGAGTGCGACGAAAACTCGGCGACCGTCAGCTACGCATCCGCATACCCCGCCGACGGCCACGTCTGGCTCGCGCTCCGCACGGTAAACGTCGGCGAGGAGAGCGTCACGGTCGCCGACAAAGTCGATTCGGACGGAGACTGCTTCTACCACTTCATCACGTGCGAGAAGCCCGAGATATCGGATGGCTCCGCCGTGATCGGCGGCGTGCGCGCATCGTTTGAGGGAGCTGAAAGCGTCACCGTCGACGAGATCGATCTCTCCGGATCGGAAAAAATGAGCCGCGAATGGAGAACGAAAACGCTCTGGCGAATAACTATAAAGGCAAAAGAACTGAAAACGACATTTTCAGCGCTCTCGTGACATTTTTCTTGACAACAAAGTTTTGCGATGATATAATTTTATCAACGGTTAATCTTAACGGTTAAAATATTTTTTCGGAGGCATATATGAAATACTGCACAAATTGCGGAACTCAACTCGAAGACAACGTATCTTTCTGCCCGAACTGCGGAACACCCGCTAAAGCAAGTCAGCCTGCGCAGCAGGAACAGCAGCCCGCACAGCAGGCAGCACAGCAACCCGAACAGCAACCTCAGCAAACACAGACGATATACGCTCAGCCCGCGCCTCAGGCGCAGCAGGCGGCTCAGACCGAACACAAATTCACGGGACTTCAACTCGCGGCGTTCATACTCATGATCATCTCGACCGTCGGCATGGGCTGGATGCTCATCCCGCTCGCATGGTGCATACCGATGACGGTCAGCTACTACAACGCCGTCAAGCAGGGCCGCCCCGTCAGCATGGGACTCAAGGTCTGCACGCTCCTGTTCGTGAACCTCATTTCCGGCATTTTGATGCTTGTAGATTCCGATACATAATAATGAAAATAAAAAAAGCGCGCCCGCGGCGCGCTTTTTTATGTACTGAATTATTGTGCCTGTTCTGCTTTGAGTTTCTCGTAGAAAGCAGCTTCCGTTGCGGACATATACGGTCCGACGTAGAGCAGAAGAATGCCGAACGTGAGGCAGGAGAGAAGTATCCAGCCGATGAAGGAAAGTTGAAGGACGAAGAGATCCATCTTGTGGCCGTTCATCATCTTGCGGGATGCCGTGATAGCTTCCGCCTTTTTCATTTCGGGGTGATCTTTCATGATGTAGAACGTCATCGCGTAGGAATACGATTTGATGATTCCAACTACCGGGATAAGGCACCAAAGGAAGAGGAAGATCGTGTAAAGAAGTCCCGTTACGAAATTGTTTACGAAGTTCGAAAATCCTGCGAAAGTCTGATTGAATTCCGCTTTTTCGCCTTTTGCGATCGTTGTGAATACGATGCAAAGACCGACTGCGATTGGTCCGAGAAGAAGGATCTCGCCGATAAGTGTCATCGAAGCCGCACCGATAATGAGTCCGGCAACGATCGTCGCGAGGATCGCAACGCCCCAGTTACCCTTAAGGCCGGCTTTTGCCTGCTGTTTGAGTTCTTTTCTGGTCATAAATTGCCTCCATAAAAAAAATATTGGGGATGCTGTAATAAGTATATAATTTTTAGCGCAATTTGTCAACTTTTTTCGGGCATTTTTTGCAAAAAAAACGCAATTTTTTTCAAAATACCGTCATAAAGCGCAAATTCGTTTCATTAAGTATTGAAAAAGCGAAAAAGTTATGATATAATAAAACATGCGATTTACCAAAATAAAGTCAAAGAGAGGAGATCACTATGAAATCAGCAGTCGTATCCATCACAAGCGAAGGGTTCGGAATGACCGAGGCTCTCGCGATGACGGAAACTCTCGGTGAGAAGCAGAGTCTTGACAAAAAGCAGGCGCTTCACTTGCGTCTTCTCGCGGAGGAACTGCTCGGTATGATCCGCAGTATCGCGGGAAAGATCGAGGCGGATTATTGGATCGAAGCGGAGGAAACGAAATTTGAACTCCACATGAAGTCGGAGGTCAGACTCACACCCGAAATGCGCGAACAGGTCATTTCCGCGTCGACAAGCGGGAAAAACGAAGCGGCGCGCGGCTTTACGGGCAGGATCAAAGTCATGATCGCGAACATCATTCTCTCCGCGAAAGAAAACTTCCCGTACGCGATGATCAACACCGTTTCCGCGATGGGCGGCAACGCAGGCGGATCGTCGGCGGTGTGGTCGATGTCGTCTTATAAGGACGAGATCATGAAACACGCGGGAGAAAGCGAAGAAGCGTCGCTCGCATGGGACGAACTCGAAAAATCGATCATGGCGAACGTCGCGGACGAGATCAAGGTCAGCATTGTCGGCAAGACCGCGGAAATAACAGTACAAAAAACATTTTGATAAATACCGAATCACATCTTCAGAAAGGAAATAATTATGACAATCACAAAGACAAAAAACGACAGCGAACTCATCGTTGCCATTGAGGGAAGACTCGACACGATCACGGCTCCCGATCTCGAAAACGAACTCAAATCCTCGCTCGAGGGCGTGACGGCGCTCACGATCGACCTCGGCAAACTCGACTACATATCTTCCGCGGGCCTCCGCGTTCTGCTTTCCGCGCAGAAGAAGATGAACGTTCAGGGCGAAATGAAGCTCGTGAACGTCAACGAAACGATCATGGAGATCTTCGAAGTAACGGGATTTTCCGATATACTGACGATAGAATGAACGCTCGCGGCGCTTGACGGGATGCGCGAAAAAAAGGACGTATCATGGAAAACATTTTTGAAAAAATACTGAAAAACAGAGATGATCCGAACAGAAAGGAAAACGTCCCGCTTGGCATAATCGGCGCCGTTTTGTTTTCGCTCGCGGGCGGCCTCATGTGGATGGGGCTTTATTACGTCGGATTTTTCGCGGGGATATCGGGATTTGTCGGCGTCGTCGCGGCTGTGTGGGGATACATCATTTTCGGCGGCAAAAACTCGAAAAAAGGAATGATCATCGCCGTTATCGCGGCGCTTTTGTCGCTCGTGCTCGGCTGGTACATGTGCCTGACGATCGATATCCATGACGCGTTCAAGAGCTGGTATGAAGACGGGGAAGTTTCGCGCGTGCCGAGCCTTTTCGAGTGCTTTACGTTCGGCCCCGACTTTCTTGCCGATCCTGACGTCGCGAGCGCGTATTTCAAAGACCTCGCGATCGGGCTCTTCCTTGCGATCGTCGGCGGATGCGGATTCGTCATAAGATCGTTCAAAAAGACAAAGACAGTCAATGAGCCGCCCGCCGAAGCACCGCAGCAAATTTCGGCGTTCGATGAATTCGATTACGACGAAAACGGAATGCCGAAGCGCGTTGAAAACTCGGGCGGGGAAGAGAACTCGACCGACGAAAAAACAGATGAATGAAAGATGCCTTCGGGCATCTTTTTTTGCGCGAAAAACAAATTTTTACGTTTTCTCTTAACGGTTATTGACATTTAATTCACGATATGATATAATTACAGTAAAGTATGATTTACTTGGAGGAAAAAATGAGAAACGACATCGTGGCGATCAGAAAGCAGAAAAAGATCAAACAGCAAGAACTCGCGGCGCGCGTCGGCGTGTCGCGCCAGTCGATATATTCGATCGAAAAAGGGATCTTCAAGCCGACGGTCGACACTGCGATGAAGATCGCGAAATGTCTCGGCAAGCCCGTCGAGGAGATCTTCTTTCTCGACGGAGAAACGGAGGAAAAATGACAACTTATAAAATTCATCGGATCGTCATGTTTGTTTTATCCGGCGTGTTTCTTGCTCTGACTGTTTTTGCGGGAGTGCTGTATAACATGTTTGACAAAAACGTGATTTTCGCGCTGTTTTTGCCGAATTACGCGGCGATTTCGATAATTTATCTCTTCGTAGCGATTTTTTTCAAAGAAAAAACGGCGAAAGGTGCGGTCATTGCGGGTTTTTTCACCTTGCTCGGCATCTTGATCGCGCTGATAGTATTGGCGTTTGCCGTGCCTTTGATCGGCTCGGTTTCGGAACTTAAGGGAATAGCGCTCGTTCTCATCTTGAGTTTTGTTTTTGTCGGACTTTACTTTGTATTCGGATTTGTTCCGAGTGCGACTTATTTTCTCATTCTGATGATTATTTTCGGAAAAAAGAAAAAAGCGCCCGTCGAGGAGATCTTCTTTCTCGACGGAGAAACGGAGGAAAAATGACAACTTATAAAATTCATCGGATCGTCCTGTTTGTATTGTCCGGTGTGTTTCTTATCATGGCGGCGATTGCCGCGTTGCTTGTTTTTCTGTTTGACGCGCCCGGAGTTTTTATTCCCGGGATAGCAATTTTTGCAGCTTTTGTGCTAATATTTCTTATTGTCGCGATCTTTTTCAAAGAAAAGACCGCGAGGAAAGCGACCGTCGTGGGATTTATCGCGTGCTTTTTGCCGTTTGTCGCGTTCATCGGCATTTTGGTCGGCGAGAGCATTTCACATGGCATTTCGGATTTTTCAGAATTCATTTTTTCGCTCTTCATTTATTCTGTTCTCATTTTGCAGTGGATTCCTTTCGTGCTCCCCGGCATGATTTATCTGCTTGTACTCATGATACTGTGCAGAAAAAAGAAAAAAGCGCCCGCAGAGCCGATGCAGGAGCAATAAAAAATTCCCGCCCTTGGGCGGTGCGCCGCAGGAAGAAGCAGGTTTTGAGCGGCTATTTTCCGCTGATGCTTTACAAAAAAATTCGGAAATACACAAAGTATTCCCGAATTTTTTTATTTTGC
>Ga0310696_10007928_pt1 | contig 12426 bp, 10 predicted proteins | sample AusTroGonzalo_MG_4_FD_203885 | JGI IMG/M metagenome (GOLD analysis project Ga0310696, IMG submission 203885) | Bovine rumen microbial communities from tropical cattle in Woodstock, Queensland, Australia - Gonzalo_02 (v2) (version 2) | ecosystem: Host-associated > Mammals > Digestive system >... | reverse complement strand
CCCAAGAAGTAAATCTTATAGAAGAATCTAAAAAAAAGGAGCCTTTTTTAAGGCTCCTTTTCGCTTATACGGAGTGGTATTTTTTCAGAAAATCCTTGTATGGAACATCTGGTTCTAGAATATAGTGGCTGTGTAAAGCCCCTCTTTGTTCCGGGGGCGGGAATTCCATATAGTTTCCGTAGGCGCCTTTCAAAATATGGTCATATCCGGCAGGAATGGGAAATTTGTATCCTTCGTATTCCCATTCAATGGTGTCCGCAAAATCCGCTGCGTCCCAAACGTTGTTTTCGAGAGGGTCGGCCGTATAGGTCATGATGCAAATTTGCTTTGAGTCTTTTCCGTTGTGCATACTTGCCAATTTCTGAATTTCTTCATAGTCGGCGATATGATCTCGGTTGTATGCCGCAACGCGCTGCTTGTTTTTTTCGCTTAGTTGCGGGTTCGTCATGCGCATGAACGTCCCGTTTTCAATGTTCAGCTGGTTGATTCTTGCATATCTTTCGCGAGCGTCGGAATCTTCATAATGATCCAGCGGGAATACGTCAATGAAAATCCCGTGGTTCATGTCTTGATAGCTGATGATGGGGCTGATTGCGCTTGTGTTTGAGTTGCGAATGCAGGTGTGAGAAACGGCGAAACCTTTGTCTGTGTATGGCGTTTGCAAAAAGAACGGATGCTTGAATTCATCTTGGAGACGGATGAATTTTTCGTAGTCCTCTCGTGGCATTGCCACGTCCGCGTCGTCGTCCCAAGGTATGAATCCCTTGTGCCTTATGGCTCCAAGCAGAGTTCCGCACATCAGGTAATATTTCAGTTTATGCTTTTTGCAAACTCTGTCGAACTCAAGTAAAAGTTCAAGTTCGATTGCCCACACTTTTTTTCGCTGGGAATCGACAAAGAAGTCGCACATTGTTTCTTCTTTAAGAAAGTCGGGCGCGACAATACCTGTGGTTACGATTCTTTCCGCTTCTGTCATTTTTTTTAGAATTCGCTGTAATCGATTAAGGGCTCGCCAAACATTTCGAAATACTTGTTTCGGTCAATCAGGGTTTGCGGGAAACCGATGTCATCGGGGTAATCGCGCCAGTTCTTGCCGTATTCCCTGTCCAGGATTACTTCGGCCTTGTTGGGGCAGGGGAGTTCCTTGCCTTCGAATGTGATCGTGGTTGTGGGGTACACGTCATCGTAATGCCTGAATCCGTGATAGCCGTATTCTGTTAAATCCCAGTTGCCGAGGCCGGGAACGATTCTAGACGTGGGTTCCATCGAAAATATGTCGGCTTCTTTCCATGTGGTTTCGTAGAAGTCGAAAAGTTCCTTCCACGCATGGGGCTTGCGTATGAAAGCGATAGCCTTGTCTCTGAAGGCAAGGTACTGTTCCTCGGTTACATCTTCTTTCAAGAAATCGTTCGGGAAAAACTCAAGGTTTCGTGCGTCTCTTAAGCAGGTACCGTTGAAAACATGCGTGCAGGTGGGGGTCCTAATGACGACATTCTTGTTTGCGTTTTCGCGAATCAGCTTGTCGTAGTAATCTGCGTAATAGCCCGACTTGTTCGAGGTGTCAATCCATATGAAGTTGGAGTCTGTCTGCAAGGCATGAAATAGCTTATTGTAGTCTGAACGGGCCATGGCGATGTCAATGTCGTCGTCCCAGGGAATAAAGCCCTTGTGGCGCTTTGCACCGAGTAGAGCGCCGCCTTCGAGGTACATCTGGATGTCGTAGGGCTTGAGTAGGTCCAGGATGTATCTTGCGTATTCGACTTCGGCAAGCTGGAATTCGCGAAGATATCCGGATGCGGGTTTCATCTGCCCGATGTCGAAATGGTGCTTTAAGTATTTGATTTGAAAGGCGAGTCTGTCGTTTTCTTTGATAAGTCGCTTGTTTTCGTATTTCGCTTTAAAAATGGTTCTGTAAAGGCGCCTTACTTGCTTGGGAATAAATTTTTTGACGTTCATTTTGTTCTCCGTAAACCCTATTATTTGCTTTTGTCAAAGAACTTCACGCTGTTGTAATGCGGAACTCTGTCTTTTTCCGGAGGGAGCGACATGTAGTCGCCGTATTCGGAAATAAGCAGGGGCTCGTAATTGTTTGGCCCCAGGAATTCAAAACCTTCAAATTTATATTTCTTCAGCGGAAAAACATCGCTAAGCTCTTGCTTACCGTAGGTAAACGGATAGGCGAGAATTTCCTTTTCCGAGGAACTTGTCGATTGCTCCTTGGCTTCACGCTCCTTGAATTCGCGCAGGAACGCTTCTTTCTTTTTTTCGTAATCTTCTTCGGTAATGAAACCGAGTTTTTTGCGCCGGTCTATGTAAGACATCGCCTGATCCAGACGGTAGGCGGCAAAGTCCTTTTCCTTGATTTTTGTGAGCTTGTATAGGTCGACACTCAGCCCGTGATTCTTGTAAATGTTGTCTTGCGGGAAAAGAGCGCAGTCGCATTCGCTTTTTAGATCTTTGACGTGCGCCCAGGCGTGGAAGTATTTCGGTTCCGTTTTCTCGTCTTCAAGCATCAGGTCTGCGGGGAGTTCCTTTGCGAGAACTTCCGTTGCTTTTTCGTAAGTGTCGTCGAACAGTAAAAAGTCGAAATCGTCGTCCCAGGGAATGAATCCGCTATGCCTTATGGCACCAAGAAGCGTTCCGAACGCAATCTGATAGGGAATGTTGTGCTTCTCCAAAATGTCGGCGGTAATCTTGGCCATTTGCAGCAGGCGGGCCTGTACGCGCTTGATGTCAAAAGGTGCTTCCATTACAGAGTCTCCACCATGTCTAGGCTAAAAACGGGAATGTGAAACTTGTCGGCGACAGCTTTGCGTTCTGCAAAGGAATCGTCGATGAAAATGGAATCGGTGTTGTCGATGTGGTCGATTTTCTTGTCAGACGGATCCAGATGGATGATCCTGTCGAATACTTGGCGTATGCGGAGCTTGTCTAGAAGTTCGTCCAGCTTGCCGAGCTTCACGTCGTCGTGGCGGGAGAGGAGCGTGACCTTGATTCCCTTGTTGACGCAGCGGTAGAGGTAGGCCATCAGTGCGTCGTTCACGAATTGCTTTTCCAGGTAGATGCAGTCGTCGAAATCGACGAAGACTTCGCTGTATTTCAAGTCAAGCTTGTATTTGTTGTCGAGCGCGCGGTCCATTTCCACATCGTAATTGTTGCGTAGGATGGCGACGGGGATGCCGAAGGCGTCAAACAGCGACATCAGCGCGAAGTTGATTCCTTGGGCGCGGAAGAGGGACGAAGAACCGCCGAAACGACTAGCGACTTCCATAAGGGTGATTTCGCCGTTGGCATCTTCTTTGACCTGATAGAACCAGGCCCCGCTGAACTTGATGGCGCTGTTGATTCTTTTTGCGAACTCGACGAACTTCTCCGCGTTTTCCTTGACGGGCGTTGTGTTGACGCTGATGCCGTTCATGATGCGGTTTCGTTCGCGTGCGGCTGCAAAGAGTAATTCTCCGTTACTGTTGGTGAAGCAGTCGACGGTATATTCTTTTCCCGGCAAATATTCTGAAAGGATGCAAGACGGGTAGATTTCCAAATGTGCCTTGAGATCTTCGACACTCGTGATTTTTTTTGCACCACGACTACCATAGCCGATGTCGGGTTTTGCAAAGACAGGGAAGGCTTTTTCGCCGGCCTGGAATAATTCCGCTGCAGAAAATGTCTGCGGTGTTTTGACGATGCCGTCTAGAACCTTGTAAGTCTTGGTTTTGGAAAGGCAGATTTGTGTTGTCGCTACTTCGGGGGCGACTACTTTGCAGCCAAGTTCTTCTTCGTTTTTCTTCAAAATCTCGATGACCGCATCCATGGCCGGATAGATGGCGTCAATGCTGTAGTCCGTTACGATTTTCTTGATGCTTGGGATAAAGTCGGGCGATGTGATGAATGGAAGCCCGTCTACATAATTTTCGAAGACGAATTTCCCGTGGTCGCTGACAGAGCTTGCTCCGATCAGGTTGAAGTGCGTAGAACCCTTTACGGCCCTGTAGACTTCAAGGGCTATTTCGGATCCGCACGGAAAAACGAGAATATTCTTTTTTGCCATGAGTGAATGCGACCGTGTTATTTTTTGTGGACAACGATATCGATAATCCTGTCGGTACTTTCTTCGTCAAGGCCTGCGAACATGGGTAGGCAAAGCACCTGGTCGGCGAGCTTGTGCGCGACAGGAAGGTTCTTCGGGTCGGCCGATTCAAGCCCCTTGTAGGCGCTGAACGTGCTGATGAGCGGGTAGAAATAGCGGCGTCCGTAGATATTGTGTTCCTTCAATTTCTCGTAAAGGGCGTCACGGCTTAAGCCGTATTCTTCGTTGATGAAAACCGGGAAGTAGGCGTAGTTGTGCCTTACGCCTTCGATGTCTTTCAGCATGCGGATGCCGGGAACATCTTTGAGGGCGGCGCGATACTTTTCGGCGGTTGCCTTGCGCTTTGCAATGGCGCCGTCTACCTGTTTCAGGTTCAACAGGCCGTAGGCGGCGCGGATTTCGTCCATCTTGCTGTTGATGCCGGGGGCCACGACTGTTGTTTCTCCGGCAAATCCGAAGTTCTTGAGATAGTCAATGCGCTTCTTGGTGGCAGCGTCGTGGCAAATAAGGGCGCCGCCTTCGACCGTGTTGTAAACTTTGGTGGCGTGGAAGCTGAGCGTGCTCATATCCCCTTGCTTCAGAACGGATTCTCCGTTCACCTTCACTCCGAAGGCGTGCGCAGCGTCGTAAATAATCTTCAAACCGTAAATGTCGGCGATCTCCTGAATGCGCTTCATGTTGCAGGGGGTGCCGTAGACATGTACGGGCATGATAGCCGTAGTGTGGGGCGTGATAGCCGCTTCAATCTTTTCGGGGTCGATATTGCCGGTTGTTTCGTCTATGTCGACAAAGACGGGCTTTAGGCCGTTCCACCAGATGGAATGGGTGGTTGCTACAAAGCTGTATGGCGTAGTAATCACCTCGCCAGAGATACGCAACGCTTGCAGGGCCGTAATCAGGGGGAGCGTTCCGTTGGTGAAAAGGCTGATGTATTCGACGCCCAGGTATTCGGCAAGCGCCTTCTCGAGTTCCTTGTGGTAGTGGCCGTTGTTGGTCAGCCATTTTCTATCCCAGATGTCTTGAAGCATGGGAATGAAATCTTCCAGTTTCGGAAGCAGAGGCGATGTAACTGTTATCTCTTTGTTTTCGCTCATGATGTCTACGACTTGTTTTCCGGTTTGTTTATAAGTTCTAGCAGTTCCTTGACGATAGCCCTGTTGAATATCCAGTTGCTAGCCAAATAGTAGGTGGCGCCAACGGCTACTCCAAGGATTAGCTGAATGGCATATTCTTTTTCGGGGAGAAGATTGGTTACGCCAATGCAAATCGCTCCCATGACCAGTGAATTCAAAAGGGTGGGAATGTACATTTTGAGCTGGATAAAAAGACCCGCATTCAAAAGCTTTCCGGAATAGTAGGTGTTTATTACAAGGCCAAAGCAGGTAGTGACCCACTGGCCGTAACATAGGGCAATAATTCCGTGGGGAACAGTGATGACAAGGACGGTTATGCCTACAATTTTCTTGATAATCTCCAGTTTCAGGAACAGGTCGGATCTGCCCAGGACCTGCAAAATGTTCAAGTTGATGGCATGCACGGGGTACCACATGTAGGCGATGCTGATGATTTGCAAAATGAGGATGACATCGACCCATTTGTCGGTAAGGACCAGGAGTATAAATGGCTTTGCCAAGGCTACAAGGCCAATCATGAGCGGGAATATGACTAGCGTAGCCATGTTGAGAAATTTCAAATAGGCGATTCTCAGTTTCTCGTGGTCGTCTTGAATCTTGCTTAGGACAGGGAAGGTGACCCTCTGGAAAATTCCAGTGATGTTTGACGAGGGGAAATATCCAAAATGCGAAGCCCTGCTGTAGTTACCTAGCGTGGCGGCAGAGAAAACTTTACCGATAATCAGGTCGTAGATGTTTTCGTATAGGGTGTTCAGCAGGCCGGAGGCTAAAAGCTTGGACCCGAAACCGAACATGTTCCTGAAGGATTTTTTGTTGAAGAAGGTCTTTGGACGCCACCGAACGAGAACCCAGAAGAGAAACACCTTAAACGATGTCGTGGTCATCTGCTGCACTACCAGCGACCACACTCCGAGCCCGTTATAGGCGCATATGAGGCCTGCCGTTCCGCCAACTACTGCCCCAGAGAAGGAAATCTTTGCAAGCGTCTTGAAATTCAGGTCAATAGTTAGGTTCAAATGCTGGATAGAGCCGAATGCCTGAATGATAAGGTTTATGGCAAGGACGCGCAGGATGCCTTCGAGTTGCGGCATGTTGTAGAACCTTGCTATAAGGGGTGCCGCTAGGAAGATCACTCCATAGCATATGGCCGCCATGAAGATGTTGAAGAAGAACACCGTGGCCTTGTCGGCTTCGTTACGGTCGGGCTTGCGTATGAGGGCGTTGCCGAAACCACTGTCGATGAAGGTCTGGCTCACCGCGATAAAGATGGCGAGCATGGCTATCATGCCGTAGTCATTAGGCGTCAAAAGTCTGGCTAGGAGAATGCCGAACAGGAACTGTACGCCCTGGGTCGAGAATCTTTCCACCGCACTCCAAATGACGCCTTTGAATGTTTTCTGCTTCAAAGACATTTGTGGTTTCAAATATAGAATTATATGTTCTCGTCAATCCACTGGATTCGCTGTTCAATCCAGTATTTTAGGGCATCTACGGCGTCTTGATAGCTGTCGAATTTTTCAAGGAAGGGCCAGTCCGAGTCGTTTTCCAGCACGGGCCATTTCTTGAACTCGTTTTGCGATGCCAAAGCCAGTTTTTGGGACATGGAATCTATGGAATCCAGGGTGGCGACAAAGGCCTGACGGTTCTTTACCCAGAAGTCCTTTACCCGGGCTTTGTAATCGTTGTTCTTGAACAGGAAACGGTCCCATCCGTAATTGCGGATTAGCCATTGCTCGGGACCGTGTTTCTCGTCCCCTGAATTACCATAGCCAAGGTCGAAATCCCAAACGGGGCCCATTTTGATGAGGTCACCCTTTTCCCAGGTTATAAAGATGCTCCTTCTGTGCCCATCGATGTTCTTTGTGAATTCCTGTATCCAGTAATACCTTACAAAGTCATCGATGTCTATCCACTTGCCGATGCTGTCCAGTTTGTAGATGTCCTTGGATTGCAAAAAGCTCTCAAAACTGTTGATGTGGTTTTCGAGAAGTTCCTGGGCCTGCGCGCTGGGCTCCTTGGGTTGGCAAAACTTGAAAATGTAGCCGAGACTGGAGGTGAACATGGTTCCGTCTGTAGATGTCGCGGATGTTTTTTCAAAGAGGAAACTGGAGTCGCTTTTGGGAATGTTGACCCGGTTCTCGGAGACCTTGACGTGTTCGACCAAAAGGAATATTCCCAGATATTGTCTGTTCAGGTAGAGCTCTATGAATTCGCACTTGGGGTAGTATTCGTCGCCGAGAAGGCCTGCCAGCTGGTAGGTGATGAAATTTTGCAACATGGACTTGTCGCGAAAGTTGGAAATCAGGTCCCACTCCTTGCCTTCGGGCATTCCGAGCATGGAATATTTTTCGGACAGTTTAATCTTATAGCCGTATTTTGTCATGACGAAGCTGGAATTGCCTCGCCCCTTGATGGTAAGGTCTAGAATTTGGCTAGATGGATTGCCTTTGCCATAGAACTGAAGGTGTGCCGGGACCTTCGTTTCCTTGTCGTTAATTTGTCTAAAATCTTCGGTCTCGATGACAAGGCGCGGGATTCCTGCATAAGGGTATTCCGCATCGTCCAGGGGCAAGTATGCCGAATCTGAGTCGGTAGAAGAACTTTCGCTCCAGGTACCACAGGAGCTAGCGGCAAAAGCTAAAAAAAAAGTAGATGAACGAAGAGAAATTTCTTAGATAGGCACTTCATTGCAAATCAACTATTTTCCGGACAATTCCAAGTCTTTCTTGATTTGGGTGGTGCTTATTTCGGGGGTCCGTTCCAAGTAAACGACTTCGCAGTAGTCCTTGAGGAAATCGAATTTTCCCTTCCAGTCGTCGCCCATTACAAAGGTGTCTACATGGTATTCTTTTACGTCGGTCTTCTTCTGTTCCCAGTTTTCTTCGGGGATGACGAGATCCACATAGCGGATGGCTTCCAGGAGCTGTTTGCGTTTTTCATAGCTGAAATAGCATTTTTTCTGCTTCTGGTTCCAGTTGAATTCGTCGGTAGAAAGGGCTACGATAAGATAGTCGCCTAAAGCCTTGGCCCGCTTTAAAAGGTTGATGTGCCCATAGTGCAACAAATCAAAGGTGCCGTATGTGATAATCTTCTTCATAGCGCAAGGCAATATAGCTAAATATTGAGGGAAATCCAACCAGCCCGGCTTGCAAGGTCTCCTTTTTTTAAATTATAGCTGTCTTGCTATGAAAGTATTTTGTTTTTTGAGAACAGTTGCCGCTTGTACACTTGTCTTGGTTTTTGCGGGCCACGCACGCGAATCCGTTTTGCCGGTACATGCCCCCCAGAGCGAAGTACTGCTTGGAACCATTGTGGAACTTCGCGACGATGTCTACAGTGCGGACGTGAATGTGGCCGGAGAATACGCTCCCTGTAATTGCTTTAGCGTCTATGGCGATTTCTCTTATCGGCTTGTAAGTTACCAGTGGGAAACGCATTTTCACGACCAGGTCCACGAGGCGCTGGATCTTCATGTTAATGGCCTGAACGAGTCCTATCTGGGGGTGAAACTGTTTCCGGTTTCTTTTGCGGGTGTCGATGTCAGTTGGCGGTTCCCTCCGCGCGAAGGCTCCCGTGTCAATCGCTTTCACCGGTTTGGGGTCTCGCCATTTGGCCTTTATGATTTTTCGAAGAATATGAAACTCGGCGCTGCGGTCGAATATTTCGCTTTTCTTGAAGAACGCAATTTTCAACCGGGAGACGAAGTTGGAGTGAAAGCTTCTGCTTCTTGGAAATTGCTTTGGGATGGGGGCGACAATACGGGCTGGAAACTTGATTATGTTTTCCTGTATCGCTGGCGTATCCGGGAATCGGAAAACCTGAATATGGATAAAGACTTCCGCAAGATGGAAGACCTCTATCACGGTTTCAGAATGCGGGTAGACGCTGCACGCTATTTCGGATTCTTTGGCGAATCACTTGGAATAGCCCTTTTCTACGAGATGAACCGGGGGCATCTGTTCGGGATGGAAACGGGACACACCATCGGGCTCTATGCCAAATGGATGTTCCCGTAACGGCTAGTACTTTCCGTACTTGTAGCCGTAACCGTCGCTGCTTCTGTGTTCGTACTTGTTGATGACGAAACTGGCGTGGGCGTCGTTGTTGCCCTTGAGTAGCTGGGCCATGCCCTCTTGAATGGCGTCGATGCTGTGCTTGTTGTATTCCAGCACCATGACAACTTGGGAGGCTACGCGGCTTGCCAGGGTGGCGTCCGTCACGAGCATGATTGGCGGTGTGTCGATGATGATGATGTCGTACTGTTTTTCGACTTCGTCAATCAGGTCGGTGTAATGCCTGCTGCCGAGAATTTCGGAGGGGTTCGGAGGAACCTGGCCGCATGGGATGAGGTCCAGGTTCTCGACTTCGGTATGGGAGATTACTTCTTCCTTGGTTACTTCGCGCAGCAGGACCTGCGAAAGCCCCTTGTTTCGCTTGATGCCGAACTCCTTGTGCAGTCGGCCCTTGCGGAGGTCTGCATCGATGAGCAGAACCTTCTTGCCAAGCCCTGCATAGAGCGCTGCCAAATTGACGGAAATGAAACTCTTGCCGACCCCCGGAATGAGACCGCTGATGCCGATGATTGGCCGGCAGCCTTCGTCCATGCTGAATTCGAGGGAACTGCGCAGGGCTCGGAGCGATTCCACGGCGACATCGTCCGGTTCGACCACGGCGAGAGGTCGGGTCCCCTTTGTTCCTTTCGGGTTGCCTTTGGGGATTTTTGCGTAAACGCTGTATCCGGTTTCACGTTCAATGAAGTGAGCATCCTTGACGCCGCTGCTGAACCTGTTCCTTAGCGCGACGAGGAATGCGCCGAAGATGAAACCGATGAAAAGGGCGATACTGAGAATGACCCTCTTTTTGGGTTTGGTTGGCGCGGAAACTTCTTCGGCGAAGTCGATGATGCGGACTGACCCGACTTCTCCGGCGGAGACGAGCTTCAGTTGCTGGATATTGTTGAGCATGGTCGTGTACATGATCTTGCTCATGTCTACTTCGTTCGTGAGTTTCAATACTTCTTGCTGTGTGGCGGGCAGTTTCTTTGTCTCGCTGGAATTGCTGGCAAGCTCGCGCTTTAGAGCGTTTTCCTGTTCTTCGAGGGTCTTGATGGTCGGGTGCTCGGGCTGGAACAGGCGAATGGCGCTTTGTTTCTTCTGTTGCAAATCGAGCAGGCTCTGCTGCAGGCGTGTGCGCTTCTCGAGAACGAGGCGGGTTTCCGCATTGATGTCTACCGAGCCGACCTTGTTCCTGTAGGTGTTGAACTTCAGGAGCGAACTATCCATCTGCGCCTTGACTTCGGGCAGTTGCTTTTCCAAAAATTCGAGCGTTTTCTGGGCTTCGGCGTTCCTCTGTTCTACGTTCTGTCGCAAGTAATTGGTGGCAATTTCGTTCAGGATTTCTGTTGCACGGTCGGGATAGATGTCTTGGTAGGTGAATTCGAGAATGCCGGTTTTCTTGCCCTTTTCCTTGACCTTGAACGCTTTCTTGAAGGCCGATATTGCATCGAGTCGGTTGAGTTTCGTGATTTCGAACTTCTGCCCCTTGTGGGCATTCATCTTTGCGATATTGAAGATTGCGGTATCTCCGGCGTAGGGAAACCTGTATGTCTGGCCGACAACGCCCTCGAGGACTTTTCTCTTGTTGTAATCGTATAGGATGAACTCCGTGCTATCGTCCTTTGCTGCAGCAATCCAGGGGAGCGACGCATCGTCTTCGGGGAGTCTATCCCAGGGGATCTCGAACTGGTTGATATCCATTCGACCTTCGCGATGCAGGAGCCTGTTGATTTTGCTGGTGGGCGTTGCGATATATTGGAGACGCATTTTTTCTACGGCGTCACCGATAATCTGGCGGCTGTTGATGAGCTCGATTTCTGTCTCTGCGGGAGTTGTTGAAGCCAGAAGGCTGCCGAGTCCAGCCATCAAGCTTGCGCCCTTGTTGTCTTTCGATTCTATTTGCAGCAGGGCGTCCACTTGGTATACTGGGCGAATCCATTGGGCGACAAATACGCCAATGATACCCGCAAGGATTATGCACGGGAGCATAATCTTCCAGTTCTTTATAAGGTCATTCAAAAGTTCAGAAATGTCGGTTTCTTCTTTTTTCTTTGTCGATGCCATAAGAAATTCCGTTTGACTAGATATAAAGGTAACAAAAAGGACGGCCCGGTGTATGACGGGTAGGGCGAAAACGGTAGAATTTATTAGTTTTATGGGGCTTGACGAGGGATTATGAAGCGACTTTTATTATCAGTATTTTTGTTCTCGGTGTTCTCTTTCGCCTATATTCCGGGGGAAACAGGATTTGTCTCGCTTGAATACGGGCAAGGTATATTCGGCAACCCTGCTGGCCTTTCGGCATTTGATTCCAAGGGCGCTTTGGTCGGCTACCAGTACGACAACGGCGTTTCCGCTATTAGTGCGGGTGTGAACCTGAACCGCATCGGCGTTGGGTTCGATTACCGCACCGATGGCGACGATTTCGATGAGGCCCGCTGGAACCTGACTTATTCTTTCCCGATGTTTGGGCGCCTGCTCTTTTCCGGTACGCGTGTGGAGGCTTTGCGCAGCGCTGATTTCCATGGCACGGAATGGGTTCTTGACCAGGGCTTTATCGTGCATCCGGTCTCGTTTTTTTCGCTGGGCTACATGTGCGAAAACCTGCTCTATCTCGGGCCGCAATCCCAGGAGCGCGTCCATAGCGTGGGCGCCACTCTCCGCATAGGCAAGCGTTTCTCGGTGAGCTACGACTGGGAAGATTTCGAGAACCACAGGCTCCTGCTGGAACTTGGAATTTTCGGGTTCCGTCTGGGCTTCCAGATGCCCCTTTACGGCGAAGACGAATGGAAACTTACGGTCGCGACATCTATCGGCGGGTACAACGACTTCGCGCTTACGCTATTCGATGATTACCTCCCGAAGCGCGGGGTATGGGGTTTCCATTCTGCCCGCAATCCCGATGCTTCCCGCTTTGCGCGGGTGGTGCGTGTTCCCTTGAATACCGATGTGGCCGAGGTGGCGGAGAGTCTGCCATTCTTCGGCTCGAAAAAGATATCCATCACGGATGTGCGCAATTTGTTTGAGCACCTGCTGCACGACCCTGCCGCAGGGCTTGTAATCCTTGATTTCTCTGGCTATCGCGGTGACGTGGGCGTGTCCAGCGAAATCGACCGCATGGTGCTGCAGCTCAAGGCCCGCGGTTCGAAGG
>Ga0310696_10007927_pt1 | contig 12427 bp, 6 predicted proteins | sample AusTroGonzalo_MG_4_FD_203885 | JGI IMG/M metagenome (GOLD analysis project Ga0310696, IMG submission 203885) | Bovine rumen microbial communities from tropical cattle in Woodstock, Queensland, Australia - Gonzalo_02 (v2) (version 2) | ecosystem: Host-associated > Mammals > Digestive system >... | reverse complement strand
CTACGCTTCTGGCCGCCCTCTGGAGCAACGACGGCACGGGGCGTACCGGTACCACGATGAGCCACGGGTCGAAGATTGTGCTTATCCAGTGGGATGCGGAACTTGCTGAACTCACGGACATAAACAAGCTCATGCTCCGTAACGTTTATGCCATCGGCATCTCGGATGCGAGTTCGTCGAACTTCGTGCTGCGCATGAAGAACAAGTCGGGCATTGCGGGAACGTTCCTCAAAACTCTCGGTGTCGCGGACACCTCGACGGGAACGCCTCTCGTGAGTGACGCTTCCATTTTCAAGAAAGACGCGAGCGGTAACTTTACGGGCGAAATGTGGCTGCCCTGTAAGCCTCTTTCGGAATATTCCGGCCCGAACGCGACGGAACGGGCGCGTGCGAACTGCTTGGAACCCTTGCGCAACCTGGATTCCTCGGGCACGATGGCGCAACTCTATGACTTGCCGGTTTACAATCTGAACCGCTACACGAGCCAGTACTACTTTGAATCGGTGGGCAAGCGCCGCAGTTCCACAATCAGCGTGCGCGATCCGAACTCGAGCTACTCCGTGAGCGGCAGCGCCTGTATGGATATTTCCCCGGGCACAGAAAAACTCACTGCTGGCTCGACCGTGCTTACCCGCGGGACCGACTACGAGGTGAACTACGAGCTGGGCCAGATTGAACTCTTGAGTGAGCGCGCTCTTGACCCGAACAAGGAAATCAAGGTCACCTTCGAATGTGAACCGCTGTTCGAGATAGACAACAAGCTTTTGCTCGGCGCCCGCGCGGAACTCCCGCTGGAGCGTTACGGCTTTGGTACGGGTTCGCTGTTTGGCATTACTGCGCTCTACAAGAGCCAGAGCACGACGGCGAAGACCCCGACGCTCGGAAACGAACCCTTCTCCAGCTTCTTGTGGGGCATGAACCTGCGCCTGCAAGATACGGTGCAGGCCCTGACTGACCTCGTGAACAAGATTCCGGGCATCGAGACCGAGGCCAAGTCCAGCTGGCGGTTCGAGGCTGAATTTGCGGGCAGCCGTCACAACGCGAATACGAGCGACGATGCGGAAGCGCTGGTGGAAGATTTCGAGACCACGTCCAACGGCCTCACGTACCCGCTCTCCAGGCTTTCTTGGTACCATGCTTCGCCTCCGGGTGGCGACACGAACAATATCTCGACTTATATCGAGGAACAGAACTACCGCCATAAGGGCGAGTTTATTTGGCACAGCAACAACACCGAACTGTACAAGTACATCTATCCGAACGTAGGCAACTCCGATGTGGATAACCAGCACCTGACCGTGCTCAAGATGACGCTCCGTGCGAACGACAACCTGGTGGGTAACTCGTGGGGCGGCGTGATGCGCCCGAACAGCGCCTACTACCAGGACCTGAGCGAGATGAAGTACATCGAGATTGTGGCTCGCGGTAACGTGGGCTCGCTGTTCCTTGACTTGGGCCAGGTGAGTGAAGACATTTCCATTAACGGGTATGCGCCGAACGGGCAGTACGATGGCGAAAACGACCTGGGCTCCACGACGGCGCTCCACGACAGGGGCCTTGACGGGAATACGGGCGACGAGGAAGAACGCCTTGTGTGGGACTGCCGTACATCGGAATGTGTTTCGTCCGTGAAGAACTCGAGCAACTCCGGAGCCACGACGGACATTGCGCTCGATAACTTCAACGAGGACCTGGACGACGACAGCGACCCGCCGGTGACTATCAACGGAACGGAAAACAACTCGGGCGAGCGCACCTACGATACGGAAGACATCAACAAGAACGGATCGCTTGATACGGATATCAACTTCGTGCGTTACCGCATTGACCTTTCGGATACCAACGACGCCCATTACGAGGTGCTGAAGAACGGCTGGCGCAAGTGGAGAATCCCCCTGAACCAGTACGATACGGTTGTCTCTACTGCGGGTAGCGACTACAAGTCCATCTTGGCGCAATCGCTGTTTACCCGCCTCTGGATGGGCAAGCTGAATCCGGGTGTTGCCGAGGCGAAGGTGCAGATTGTGAGCCTTGCCGTGGTGGGGAACGCCTGGGAAGAGACGACGGTCGCCGATTACTACAAGACGTCTTCTACCGAGAACTCGCAGGTGGTGAGCGTGAACGGAATCGAGACGTCTGTTTCGGAATCGGTGGGGACTACTGACACGACCTACGTGAGGGTGTCGACCATCAACAGCCGCGAAAACGCGAATACGTATTTCAAGAGCCCGAACACCAAGACGGAACGCGATTCCGAGACGAACGCGCCCCTCAAGGAAACGGCACTGGTCCTTGACTACCACAACATGAAGCCGGGCCAGGAGGTGGGCGTGACGCGCATCTTCGAGACCGACAAGAAGGATCTTTCGTCGTACAAGTCTTTGAAGATGGAAATACATTACGTGACGAAGGCGGAGAAGGTTCCCGTGCGTTTCGCGCTGCAGTTCGGTTCCGGCTCGCTGGATGGTTCGAGCGATTACTACGAGTGGAGTTTCCGCCCGGTAAAGTATGATTCTACTTCTGCGGAACGCGAACAGGATTGTCACGAGCAGAACTGGCTTGCGAATGCGTTCGCGATGAATGTTTCCGACTTCTCCGACCTGAAGGCGGGGCGCCATCCTCCGTTTGTCGAGCCCGTGGTGAAGGATCTAGGGGGTGATCGCGAAGAGAAACTCAGGTTGATCGGTAACCCCTCCGTGACAAGCATTGACTGGATGCGCTTCGTGATTATCGCGGATTCGAGCGCCTCTGCCGATGATCTCGAGGGAACCTTCTGGATTGACGACCTGCGCCTCTCTGACATGGATACGGAATGGGGCTACGCGGCGCGTACGTCTGCGCAGGTGAACTTTGCGGATTTCCTCTCTGTTTCGGGTGCGGTGCGCTACCAGGACGGTGCCTTCGCGACACTCTCGACTACGGGCGGTTCGCCGAAGCCCAAGCTTTCGCAGGCGGCGTCGCAGCTCGACGTTTCGGGCGACATCACGCTCAGCCTGAACAAGTTCCTCGCCGACAGCCTCGGGTTCCATATCCCGATGAGCCTGGGCTACAGGAGCACCACAAAGCGCCCCTACATGAAGCCTTCCGATGACTTGACGCTTGAACGCAGCAGCTTCGGCGAACTCACGAAGGACATGTTCCAGAACGAACTCGCGGTGACTTCTAACAGGAAGGAAAATGAACTCAGGGACAGTGCGCTGTCGAAGGGCTACGAATCGTACACCCGCGAGAAGAACTTCAGCATCAGTTACAGCAAGAACTACAAGGCGGCCGATTCGAAGGTGGGCGAGGTGCTCTCGCAGATGCTCCTCGAACGCCCCGCGGCGAGCTATTCGTACAGGCAGTCCGAGGGCCGCGCGACTACGACTGCGGACTCGACGTATTCGTACCATACGGTGTTCGAGTACAAGCTGGGTACCTTCAGCCTCTTCAAGATGAAACCGTTTGAAGCGCTCGCGAAATCCGAGAATACGTTCCTGAAGGCGCTCGCGAAGACGGAATTCGAGCCGTGGCCGCAGACCTTCGACGTGACGCTGTTCGATTTCAACTACGTGCGCTATGTGAACCAGGTACGCGACCCGGACTTCGTGGAACCGCAGGTCGACAAGGTGGTGACCTACACGGCGGATTTGAACCACAAGCTGAACATGCGCTGGAACGTGCTCTCGTTCCTTACCACAAGCTACTCCCTGAACATCAAGCGCGACATGTACGGTGGCGGCGATCGCGAAGGATTCGTGAAGGAGAACTTCTTCACGCCCGACGAAGGCGGGGTGTTCGCGAGCGGTTACGTGTTTGATTACGACCATACCGACAGGAAGGTGTATGTCTCGAGCGACAGTCTCGTGATTATCCCGACCGACACGATTGCGAAGAAGGACGAGTCGGGCAAGGATCTCGCGATAGACATGTCCAACCCGGATTCCTACACCATCCTTTACGACAGCACTACGTTCTACAAGGTCGATAGCGTGGGTACCCGCGAATACGGCAAGTCCTATGGTATTCTCCGCAACGAACGTGCCCGCACGCAGCAGTTCAAGGTGAACTTCAACCCGCGCCTGATTCCATTCTTGCCGTTCAATATGGGCTACACTTCTGATTTCAACCAGCAGAAGACGGTCCCCGACAATTTCGACTTTATGGACCAGAACAATCTCGAGAAGAACTACTGGACCATTTCGCAGACGAACCGCTTCGAGTTCAGCCCGACGTTCAAGATTATCGACTTCCTGAAACTCTTCGGCAAGGAATCGAAGGCGATAAGCGCGGTAGAAAAGATCAAGTGGCGCGAGATACGCATGAACTGGACCGCGAGCACCAACACGGTGGGTGAAAACTTCACGCTGGCTCAGCTGTACGAGCAGCAGGGAGTGACTCCGTTCCAATACTACCTCTATGGTCTTGGTATCGGTAACGGCTACCGCAATCGTGGCCTCTGGAATATCGTTTCGGGCGACATGGGGCTTACCTCGCGCGGCGATTTCGAGAAGTTCGGGCAGTACCGCAGCAGGGATGTCGATACGCTCGTGTACCAGGGCAACTTCCGCCACGCCGTGTCGCGCAGCTTCCAGATTGGTTCGGGCTTCACGCTCCCCATCTGGGACATTGGCATTACGGGCGATTTGCAGTGGAAGGAAGACTTCTCGCAGTCTCGCGAATATCCGCTCTACATCGATACCACTACGGTCTGGCCCAAGATCGGTATTGGCGTTACGGTTCCGAACTTTGCACAGCGCATATCCTTCCTCAATAGTTTCAGGAGCGTGAGCACGCTCCACAGGTTCGATTTCACGAAGACTACGAGCGTGAAGCCCTTCCAGAGCGCCGAAGACTCGTGGGCATACCAGATTAACTTCAACCCGCTGGTGCGCATTACGTTCCTCACGCAGAAGAACCTGAAGATTGAGAACAGCGTGCGACTCAAGATAGAGACTACGGACAGGCGCCCGAAGGAAGAAGTCATCGGGCTTCCGTGCTGGCCGGACTCCCTGGGCAACATTGCCGACACGACGGACTACTTCTGGGATACCCCCTGGATACACACGTCGCTCTACAACGATTTCGCGTTCAATATCGGCGACGACTTCACCATCTCTTACCCGCTCAAACTCAAGAAGGGATTCCAGTTCTGGAAATGGTATTTCAAGCTTGAGAACAACGTGGACCTGAAGCTCACTGCGGGTTACGACTACAACAAGACCATCCGCAAGGAATACCGCCCCGATTCGACCTACAACATGTGGAACAAGGAAAGCGGTACGGATGGCGTGTTTAGGCAGTGGAAGTTCGATTCCAGCGTGGATGCTCCCGATGCCGCCTACAACCCTGAGCTGAAACTGTATGACCGCACGGTGCCTTCGCGCACGCACGAGTGGTTTATCCGCCCGAGCGCCAGTTACCAGTTCAACAAGATGGCGTCGATGAGCAGCTACATTGAGTACCGCCAGATTCACGAGAAACTGGACGACGAGACACCGCACCTGCGGCAGATACTGCAGTTCGAAATAGCGCTACTGCTGAAGTTCAACTAATCTGTGCTGCCTGCGCGCGCACCCGAAATTACTTCACGATCCCGACTTCGGAGAGTTTCACGAAACCCTTGATTTTTTCGCCGAGGCGGATTTCGGCGTAATTCCCCTGCGTGGAGATGACCTCGAAGGACGTGCCTTCGGAAAGCGTGTTGAGCGTCTGGGACTTGTCGCTCGGTGCGCTTGTCACGTCGGCATCGGCGGCGGTCACTACGCCTGTAATCTCTGTTTCGAGGACGATTACTTTGTATGCGGCACTCGCCCCGACAACGCAGAGGATGGTAGTGAGTGCGAACACGATGCCCGTGCAGATGTTCTTGGGTGCCTCGCCGATGGCAACCTTGCGGATTACGAGCACGATGGCGATTATCCAGAACAGGGCGAGCAGCACGAACAGCTGGGCCTTGAGGGAAAGCGCGTGGTGTGCCTTGAATAGGGCGGTGAGGATGGGGTTTTCTTCTTCGTCTTCTTCGACCTTGTCGCGGGTCATGGCCTGCGCGTACTTGAGGTTGTGCAATATGTCATCGTCCGTGGGGCGCAGGCGCAGTGCCTGCTTGTAGTAGAATATGGAGAACCCGAGTTTGCCGTTACGGAAATAGGCGTTCGCGAGGTTGTAGTAGAGGTCGGCATCTTCCATGCCATTGTCGGTACAGGTACGCCATTCGTCGATGGCGCGTTCGAAGTCGCTTTCGTTGTATGCCTTGGTGCCGGCCTCGATACCTGCGCATTTTTCGGTAGCGTTTGCAGAACCGAATGCCACTGCGATTATGAAAAAGATAAATACTTTCAGCGTCATATTATACCTTCAGTCCTTCGCAAAGCTTTTCTACATCTTCGAGCATCTTCTTCTGTTCTTCGGCGGAGGGGTTCACCGGGGCGAAACGGGCGAACGCGCATTTTTCGAGCCAGCTGTCGATAGCCGCAATCGTTTCTGCGCTTACGCCGAGTTTTGAGAGTTCTTCCTTCATCTGCGGGCGGGTCATGCCCTTGAACTCGAGATTCGTCTTGTCGCTCAGGTAATCGATGAGCCCGTTTTCAAGTGCCGCATAGAGCGCCTTCGCGTCGCCCTTTTCGAGAGCCGCGCGTGCATTTGCAAACCTGGCCTTGAGCATCTTGTTTGCCTTGCCCTTGCGCATCAGGGCGGCGTCGCTGCCACGCTTCCTGCGCCTGCGTATCGCAAATGTCACCACCAGGTAGAACGGGATGGCCGCAAAGAATGCAATCCAGAAGGCGACATTCCTGTGCGGGTGCGATGATTCCGCACTGCCCTTGACCGCATGGATGAACCGGATGTCGCTGCCGAGCGATTCGATTTCCTGTTTCTGCACGGCGGCGGGGCCCTGCGCGACGGGGGCTTGGAAGACCGCTTCCGGGACATTTTCACCTTTTTCGACAGTAATGGTCCACGGGCCCGCCTTTGCGGTTTCGTATTTCTTCTTCGCGGGGTTGAACCAGCTGTACGAAATCTCGGGGACGGTGAATTCGCCTTTCTTCTTGGGGTAAAGGAAAACCTTGATGCTCTTGCTGGTGACTACCTTGCTGCCCACGATTTTCTTGCTGATGTTGTTTTCGGGAGGAACAGAGCGGAAGTCGCTGAAGTCGGGGAACTTGGGGTCGGTAATCGTGCCGGGGGTTCCGTCGCCCTTGATGTCTACTGAGAGAGTGAGCGCTTCGCCTACCTTCAGGTTCGTGCGGTCGAAATCGGCACTGAATTTGTAGTCGCCTACCATGCCGCTGAAATCCGCGGGCTTGCCTTCGGTGGGGAGCGGCTTTACGGTAATGTTGATTGTGGGGGTCTGCGTCTCGGATTCGATGGATTCCTGCTGGATGGACTGCGAGTGGAACGACATGCCGCCCATCTGCTTGTTCGTTTCTACGATTTTCGGCTCGCCGCGCTTGGTGTACTTGAACTTGAACGGCGGAATCTGCAGGTTGCCGCTCTTGGTGGGGCTGAGCCATGCGAACTTGGCGCTTGCCTGCATTTCGCGGCGGTTGCCTTCCACGGGTTCGAACTTGAGGTTTGCGAGGTCGCTACGGTGCACAATAAAGTCGTTGCCCGTGTTCATGTCGGTAGCCTGCAGGCCACCCTCGAAATGCTCGTAGGTATGGAACCCGAGTGTCACGCTGAACTGTTCGCCTTCGTAGATGGATTTCTTGTTCGGGGTGAGGCTTACGGTGAGGGCGTCGTCGGTATAGGCGCGCTGGATGGTGACCGGCACGTCGCCCGAGATGGCGCGTTTCTGCCCGTCGATGGTCATGTATATTTGCCCGGCGACAATCCTGCCGGTTTTGCGAGGGGCCTTCAGGGTGAATGTGTAAATGCGGGCCTTGTAGCCGCTACGGCTGCGTCCGCCCCCGAAAAAGGAACTGAACATGTCTTCAATATCGGGGCGTATGACCTGGTCGGTACTGTCCAGTTTTACAAGGGAAAAACCGTTCTGGGTTTCGATAGAAAGATCGGCCCTGTTTTCGGGGAGTTCCTGCAGCGGGAAAACAAGCTGGAGTCCGAATGTCTTGCCAGATTCTACCCTTTCCCTGTCGAGTTGCAGGGAAGGCCGGGCTAGGGCCATGGTGGCGAGAGCGAGGCAAAGTACGATAATCTGTTTCATGCCCCCAAAAATACCAAATTTTCAGGGGCTAGACCACTTGGCGGGCGTGGTGGACGGGGCCTTTGCAAGGGTTGGCGACAGAGACGGGGGTGAAAATCAAAATTTTGGAAGAATAAAATATTAATATATATAATTTTTCCCCTTGCCGCGTTAGTAAATTTTTGTTAATTTTGGCCCGTCGTTAAGAAAAATGGTAAAAAACGGCGAAAAAAACAAGAAAATAAAGGATAGAAAGGTTAATATGTACTGCATTCTCGCTGCCCTGCTGGTCAAGAGCTTCAAGAAATACGCCAAGCGCGCCTAATTTTTAGGCGACAACGTTTTTTCATCTACTCTCTCTAGTGATTGCCGGTTCCGTTGAGCAAACGGGCCGGTTTTTTTACAGGGCGTTTTTTATAGGGCGGGTCGCGGCACTCGCCTTAATCAAAGTTCAGGGTGCGGCGGTAGGGGGTAAAGCCTGCTTTTTTGATGAAGTCTTCGGCTGCCTCGATGGTGGTGAGGCCGTGATTCTCGAGCACGTTCTCTTCTATCACGATGCTGTTGATGTCGTCGGCGCCGCAGTGCAGGCCGAGTTCCCCGAGGGAGAGCCCCATCCCGAGCAGCGATACTTCGATATGCGGGATGTTGTCGAGGTACAGGCGACTGAGCGCGAGCAGTTTGAGGTACTCGTCGCCGCGCACGTGCCGGATGGGGAACTTGTTTGTCTGCGGCTGGAACGTCCATACCACGAAACTCTTGAATCCGTGGGCGGCTTCTTGCGTGGTGCGTACATATTCCAGATGTTCGATGATTTCTTCTGGCGTCTCGACGCTCCCGAAGACGATGTTCGCGCTCCCGGGTAAACCCTTCCTGTGGCAGGCGGCGAGAGTGTCGCACCATTGCTGTGCGGGGAGCTTCTTGGGACTGAGCAGTTGTCGCATGCGGTCGCTGAGGATCTCGGCGCCGGCTCCCGGAACGGAACTGAGGCCCGCATCTTTCAGCACGTCGAGCAGTTTGTCAAGCGGCATGTTGTTGAATTCCGCGATGCGCACGAGTTCCACCGGCGAAAAGCCGCGTACCTTCACGCCCATTTCGTGCGTGAGCATCTTGAGCACGTCGGTGTAGTAACTCAGGGGAATTTCGCGGTTCACGCCACCCTGCAGAAATATCTGGTCGGCGCCTTTCGCCTTCGCCTCGATGGTCTTCTGGCGGATTTCGTCCAAACTAAGCACGTAGGCTTCGGGGCTGTGCGCCGGCCTGCAAAAACTGCAGAAACTGCAAGTGACTTCGCACACATTCGTGTAATTCACGATGCGGAAAGCGGTATAGCCCACGCGGTTGCCGGGATTCATTCGCCTGCGCATTGCATCGCCCGCTTCCGCCACTTCGGTCCACGGCGTGTTCTTCAAAATGTCGAGCGCTTCGGCGGGAGTGAGTCGGGAGCCGTCGACGGCTTTCTGCAAGTTCGTATCCATGCGTGACAGCCCGCCCGTCCGTTACTTTTCCGCGTCGTTGGTGTCAAGAACCGGGATGTTCCTTTCTTCTTGGCACAGGTTCTCTTCGCGAATCTTGAAGGTAAAGTCTACCAGGTTGTTCTCGAACATCTTTTGGTAAGGCTTGCGAGCCTGCACGTTCTGCAGGGCGCAGGTGCAGTAGTTGATGCGCTGCACGAGCTTTGTCTCGTTGGAGGGCGTGCCCTTCGCAAAAATGCATTCGTGCATGATGGCATATTCCATCGGGCGGTCGTAACGGCCCTTGCACTTGTTTTTCAGGTCGGGTTGTGCTGCCACCTTCTCGATGATTCCCTGCGAGGGAACGTCGTTAATTACCTTGTTCGTGATAAAGCCCGCGATGAAGAACAGCAGGCATACTGCCGCCTTGATAAGGAAACGCTTGCCGCGGCTTATCTTGTTGTAACTGCGCTCTACCGCCTCGAATGTCTGGGTGGCGTGCAGTCGGACGTCATCAAAATCGTTCTTAGCCATCGGCTTCCTCCAGCGTCCAGATTTCGGGGAGTGTGCGGTAGTCGCCCGCGTAGTCGAGTCCGCAGCCTACGATAAACTTGTTCTCGACTTCGAATCCCACGAAGTCGGCGCGGATGTCTGCGGTGCGGCGGGCTTGCTTGTTGAGCAGTACGCAGGTCTTGACCTTGTTCGGTCCCATGTCGCGCAGGGCGTTCGTTATGCCGAGCATGGTGTTGCCGGTATCGAGAATGTCGTCAATCACGAGGATGTTCTTGCCCGCGATGTTGAGCGATTCCAAACCGGAAATCTTGACCTTGCCGCTCGATTCGGTTCCATCGCCGTAACTGGATGCCTTGATGAAGGCGACTTTCAGTTCCGGCTTCGCGATGCGCCTGCAGATGTCGGCGGTAAATATGAACCCGCCCAGGAGAGTCGAGACGACGATGTCGAAATTCTCGCTCCGGAGTTCCTCGGCGAGGGTATCCAGACGTTCGTCAATTTCCTTCTTGGAAATGAGCGGTTGTCTGGACATCCTATACATTGTCCACCTCGAAGTTGAGCCAGCCGAACATGGGCTTGAGCGCGGCGAGTTTCCCCTTCGGGTCTGCCATGAACTGCTTGTAAATCTTGAACACCTTGTTCTCGAGCGTCGTCTTGTCGATTCCGAGCTTGAGCCAGTCGGCCACCGTGATGAGGTCGGTGATGTACTTGACCGTTGCCGGGTCTATCTTGTTGTAGACTTCGTCGATGAGGGTGCTCAGCCTGCGGAAGAACATGCGGCCCGTACCGCCGAAACTGGGCTTGGTGTCGAGCGCGTTCGCTTCGTCGATGAGGTCCTTGATTTCTTTCACGAGGCTAGAGTCCGGGCCTTCGAGGAGCTTCAGCGCCTCGTGGTGAATGCGGGCGTTCAGTTCGAGCGAAAGGATCTTGCGCATGGTGTCGGGCAGCGTATGGTCCGGGTCGGCAAGGCTGTCGATGGAAATCCCGTGGTTCAGCGCGAAGCTGGAGAACGATTCCGTGAGGCTCGCGAGGTGCTTCTGCGTGCTGCGCTTGTTGATGGTCTGCAGCGAATCGCTCATGAGGTCGCGCATGCGCACCACGTATGCCGTCGGGAAGAGGTTCCTGAGTTCGATGGTCCCCATGTTGGGGTTGTCTACGAACTTGAGACCGTTTTCTTCGATGGTTCCCATGGCGACCACGATGTTCACGCGCCCGAGGGCATCGGTAATCACGAGGTTCGTGGTCTCGCGGCTTTCGCCGATAAGCTTGTCTTCGTAGGTGACGCGCACGAGGGTCTGGCGACGGCGGCTAGAAATCTTTTCCGCCTTCATGCGGGAACCCTTGTCGTCGGATTCTTCATCGAGTTCCAGGTGGAATATCGCTGCGCGCTCGGCCATTTCCTTGAGGATAACGGGCACGTCGTCTTCGGCGTAGCGCGTAAAGACTTCAGCGCCGTTCCACTTGTGTTCGTTACTCGTGGCGCGGGCGAGAATACTCAGGACTTCGCTCTTGATGTTGTGCCCGAAGGGGAGGAACGGTTCCAGCAGTTCCATGGCACGCAGGGCGTAGCGCATGTTCTGCACGGGTTCCAGGCCTTCGATGTCGTTGAAGAACCAGCCGCAGCTCGTGTAGCTGAACAGGCAGAACTTCTGGATTTCGAGCAGGCGGATGGCCTTCGCGCGCATCGCCTCGTTTTGCGGTTCCAGGATGGTCTCTTCGAGGAACTTCTCTACGCGGGACTTGTCTTCGGGTGCGACGAGGGCCTGCACGTAGTTGTTGCGGGCTTCCCAGGGGTCGACCTTCGAAATCTTCTCGAACTCGCGGACAAAAACGTCGTCGGCAAGTTTTTTCAAGTGATTGAATGCATCGCGGAGCGGTCCGCGCCATTTCTGGTTCCAGTCGGGGCCGCCGCCTGTAGAGCAGCCGCAGTCCCTGTACCAGCGGCCCACGCCGTGGGCGCAGCTCCAGGCACAGCCTTCGCCATAGAAATTCTTGAGCAATACTTCGTGTTTGGGCGGGAACTTCTCGAGGAACCAGCCGTAGTTCACCGGCTCCATCTTGTGTTCGGGAGCGTAGCGGTTGTAGAGCCAGGCGGCGCACATGTCGCCGAAGGGCTCGTGGTGGCCGTAGCTTTCGCCGTCGGTACCGATGCTTACGAGTTGCGCCTCTTCGCGGTTCTCGTCCCAGGCGTCGGCGATACGCCTGCCGAACGTACCGGCGTCGCGGAGCAGGTGCTCGAAACCCACGGCAGAAGAAAGCCACGGATTGTAGAAGAATACGTCGAGGTAGCCGTCGCACACCAGGTTGCCTTCCTTGTCCCGCGGGTAGATGCGGTAGGGACGCT
>Ga0310696_10007925_pt1 | contig 12430 bp, 7 predicted proteins | sample AusTroGonzalo_MG_4_FD_203885 | JGI IMG/M metagenome (GOLD analysis project Ga0310696, IMG submission 203885) | Bovine rumen microbial communities from tropical cattle in Woodstock, Queensland, Australia - Gonzalo_02 (v2) (version 2) | ecosystem: Host-associated > Mammals > Digestive system >... | reverse complement strand
CTATGAGATTTACAGTATCAAGCAGCGCACTGAGTGGAAAACTCACTGCCCTCTCAAGAGTGATTAACAGTAAGAACGCCTTGCCCATCCTTGGCGACTTCGTGTTCGAAATCAAGGACAACATCCTTTATCTGACGGCTTCGGACTCGGAGAACATGATGAAGACACAGTTGGAACTGACGGAGAGCGACGACTATTGTCGCTTCGCCATCGGCAACCACGACCTGCTGGAAGCCGTGAAGGGCTTCTCAGAGCAGCCCATCACGTTCGATGTCGACCAGGAGAAGAACATCGTGAAGATCTCCTATCAGAACGGTCTGTTCTCCCTGCCCATCGAGAATGCAGATGAGTTCCCCATGCCCCAGTCCGTCAGCGACTTCGCCACAACAATCACCCTACCCAACCTCATACTGGCTGAGAACATCAACCGTTCAGTCTTCGCTACGGCTCAGGACGAGTTACGCCCTGTGATGAACGGTATTTACTTCGACCTGACAGCCGACTGTCTGGCTGTGGTGGCCAGCGACGGTCATAAGCTGGTTCGCAACAAAGTGTTCACTATCAAGAGTGAGCAGCCTGCTGCATTCATTCTGCCGAAGAAGCCCGCCAATCTGCTTCGTAACCTGCTTGGAAAGGACGGTGGCGATGTGACCATCCGTTTCGACGAGCGCAATGCCGAGGTGAACTATGGTGATGGCACCATCCAGTGCCGACTCATTGAGGGCCGCTACCCCAACTATAACAGCGTGATTCCCCAGAATAATCCCAACGAAATTCGTGTTGACCGCTTAGGATTGTTGGCAGCCCTGCGTCGTGTGCAGCCCTTCGCCAACGACTCGAGCAACCTGATCCGTTTCCATGTCGAGGGTTCTACCTTGCAGCTTGATGCTGAGGACTATGATTTCTCAAAGACGGCAACGGAGAAGATGACCTGCGAATACAACGGTCAGCCAATGAGCATTGGTTTCAAGGGATCGTCGTTCATCGAGGTGCTGAGCAACTTCGATTGCAGCGAGGTGATCATCCAGTTGGCAGATCCCAGCCGTGCAGGTTTGGTACTGCCCTCAGAGCAGCCTGAGAACCAGGATGTGCTGATGCTGATGATGCCGATGCTGATCAATGATTAATGCATCATCCATAATGCATAATTCATAAAAGAATATGAAACTGAATCTTCAGAAGCCACTCGTCATCTTCGACCTGGAGACGACAGGTCTTGATTTGGTCAAGGACCGTATCATCCAGATATCATATATTAAGGTATATCCCGACGGACGTGAGGAGCGTGGAAACGAACTGATTAATCCTGAGCGCCCCATCGAGCCGGTCATCACCCAATTGACAGGTATCAGCGATGCTGACGTCAAGGACAAACCAACCTTCAAGCAGTTGGCCCAGACACTGGCCGACAAGTTTATAGGGTCAGACTTCGCAGGCTTCAACTCGAACCACTTCGATATTCCCCTATTGGCAGAAGAGTTCCTTCGTGCAGGCATCGACTTTGACTTCTCCAAGTGCAGACTGATCGATGCCCAGGCGATCTTCCACAGAATGGAGCGTCGCAATCTGGCTGCTGCCTATAAGTTCTATTGTGGCAGGAAGATGGAGGACGACTTTGAGGCCCACAGAGCCGATCAGGATACAGAAGCCACCTATCGGGTGCTGATGGGTGAACTCGACAAGTATGCCCCTGGTGCTAACGAGGATCCTGAGAAGGTATTGGAGAACGATATGGAGCAGTTGGCCGCTTTCTCGAAGTTGAATAACAACGTCGACTTCGCAGGCCGCATTGTCTGGGCAGAGATGAAGGACCGCAATGGTAATCCCCTACTCGACCAGAACGGTCAGCCTCGCATGATCGAGGTGTTCAACTTCGGCAAGCATAAGGGACTCCCTGTGGCCGATGTGCTACATATCGATCCAGGCTATTACAGTTGGATACTGTCAGGCGACTTCACCTATAACACCAAACAGGTGCTGACCCGTATCCGACTGCGTGAATCGAAGTTGAATGGATAATATTAAAGGTGAAAAAGTCAAAGGGTGAAAAGGTGAAATCTGTAGTATTGAGATACAGCAGTTATATAAAAAGATGTGTACTGGTGGGAAGTCTTTCACTTCTTCACCTTTTCACTTTTACGCCTTTACATGCCCAGGAACTATTGGCTAAGATCAACATCAATCACAGTCAGATACAAGGAACGGACGTTAGTGTCTTTGAGAATCTGAAACAGACACTCGAGCAGTTCGTCAACGAACGACAGTGGACTGATCTGCAGTTCCAGAAGAACGAGCGCATACAGTGCAATTTCAACATCACTGTGACGAAGTATGTCAAGGAAGAGAACCGTTTCGAATGTAATGCCCTTATCCAGGCCAACCGTCCTGTGTACAACTCGGCCTATACCACCACCTTATATAATAATAAGGATGACAACTTCCACTTCGAGTTTGCACAGTTCGATCAATTGAACTACAACGATGAAACGATAGACAACCAGTTGACGGCCCTCTTCGCCTACTATGCTTATCTGATCATCGGTCTCGATCTCGACAGCTTTTCACCCCTTGGCGGAACGGATATTTTGCAGAAATGCATCTATCTGGTGAACAATGCCCAAGACTTGGGTTTTCCTGGTTGGAAGCTGTTTGAGGACAGTCGTAACCGTTTTGCCATCATCAACGACTACATGGACGAGTCGATGCGTTCCTTCCGTCAGCTGCAGTACGACTATTATCGCAAGGGCCTCGACGAGATGGCCAACAACGCAGAGCGAGGCAGAACTGAGATTTCCAATGCCCTCGAGAGTGGTCTGAAGACGGCTCATGAGAACAAACCACTGAGTCTGTTGCCCCAGATTTGGACGGACTACAAGAAGGACGAACTGAAGAACATCTACAAAGGCAAAGGCACACAAAAGGAGAAAGAGCGCATCTACGACATGCTGATGAATATTAACGCCTCGCAGAGTAATGCCTGGGACGACATTAAGAAGTGAAGAAGTTAAAAGTGAATAGTGAAAAATGCTGAAACACCTCTATATCAAGAACTTTACGCTCATTGACGAGTTGGACATCGAACTCCATCAGGGCTTCTCTGTCATTACAGGAGAGACTGGTGCAGGAAAGAGCATCATCCTGGGTGCCATCGCCTTGTTGCTTGGTCAGCGGGCTGACTCGAAGACCATTAAACAAGGTGCTGACAAGTGTGTCATCGAGGCCCACTTCGACCTGACACGCTATGATATGGATGCGTTCTTCAGCGAGAACGATATCGAGAACGATCCGGATGACTGCATTGTCCGTCGTGAACTGCTGTCGTCAGGCAAGAGTCGTGCCTTCATCAATGATACTCCTGTGCAGTTGAACATGCTGAAAGAACTGGGAGAACGACTTGTTGACGTTCACTCACAGCATCAGAATCTGCTGCTCAATAAGCAGGACTTCCAGTTGGGCGTGGTCGACATCTTCGCTGAAGATGAGAAGGAACTGGCACAATACCAGCAGACCTTCAAACAATACCAGCAGGTCAGGCGAGAACTCGAAGAACTCAAAGAGAGTATCGAGCGGAATAGACAGAATGCAGACTTCTTGCGTTTCCAGTGCGACGAACTGACACAGGCCAATCTGGTGGATGGAGAACAGGAAGAACTGGAGCAGAGAAGTGATACGATGAGTCATTCGGAAGACATCAAGAGTGCACTTTACGAAGCCGATAATGCCCTGTCAGCCGAGCAGACGGGCGTTGTATCTTCCCTACGATCAACACTCTACGAACTGAGAAAGATCAGCGAGGTCTATCCTGTAGCCGCAGAACTGGAGGAGCGCATGGACAGTTGCTACATCGAGTTGAAGGATATTGCACAGGAGGTAAGTACTCACTTAGAGCGTATTGACTTCGATCCGTCGGAGATGGATGCTGTCACCAACCGTCTTGATAAGATATACGATCTCGAGAAGAAATACCATGTGGATAGCGTCAGTGAACTGATTGCCAAGCGTGAAGAACTGAGCGTACAGTTGAATCACATTGAAAACAGCGACGAAGCGCTGTCTGATATGCAGCAACAACTCAATCAGTTACAAAGTCAAGCCAACAAAGATGCCGATGTTTTAACGAAGTTGCGCATCAAGGCTGCCAAGAAGATAGAGGCAGAGATGCAAACCAAACTTGTGCCACTAGGCATGCCCAATGTGCGCTTCTCTGTTGAAATCACTCGTGAACCGTTGAATCTCAGCGGACAAGACAAGATAGCCTTCATGTTCAGCGCCAACACCTCTACCCCACTCCAGCCCATCTCTCTAGTGGCATCAGGTGGAGAGATTGCCCGTGTGATGCTCTCGCTGAAGGCCATGATCAGTGGAGCAGTGAAATTGCCCACTATCATCTTTGACGAGATTGATACAGGTGTCAGCGGAAAGATGGCCGAGAAGATGGCCGAGATGATGCAGGAAATGGGTGATCACGGTCGTCAGGTGATCAGTATCACCCATCTGCCACAAATCGCAGCTCTCGGCAGTTTCCATTATAAAGTAGAAAAACAGGAAACCTCAGAGGGTACTGTCAGCAGCATGAAACAACTTGACGATACGGAGCGCATTCATGAGATTGCCCAGATGTTGAGTGGTAGTGATGTGAGCGAAGCCGCTATCGCCAACGCCAAGCAGTTGTTAAAGGTGAAAGAGTAAAAAGGAGAAAAAGTGAATAAGTGAAATCATAAAAAGGATAACAGAAATATGAAAACAAATAATAGAAATTGGGTACGAAGAATGATGATGGTGGTGGTGATTTTACCTTTTCACCTTTTCACCCTTTCACCTATATCCGCCCAGCAGCCTTCTTGGGTTAAAAAGGCAACAAAGTCTGTGTTTACTTTGAAGACCTTTGCGGCTGACGGTTCATTGATAGCCAGCAGCAATGGTTTCTTTACAGGTTCCAACGGTGAGGCCGTTAGTAGTTTTTCTCCTTTCAAGGGAGCATCCAGAGCAATTATCATCGATTCACAAGGAAAGGAGACTGAGGTGGTCAGTATCCTTGGAGCCAACGACATCTACGATGTGGCCCGTTTCCGTGTGGCCAGCAACAAGACTCAGCCATTACCAATCTGTACTACCATGATGTCGGAAGGCAGTCTGACCTGGCTCCTGCCCTATCACGAAACGAAACAACTCTACAGCGGTCCCATCCGGAAGGCTGAGCAATTTATGGAGAACTTTGCCTATTACACCATTGCGCTGACATCTCCACAGCATACAGAGAGTTGTCCGCTTCTGAATGATGAAGGTGAGGTCATTGGTATGATTCAGCCATCAGCCAACGCTGAAGACTCGCTCAGTTATGCCATCAGCGTAGTCTTTGCTGACTCATTACACATGACAGGCTTTAGCATGAGCGATCCAATCTTCCAACAAACCCAGATTAAGAAAGAGTTACCCGACGACCTGAAGGAAGCTAATGTCGCCATCTTCTTCGCCAGTTCTAAAAATGACTCAGTGGCTTATGCCGAACTTGTAGACGATATGATCAGCAAGTTCCCTACGGCTCCTGACGGTTATACATACAAAGCCCAACTAGCAGCCAGTCATGGAGATTATGCCACTGCCGATCAGAATATGACGGAAGCCATTCGTGTGGCGTCTCCCAAAGATGAGGCACACTTCAACTTCGCCCGACTAATCTACAACAAAGAAGTCTATCTGCCAGGAGAAATTTATGAAAACTGGAGTATGGACAAGGCACTCTCAGAGATTCAGGCTGCTATTAGTGCCAACCCTCTACCCACCTATCAGCAACTTCAGGCCAATATTCTCTTTGCACAGAAGAAATATGAAGAGGCTTACGATATCTATATGCAGCTGACTAATACACCGTTGCGGAATGCGGAGGTATTCTTCGGAGCCGCCAAGTGTAAGGCACAGTTACGGGACACCACCGCCATGCTCTCGCTGTTGGACAGTTGTGTAAACACCTTCTCTAAGCCCTATCTGAAGGAGGCTGCTCCATTCTTGTGGGAAAGAGCCGAGGCCAGGCGTGATGCCGGAAAATATCGTGATGCCATCTCAGACATGAATGAATACGAAAAACTGATGAGTGCCAGCATTAACGACAACTTCTACTACATCCGTCATCAGACAGATATTCAGGCACGTCTCTACCAGCAGGCTCTCAACGACATTAATCAGGCCATTCAGATGAATCCTCAGGAGACACTCTACTATGCAGAGAAAGCCTCGTTAGAGGTACGTGTCGGACTCTACGACGAAGCCGAAGCCACTGCAAAAGAATGTATCTCAATAGATTCCAACAACAGTGATGGTTACCTATTCCTCGGACTGGCCCAGTGTATGAAAGGCAATAAACAGATAGGTCTCGACAATCTCAAGAAAGCCAAAGAACTGGGAGACCCACAGGCTGACGGTCTGATAGAGAAATACAAATAATAAAGAAACGAGCCCTTATCAGAATGGTAAGGGCTCATTGTTTATTGGTGGGATTGGATTCTGATCTTCTCCGTTCACTCTCGATCCCCTGATCTCACCACCATCCATCGGCGCACAATCAGCCAGAGTCCTTTCTTCAGGATTCTCAAATCGTGTGAATTCACCTCGGAATGTGAGCAGCACATCACCCGTAGCACCCTTACGGTGCTTAGCTATGATGATCTGAGCCATGCCGCGCAGGTCATGACCAGCTTCATCCTGATAAATGTGATAGTACTCCGGACGGTGAACGAAAATTACCATATCCGCATCCTGCTCAATGGCACCCGACTCACGAAGGTCGGAAAGCATCGGTCGTTTGCCTTCAATACCTTCTCGACCCTCGACACCACGGTTCAACTGACTTAGTGCCAAAATGGGGATATCCAGTTCCTTGGCCAGTCCCTTCAGTGAGCGAGAGATGGTAGAAACTTCTTCTTGTCTTGACGAGAAACGCATGCCATTGGCATTCATCAGTTGCAGATAGTCGATCATGATCAGTTTGACACCATGTTCGCGAACCAGTCTGCGGGCTTTTGTCCTTAATTCAAACACCGAAAGACCCGGGGTATCGTCAACATAAAGAGGTGCACCCAGCAGATTGTTAATATGTTTGTCGAGCCGATCCCACTCGTCACGTTGCAGTTGTCCGTTAAGGATCTTTGAACCCTGAATCTCACAGACATTCGAGATCAGACGGTTTACCAACTGAACGTTCGACATTTCCAATGAAAAGAAAGCCATCGGCACATGAAAATCTGCTGCGATATTTTTGGCCATCGACAGGGCGAAAGAGGTCTTACCCATGGCGGGGCGGCCAGCAATGATCACTAGGTCAGAGTTCTGCCAGCCACTGGTCATATCATCGAGCTTGTTATAGCCTGTAGAGATACCCGTCAGACCATCCGTATTGGCAGCGGCTGCCTGAATGACCTTCAAGGCCTGGTCGATGACAGGGTTGATCTGAGTATAGTCCTTCTTCATGTTCCGCTGAGACAATTCAAAGAGAGAACCCTCAGCCTCCTGCATCAATTCCTCAACATCAACCGTCTCGTCAAAGGCCTTGGTCTGGATGACACTTGAGAAAGAGATAAGTTGACGGGCCAACGACTTCTGGGCAATGATCTGGGCGTGATATTCAATATTGGCAGAAGAAGCAACCTTTGAACTCAGTTCTGCTACATAGCCTGGACCACCCACTTCCTCTAGATGACCTGATTTAGCCAACTGTTCTGTAACAGTCAATACATCCACAGGCCGTTCGTCCATATTCAGATCACGTATAGCCGTATAGATCATCTGATGACGGGGATCATAGAAACTGTCCGGATGCAGCAATTCACAGACGACTGCATAAGCATCCTTGTCAATCATCAGGGCACCCAGTACGGCATTCTCCACCTCCAGAGCTTGTGGTGGCAGATGTCCGTATGTATTGTCTACTGGCGTCTGTCGACGTTGTCTCTTGCGGTTGTTATTCTCTTGTTCAGCCATATATCTCTTAATTCTATAATCTTAATTACTCTTCATATCGTTTTCCCCAATAGTTAACCATCCGCTGGTACATCTTATCTTCCGTGGGATTGTGCTGTCCATGCCAAAGCCGTTCGTTGACTAAGGCATCAGGCAGATACTGTTGAGGAGTGAAGTGACCGGGATAATCATGGGGATACAGATAGCCGTCATGATAACCAAGATCTTTCATCAATTGAGTTGGTGCATTCCGGATGGGCAGTGGTACGGGCTGGTTTCCTGTCTGACGAACAAGTTCCAAAGCAGCGTCCACACCCAAATATGCACTATTACTTTTAGGCGAAGTGGCGAGATAGACCGTCGCCTCTGCCAATGGTATCCTTCCCTCAGGCCATCCAATCTTCATCACAGCATCGAAGGCGGCATTGGCGAGCAAAAGAGCATTGGGATTTGCTAGTCCGATATCCTCAGCAGCACTGATAACAAGTCTTCTGGCAATGAACTGAGGGTCTTCTCCACCCTCAATCATACGAGCCAACCAATAAAGGGCCGCATCAGGATCAGAGCCACGGATGCTTTTGATAAAAGCAGAGATGACGTCGTAGTGCATCTCACCATCCTTATCATATGCCAAGGGATTCTGCTGTAGTCGTTTAACGACAATCTCATCTGTAACGACGACTTCATCAGAAGATTCGGATTCTACGACCAACTCTAAGATATTCAATAGTTTACGGGCATCACCTCCACTATAACGAAGGATAGCGTCCGTCTCCTTCAGTTCGATATTCCTTTCTTTCAGGATAACGTCCGTATGAATGGCACGATCCATCAGTTGTAGCAGATCTTCCTTCTCCAAAGACTTCAAGACATACAACTGACATCTGGATAATAACGGACGAATCACCTCAAAAGAAGGATTCTCTGTAGTTGCACCAATTAACGTGACGATACCCTTCTCCACAGCACCGAACAAAGAATCCTGTTGCGACTTGGAGAAACGATGTATCTCATCGATAAACAGAATTGGTGAGGCTTCATTGAAGAATCGGCCTTTCTGCGCCTTCTCAATGACATCTCTGACATCTTTAACACCACTCGTCACTGCTGACAAAGTATAGAAAGGTGTATCCAACTTGTTGGCAATGATATGGGCCAAGGTTGTTTTTCCTACACCCGGAGGTCCCCAAAGGATAAAAGAAGAGATGCGCCCTGCCTCGATCATCTTCCGCAGGACGGCCCCCTCGCCCACCAAATGTTGTTGTCCGATATAGTCGTCTAAAGTGCGAGGACGGAGTCTTTCAGCCAGTGGTTGTGCCATATTTTGCCTGCAAAGTTACTTTAAAATGTGATAATCACAAAAAATATCATCAAAAAACTTGCTAATAAGAAAAAAAGTATATACATTTGCAGAAAAAAACAAGAGAATATATGGCAAGAACAAAGCAACAACAGCCGGAAAGTAATCCGTCACTGTCTATTAAGGCAGTCACGAAAAGCAGTGTTTGGGACATTCAGGAGAATGATGTGTTCCGTATGTGGGAAGCTGCATCAAAAGATGCAGAGGTCAAAGAGAATGTCAACCACTATCTGGACATTTTCAAGAGTGCCTTCCTGATCGAAGAAATCAAAGAGGACGTCATGCTCATGAAGAAAAGCTATGAGAAGCGCGGTTACAAGGTGGCACAGATCAAGTTCGACGAGAACATGAAGTTCGCATGGGCCATTAAGAAAAGACCCATCATGCGAGTAACCGATCTGACCTACGAGAACATCCGCCACATCTCTGCTGCCAAGCTGATAGAAGTGCTGGACCGTAACTTCGGTGGTGGCTGGGATTCTCTTTCCCAGTCCATTCAGGACATCATTCTCAGCGGTTTTGACATCTCCACCACGACCCTTCCCAAAGACCGTCTCCATAAGAAGGGCGGCATGTATGAGAAGAAGGTGGAGGACGGCTTCGAGGTGCTCGAAGTGGAGAAAGGCGGATGGGTGGAAGCCATCTTCGCCAAGTTGAAGCCCGAGCCCGAGAGAATCCGCATGAAGTTCTCCGACAGACCTGATGGAGAAGGTGATGATGAAGAGAATGAAGACGAGGACTACGAGGTTGAGGACAACTACAGCTCCCACGATGAGGAGGATGATGAGGTTGACGATCCCGATGACGATGAGATCACGGAGGATAACTACTCCACGATGATGGATCTCGGTAGCGAAGATCCAGAGGACGAGGCTGCCAATTTGATTGATTTCTCAGAAGAATAATTTTATTATAAACAACTAAAACCTATCTCATGAACATTCCAGTAGTATTTTGGTTAGTGCCCATCGCATCATTAGTGGCACTGGGAATGGCGTATTTCTTCTTCAGTCAGATGATGAAGGCAGATGAAGGTACGCCGCGTATGAAAGAAATTGCACTTTATGTGCGTAATGGCGCTATGGCCTACCTGAAGCAGCAGTACAAGGTAGTGCTTATCGTGTTCATTGTCCTCTGTGCCCTCTTTGCCTTCATGGCATACGGGCTGAACGTGCAGAACCCCTGGGTGCCCTTTGCATTCCTCACAGGTGGTTTCTTCTCCGGACTGGCTGGCTTCTTCGGTATGAAGACCGCCACCTATGCCTCTGCCCGCACGGCTAATGCAGCCCGTGAGAGTCTGGATGCAGGTTTGAAGATTGCCTTCCGCTCTGGTGCCGTCATGGGTCTCACCGTGGTGGGACTTGGTCTGCTCGACATCGCCATTTGGTTCATTGTACTTAACTACTTCGACGCCGACGGACTCATCTCCATCACCACCACCATGCTGACCTTCGGTATGGGTGCATCTACGCAGGCTCTGTTTGCCCGTGTCGGTGGTGGTATATACACCAAGGCTGCCGATGTAGGTGCCGACATCGTAGGTAAGGTGGAGGCCGACATCCCTGAAGACGATCCGCGCAACCCGGCTACTATTGCCGATAACGTAGGTGACAACGTGGGTGACGTGGCTGGTATGGGTGCCGACCTCTACGAGAGCTATTGCGGTTCCATTCTCTCCACAGCCGCTCTTGGTGCTGCCGCCTTTGGCGTTGCAGGTCTTGAGATTCAGCTTAAAGCCGTTATCGCCCCGATGCTGATTGCTGCCGTGGGTGTGTTCCTCTCACTCTTGGGAATCTTCCTCGTCCGTACGAAGGAAGGTGCCACAATGAAGGATCTGCTCCATTCGCTGTCATTAGGAACGAACGTGAGTGCCGTTCTCATTGCCATTGCCACCTTTGGCATCCTTTACTTCTTGGGAGTAGAAAACTGGATGGGTCTTTCCTTCTCAGTGATTTCAGGTCTGGCAGCTGGTGTGATCATCGGACAGGCTACGGAGTACTACACCTCACACTCATACAAGCCCACTCAGAAGATCTCTGAGGCAGGACAGACAGGTGCTGCAACCGTTATTATTAAAGGTATAGGTACGGGTATGATTTCTACCTGTATCCCAGTTATCACCATTGGCGTGGCTATCATGCTCAGTTATCTCTGCGCCAATGGCTTCGATCTCTCCATGTCTTCAGAATCATTGGCCCATGGTCTTTATGGTATTGGTATCGCTGCCGTAGGTATGCTGTCCACACTGGGTATCACTCTGGCTACCGATGCATACGGACCTATCGCCGACAATGCCGGTGGTAATGCCGAGATGTCGCAGTTAGGTGAAGAGGTCCGTCATCGTACCGATGCCCTCGATGCCCTTGGCAATACCACAGCAGCCACTGGTAAGGGCTTTGCCATCGGTTCTGCTGCCCTTACGGCTCTCGCTCTGCTGGCTTCTTATATTGAGGAGATCAAGATTGCGATGGCCCGTGCCGGACAGACGTTGACCAACGTTGCCGGTGATGTCATTACCGCTACTGATGCCACCATCCCCGACTTCATGAACTACTTCCAGGTGAACCTGATGAACCCGAAGGTGCTGGTAGGTGCCTTTATCGGTGCAATGGCAGCTTTCCTCTTCTGTGGTATGACCATGGAAGCCGTAGGCCGTGCTGCCGAGAAGATGGTGCAGGAGGTGCGACGTCAGTTCCGTGAGATTGCAGGCATCCTTGAGGGTACAGGTACTCCTGACTATGGCCGTTGTGTGGAGATCTCTACACGTGCAGCCCAGCACGAGATGATCATCCCGTCTGTTCTGGCCATCGTGATCCCCATCCTTGTGGGTGTCATCTTAGGTGTTGCTGGTGTACTTGGACTGCTCGTCGGTGGTCTGGCTGGAGGCTTTACCCTCGCCGTGTTCATGGCCAATGCCGGTGGTGCTTGGGATAACGCCAAGAAGAACATCGAGGAAGGCCATTTCGGTGGTAAGGGTTCCTTTGCCCATAAGGCTTGTGTCGTTGGCGACACCGTTGGCGATCCGTTCAAGGATACATCCGGACCGTCGCTGAACATCCTGATCAAGCTGATGTCGATGGTATCTATCGTCATGGCTGGTTTGACCGCTGCATTCTC
>Ga0310696_10007924_pt1 | contig 12430 bp, 12 predicted proteins | sample AusTroGonzalo_MG_4_FD_203885 | JGI IMG/M metagenome (GOLD analysis project Ga0310696, IMG submission 203885) | Bovine rumen microbial communities from tropical cattle in Woodstock, Queensland, Australia - Gonzalo_02 (v2) (version 2) | ecosystem: Host-associated > Mammals > Digestive system >... | reverse complement strand
CAGATTTGCTCTGAGACTTTCGTGGACCAGCCAGGGCTTGAACCTGGGACCTCCAGATTATGAGTCTGTTGCTCTAACCAACTGAGCTACAAGTCCGTGATTTGGGATGCAAAGTTACGGTAAATTCATTAAATATCCAAATTTTTTTGCGGAAATAACGAAAAAATGCTTAACTTTGCGCCCTTATGAGAACAATTTGTCTGAATCAGGGTACTTTTCAGCTTCCTGAGAGCGTGGCAACCATCGGTGTTTTCGACGGTGTGCATGCCGGCCATCAACTGCTGATCCGTATGGTCAGGGAAGAAGCCCGCAGCCGTGGCTTGTGCCCGATGGTCATTACCTTCGACCGTCAGCCTCGTCAGGTGCTTGATCCTACGTTCCATCCTCAGGTGTTGACCACTCTGGAGGAGAAGGAGGCCATCATCGCTGCCCTTGGCATCGAGACATTGGTGGTACTACCTTTCACGAAGGAGCTGGCTGCACTGACGGCTCGTGATTTCATGCAGCAGGTGTTATGCCAACAGCTGCATGTACAGACACTCATCACTGGTTACGATAACCGTTTCGGCCGTAACCGTTCCGAGGGCTTCGACGATTATGTTCGCTATGGTCAGGAGTTGGGGATGCAGGTGCTGCGTGGCGATAAAGAGTTGATGGCTGATGGTAGCTGTGCTGTGAGTTCCTCCGTGATTCGTCAGCTGTTGTTGGAAGAGGGCCGTGTCGACTTGATGCCACAGTGTCTCACCCGTCAATATCAGCTTTCAGGTCAGGTGATGCCTGGTGAGCATATCGGCCATCAGTTGGGATTTCCCACAGCTAATTTAGAGCCCCTTTCTGTGGATAAGCTGATTCCGGCCCCTGGGGTTTATGCAGTATGGGCTACACTTGAGGATGGTCAGCGGCGGGCTGCCATGATGAATATAGGTACGCGACCCACGTTTGAGGGTAAGCGTCAGACGTTGGAGGTCAATATCCTCGACTTTGACGGTAATCTCTATGGCCAACAGGTAACCATCGCCTTTGTGACCCGTCTGCGTGAGGAACAGCGTTTCTCTTCCCCTGAGGCATTGGTGGCGCAACTGAAAGAGGACAAAGAAAAAGTAAGAAAGATATTGGTATGAAGAATGCTTTGATTTATACAGTCATCTTTGGAGCCATCCAGGTGGTGGTAAGTTTCATCGTTCAGGGTATATGGACATTGGTGATGGGAAAAGATGCGGTGATGAATGCCACAGGGATGATCATCACGATGGCCGTGTTTAGTATACTTACGATGGCCGTGTTCCTGCTGGCTAAGTGGAGTGTAGTGTCGCGACATTGGGTACGTACTCGTCCTTGGTTTGTTTTGTTCTGGTGTATCGTGGCGGCTTTGGGTGCCATTGTACCGTCGGTATGGCTACAGGAACACATGCCCGAATTGCCCAATATCGTAGAGGGGGAATTCGATATGATTATGAAAGACCGCTGGGGCTATCTTGTCGTAGGCTTGTTGGCGCCCTTGGCCGAAGAGATGGTATTCCGTGGTGCCATCCTGCGCAGTCTACTTCGTTGGAAGTCGAATCCTTGGGTGGGTATCGCCCTCTCAGCATTGCTCTTTGCTGTGGTCCATATGAATCCTGCCCAAATGCCACATGCATTCCTCATTGGACTACTTTTGGGTTGGATGTACTGGCGTACGGACAGCATTGTACCAGGGGTGGTCTATCACTGGGTGAACAATACAGTGGCTTATGTATTGTATAATATCTATCCCACTCCCGACCTTACACTGGTCGAGATGTTTGGCAGTGAACAGAAGGTGCTGGTGGCACTGGGCTGCTCGTTGCTCATCTTCCTGCCGTCGCTATTTCAGTTGAATCAGCGACTGGAGAAGTGAAGAGTTAAAAGTGGAATCTCAAGAAAATGAAGTGGGCTGCTCCCGATACTCGGTGGCAGCCCGTTCTTCGTTGTTAGTATTTTCCAATGATTTGAGAGAATGAAACTTCACAGTTTCTTTTGTTTAATAATGATTGTTATAAAGAAAGCATAGAATTAATTTCTTACTCATAATAGGCTGGCTGTTCTGCCGGTGTCGTGATCTTGGCACTGTCGGCAACATTTTCAGCCTGGATAGTTCCCAATGCGTTCACTGAGTCAGCCTTCTGCTGATGGAACTTGGCGTATGCCTCTTTCGGATCTTCCCATCCGTAGTTCCATGGTGCCTGGGCGGCATTGCCTAAGGTCAGGACGATGGCCACGATGGCTGCGGCCTTGAACAACGGCATCAGTCGGCTTGTCAGTGTCACAGTCTTTGCCTTGGGAGCCTCGCCTGTCATCTCCAGCATGCGGGCATCGAAGTCGTCGCCTAAGCCTTCGGCTTTCTCTGTCTCATAGGTGAAGAGGGCGCTGTATTTCCTGAGATTCTCAGGAATGTCGGGCTGACTGAAGAAGGTTTTCAGAATCATCTCCTCCTGCAGGGTGGTCTCTCCCTGCCAGTAGCGCTCCAAAAGTTGTTCGATATACTTATAGTCCATATTCTTCTGTTTCTAAAAATTTCTGCCGGATGGTTTGACGAGCTCGGAAGATGTTGACTTTCACCTGTTCCTCACTGATGTCCATAATCTGGGCGATTTCCTTATAGCTCTTCCCCTCAAAGTCTCTGAGCTGCATGGCACTTCGCTGTTTCTCCGGCAGAGAGTTGATGAGGTGGCGTATCAGCGTGAGCTTGTCTTGCTGCATAGCCTGTTCCTCGGGATTGGATGCGTAGCTTTGGTCTGGAGCATCGTGCTCACTTTCCTCTAAGCTTTGGTTCTGGTTCTCCATCTTCCGCATCTTGTCGAGCGAGATATTCCGGCAGATGGTAAGGCAGAAGGCTTCTATCGATTCGATGTCATTCCATTGCTCCCTCTTGTTCCAGACCTTAATCATTGTCTCCTGAACAATGTCTTCTGCCTCCGCAGGGTTGAGAGTGATGCGGAGGGCAAGCCTGTAGAGCTCGTTTTTGAGCGGCAGGATATCATTCCGGAAACTGATCTTTTTCATCCTCTCTAATAATATTGACGATTGAAACGGGGGAAAGTTACAAAAAGGCGAAAAAAATTTCGCCTTTTTATTGAATTACTGTACCAGCATGGCCGTCGATGGCCGTAGCAAGGGTGATGATGACACGGCCAACGCCGGCATCGATAGCTGCAAGGGCATTCTCAATCTTAGGCAGCATACCGCCACTGATGGTGCCGTCTTCCTTAAATTTAATAAAGTCCGCGTGCGTGATGACGGGAATCACCGAGTCGTCATCATCAGGATTGCGGAGCACTCCTTTTTTTTCGAAACTGAAGATTAGCGTTACGTCGTAATAGGGTGCCAGAGCTTTGGCTGTTTCTGAGGCAATGGTGTCAGCATTGGTGTTGAGGATCGTTCCCTGGCCGTCATGTGTCAATGGAGCCATCACAGGAGTGATACCCTCTTCGATGAGACGGCTGAGCATCTGGCCATTGGCTTTGTCCACATCGCCCACGAATCCATAATCAATCCCATCTTTCAGGGGACGTTTATGTGAACGGATTACGTCGATGTCGGCTCCTGTCAGTCCGAGGGCATTCACACCGTTAGCTTGCAGACGGGCCACAAGGTTCTTGTTTACCAGGCCGCCATAGACCATCGTTACTACGTTGAGCATCTCTGTATCGGTGATTCTACGGCCATTCACCATCTTCGATTCGATGCCGAGGCTGGAAGCTACCTGTGTAGCACGACGGCCTCCACCGTGTACTAATACTTTTTTCCCCTCAATGGCACTGAAGTCCTTGAGGAGTTGTGCGAGTTGGGTCTCGTCCTCGACAACGGCCCCGCCTACCTTGACTACAGTCAGTTTCTCTTTCATCACTCCAGATATGTATAACCGTATAAGCCTGATCGATAGTTCGAGAGGAATTCCTTACCCTCTTCGAGTGAGATTTTGCCTTGTTTCACACTCTTAGCCACCCAAACCTCCAGCTGGCGTACCAGCTTCTTGGGATTGTACTGTACGTATTCGAGCACCTCTTCTACCGTTTCACCATCGATGATTTGGTCGATATGATAGGTGCCATCTTTTTCTGAGATGTGTACAGCATTGGTGTCGCCGAATAGGTTGTGCATGTCGCCCAAGATCTCCTGATAGGCACCAACGAGGAACACACCCAGATAATAAGGTTCATTCTTTTTTAACGCATGCACGGGCAGTGAATGGGTATTATGTCGATTAGTGGTGAAGTTGGCAATCTTACCGTCGCTATCGCAGGTGATATCCTGGATGGTGGCGTTACGAGTGGGGCGCTCATCCAAGCGCTGGATGGGCATAATCGGGAAAACTTGATCGATGGCCCATGAGTCGCTGAGGCTCTGGAAGAGCGAGAAGTTGCAGAAATATTTATCGGCCAGGAGCTTGTCGATTTTCATAAGCTCCTCGGGGATATGCTTTAGACTCTTGGCAAGGGCATGAATCTCGTGACACACGCTCCAGTACATGGCCTCCACTTCGGCACGGGTCTTCAGGTCAACGATACCGTGAGAGAAGAGATCAAGCACTTCTTCACGAATCTGCTCAGCATCGTGCCAGTCCTCCAATACGTTGCGTGGCGAGAGGTTGTCCCAGATTTCATAGAGGTCCTTCACCAACTGATGTGAATTCTCGTCGGGCTCAAATTCCTCTGGCATCTCTGGCAGTGAGGCTGTCTCCAGTACGTCGATCACCAATACTGAATGGTGAGCAGCCAGAGAGCGACCGCTCTCAGTGATGATATTGGGGTGGGGCAGGCCGTTTTTGTTGGCGGCATCCACAAAAGTGTAGATACAGTCATTCACATACTCTTGGATGCTATAGTTCACAGAACTCTCGCTCGATGGCGAACGGGTTCCGTCGTAGTCAACGCCAAGTCCGCCTCCGCAGTCTACGAAGTCCACGTTATAGCCCATCTTATGTAGTTGGATATAGAACTGTGAGGCCTCCCTCAGGGCCGTCTGGATACGACGTATCTTCGTAATCTGAGAACCGATATGGAAATGAATCAGTCGCAGACAGTCGCGCATGTCTTTCTTGTCGAGCAACTCGAGGGCCTCTAACAACTCTGCACTAGTCAGTCCGAATTTCGAGGCATCGCCACCGCTCTCCTCCCATTTGCCGGAGCCTGATGAGGCGAGCTTGATGCGGATGCCGATGTTCGGGCGGATGTTCATCTTCTTGGCCTCACGGGCGATAATCTCCAACTCGTTCATCTTCTCTACGACGATGAAGATTTGTTTGCCCATCTTCTGGGCCAGCAGGGCCAGCTCAATGTAGCTTTGGTCCTTATAGCCGTTGCACACAATGATGGAATCACTCTGACACTGCATGGCTATCACGGCGTGGAGCTCAGGCTTCGAACCAGCCTCCAGACCTAAATTGAACTTCCTGCCATGCGAAATGATTTCCTCTACCACAGGCTGCATCTGGTTTACCTTGATGGGATAGACCACATAGTTCTCACCTTTGTAGTCGTATTCCTCTGAGGCTTTCTTAAAGCAGCTCCATGTCTTCTCGATACGGTTGTCGAGAATATCGGGGAATCGCAGTAATACTGGTGGTGTGACGTCACGCAACGCCAGTTCGTCCATTACCTCACGCAGGTCAATCTGCGTATTGTTCTTACACGGAGTGACGTAGACATCGCCCTTGTCGTTGATGCCAAAATACGAAGTGCCCCAACCGTTGATGTTGTAGAGCTCCTTCGAATCCTCAATGGTCCATTTCTTCATCTGTGTTGACGGTCTATAGGTTTAGTAATTCACGTATCTTCTGTACGCTGATTTTGATTTTCTCGTAATTGTCCATCAGGCTTACGTCGAGGGTATACCTGGCTTTTGTGTAATAGGGCTCGCGCTTCTCCAGCTGTTCGCGGATGAAGGTGATGAGCTGTTCGGGTGTCTTGCCCTTCAGTAGCGGGCGTTCCGTCTTTCCCATCAGCAGGTGCTTATATAGTACCTCGGGATCGGCCTTCAAATATACCACCTTTCCCTGCTGGTTCAGGTAGTCCATATTGTCGAAGAAGCAGGGCGTACCACCACCACAGCTGATGATTACATCCTCAAACTCTGCCACTTCGTGCAGCATGTTGTACTCAATCTTGCGGAATCCCTCCTCGCCTTTCTCGGCAAAGATTTGGGCCACAGTCTTGCGCATACGGCTCTCGATATACCAATCAAGGTCGTAGAAGATAATACCCAGTTCCTTCGATAACGCCTTTCCAACAGTAGTCTTCCCGGCGCCCATATAGCCTATCAGGATAATCCTCGTCATTTACGGTTGGCAGGTGTTGACTGGATAATCTTCATACACTCGTCGTACGTCAGTTCTGTCACCTTCTCATGCAAGTTCTTCGGCAGACGGTAGTTTTTACCGTCGTAAGTCAGGTAGGGACCGTAACGGCCGTTCAAGATTTCCAACTTCGGGTCTTCAAGGAAGAACTTCATGTGTTTCTTGCTGTCCTGCTGACGCTTCTCCTGAATGAGTAGGATGGCATCATCAAGAGTAATGGCCATCGGGTCGGAACCCTTAGGAATTGAAGTGTACTGACGGTCATGAAGGATATAGGGTCCGAAACGGCCGGCTCCAATGGTAACGGGTTTACCTTCATACTCACCAATCTCACGGGGTAACTTAAACAGTTCCATAGCCTCGTCGATGGTAATGGTCTCCATGCTCTGTTCCTTGGGCAGCTGGGCAAACATGGGTTTTTCCCTGTCGTCGGCACTGCCTATCTGTACTACGGGCCCGAAACGGCCAATCTTAACAAATACTGGACGTCCCGTTTTTGGATCGTTGCCCAAGAGGCGTTCGCCGGCCTTGTGCTGCTGACGGCTGTTCATCGTCTCCTCCACCACGGGCTCGAAACTCTTATAGAACTGCTTCATCATGTCCGTCCACATTTCGCCGCCTTCGGCAATCTTATCGAAGTCCTGCTCCACCTTGGCGGTGAAGTTGTAGTCCATAATCTCCTTGAAGTGCTCCATCAAGAAGTCGTTCACCACCATACCAATGTCAGTAGGCAGCAATTTACCCTTTTCTGAGCCGACAACCTCTTTTCGTGTCTTCTGTGTCACCTGCTTGCCCTTCAACTGCAGCAGCGTGTAGGGACGCTCCTCGCCTTTCTTGTCGCCACGCTGTACATAGTCGCGTTGCTGGATGGTTGAGATGGTGGGTGCATAGGTAGAGGGACGGCCGATACCCAGTTCCTCCATCTTATGTACGAGGCTAGCCTCAGTATAACGCTGAGGTCCTGCACTGAATCGTTCTGTGGCGAGAATCTCTCGGCGTGTCAGCTCCTGACCCTTCTTCATCGGGGGCAGGATATGGCCGAACTCATCCTGCTGCTCGTCATCGTCTGACGACTCGCGATAGACTTTAATAAATCCGTCGAACTTTACCACTTCACCCTGGGCCACGAACATTTCGTCAGTGTTGCTTACCTTGATGTTCACGGTGGTCTTTTCAATCTCCGCATCCGCCATCTGACTGGCGATGGTGCGCTTCCAGATTAGTTCGTATAGACGTTTCTCCTGAGCCGTTCCCTCAATCTCCACTTGGTCCATATAAGTGGGGCGAATGGCCTCGTGGGCCTCCTGGGCACCTTTGGCACTCGTGTGATACTGACGCGTCTTACTGTATTTGTCACCGTATAGGTTCACAATCTCGTTCTTGCTGGCACCTAGACAAAGCTTCGAAAGATTTACCGAGTCAGTACGCATATAAGTGATTCGTCCACTTTCATACAAGCGCTGGGCCACCATCATTGTCTGACTTACCGAAAAGCCCAGTTTACGGGCGGCCTCCTGTTGCAGGGTTGATGTAGTGAAGGGGGGAGCCGGTGTACGTTTCATGGGCTTCTTTGAGATGCTCTCCACAGTAAACGTAGCATCCTTGCACTTTTCCAAGAACGCCATTACCTCGCTCTCCGTCTTGAAACGGTTGGCAAGCTGTGCCTTTACCTCCAAGGCGGAGCCATCGGAATTGGTAATGGCAAATACGCCACTCACGCTGTAGTATATCTCGCTTTGGAAGTTCTGTATCTCACGCTCACGCTCCACAATCAGTCTTACTGCCACACTCTGCACACGACCTGCCGAGAGGGCGGGCTTCACCTTGCGCCAGAGCACAGGTGAGAGTTTAAAACCTACGATACGGTCGAGTACACGGCGTGCTTGCTGGGCGTTTACCAGATTCATGTTCAGGTGGCGCGGATGCTCAATAGCCTCTAAGATGGCGGGTTTGGTGATTTCATGGAACACGATGCGGTTCGTCTTCTGCTTGTCTAGTCCCAGCACCTCGCACAGGTGCCAGGAGATTGCTTCTCCCTCACGGTCTTCATCGGATGCGAGCCACACTTTCTCTGCCTTGTCTGCCTTGCTACGCAGATCGGCCACGAGCTTGGTCTTCTCTTCGGGAATCTCATATTCCGGCTCCAAAGTCTGATCGTCGATGCTCAGCTCACGCTTCTTTAAGTCACGGATGTGGCCGTAGCTCGACATGACCTTAAAGTCTTTTCCAAGGAATTTCTCAATGGTCTTCGCTTTGGCAGGAGACTCCACAATCACTAAGTTCTTTTGCATATCTTACTCTTTACTTTTTTACTTTCGGGCTGCAAAAGTACACAAAAAAGTTGCTCCCACCTTATTTATATAGAGAATTTTTGTTTTATTAACAGTTTCGTGCTAAGAATCGGTGTACAGCTTGTCGTATAGACTTGAGTCCAAAACGTTCCACATACACCTCCCTTAACGGCAGCCATGTCAGCTCTGCGGCATCGTCGTCTGCTGCTACCTCCTGCCCGTCATCCACATGGCAGAGGAAGAAAAGGTCGAGCGTGTGAATGTCCATGCCCGAGTAACGGTAAATGTTGGGTATAGAGAAGAGATATTCGATGTTGTCTGACTTGATGTCGAGGCCCGTTTCCTCCCTAATTTCGCGTACCATACCCTCCTCTGCGGTCTCTGCATTGTCCACAAATCCGCCAGGCAAGTCCAGGGTACCCTTGGCAGGGTCCTTGGCACGGCGCGCAATCAGCAGTTCTCCTTTACTATTTAGAATAAACGCCGCCGTCGAAGCCCTTGGGTTCTGGTAATAAGTAAATCCACAGTCATTACAATGTCTGCTTAATGCATTATGTATCTCAAAATTCTCACTTCCGCACTTCGGACAAAAATGAAATAGAACTAATGGATGCTCTTTCATAACCTCTATCTCTTTCTATCTCCTTTTTACTCCCACTCATCCGTTCTAAATGGAAAGAGTGGTAAGTTTCCTCCGTTTTTTACGTTGCCAATCTGGAAATTCCTAAAACAATATCTCACTGCCACGGGTTTCTTTACCTCTGGCGATGAAATCATAATAGCCTCGTCCCAATAACCACCGCCCGGCTGCCAAAAGTGCTGGGCTTTAGCTGGATGGAACACTTTGTCCTCACCCGCAATCTCAAACCCCTGAATGTCCTCGAAAGGTGCATCCGTGTGGTAATTATGGTCCAAATGGATGAAGATTGCATCCTCCCTTACCTGCATGTCCTTATAGGTCGGACTCTCGTACATCAATCCTTCGAAACCGTAGTCACGGGCCAGTGCCGTATAGGCTAATCGTTCACCTACCTGTCGTTTTTGTGTGGGATGGATTTGCGAGAATTCGTAGGGATATACTAGATCGTTGGTACACACCAGCGAACTGTTGGGGATGATTTGTGAGGCCTTAAACTGCTGCTCACGCAATAGAGCGCTGCTTGTGGCGTTAAGATCACCGTCGTCGTAGGCCCATGGCGCAATTTGAACGAAATAAAAGGGAATCTCACCCAGACCAAACTGTCCTCTCCATTGCTCCACCAACAGTTTCATACGCTCAGAATATTGGTTACCAGGATCACCCACGTTCGAGCAACCCTGATAATAGAGGATTCCCTTTACCGTATAGTTCAGAATGGGGTTAAATGTGCCGTTGCCCCAAAGTAACGAACGGTGGTAGTCGTTTTCCGCCCACCTCTTGCAGATCTCCACAGAGTCTGTCGGATCGTTGGTATATTTCTCTATATTCTCTTTCGTTAGCCAACTTTCTACGCGCGTACCTCCTTTATTAGCCTCTATGAGTCCGATGGGAATATCGAGCGCCTCGTGCATTTTCCGGGCAAAGAAATAACCCGTAGCCGAAAAGTCGCCAACTGTGTTAGGTGTGCACACCCGCCACGCACACAGGGCGTCGTCCTGAGGAGTAACACTCATCGTGCTTGGAATCTTCACGCTTCTCACGCCTGCATGTTTTTTTGCATCTATCACCACGTCGTTATAACCTTCCACGGGGCACATCCAGAAACCTTTCACTGGCATCTCCATGTTCGACTGTCCTGCACAGACCCATACCTCGCCGGCCACCACATTGCTAATGCTTACCATCTCACCGTCGTCAAAAGTGATACTAAGCGGCTCATACGAAGCTTTGGGTGTCTTTACCTTTACCAGCCAGCGCCCGTCCTTGTCAGCCTTTACCGTGGCTGTGGTCTCGCTCCATGAGGTCTTTACTTTTACCTGTTTTCCTGGCTCTGCCCAGCCCCAGAGACGGACATCTGTCTGTTGTTGTATGACCATGTTGTCGCAGATGATGTGCGGCAACCTTACCTTCGCCTCTACACCGATGGTTAGTGCCATGAGCGTCACAATCAAGAGAATTTTCTTCATTTTTTGGTTTTTAAGTTTATTTTCAGCGCACAAAGATACGAAAAAATAATTAATTTAATTATCTTTGCACCCAAAAATATGCAAATCCAACAATGAAAAGTCTAAAAACAGTATTCACCGTGCTACTGCTGACCTGTTCGGCAGTCGCCTATTCACAGAAAGGAACAACGATGGATTTATGGCCTAAAGGGGCAACAGTGGTCAGCCCTGATACTAGCGATCGCGCAGAAATTACTGTATATCTGCCTGATGCCAAACGTGCCACAGGGCGTGCTGTGGTCTGCTGCCCTGGCGGTGGTTATACCCACCTTGCCATGGATCATGAGGGACACCAGTGGGCAACATTCTTTAATAACCAGGGTATTGCCTTCGTCGTGCTCAAATACCGCATGCCTCACGGCAACCGCCTCATTCCTATCTCCGATGCTGAAGAGGCCATGAAGACCGTGCGTCGCCATGCCGCTGAATGGCACGTTAATCCCAACGATGTGGGCATTATGGGCTTTTCTGCAGGTGGGCACCTCGCCTCCACCATCGCTACCCATGCCTCTGGCGATGCTGCGCCCAATTTTCAGATTCTCTTCTATCCTGTTATCACCATGGACCTCGGTTTCACCCATAAGGGCTCTCATGATAATTTCCTCGGCATCTTCTCCGATGGCAAGAAAGACCAGAAAGAACTGAGGAAGCTTGAGGCAGAGTTCAGTAATGATTTGCAGGTTAACCGCACCACCTCACGAGCTTTCCTCGCCCTCAGTGATGACGATAAGGCTGTTCCAGCCGCCAATGGCTTTAATTACTATCAACAGCTCTATAAATATGACGTGCCCGCCTCCATCCACATCTACCCTTCTGGGGGCCACGGTTGGGGTTATCGCGAGTCGTTCCCCTTTCATTACAACGTCATCTTCGAGCTCCAAGCATGGCTCCAAAGTTTCTAAACCATAAAAAATATAAAACATGACAGCAGAAGAAAAAAAAGAAATGCAAGTGCTTCGTGACGAGGTCGACCGCCTGACAAAGATTAACGTAAGTCTGGCAGCAGCTTCTGAGCGCCTGTTGCTTGTCAACAATGAGCTTTACAAGCGTCTTGACAGTTATTATAATGTTCGTATGCACGTAGACTGGCTGAAAGAGCTCGTACGCCGCCATCGCAAGATGATTGCCAACGCCGACCTGCGCGACGATGACGAGTTGTTGGCCGTCATCGAGGCCCGTATCGAGGGTGAAGACATCCCTCTGCCACCGGAGTTTGGTGTCAAGGATGTGGCCGATCTGGTAGGTATTACTCAGGGGCGTGTCATCGAGCTTTATAAGAAGAAAACAGTCTACCACTCTTTAGACAAGTATCTCGACTTTCTTCGCTTGATGCGGGCCTTGCGGCTCCTACGTGACCATCCTACTTATAGCATCGAAGCTATCGCTCATGAGGCAGGATTTGCTACCGTGCGCACATTGAACCGAAAGATTCAGGAAGCTTTGGGTGTCACCCCAGGTGAATTCCGAGTCATGAACGATGTAGAATAAATCACCATTTATCGACTTTTTCACCCCGGTTTCGGACAGAAATCGGGGCTATTTTTTACGTTTGTCCGAAAAAGGGTTCGCTGTCCGATGTAGTTGAGCAGGAAGTCGGGCAAAAATTTGGAATGGGGCTAAAAATGATATTACCTTTGCAGCGTCAAAACAAAAAAGCCGCCCCGCCAGGCGGGAAGGCAAG
>Ga0310696_10007923_pt1 | contig 12430 bp, 13 predicted proteins | sample AusTroGonzalo_MG_4_FD_203885 | JGI IMG/M metagenome (GOLD analysis project Ga0310696, IMG submission 203885) | Bovine rumen microbial communities from tropical cattle in Woodstock, Queensland, Australia - Gonzalo_02 (v2) (version 2) | ecosystem: Host-associated > Mammals > Digestive system >... | reverse complement strand
CGGATAGGCCCGGTTCCACTCGTCCAGCGCCTTCTGCTGGCTGGCGGTAAGGGTCTCCGCTCCGGAGCCGCCGCCGGTCCCGGTGGCCCGCTCCTTCTTGCTCTCGGCTTTCTGTACGGCCGCCTGAGCCGCGTTCCCGGCGATCTCCAGATAGTCCTCGTAGAGATCCCCCAGTGGCTCACGCCCGTACCGGGAGCCGCAGAAGCGCCGGAACGCCTTGTTGTCGTCCAGCTTCCCCAGATCCACGTCCGGGAACCGCTCGGCGAAGTCCTTCACGTCCTCCGCGATCCACTTCTGGACCCGTGCGGCCTCCTCGTCGGCCTTTTTCTTTTCCGCTGCTTCCCGGCGGGACTGGGAAACGAACTCGCGGTTCGCTTCTTCCTCCTCCACCTCGGCCTCGGGCCGTCCCTCCCGTTTCGCCTTCTCGGCGATCCGCTGTTTCCGGACGGACTTGGAAAAGCTCTCCAGGCCGTCGATGTCCCCGATGATCTCCCCGGTGGCGGGGTCGCGCATCCCGCTCCCGGCGATCCTCCGGTTCATCTCCCGCACGGCGCGCTGGTACCCGGCTTCCTCCCCGGAACGCCGGGCCGCCTGATACCGGCGGTTGTCCTCGTGGCTCTGCTGGCTCCGGCCGGCGTCGCCGGAACTCTTTTCGCCCTCGGAGCCCTGCTCCGCAGCTTCGCCACTCTCCTGAGGAGTTACGACCTCCTCCGTCTGTTCCATCGTCAGACTTTCGTTTTCCATGGATCGATATTCCTTTCTGCGACTGTGCTGCCGTCGCCGCGATTTCCCGCTCCTCTGTCATCCCGAATCCAGTCCGGAGACTGGTGAGGGATCTTTTTCTCTGCGGGTGCTCATTTGGTCCTGCCTACACCCTATAACGCCGTTGTTGACCGTGCTCTGCATCTTTTTTGTTGAACTTTCACGAAATTCTGTAACCGTTGGAAATACAGGCGCTTCCGGGCATGAAAAAACCGGGAAGAAGCGCTTTCCCGCTCCTTCCCGGAAAAATTCCGTCAAATTGCCGATGCCTAATACCGTCTCCGTCCTCTCCTCTGCTGCCGCTCCAGCTTGTCGATCAGCTTTTCCCTCGGCGGCTCCGTCTTCTCCGTCACCGTCATGCTCTGCTGGTGCCGGATGGCGTAGGTGATCGCCGCCGCCATCACCAGGTCGTCGTGCTTCCCCGCCAGGGCCTCCGGCCGGTGGTCCTCGTTGTAGCAGAAGGTCAGCATCTCCCCCAGCAGATCACTGTCCCGGAACCACCTCGGGTGATTGCTGAACACCTCCACCAGGTTGGCGATGGCCCGGGGCCGGGTCTGCCGGTCCGTCCGGAAGCCGTAGCTCTTCTTCACCTGCCTCGTGTATGTGTCCTCCCGCTCCCTGGCGTACTGGTTGGGGTAGCCCAGCTCCTGGAGCTTCATCACCGGGTAGGTGGAGAAGTTGGTCTCGATCCCCACCAGGGCGGCGTTGTAGAACATCCCCAGGGCGTACACCTGCCGCACGTACTCCGGCTCGCTGTACTGCCGCCGCAGAGACGCCACCTGCTCCCCGGTGCTGTTGTCGATGACGTGGGCGGTGAACCAGTCGGAGCCCTCCCCGGCGGTATCGCCCCCCAGCACGTAGGGGTGCCCCTCCTCCGGCTCCTTCCAGATCCGCACCGCCCCCGTCTCGCTCTCGTCGAATTTCCATGTGTAGGGGCCGGCGTCCCCGACGGCCCGCTCCGCGCCCTCTTCCCACACGAAGTCCCCCCGTCTCACCGGCTCCGGCGCCATCTCCCGCTGCAGGATCACCTGCTCGTTGTCGAACACCCCCGTGCCCGAATGGAGGAACGCCTCGTCGGGGTTGGCCGGGTACTCCTGCCGGAACATGTCGACGTCCCCGCCGCAGTTGTTGGCGATGCACCACCGCCGCCAGGTCATCTGTGCCGCCGTGAGGGCGTAGCGGTCCATCAGCTCCCGCTCCTCCGGATCCCACTCCGTCCCGGGGACCGGCTCCATGGCGTACTCCGGGTTCTCGAACCAGGCGAAGAACACCGCCTCGAAGTCGTTCTCCCCGGCTACGGCGGCGTCCCACCGCTCCTTGAAGTCCTCGTAGCCGTTGGCGGTGCTCTCGATCACCACCATGGTCCCCGGCATGGCCGGCACGGCCTGCAGGATCCCCGTCAGCGTGGCGGCCTTCCCGTCCGGTCCCTCCGGCCAGAAGGCGTACTCCGACAGATGCACGCACTGCAGGGTATCAGAACGCCCGATACCCTTCCCCCCTGCCGTGGCGCACCGCAGCCGGGACCGCAGCCCCGGCCGCTCCGCCTTCTCCTTCGCGCTCCGGGTGGGGTTCTCGAAGATCAGCTCCTGGGCGTTGCTGGCCTTCAGCATGGGCCGGATGGGCCCGGGCAGCTCGTCGTAGAAAAGCTTGGACATGCGGAACAGGTTGGCGGTGGCGTCCTCCCGGTGGGTGACGATCAGGGCGTTGGTGTTCTTTCGGGTGGCGCAGGCGTGGAAGATCAGGCCCTCGGTCAGCGTGGAGAAGCCCAGCTGCCGGGCCTTCAGGATGATGATCCGCACGGGCTTTCCCGCGTCCTGCTGCCGCTTGGCCACGGCGTACAGCTTCTCCTGGGCCGGATTCATTCGGAACGGGATCACCGCCCCGCTCTTGGTCCGGATCTTCAGACACCCTTCGATGTATTCACGTGCAACAAGCGGATTCATATCTCTCCTCCCTTCAAAGCCTTCCCCTCCGAGGGGAAGGTGCCTCATCGCCGCAGGCGGGAGGCGGATGAGGTGTCCTCACAGCCCGCTCCCCTTCTCCTGCTCCGCCAGCCAGTCCTCGAAGCTCTGCCTCTGCTCCTTCGTCTCCTCCTGGCCCTGGGCATACCCCAGCTGCACATACAGCTCATGGAGCGCCTTGATGGCTCCCTGGGCGTTGAACTCCCAGAAGCCGCTCTCCACCTTCTCCCGCTTCACGTCGTCCCAGACCAGCACCGGCGTGGCCTGCATGCACCGGTCCGCGATCTCCACCATCCGCCGTCCGATCCACGCCTTGGAGATCCCCATCTCGTCGAACAGTTTCTGCTCCAGCTCCCGGCGGTACGCCTGCACCTCCGGCATGGCCAGCAGCTTGCTCCCCTGGCTCCGGGCGCTCTTGGCGGCATACCCGGCGGAGATCGCCGCTTGGGTTGCGTTCCCGGTCTTCAGATAGTTTTCCACAAAGCTCTTTTGCCTCGGCGTCAGCGCCACGGCCCTCACCTCCGCACTAATAGTCTAATGACCCCGCACGCAGAGAGACGCGCGAGGCGGATGTTTCCTTTTGTTTCCCTCACCGGATCGGCACCTGCTCATAGAACCGGCACCGCAGGGCGTACAGTCTCCGGGCCGAGATCCCAGTCCGGGCGGCCACGCTCTCCGGCGATTTCTGCCGCACCAGCACGTCGAACAGGGCCCGCTCCTCAAGGCTGTCCCCGGACACGCTGCTGATAAGCACTCGCAGCTCCGCCCGCCGGTCCAGCGTAAGGCTGCCCCAGGCCCCCATGAGGGCCCAGATATACCGCTGTTCCCTGGCTGGACGGCGGCATCCCTTCATGGCCTTGAACTTCATTCCCGTCGCCTCACTTTCACATACCGCACATAGGCGGAATACATCCCCGTCTCCTCGTCCCGGTACTCTTCCCGCTCTTTCAGGCTCACGTCCCTGGGCACCCGGATCCGTTCCTTTTCCTCCACCGGCACCGGCTCGGTGATGATGGGCTTCCGCAGCCCTTTGCTGGTGCTCCACCGCTTTTTCCCGTCCGCCGGGCCGGCGTTGGTCACCATGTACCTGGCGATCCCCGTATAATCCCCCCGTCCGTCCAGCCGGCGGTACGTCACGTCCTCGGCGGGCCACAGCGCCGTGATCACCTCATAGGCCAGGGCGTCCATCACGATATGCAGGTGCATCCGCCTGGAGATCTCCCCGGTCTTTCCGTCCCGGTCGGAGACGGCCACCACATACCGGAGCGCCTTCCCCGTGGCCTTCCGGTAGGCGTCCCGGCATTTCCGCAGGAACTTCTCCAGGTCCTTTTTCGCGTCTTCTCTGGATCCCGGCAGGGAGCTCTCCGGATACGTGAGGGTGATCCACATGTCCCCCTGCCGGAAATTGCAGTTGAGGATCCGCGCCAGGTTCTTCACGGCCTCCCTCTCATTGGCCAGGATCTTCCGGAGAGAGGTTTTCCCCTTTACTCTGGTACCCCGGCGGACCTTCTGCCCCGGTTCCCTCCAGGGCATCATGGTCCTCCGGATCTCTTCCGTCCTCCCGGAAATGATCTTGTACTCCATAAGACGACGCACTTCCTTTCCCCCCTGTCGGAACGATAGACGCTAATGGGCCCCGTCATAAATTCGCACGCGCCCGCGCGTTATATAATAGGTCGGCACCCTGCAGGGGCGGATATCATCCGCCCGTTCTTCAAAGCCTCAGATCCGGACGGATCCACCTCCGCCCCCATCTCAAACTTTGAGCGATACCTTCGCCCGACCGGGTCACCCCGGCCGGGCTTTTTTCGTTTTCTTGTAGGGGCGGGGCTTGCCCCTCCCGGCGCCCCCTCCGGGGGAGCTGTCCGCCTCGGCGGACGGAGGGGGGCTTACCCCTCCATCAGTGCATACATCTCCTCCATCTGCTCATTGAGCCGCACGGCGCACAGCTGCAGGGCGTTCTGAATGTCCGAGAGCAGCTCCATCTTCCCCTCGATCACAGCCCGGCAGTTCTCCGCGCTCTCCCGGTCGTCGTGATAGGACAGCACGAAGAAGTGCCCCCGCAGCGGAGAAAGGAGGATCGGCTTTCCCAGGGAGGTCCTGGCCAGCGCCGACGGCGTCTTTTTCCGGCCCTCCGCGAAGTAGACCATGCGCCCGGTCTCCTTCACGATGGGGAACAGCGTGAGCGCCACAGGTTTCTTCTGTGTCAGGTTGATCTCCACCTTCACCAGCTTCAAGGCGTCTCCTCCTCCCCCAGCTTTTCCCTCAGCTTCCGGTTCTCCTCTTCCATCCACCGGTTTTCCTCCTCCAGCCGCCGGACGTCCGCCCGAAGCCGTTCTAGCTCCTTCACCGGCGGGCACTCGCTCACCGGCTCCGTGGCCCACATGCATTTAAAAACCATCAGCAGAGGATCCTTATTGCTTCTTCGGCGGTTTCCTTGCAGAAATTGGAATCCATCCACTTGAAGATGTTCTCCTTCGCCTTCTGCCTCCACATGCCGCCGTCCGCCTCAAATAACCCGATCATGCCGTCCTTATCCACTCGGACCAGGAACTCGCTCTCCGGCTGCTCCACTTCAAAAAACGTCCGGTACGGCCGCAGCGGCACGATGGGCCGGACCGTTTCGGTGTCCTTCAAGGCGATCCCCTGTCGCACAGTCACCTGCTGGGTAATCCCGTTGTCCTCGCTGGTGGATCTCTCGTTGATATCCATCTTGGACAGCAGCTCCAGAAGGTACCGGCTTCCCTCGTTCTCTACAAAACGGCTCCGCAGCTCGATCACGAACTCCTCATAGCTCCGGTACCCGTTTTTAAATCCGGGAACGTCCGCTTCCGTGCTGTACCAGATATCCCGGTCCAGATCCTCATCAAGGGCGCTGAACACCCGGACGTTTTTCGGATCCACGATTTCAATGAACAGAGGACGCTTTTCCCAGCAGAGGTTACTCGCCTCGCGCCGGACCATCTCTGCCAGTCCCTGGAGCCCGGATACCTTGATCTCCCGCAGCCGGTGTTTCTCCTCCGCCACAGGCACCATTGTCCTGTCGCTGAAAAAGGTATGGTCCACCTTCTGGATGGTGGGTTTGCTGATCTCAATGATCTTGCTGATAGCTTCCGCAATCATGGTTTTTCTCCTTTCAAATTCAGGCTTCCGCCAGTTTCAGGATCTTCCGGCTCGGCGCTTCGCCGCCGGCGATGGCCAGCTGCCCGGGGATCTGCGGCGTCATCTCCGACACCCGCAGCTCTCCGGTCTTTGGATCGGTTCCCAGATACAGCGCCGTTTTCACGGGGTTGGTCTGTACCAGCGAGCTTTTTGCCGTTGCCGATACCGCCAGCACCTTCCGGTCGTCGTCCGGAACGATTGTCAGCTCCACCACCACCTTCCTCTTGCCCGTGGCCTGCGTGTTCCGGTCCAGGATGTTCTGGATCACCCGGTCCATCTCGTAGTTCACCCGTTCCTCGATAGCGCCCATGGCCATTTCAAGGATGGATGCGCGGTTCAGATCTTCCATGGTCATTCTCACTCCTTTCGATTATTCTTGTAGGGGCCGGCGCCCCCGACGGTCCGTTTTCTCATAAACACCGCCACGCAGCACAGCGCGGTGAAAACCAGCAGATACGTCCCCATCACCGGACCCTCACTTTCTTCAGGATCTTCAGCCGGAAATACAGCACCTCCGGCTCCGCGCCCCACTCCGGCCGTCCCTGGCCGATGGAGATCCGCACCGTGGCCCGGATGGCGGGCCGGGCGTTTCCGTACCCGTTGACGAAAAGGACCTCCCCCGCCGCCTTCGGCATCCCGTTTTCAAAGGTCAGCCCCGCCGTGGAGAACCGTTTCCGCCAGTACGGCTTGATCTCCCGGTATTCCTCGTTCTTTCCGCCGGTCCAGATCATATCGAACCACTTCTTTTTTACTGGCAGCGTCAGCATTTTCTTCCCTCCTCACATCACTATATCGAAGAGCGTGGGGATCTCCTCCCGCTCCTCTTCCGCCTTCAGATAGTTCACCGCGTCCTGCCAGTATTCGCCGTTCAGTTCGCTCATCCATCCCCGCCGGCCCTTTTTCAGCGCCCGGAGGGGCACGGTGCCGATCCCTCCGAAGGGATCCCCCACCCGCTCCCCGGGGTTGGTGTACCTCTCGATCAGTCGGTCCACGATATCGAACTGCAAAGGACAGACGTGCATCTGCAGATCCCGGCGGCGCTGCTCGCCGTTGAGCGTCCGCATCCGGTTCACATCGTCCCACACGTCCGGCGCCCAGGATCCCGGCGCCGTCACCATGAAGGTGGCCGGCAGGTGCCCGTCGTCGTCCAGCTTCCGGGCCAGGGCCACATGCTCCGCGTAGTCATAGACCGTCTCCCGGGAGTAGTCCCGGTACGCCTTCTGCATCCGGTCCACGGGCATGTTCTCCAGCTCCTTCCGGGTCAGCAGCCGGTCCCCGCTGGATCTCCAAAAGCCGTGCGCGTCCAGCTGCCACCGGGCCCGGGTGTATTCCTTTTTGCTCTTCTCCACCGGCACGTCCGCGTAGGCGGTGGAGGTGTCGGTGGGCAGCTTCCGGAACAAAAGCACATACTCGGGGCAGCCCACGCCCATCTTGGTCCCGTCCTTGCACTGCTCGGTCCAGCCCAGCCGGTAGGTCTGGTTGTTCTCCCGGACCACATCCGTGACCACGGTGATCATCCCGAAATATTGAAATCCGTGCTTAATATAGTGCTCAATGCACAGGGCGTGGAAGGGCTCCATGGTGGGCATCCCGGTCCCGGTGGCGTTCCCGAAGAGCACCCGGTCCTTCACGTGACAGGCGAACACCCGCCCCGGCTTCAGCACCCGCAGCAGCTCCGGGGATAGATAATCCATCTGCTCCATGAACTTCCCGGTGTCCTCGTTGTGGCCGAAGTCGTTGTAGCTGGGGGTGTACTCGTAGTGGTTGGAAAATGGGATGGACGTCAGCCACATGTCCATGCTGTTGTCCGGCAGGGACCGGATCTCCTCCACGCAGTCGTTGTGCACCGCCGTCCAGTTCTCGCCCCAGGCGGCCTTCCGCTCCACGCCGATGGTCCGCGTCAGCTGCTCGATGGCGTCCCGGTTGTGGAGCCCGTATTCCTTCACGATGGCCTTCATGTTCTCCATCTGTTCGTTGTGGAGCTTCCACTTTTCCATGAGCGCCCGGTAGATGGGCTCCTCCGCCTCGGTGTAGATGATGTCGATGATCACCTGCTCCGTCTGCAGGAAACGGTAGATCCGGTGCACCGCCTGTATGAAATCGTGGAATTCGTAGTCGATCCCTACGAAGATGGCCCGGTGACAATACCGCTGGAAGTTGCACCCGCACCCGGACAGGCTTTTCTTGGTGGCGAACAGCCGGGTCCGTCCCTCGGAGAAGTCGATCACCCGCCGCTCCCGCTCGTCGTAGTCCATGGCGCCGTAGATATCTACCGCCTCCGGCAGGATCCTCTTCAGCTCGTGGCGCTCCTCCTCCCGGTCGTGCCACAGGATGAAATGGGCCTCCGGATCGCTCTCCACGATCTCCTTGGCCTTGGCGCAACGGGCCGCCACCGTGGAGCTCTTTTCCCGGGACGCCTCCTGGAGACTCTGGGCCGCGTCGTTCATGAGCTTGAACTGCCCGTCCTTGTCGTGGGCCTGGCCGTAGCCGGTGGAAATGCAGTGTGTCCGCACTTCCATGGGCGGCAGGGCGTATCCGGTGTCGTCATATCCCAGATCCGACGGCGCGGAGAGGAACAGCGCCCAGGTGGAGTCCCACAGCCAGAACTCCTTTTCCTTGTGGGGGTACAGCGTCAGATTGTTGGCCTTGGTGCTGTCCCGCTGGAAAAACCGGGTGAGGGCCTGTCCCGTGTCCATGACCTCCAGAAACCCGGCGTAGTGGATCAGCTCCTTCAACCGGTTCGGCGCCGGCGTGGCCGTGGCCACCAGCTTGTATTTCACGCCCCGGAACAGGGGCAGGAACGTCTGATAGGTCTTGCTTCCGAAGGACCGGAGCACCGCCGCCTCGTCCAGACATACCGCCCGGAATTTCGTCGGGTCGATATCCCCGTCCCGGACCCGCTCATAGTTGGTCAGCAGGATCCCCTCCGGCTGCGCCTCCGCCTCCGCGTCGGTCCGGACGTAGACCGGCTCCGGCATGCCCAGCAGCTCCGCAGCGTCCCGTTTGAACTCCTGCCGGACGCCCAGGGGGAGGACGATCAGCGCCTTCCCCCCTTCCCGCTTCAGGATCTGCCGGCACCATTCCAGCTCCTGCACCGTCTTTCCCAGGCCGAAGGCTTCAAAGAGGGCCCGGCGCCCTCCGTGGAGCGCCCAGGCCACCGCGTCCCTCTGGTGGGGCTTCAGGGCCGGATGGAGCGCCGCCGGATCCACGTCGAACCCGCTCACCGGCGCCCTCTGTATTTTCCCTCTTAGAAAATCTATGTACTCCATCAAAAGCCCTCCATGGCGATCTGTCCTGTGCAGCCGGTGTCCCACTGGTTTTCCCAGCCCACGCCGATCCAGTCCAGCACCCGGCCCCAGCCGTATTTCTCTCCGGTCTCCGGATCCGTGCAGCATCGGTACATCCAGAACTCCCACTCCTTCGGGTTCTGTTCCCGGAGAAGGTCAAAGTGATGGGGTCTCCCGTCCAGATGGATCCCGAAGCCGCACATGCTGCATCCGGTCCTCTGCGCCTTGGTGGTCCTCAGCGTTCCGTCCGGTTCCCGAAGAATCATCCCGTAGATCTCCGGCACGTGGACGCCCAGATCCAGCGCCAGCTGCAAAATGTCCTGTCGGTAGAAGTAGTTGAAGGGGCAGCTTCTGGCCGTGCTCTCCCCGATGTAGTTGCATCCGTGGAGCCGGAGCGAATATTGCCGTCGGCCTCCCTCGCTCTGCATCAACCCCAGGAACGGCCATATGTTGTGTTCCTCCTGGTACTGCTGCGCCGGCAGTTCCTTCATCCAGTAGCAGCATTGATCCGAGACTTTGAACGGCGCGATCTTGCAGTTGAGATCCGGCCGCATATCTCTGTAGAGGCCGCCGAACAGCTCCACCCACTTGTCCGGTAGTTTGAATTTCTCGTTGTGTTCAAACTTCCCCCAGGCGCCCATGTCCCCGGTCATAAAGGCCCGGACGATGGGTGACGTGTCCCCCGGCGTCTGCAGCCGGGAGATCTTCGCCGCCGCCAGCTTGGACACCACCGGAAACCCGTACTCCTGCAGGACCTGGACCTTGCTTTTCAGCGGTTTGATGGGGATCACGCCCATCTCCTTGTGCACCGCCTGGATGCTCCTGTCCTCCAGCACGGAGACAGACACCCCCTGGACGTCTTCTTCCAGGACCTTCCGGCAAAAGGCCAGCAGCGTGATGCTGTCCAGTCCGCCCACGCTCACGGCGTAGGTTTTTCCCCGCTCCAGGCAGGCCATCTGCCAGTCCCGGACGATGTCAGCCGCCCAGGCTACCTTTTCCTCGTAGGATCGGCTGAGAAGAAACTCATTCCGGGCGATCCGCTCCTCTTTTTCCTCCGGGGTCTCCTTGTGCTGCCCTTCCTTCCAGACCTTGACCACTACACCGCCACCACCCTTTCCAGCTCGGCCATGGTGGTGATGGTGTAATTGCACCACTCCGGAAGGTTGGCCTGAACAACGGCTTTCGCCATCGGCGGACAAACCGCGTTCCCGCACCGGGCCACCTGCTGTGTTTTTGGATAGGGCTCCCCGGTATAGTCCCGGTCGATGATGTAGTCCGGCGGAAAGCCCATGGCCGCGTAGAGCTCCCGGGGCGTCAGCATCCGCATGGTGATGTCCGATATGTACCAGAGCGCCCCGCCGATGGGCAGCAGCAGGATCTCATCCTCCGCCAGCGCGTACCCGCAATGCCTGTTCAGCAGGGCCCGCACCTCCGGCCAGCGCCCCACATCCGTCCCCGGGACGTATTTCCGGATCACGGTCCCGGCCACGGCGAACTCCCCGCCCCCGGCCGTGATGGTCCGGAGAGGATCCACCGCTCTCTGTCCCACGTTCTGCCCCTTGAACTCCACCACATGAGCGGCGGCGATGGCGTTGTGGTCTACGGCCGTCACCGTTGGCAGCGGATCCCTGGCCTCCGCGCCGGTCACCCCGCCGAAGTATTTCTGGATATGGGCCGCGTACAGTCCGTGCCTCGGCTCAACGGTGACGGTGGTCAATGGATCCTCCGGGGAATTGCCCGGCATCTTGTACCCGCCGGCGAAATACTTGTCCAGGTGGACCCCCAGCAGCGCCTCCCGGTCGTGGGCCGTCACGGTGTGCATGGGCTCCCGGATCTCCAGGGGATTTCCGTTCCCGTAGTATTCCGTCAGCTGCGCGGAGATCAGCCCGTGCCGGTTGGAGGCGTCTATGGTCTGGATCGGCTCTGTAGGGGACGCCGCCCTTGGCGTCCCGCCGTCCGCCTTCTCCGTGTGGTACTGGATCAGATTGGCAGCGGCCATACCGAAAGCATGGTGTGAAGATATGGTCGGAATTGGATCCTCCGGCTCCTGTACCCGGTCCCCGCCGGCGTGGTTGCACTGCACCAGGTTCGCGCTGATCAGCATCTGGTTCCCTGCCGTGGTCACGGTGTGGACCGGCTCATCCGCCGGCGCTCCCACGCTGTTGGTGGTGTTCGTCACCGTCACAGGTGAAAGCATGGGCTCTACCAGGTTCATCTTCCCCCGGCTCACCACCGTCGGCACCGGCTGGCGGATGTCGTGCACCCGGGGAGCCTGTCCGTCCCGCTCCCCGTACCCGGTGGGGATCAGGAACGGATCCCCGCTCCGGATGGTGAACTTGTCCACGCCCCGGATGGCCCGGCGCAGGGTGTTCTCGGCCAGGGGCCGCACCACGTTGACGCCGTATTTCTCTTTGATCTCCTCTTTCGTGGCGAAGATGGAGTACATCGGCAGCGTCCAGTCCAGAATCTCCGCCGCCGATCTCCACGGCGGCAGCTTCCCGCTCCGGACCTCCTTGCTGTCCCTGGGAGCGTGGGTCCGCTCCGGCCAGACGATGGGCCGCCCGTCGCACCGGGCCACCAGCACGAACCGCTTCCGGGTCGTCGGCGCGCCGTAGTCCGCCGCCACCAGCTCCCGGAACTCCACCGCATACCCCAGCGCCTTCAGCTGGGAAAGCCATTTTTGAAAGGTCTTTCCGGCCTTGCTCTTGATGGGCTTCCCCTTCCGCACCGGCCCCCAGGTCTGGAACTCCTCCACGTTCTCCAGGATGATCACCCGGGGCCGGACGGTCCCGGCCCACCGGAGGACGATCCACGCCAGTCCCCGGATATTCCGGTCCACCAGGGCGGAGCCTTTGGCCTTGGAGAAATGCTTGCAGTCCGGGCTGAACCAGGCCAGCCCCACCGGGCGGCCCCGGCAGACCTCCGTCGGATCCACGTCCCACACGGAAGCCTGGATGTGCTCCGTGTGGGGGTGGTTGGTCTGGTGCATCAGAATGGCCGCCGGGTCGTGGTTGATGGCGATATCCACGATCCGCCCGGTAGCCAGCTCGATCCCCGTGGAAGCTCCTCCGCCCCCGGCGAAGTTGTCCACGATGATCTCATCGAAAAAGTCAAATTGACCTGTCATGGTTTTCTCCTTGATTTCCTGAGCCCCGCGTGCTATAATCAGTACGCACACAGGGCTATAGTCATATCGTCTCATGTGCCGCCGCTGACGGACCGCCATCCGTCAGCGGTTTTTTCATCCCTCGATGAACC
>Ga0310696_10007921_pt1 | contig 12432 bp, 6 predicted proteins | sample AusTroGonzalo_MG_4_FD_203885 | JGI IMG/M metagenome (GOLD analysis project Ga0310696, IMG submission 203885) | Bovine rumen microbial communities from tropical cattle in Woodstock, Queensland, Australia - Gonzalo_02 (v2) (version 2) | ecosystem: Host-associated > Mammals > Digestive system >... | reverse complement strand
GCGCAAGTGATCCTGCAGGCGCAGACGCAGCTCGGTGCCCTTCGGCAGCCAGATGGGCAGGCCCTTGCCAACCTTGTCGGAGAACATAAACAGCTCCATCTCCTTGCCGATCTTGCGGTGGTCGCGTTTCTTGGCTTCCTCCAGCATGACGAGGTATTCGTCGAGCATCTTCTTCTTGGGGAACGAGATGCCGTAGAGGCGCTGCATCTGCTCGCGGGTAGCGTCGCCACGCCAGAAGGCACCGGCTACGCTGGTCAGCTTCACGGCCTTGATCTCGCCCGTGTCGACGAGGTGCGGACCACGGCAGAGGTCGGTGAAGTTACCCTGCGTATAGGTGGTGATGCTGCCGTCCTCGAGGTCTTGCTCGATGTGCTCGCACTTGTAGGTCTGACCATCGGCAGCAAACTGCTTCAGGGCATCGGCCTTGGCCACCTCTTTGCGAACAACGGGCTCCTTCTTGCCAGCCAGTTCCTTCATCTTCTGTTCGATGGTGGGGAAGTCGCTCTCCTTGATCATCTCTCCGTTGGGGAGGAGCACGTCGTAGAAGAAACCGTTCTCCACAGCAGGACCGAAGCCGAACTGAACGCCGGGATACAACTCCTGAAGCGCCTCAGCCAGCAGGTGGGCACTAGTGTGCCAGAAGGTGTGCTTGCCCTGCTCATCGTCAAACTTATAGAGCTCGATTTTTGCGTCCTCGTTGATGGGACGGTTCAGCTCTACGGTCTCGCCGTTCACTCCACAGCTCACAACGCTGCGTGCCAGAGCCGGCGAAATGCTCTCGGCAATCTGAAGTCCCGTCACGCCCTGCTCATACGAGCGAACAGATCCGTCGGGAAAAGTAATGTTGATCATATTTACAATATATGTTTAAGTTTAAGCGGGTGCAAAGGTAATAAAAAGAAGTGAAAAGCGAAAAGTGAAAAGTGAAAAAAAAAGTATTTCTTTATTTTTTCGTTTTGGTTTTGGTTTTCGTTTTCGTTTTCGTCTTCGTCTTCAAGCTTCCCTCGTCCAGGGCATCGAGCATCGACATTTGTTTCTCATGCAGATAAGTATCGACGGAGAATCCCTTCTCTGCTATTTTGGCAAGCAGATAGCGACGGCTGAGCCACGCCTGCCGCAGGTCGGGCAGAACATTACCCAGTCGGCGTGAGGCCTGCTTGTTGTTGGTCTCCACCTTGTCGCTCAGCTCGATGGGCTTGGACAGGATGTCGTGCAATTGCTCGGCAAAATACTCGGCGCTGCGCTTCACACGCTCCAGGAACTCCGTCTCGTGCAGACCGTCGAACGACAGCGACTGAATCTTCAGCTGCCATTTGCCGGCTATGGCGATGACACGCTGCTGCAGGTCGATGAGTGCCTGGTCATGCAGTTGCTTGAGTGAGGAATGGCTATGGTAGAAGAACTCGGCGAAGATGCGCACCATCGACTCCTGCAGCGCAAGGATGGAACGGAAATCGAAGAGCTGCAGCAGCAGGTAGCGCTCATACTCCTGCTTCAACAGCGGCAGCTGTTGGATGCTGCGCTCAGCCTCGCTTTCCTGACGGGCAATATAGTTGTCCACTCGTTCGTCGTTGATGACGGCACGGGCCTCCAAGGGTGTGGCCAGCACGAGACCTTCCAATGTGCGGCAGCGGCTCAGGGCCACGTACACCTGTCCTGGGGCAAAGCTCTGGTTGGCGTCGATAATGGCACGGTCGAAGGTCAGGCCTTGGCTCTTGTGGATGGTGATGGCCCAAGCCAGTCGCAGTGGCAGTTGCTTGAAGGTGCCCTGCACCTCAGCCTCTATTTCACGAGTCTTCTCGTTCAGCGTATAGCGAGTGTTCTCCCATTCCAGCGGCTCTACCTCGATGGCCTCGGCGTCGCCCTCACAATAGACGGTGAGACGTTTTTCGCCGGCCTCCATCACGCGGCCTATGCGTCCATTATAATAGAGGTGGGCAGAGGAGGGGTCGTTCTTTACGAACATCACCTGTGCACCCTCTTTCAGCACCAGCGCCTCAGCCGTGGGATAGGAGTAGTCGGGAAAGGTGCCCTTCACTTCGGCGCGGTAGGTAAAGGCACGGCCTGGCAGTTTCTGCAACTCCGATTCGTTGTAGAAATTGGCAAGGTTATTGTGCGTGGTAAGACGAATGGCTAGCTGGCTGTTAGCTGTTGGCTTTTGGCTGTTAGCTATTGGCTGTTGGCTCACCCTGCTGTTCAGCCGAGCCAAGGCTTCTGCGGATGGATTGCCGCTGCGCACCTCGTTCAGCAGTGCGATGAATGATGCATCCTGCTGGCGGTAGACGTGGCTCAGCTGGATGGTGACATAGTCAATCTGCTGCAAAGCCTTCGAGCCGAAGAAATAAGGCGTGTCGTAATAGGGCTTCAGCATCCGCTCGTCTTCGGGCGTGACGACTGGTGTCAGCTGAGCCAGGTCGCCAATCATCAGCAGCTGCACGCCGCCGAAAGGCTGGTCGTGCTCGCGGAATCGTCTGAGCACGCTGTCAACAGCGTCAAGCAGGTCGGCTCGCACCATCGAGATCTCGTCGATGATGAGTAGGTCGATAGAGGAGATGATCTTTCGTTTCTCCTTGCTGAAGTCGAACTTGCTCTCCACCTTTGCTCCTGGCACATAAGGCGAGAAGGGCAGCTGGAAGAACGAGTGGATGGTCACTCCTTCGGCGTTGATGGCAGCCACACCCGTTGGTGCCACTACGATAGGCCGTTTGCGCGACCGTTCCATCACAGTCTTTAGAAACGTGGTCTTGCCCGTTCCTGCCTTACCAGTCAGAAAGATGCTACGCCCCGTATTTTCCACAAAGTCCCATGCTGTGCGCAGCTCATGGTTTTGTTCCATGGTGCAAAGTTACGAAAAAAGCTTGTAAAGAACAACGGATTTTGGAAGATTAACGCAAATCCACCAAGAATAAAGGCAAAAAATGAGCAACCTAGTTAGATTGCTCATTTTTTATTAGATATTTGTGCCAACTGCTATGTTACTGTTTAAATTTTTATTGTTATGTGTTGTTCGCCACAAGCAGACACGGCTCGTTTGAGGGTAAAAAGCTTTAAAAAACTGAAAACTTTTGCTCATATCAGTTTTTCTGTGTAATTTTGCACGCTAAATAAATAATGAGAAAATGAGAAAATGGTTCATCGGTATCCTATGGAGCCTGCTGCTGCTGGTTGCCGTAGGCGTAGGAGTGATATTTTGGGCTATCGCTGACGGTCGCATAGGCGACATGCCACCCATCGAAGAGATGCTGAACCCTATTGACAAGTCTGCCTCGCAGGTGTATTCGGCCGACGGCAAACTGTTGGGTACCTATAGCTATAGTCGTGAGAATCGTGTGATGGTGAACTACAGCGAGCTGTCGCCTGCATTGGTGGAGGCGCTGGTAGCTACTGAGGATGCCCGGTTCTTTGAGCATGCGGGTATCGACTTCAAGGCGCTGATACGTGCCATCGTGAAGCGTGGCGTGCTGAGGATGAAGAGCGCCGGTGGCGGCTCGACCCTCACCCAGCAGCTGGCTAAGCAGCTCTATCATGAAGGCGGTGCGCATACCACTGCCGAGCGTATGCTGCAGAAACCCATTGAGTGGGTGATTGCCGTGCAGCTGGAGCGTACCTATACGAAGGAAGAAATTATTGCCCTGTATCTCAATAAGTTTGATTTCCTCAACAATGCCGTGGGCATCAAGACGGCTGCCAACACTTATTTCTCGAAAGAGCCGCAAGACCTCAGCATCACGGAGTCGGCCACGCTGGTGGGCATGTGTAAGAACCCCAGCTATTTCAATCCGCGCCGCTATCCTGAACGCTGTCAGGAGCGCCGTAACATTGTGCTGCAGCAGATGTACAAGGAGGGATATCTCACCGAAGAGCAGCTGGACAGCTGTCAGGAGGTGTCGCTGGCTAGTGAACTGAGATTCCACGTGGCAGACCACAACAACGGCATGGCTCCGTATTTCCGCGATTTCCTGCGCCGCTACATGATGGCGAAGGAGCCCGTGCTGAGCGACTATCCGGAATGGAATCGCGGGCAGTATGAAATTGACAAGATTGCCTGGGCAGAGGATCCGCTCTATGGCTGGTGCAATAAGAACAAGAAGAGCGACGGCTCGCCCTATAATGTCTATACCGACGGCCTGAAAATCTACACCACCCTCGACTCGCGTATGCAGCAGTATGCCGAGGAAGCCTGCTATGAGCATGTGGTGGGCTATCTGCAGCCTGAGTTCTCGCGTGGCAACCGCAACCGTAGGAATGCTCCCTACGCCAACAACCTGTCGGCAGCCGACGTGAACAAGATTATCAAGCGCAACATCCGCCAGAGCGACCGCTACCGTGTACTGAAGGAGGCCGGCGCTTCGCAGGAGGAGATTGATGCCTCGTTCAATACGCCGGTGAAGATGGCTGTGTTTACCTACAACGGCGAGCGCGACACGGTGATGACGCCGCGTGACTCCATCCTTTATTATAAGTCGTTCCTGCGCACAGGCTTTATGAGCATGGAACCGCATAACGGTCATGTGAAGGCATACGTGGGCGGACTCGACTTCCAGCACTTTGCCTACGACATGGCCACGGCTGGTCGCCGACAGGTGGGCTCCACCATCAAGCCGTTCCTCTATTCATTGGCCATGTCACCCTATGGGGGAGGCATGACGCCCTGCACCACTGTGCCCTGCGAGCATCGCACCTACTATACGGAGGGTGGAAGGCCGTGGTCGCCGCGTGGCAGCGCCGCTGAGGGGCCGGTAACGCTGAGATGGGGTCTGCAGACATCGAATAACCTGGTGTCGGCCTATCTTATCGACGTGCTGCGTCCTAAGAACTTCCTCCAGATTCTGCGTGAATACGGCTTTAACAACCCCGATATCTTCCCTGGTCCTGCCCTCTGTCTGGGTCCCTGCGAGAACACCGTGGCCGAGATGGTTAGCGCCTACACCACTTTCGTCAATCACGGCTATCGCTCAGCACCTGTATATGTGACGAAGATTGTGGACAACGAGGGTAAGGTATATAATGCCGACGTGCTGACAAGGCCTGGCAACGAGGTGCTTGACAACGAGACGGCCGAGAAGATGATCTACCTGCTGCGCGGCGTTGTCGACGGCGGCACGGGTGGTCGCCTGCGCTCACGCTATGGCATCCATGCTCCCTTGGGCGGCAAGACGGGTACGACCAATAGCAACAGCGATGGCTGGTTTATGGGCGTCGCTCCGAAGCTGGTCTCTGGCGCCTGGGTGGGTGGTGAAGACCGCGACATCCACTTCGAGAGCATGGCCTTCGGACAGGGTGCTGCCGCAGCCCTGCCTATCTTCGCCCTCTACATGAAGAAGATCTATGCCGACCCCACCATCGACATTACCGAAGACGACCAGTTTGAACTCACTCCGGGCTTCGACCCCTGTAGAGGCGAGCTGAATATGGGATTCGGCGATGAGGACGAGGAAGGCGAGGAAGGCGGCGAGGAGCAGGAAGGCGCCGGCGTTCCCGTATTGTATGAATAACGAAAACGAAAACGTTAACCATAACCATAACGAATACGAATACGAAAACGAATACGAAAACGAAAACAATGAAACATCCGTTACGTAGCAGCGTATGCACCGAAGGTCGCCGCATGGCCGGCGCCCGTGCCCTGTGGGTTGCCACAGGCATGAAGCACGAACAGTTTGGCAAGCCCATTATTGCCATCGTCAACTCATTCACTCAGTTTGTACCAGGACATACGCACTTGCATGAGATAGGACAAATCGTAAGAGAAGAGATTGAACAGCTGGGCTGCTATGCTGCCGAGTTCGATACCATCGCCATCGACGATGGCATTGCCATGGGCCACGACGGTATGCTCTACTCGCTGCCCTCACGCGACATCATCGCTGACTCGGTGGAATATATGGTCAATGCACACAAAGCTGACGCCATGATCTGCATCAGCAACTGCGACAAGGTGACGCCGGGTATGCTGATGGCTGCCATGCGCCTGAATATTCCTGCCGTGTTCGTGAGTGGTGGCCCTATGGAGGCTGGCAAGTGGCGCGGCGAAAATGCCGACCTCATCACCGCTATGGTGAAGGGTGCCGACCCGTCGGTCAGCGACGAGGAGATGAAGCAAATTGAGCTGTGTGCCTGTCCTGGTTGCGGCTCCTGTTCGGGTATGTTCACCGCCAACTCGATGAACTCGCTCACCGAGGCCATCGGACTGGCCTTGCCCGGCAACGGCACCATCTTGGCTACACATACCAACCGCATCAAGTTGTTCCGAGAGGCAGCACAGCTGATCGTGAAGAACGCTATGGCCTATTATCAGGATGGCGACGAGTCGGTATTGCCCCGCAGCATCGCTACCCGTCAGGCTTTCCTCAATGCGATGTCGCTCGACATTGCCATGGGCGGCTCGACCAATACCGTGCTCCACCTCTTGGCTGTGGCCCAGGAGGCCGGTGTCGACTTCACCATGAAGGACATCGATGCCCTCAGCCGCAAGGTTCCCTGTCTCTGTAAGCTTGCTCCCAATACTCAGAAGTATTCTGTGCAGGAATGTAACCGTGCCGGCGGCATCCTTGGCATCCTGAATGAGTTGAACAAGGGCGGCCTCATCGACAGCAGCGCCATTCGTGTGGATGGCATGACGTTGGGTGAGGCGATGGACAGGTACGATGTCAACGGTCTTAACGACGAGACGGCTATCTACTTCAGTGCTCCTGCCGGAAGATTCTCCACGGAGATGGGCTCGCAGAACGAATACTACGACAAGCTCGACTTGGATAGAGAGAACGGTTGCATTCGTGACATCGAACATGCTTATACAAAGGACGGCGGCTTGGCTGTGCTCTTCGGCAACATTGCCCAGGACGGCTGTGTGGTGAAGACGGCTGGCGTGGATGAGAGCCTCTGGCACTTCGAAGGCCCCGCCGTAGTGTTTGATTCGCAGGAAGACGCCTGTGAGGGCATCCTTGGCGGCAAAGTGAAGAAGGGCGACTGTGTGGTCATTACCCACGAAGGTCCGAAGGGCGGTCCCGGTATGCAGGAGATGCTCTATCCCACATCTTATATCAAGAGTATGCACATGGGGCGTGAGTGCGCCCTCATCACCGACGGACGCTTCAGCGGCGGCACCAGCGGCCTGAGCATCGGCCATATCTCGCCCGAGGCAGCCAACGGCGGCAATATCGGCAAGATCAAGGACGGCGACATCATCATCATCGACATCCCCTCGCGCAGCATCAATGTGAAGCTGAGCGACGAGGAGCTGGCCGCACGTCCGCAGCAGCCTATGAAGCGCAACCGTGTCGTATCGAAGGCCCTGCGTGCCTATGCCCAGAGTGTCAGCTCAGCCGACAAAGGTGGCGTGAGAATCATTGAAGATTGACCATTGAAGATTGACCATTGAACATTGAAGAAGCTGATTGCGATACTGAGCCTTGCCTGTACCATCTGTTGTACTGCCGTTGCTGAGGAAGACCCGAAGCTGACGGGTACCGTCATCGGCTCGGCTGAGTCGGTGGATTACTCTACGTGGATGCAGTCGACGACGGTGAACACGTGTAAAAATGCCTTTGATGGAAACCTGAACACTTTCTTCGCTTCGTGGGAACGCAGCTATACCTGGGCAGGCCTTGACTTGGGAGAACCCTATGTCATTACCCGAGTGGGATGGTCTCCCCGCAACGATGTCCACGGCGAAGAGCGTGTGCTGTTAGCTGTGTTCGAAGGCGCCAACAGACCTGATTTCATGGATGCGCTGCCGCTCTACCTCGTCGATGAGCAAGGCACCATAGGCACTATTTCATACGCTGACGTCAACTGCTCGAAGGGTTTCCGGTATGTCAGATACGTCGGCCCCAATGATGCACGCTGCAACATTGCCGAGCTTGAGTTCTACGGCCATAAGGGCGAGGGCGACGAGTCGCAGCTCTATCGGGTGACGAACCTGCCCACCGTCAGCATCCACACCCTCAATGGTGAGATTCCTTATGACAAGGTGCATCAGATTGTGTCGCAGCTGACCATCATCTCTGACGACGGACTGCTGTCAGAGCCTGGTACGACGCGTGAAAGGGGTAATGCTTCGCGTAGCTTTCCCAAGAAACCCTGGCGCATCAAGTTCGACAAGAAGCAGAGAGTGCTCGATGCTCCTGGCAAAGCCAAGAAATGGACGCTCCTCAACAACTACGGCGACAAGACGCTGATGCGCAATCTGCTGGCCTTTGAGCTGAGCCGTCGACTGGGGATGCCTTACACACCTTACGGAACAGCCGTCGATGTGCTGCTCAATGGTGAGTACAAGGGCTGCTATCAGCTGTGCGACCAGGTGGAGGTGAACAAAAACCGCGTGAATATTGAGGAGATGACGCCGCAGGACAATAGCGGCACGGAGCTCACAGGCGGATATTTCATCGAGATAGACGCATACGCCGACCAGGAGGCTTCTCATTTCTATTCGTCCAAAGGCAATCCCGTCACCATCAAGTCGCCGGACGAGGACTCCATCACCACGCAGCAGAAGACCTACATCCGCCAGCGCTTTAACAACATGGAAAGCAATTGGCGCACTTATCTTGACTTGAACACCTTCCTCCGCCATTTCCTTGTAGGAGAGCTGTCGGGCAACACCGATACCTATTGGAGTGTGTTCATGTATAAGGATCGCGATGACAAGATGTTCTATACAGGTCCCGTTTGGGACTTTGATCTCGCCTTCGAAAACGACAACCGTACCTATCCCGTCAACAACAAGAGGGACTATATCTATCGCAGCGGCGGCAGCTGTGCCGGCAATATGGAGACCTTCGTGGATAATATTGTGGTGAGGAATGCCAATGCCCGTGCACAGCTCTATGAGATTTGGGATGAGGCACGGCAGGGTGGGCTTACTGAGGAAAACATGGTGGCATTCATCGACAGCCTGGAGCAGGCGTTGGATCAGTCGCAGCAGCTGAACTTCACCCGTTGGCCCATTATGAACACCTACGTCCACCAGAATCCCGTGCTCTGGGGCAGTTATAAAGCCGAGGTGCAGAACGTGCGCCGCTTTATGAAGGAACGTATCGCCTGGATGGACAATAAGCTGGGCTATGTCTATACTCCCAACAACATAGCCGACACGCACATCGACTTCTATCAGCCTTATCAGGTGTATAACCTGCAGGGCAGGGTCTGTGGCGACAAGCTGGAAGGCTTGGCATCGGGCATTTACGTTGTCCGTCAGGGACGTGCGGTCAGGAAAGTGACAATATCAGACAAAAATTAGACCAAACCTATATGCAAGAAAAGATTACCGGCTCTGAAGCGCTGATGCTGGCCTTGAAGGCGGAAGGTGTAGAGACCATCTTCGGCTATCCCGGCGGCAGCATCATGCCTGTCTATGATGCCCTCTACGACTATACCCGTGGGCCAAAGAAGGCCTTCGATCATATCCTTGTGCGCCATGAGCAGGCTGCTACACATGCTGCTGAGGGCTATGCCCGTGTCAGCGGCAGGGTTGGGGTGGCCATCGTCACCAGTGGTCCAGGTGCTACGAACACGCTGACGGGTGTGGCCGATGCCATGCTCGACTCTACGCCTATCGTCGTCATCGCCGGACAGGTGCCTATCGCTGCGCTGGGAACGGATGCCTTTCAGGAGGTGGACCTCGTCGGCTTGGCGCAGCCCATCTCGAAGTGGAGCTATCAGATACGTCACGCCGAGGATATCGCCTGGGCCGTGAGCCGTGCCTTTTATATTGCCCGCAGCGGCAGACCTGGCCCTGTGGTGCTCGACTTCCCCAAAAATGCACAGGTTGAGACTGTGGAGTTCAAGGCTGAGCACGTCAGCTTCATCCGTTCCTATGTGGCCTATCCGAAGCTGAGCGAGGAGGCCGTGCAGCAGGCTGCTGCCCTTATCAATGCCGCGAAGAAACCTCTCGCATTGGTGGGACAAGGCGTGGAGCTGGCCGGTGCACAGGAGGAACTGAAAACTTTCCTTGAGAAGGCCGACATCCCCGCAGGTCGTACGATGCTGGGGTTGAGTGCATTGCCCTCGAACCATCCGCTGAACGTGGGTATGCTGGGCATGCACGGCAACTACGCCGTCAACCTGAAGGAGCAGGAATGTGACGTGCTTATCGCCATCGGTATGCGCTTCAGCGACCGTGTCACGGGGAGTCTGAAGACCTATGCCAAACAGGCAAAGATCATCCACCTCGATATTGACAAGAGCGAGATAGACAAAAACGTGAAGACCGATGTGGCTGTGGTGGCTGACTGTAAGGAGTCGCTGCCCGCCATCACTGCTCTCTTGGAGAAAACCAGCCATCAGGAGTGGCGCGACTCTTTCCTGCCCCTCAACGAGAAAGAACGTGTGAAGGTTATTGAGCCTGCCATCCACCCGAAGGACGGCCCGCTGCTGATGGGCGAGGTGGTGAACGCCGTAGCCGAGCAGTCGCCCGACGACACCGTACTTGTCACCGATGTGGGACAAAACCAGCTTTTCGCCACACGCTATTTCAAATATCACCACCAGCGCAGCATCTGCACCAGTGGTGGCCTTGGCACGATGGGCTATGGAATGCCAGCCGCTGTTGGAGCCTGCTTTGCTGTAAAGAGGAGAGAGGAAAGAGGAGAGAGGAAAGAGCGTACTATTGTTTGTTTCGTGGGCGATGGCGGCTTCCAGATGAATATCCAGGAGCTGGGCACCATCATGGAGCAGCAATGCCCTGTGAAACTCATCCTGTTGAACAATAACTACTTAGGTAACGTGCGCCAGTGGCAGGATATGTTCTGGCAGCGCCGCAAGTCGTTCACGAAGATGCTCAATCCATGCTACGAGCTCATCGCTCAGGGCTACGGCATCGCCTATGAAGCCGTCACCGACCGCAAGGATTTGGCTGCTGCCGTCAATAAGATGCTTACCACCAATGGTCCCTTCATTCTTGAGTGTGCCATCAAGGAAGATGACGACGTGCTGCCCATGACACCGCCGGGCAAGAATGTCGATGATATGATGCTGGAGAATTAAGAGTTAAGAATTATGGAAAAAAAGCTATACACACTCCTTGTCTACTCCGAGAACATTGCCGGTATCCTTAATCAGATAACGGCTGTGTTCACTCGCCGTCAGGTGAATATCGAGAGTCTGAACGTGTCGGCCTCGAGCATCCCCAACGTGCACAAATATACCATCACGGCGTGGAGCGACGAAGATCAGATCATCAAGATCACCAAGCAGATAGAGAAAAAAATCGATGTGGTCAAGGCCAACTATTTCACCGACGACCAGCTGTTCATCCGCGAGTCGGGCCTCTATAAGCTTGCCACCGATGCGGTGATGCAGAATCCTGAGATCAGCCGCACCATCCGTCGCCACGATGCCAGCATCATTGAGGTGAATCCCACCTATGTCATCGTAATGAAATACGGCATCACCGACGACATCATCTCGCTCTACCGTGCCCTCGATGCCTTTGGCTGTGTCCTGCAGTATACCCGCTCTGGCCGTATCGCCGTTACTCGCGGTATGCAGGAGCAGGTCAGCAATTTCCTTGAGCAGAGGGAAAAGGAGAAATAGACAGTCAGTAGCTCCTTTGCAGGAGCCCGATAGTTCCATCATTTTACTATACATAGCATGAGCAAAGTTACAGACATACTCAAGACCGCACAAAAACCCTTCGCCAGCTTCGAGCTGGTGCCACCCCTGAAGGGCAGCGACGTGAGCCGCCTCTACGACAGCATCGACCCGCTGATGCAGTTTCAGCCACCGTTCATCAACGTCACATGCCACCGCGACGAGGTGGAATATGTGCCCAACAGCGACGGCACCTACACGAAGATGACGCTGGCCAAGCGTCCCAGCACCATCGCCATCGTGGCAGCCATCATGCGCCGCTATCCGCAGCTGGAGATCGTGCCCCACGTCATCTGCGGCGGCGCCTCGCGCTCGAAAGTGGAGAGCGAGCTGCTTGACCTGCACTTCCTCGGCATACAAAACATCGTGGCTCTGCGCGGCGACGCCATCCCCGGCCAGCGTTTCTTCATTCCCGAGGCCGACGGCTTCAGCCACAGCTCAGAGCTCGTGTCGATGATCAGCCGCCTGAACAAAGGGCAGTATCTCGACCCCACGGTGAAGAAAGGCCTGCCGACGGATTTCTGCGTGGGCGTGGCCGCCTATCCTGAAAAACACTATGAAGCCGCCAACCTCAATACCGACATCATGCACCTGAAGCAGAAGGTAGAGGCTGGCGCCGACTATATCGTCACGCAGATGTTCTTCGACAACGAGCAGTATTTCCGCTTCGTCGACCAGCTGCACCAAGTAGGCATTACCGTGCCCGTCATCCCAGGCCTGAAGCCCATCTCCTCGCAGCGACAGATTGACCTGCTGCCTCGCTCATTCCACATCGACATTCCCCAGCCGCTGGTCAGTCGCCTCAGCCAGGCAAAGACCGCTGACGATGCTTACCAGATT
>Ga0310696_10007920_pt1 | contig 12432 bp, 13 predicted proteins | sample AusTroGonzalo_MG_4_FD_203885 | JGI IMG/M metagenome (GOLD analysis project Ga0310696, IMG submission 203885) | Bovine rumen microbial communities from tropical cattle in Woodstock, Queensland, Australia - Gonzalo_02 (v2) (version 2) | ecosystem: Host-associated > Mammals > Digestive system >... | reverse complement strand
GGCGCAAGGGATGGCAGAAATCCCGCGCAACCCTCGCAGTTTGAGGCTCTTGTGTCGAAACAAGAAAGCCTGCGAAATCGTTGGACTTCACAGGCGTTTAAAACAAAATGGTGGAGTATATGAGACTCGAACTCATGACCTCCTCGCTGCCAGCGAGGCGCTCTAGCCAACTGAGCTAATACCCCGAAATCGTGTGTACAAAATATAATATACCACCTTTTTCGGAAAAGTCAAGCGTGAAACACAAAAAAGATTCTCAGGAAGTCCCGGACAACGAAAAACGCGGTCCATGCCGCACAGATCCGGCAAAACCGCGGGAGTTCAACAAACAGGTATGATTGTCCAGGAGAACCGGGCTACCGGCATCGCCCCGCATATCCGGCAAAACCGCAGGAGTTCGAACCCCTGCGGTTATTATTCCGCGGCATCCGACAACGGCGGATGCGCGGCATATTCGACGGAATCTTATTTGGACGCTTTCGAGAAAGACTCGCAGAAGCTCAGAATCGTCTGGATCAGGCCGCCGAAAACCAGGGTTTCCTCCTCGTTCATCTTGCCGGAAAGCTCCTTCTGAACGGCGGAAAGGATCTCGGCGGAAGCGGAAGCGCTATCGACGACCTGCCTGCGTTCCGCGGCGGGCATCTGCTGGAGAAGCAACCCGGCATTCACGGACAAACCGGAGATAAGCCCCTGCATCATGGTGACAGCCAGGACCACCTGCTGTTTTTCCTCCGGCGAAGCGTCGCGATACAGCTCAAGCAGATCCTGGAAAGTGCGGAGCGCGTCTTCCTTCGAAATAAGCTCGCCGACGTTCCCAACGCCCATCATGGGAGTCATGACGCTGAGCGCCGCGGTCACATCTTCCAAAGAAAACTCTTTCTTCAATTCGGAGACTTTCACGGGTTCGGCGGATTTCTTCTTCTCCGCAGGTTTCACCTCTTCGGCGGATTTCTTCTTCTCCGCGGGCTTCGCGGCCTCGGCGGATTTCTTCTTCTCCGCAGGCTTCGCGGCCTCGGCGGATTTCTTCTTCTCCGCGGGCTTCACAGCCGGCGTCTCATCGGAAGACCTGACCGTCTTTTGCTCAAGACGACTCTCCTCTTCGACGGGGGAAACAGGAGACGGGAGCTTAACGGCAGAGGAAGCTGCATCGGCCGCCTGCACTGCGAAGGCGGCAAACAACGCAAGGAAAGCGACAACTGTTTTTTTGCTCATGACAGTATTCCTTCTTTGAACCGAGTTGGAGTTAGAACGGCATGCGGATCAGAACTGCTGCTGCGGGTAGTACATCGGGACATTCGAGAATGCCTGACTGGCATTCCGGAACGACTGAAACAGTCCGCCGAAGACCTGTATTTCCTCGTCGGTCATGTTGCCTGCCATTTCATTCTGCACGGCATCAAGAAGCCCCTGGGAAGCCATGGCGCTGTTGACGATCTGCTCCCGCGCCTCGGGAGTCATCTGCTGAAGGAACATTCCGGCATTCTGGGAAAAACCGTTGATGACCCCCTGGACCACCATTATGCCCATGACCATCTGCTGTTTTTCCTCGGGCGAGGCATCGCGGTATGTATTGAGGGCATCCCATGCCATATTGATCGCCTCTTCCTCCGTGGGGAGATCACCGCCGTTTCCCGTCATGGGAGCCATACTGCGATTGAGGTCATCGTTCACTTCCTTCACGGAACGCTTGGGGCGTTTCGATTTCGGCGGCTCCTGGGGTTCCTCAGGAACGGGCTCCTCGACAATTTCCTTCTCGGGGGCCTTTTCCGCAGGGACGACTACCGGCACAGGCGACTTCCTTACGGTGTAATTCTTGAAAACGATGAAGGCCCCGACCACGAGGAAAGCCGCGAGGACAAGGCCTATGGGAAGAAATGTATTTCTGTTCATGTTTCCGTGCTCCTTATGACTGAATAGATTGATTTGAGTATCCGGTTCGAGGTGGCGTCATGCGCCGGGATCGTGTCGCATCACGCTCAGAATTGCGTTTGCGCGGCATTCGAGAGGGCTTCATTGACGTTCCGAAGCGACTGGAACAGGCTGCCGAAGAGCTGCGCTTCCTCGGGTGTCGCGCCGGCGGCCAATTCCTCCTGCATGGCGTCAATGAGCTCCAGTGAAGTCGCGGCACTGCCGACGATCTGTTCGCGCTGCTCGGGAGACATCTGCTGGAGAAGCATTCCGGCGTTCTGGGAAAAACCGCTGATGATACTCTGCACCATCACGATCCCCATGACCATCTGCTGCTTTTCCTCCGGCGAAGCGCTGCGATAACCGGCGAGGATATCCCGGGCGGCTTCGACCGCCTCTTCCTTCGTGGGCAGGGCGCCGTTGTTCCGCCCCATCATGGGCATCATGCCTCCAAGCCCCTCGGTCACGTTGCGAACGGGACGGCGCTGCGGCGCAGACGACTCCGCGGGCGGCGCCTCAACAGTTTTTTCCTCGGCGGCATCCTCGACGGCATCCGCGACGGGTTCCGCGATAATTTCCTCGGCGATGTCCGCGACGGGCGCCCCGGCAACCGCCTCAACGGATTCCACGGCGACTTCTTCAACAACCTTCCCCTCGGCCCCGGATTCGGTCCCGGGTTTGTCCGTCCTGGCAACAGAGGCCGGGAGAGGAGTATTCTCAGCCTTTTTGAAAGCAATGACGCCGCCGGCGACCAATGCGACGACGACGATCAACATCACGAGGAAGGCGATACCAGTTTTCTTGCTCATGGCAGTGTTCTTTTCTCTGAAAATGGTTGGTTTGAAATCCGTAAAGGCAGGACCGGCGGCGGGAAAACGTCCCGAGCACAGCCTCCAACGGTCCGGCCGCCATTCATGACGCAATGGCTTCCGGCATATTATCTGCACAGTACTATTTATTATACCACGCATCCCTCAAAAAGCAAAGCCCCTTTTAAAAAAAACCGGGAAAATAGGACTTTCCCGACGCTTTCGCGCCTCACATCCGGGAGACTTCCGCATTGAAACGCTGCCGATATCTCCCCCCGAACCGCAGCGGATTCCGCCTGAAACGCTCCCATCAGGCTCTCGCCGCGGATCCCGGCAGAGCAAAAAAAAAGCAGGAATTCCGTTTTTTCCATTCGCTTTTTTTCATCCGTGCGCTATATTAAAACAAACCATCATCCAATAATTCGGACCTTTTATCCTCCGGTGACGCCAGTGCATCCTTCTTCGCCAGATTCCGATTCCTCCAAAAATCCGCCCCGTCCGAAGCTTTCCAAAGAAGCAAGGTTCTGGCTCGGGCTTTTCCTCGCCATCGTCGTCCTCGCAGGCGCGAGCTTTCTCGCCTACTACACCTATCTCGCGCTCTTCCCGAAGAATCCGCGGCTCGTCGTGAGGAGCGTCCGAATCAGGGGCACCCGCAACTGGAATCCCGACGACCCGGACAAACGGCAGGAACGCATCAACCGCATCTGCGCCATCCTCGACATCCAGCCTGGCAAGACTCAGATGTTTCCCGGAGACAACGCGAATGCCGATCTCCCCGCAATGGTCGCCAAACTCCGGCACGAGCTCCCCGAGCTTGAACAGGTCAACATTTACCGCGTATTGCCCGACCAGCTCAATTTCGAGCTTTACGAACGCATCCCCGTCGCCAACCTCGACGAGAAGTTTTACATCGACGATTCCGGCGTGGTCCTCGACAAGACCGCCTGCGGCGATGTTTCCGCCTCGCTTCCCAATCTGCTCTGCAAGCCTTCCATCGCCCGCGGGTCCGACGATTCCTCCGCCTTCAAACGAGGCGAAACGCTCTCCTCGTCCGCCGTCCGTACTGCCCTGACCTTCATCCGGCTTGCGGAAAAGGGGGAATTCACCGAAAAAAGCAGTGAATCCAACTCCCGTATCTCCATTACAATCAATTACATCTACATCACGAACCACATCCAGTGCGGTGTTTTCTACAATGGAGACCCCAGGGAGTTCATAGTCCAGCTTCCGCTCTCCATTTCCGAGAAACAGTTCCGCAGCGACTATTTCGGGCGGCTAATCCCCGCGCTGGAAGAAGCCGTCCGCAACAAGAGCGCCGAGAAGGGACAGATCCTGGATCTCCGGTACAAGGAACGCGTCACCGTCCGGGAAATCAACTGACGCGCGGAAAGACCGCCGGATGATTTCCGGCCCCGAATCGCCGTCCGACCGGGACGCAGTCCGGAGCTGCTTTCCGTGTAAACATGGAAACGACGTCGCTTCCCGCCTGGTCAACCGGAAGATCAATGCGCCCGGCTGAAGCCTGAAGCCGCGTCTGTTCCGGTCTCTCGCCCGCCCCGGCTCCGGCTTCGGACGGAAAGACGACGGCAATGTCCCCGGCGAAAAGCATGGGCGGGACATCGTGATCCGCATATTCGATGTTGCGTTCGAGAAGCTTGGTCTCGCGCCGCATCAGGAGATTCATCACGCTGCAGACGAGACAAGCGGATTCCGAAGACGGGCCCGCTCCGGAAGAACAAGCCGTCCGGCGGACGCCGCCGCAAAAGGAAGCCGCCTCGGCAACTTCGAGGGCCTGCGCGGAAGAGGCTGACGCCTCTCGGAATCGCATGCTTCGCATCTGTCTTTTTTCATTATTTTTTGCCGCGTGGTCTTTAAAAAGACCGTATCCAATGCTATATTGAAAAATGAAAGTGGCGTCCGGTCGCGGACCGCCCGGACCCGGCAGGGTCACCCGCCTTAAACGAGCTCAAAAACCAAACCGTTGTGAGGAACGTATGAAAATTGCTGTCTGCGGAGCCGGAGCCGCCGGAGCCTATGCCGTGAAGCGCCTTCGCCTTGATCTTCCCGAAGCCGAAATCCTGCTCTTCGATGCGGCCGGAGCCGGATTCTATGCGAAAATGCGCCTCCCCGAATACGTCGCCGGCACGCTCCCGCGCGAAAAACTCATCCTTGCCTCGCCGGAACAGATGGCGGACTGGGGCGCGGAGCTCCACCTCGGCGAACCCGTGACGTCAATCGATCCCGCCTCGCACAAACTCACAACGGCCGCGGGAGAGTATTCCTGGGACGTCCTCGTGCTGGCAGTCGGCGCGCATGCGTTCGTGCCGCCGATTCCGGGGCTCTCCGCCAGCCAGCACGTGCATGTCCTCCGCGAACTCCCGGACGCCGACGCGCTTGTCGCGCTCTGCGAACCAGGGAAGAGCGCCGCGGTCATCGGCGGCGGCCTGCTCGGACTGGAAGCCGCCTTTTCGCTCCGCAAACGCGGGCTCAGCGTCTCCATCATCGAGACCGCGCCGCGCCTGCTCCCGCTTCAGATGAACGAAGAGGAATCCGCCGTGCTGCTCTCCAACTTCACGAACGCCGGATTCAAGGTCTACACCGGCGCGGCGGTCGAACGCTTCGATGACGCTTCCGTTCAACTCTTCCTCAAGGACGGCACGGCCATCCCCGCCTCGCTCGTGCTCGTTTCCGCCGGGATACGCGCCAACCTCGAACTCGCGAAGAACGCCGGCCTCGCCTGCAACCGCGGGATCGTGGTGGACGCCTCGCTCCGCACCTCGGCGCCGGACATCTACGCCGTCGGCGACTGCGCCGAACTCAACGGCACGGTCATCGGCCTCTGGCTCGCCTCGAAGGACCAGGGCGAAGCCGTCGCCGACATCATCGCCGGAAAAATCGCCGAAATGCCGCCGAAGACCTACCGCCCCAAGCCGAAACTTCCCGCATTCTGAGTTCACCATTTTTTCGCTCCCTCCTGTTTCCTTGTTCTCTGCAGAAAGCCTCTCACCATGTCCGTTGAAATCGAACGCAAATTCCTCGTCAAAGACCTTTCCTGGAAAGATTCCGCAACCTCATTCAAGGATTTTCAGCAGGGGTATTTCCCCACCGGCGACGGCGTGACCGTCCGAGCCCGCATCGCGGGCGACAAGGCCCGCCTCACGATCAAGGGCCCCGTCACGGGCATTTCCCGCGCTGAATTCGAATACTCCATCCCGGTCGAAGACGCCATCACCTTCCTTTCGAGTTTCTGCGCCAAGCCCGTCATCCTCAAGCGCCGCTGGTACGTTCCGTTCGGCGGGTTCACCTGGGAGGTCGACGAGTTCGCCGGGAAAAATGAGGGGCTGATCGTCGCGGAAATCGAGCTTGATTCTCCCGACCGCGAGTTCCCCGCGCCCCCGTGGCTCGGACGCGAAGTCTCCCACGAACCCAGGTTCCGCAATTCCCGCCTCGTCCGGCATCCGTATTCCGAGTGGTCCGGCGAGGAGAAGCAGTGAATTGAATCAAGCTGTTCTTCTCTGAACCTGACTGAACTCAACTCCGGCTGTTTCGGCCGGAGTTTTTTCTTTCCGTGTGCAGACGCGCAGGAATGAGGCTTTGCATGACAGGACATATATGCCGTATAGATCTTTTATGTCCTATTTCCCGACGACGCATTTTTCAAGAATGAGCCCCCCGGCTTTCATGGATCCCGTCCGATTCTGAGCTTAACCCCACTTTTTTTCGAAAAAAAACACGGTTTTCGTTTGACAACGGCGAAACAGTGTGCTATTGTAATAGTACACCACTTGACAACAACACCATAACACCCGCCGAAAGGCAACCATCATGAAAGTTTCCGAATTTACCCTCAATTTCTCCTCGGGAGTGCCGATCTACAGGCAGATCGTCCAGCTGCTCTCCGGAAAGATCCTCTCCGGGGCGCTTGCGGCGGGCGAGAAAGTCCCGTCGATCCGCGACGTGACCGCGGAACTGAACGTGAATCCGAACACGGTGGCGAAGGCGTACCGCGAACTGGAACTCGCCGGGCTCATCGAGACCCGCCGCGGCATGGGCTGTTTCGTCGCCGAGCGCGACGACGCCCGCCACACGCTCACCGACGAGGAGAAACAGCGCCATCTGGACACTCTCTTCGCCTCGCTGGTCACGTCCGCCGGGATGTTCGGCATCTCGGAGCAGGACGTCTCCGACTACCTGACGGCGAAACACGCCGCCATCACGAAAAACAACAAATAAATGAAAGGTCTCCTTCCATGAATATGAATCTTTCCGATACCCTCATCGCCGGCGCCCCAGCGCCCGCCAAGCCCGAATCCTCGATCGCATCCGTCCGCAGGATGCTGAAAAACTCGCTCCTGATCTCCGTCCGCGACTCCGTGCTGCTTCAACTCGCCACCGTGGACCTCCTGTTCGTGGTGTTCTACATCGGACTGCTCCTCGGCGGTCTCTATCTCGTTCCCGCCCTGGCCGGGGAGCCATGCCACACGACGGAAGAGCTCAACGCGTTCTACAATCATCATGTCCATTTAGGGATGCATTGGATCAGTGTTTGCATCATATTCGCAATTGCATTTGCCATCAATTTCCCCTACACGCTTTTCACGAACTTCCTCCTGTTCACGGTGGACAGCGAGATCATCCGCGTGTGGAACGGCCAGAAAGCCGACTTCAAACGCGGCTGGCGCACCGCCGTCTCCCATTTCCGGAGCCTGGTGACCTGGTCCCTGCTGATCAGCCCGTTCAACTTTATGTGGATTGTCTCCATGTGCATCGTGATCCCGGTGTTGACGCGTGACAAGACCGTCAACCCGTTCAAGATGCTTGGCCGCGCGGTGCTGCTCCTGCTGAAGATCTGGAAGGAATTCCTGCTCGGGATCGCCGGCATGCTGGTGATCGTTTACTGGATTTTCTGCCTCGTTTTCGGCTCCAATGCGATCTTCACTTCCATCTCCAGCCAGTGTCCGCCGCTCATCGCCTGGATCCTGCTCTCGGTCTGCATCTCCCTTTCCCTGGTCGCACTGTGCTTCTGCTATCTCTTCTGCAATGTCTATCTGAGCGGCCAGTACCTCAAGGCCAGCGAAGGCGTGGAGCCGAACCCGGATGCCGATCCCGCCGAATTCGCCTGAACGCAACGGCCCTCCCGGCAGGAACTTTTTTCCCGAAAAAAGACAAATCCGCTTGACAATACGCGAAAGACGTGGTTTAGTATCGTATTACGCAATAAATTTCATAAAAGGAATCCGATCATGAATAAAAACACCGTCCTTCCTCTTGTTCTCGTAATCGCGACGTTTCTCGGCGTCGCAGCCTTCCTCTCCTTCAAACAGCGCAAAGAGGGCGCCGCTCCCGTGCCCGTGGCAGTTGCCGCGGCGGAAGCCGTTGAGGAAGAACCCGCCGAAGAGCTTGCCGAACCGGAACAGCCCGTGGAACAACCCAAAAAGAAACGTGCCAAACGCACCGCAAAAGAGGCGAGCGAGGAATTCGGCAGCATGCTTCCGATCGGCATGGACAATCAGATCCAAGACATGCCCACGAAGGAGGAAGTCATTGATTACGCCTACGACATGCTGGAATCCTACCGCAACGGCACGGACGAGGAAAGAATGCAGATGCAGATGGCCATGGGAATGGCGCAGGCCGTCATGAATGCGATGACCGGATTCGTCGCGGGATACGTCCAGACGCTCGATCCCGACCAGCGGCAGAAGCTTCTGGTAGCCGCCGACGCATCCCGGGAAATCCTGGACGCCGTCCAGCTGGAAATGGCTGGGGCAGCCACCGACGAGGAGATCGCCGTCTTCGGCGGAGCGTTCCAGTCTATGCGGGCCCTGAACAATTCGATCCTCGACGCCATGGTCTTCTGAGGCTGATCCATACGCCTCTCCGTCCCCGAAACATCGCACTTTTTCAAGAAAGAAACACCCATGCTTCCCCCGAACAAACAAGCTCCGACACAAACGGTCCATAACGGCAAAAACGCACGCGGAAGGAGAATGCGGCGGATCCTGCTCGGCTTCGTACTTGCCGCGGGGGTGCTCATGCTCGTCTTCGCCGGATGCGCCTCCGCCGGCGCACTGCTGTTCCGCAGCCACTTCAAGAAAGGCGGCTATCTGGAGTCATGGGACGAAAAGGACGGACGGGTCCTGGCCTCGCTTTCGTACGGGGAAAAACGGGCTCAGATGTATGACCTGTACCTTCCCGCCTGCGTCAAGCCGGATTCGGAAGCGCCGCTCCTGCTGCTGATCCACGGAGGCAGCTGGACGACCGGGCAGCGCGAGGACATCGCGTATGCCTGCAAATACTACGCCAAGAAAGGCTGCATCACGGCAACCATGGACTATTCGCTGGTCTCCGACAACCACCCGGAGGTCACCATCAGGACCATGCTGGACGAGATCACAGCCTGCACTGCGGCCCTCAAAAAACAGCTCGACCAGGAAGGCTTCCGTGTTTCCGGCATGGCGATCGGCGGCTACTCGGCGGGCGCGCATCTGGCCATGCTGTACGCGTATTCACGCGCGGCGGACTCCGCGTTTCCCATCGCGTTTGTCTTCGAGAAAGTCGGGCCTGTGTCGTTCCGCAAGGAATTCTGGGACGACCGTACCTCCGCCGCGCTGATCGGATACGGCGCGGGAATCCAGGCCGACCCGAAAAACCTCGACGCCCCGGAAATGATCGAAGCCGCGAATAAACTCTCCCCGCTTCATTTCGTCAAGGAGGGCACGCCGCCGACCGTCTTCGCGTACGGCGGCAAAGACACACTCGTCCGGCCCGTCCACCGCATCGAGCTCGCGAAAGCATTGGAGGAAAACCGTGTCCCGAACATCTGCATCGAGTTCCCGAATTCCAATCACATGCTGTGGAGCGACCCGGACAGCACGGAGGAGTTCCGCGCGGCCGTGCTCCGGTATTGCAGACAATACCTGAAGCTGCCCGCAGACACGGAAGTCGCTGATCCGGAAGCATCCGGGGCTACGGGATCAAGTTCGGCCCTGAAGTGAAGTCATCCGAGGAGCCATGACCATAGGGGGGCAGGGAAACACAGCGCCCCGCCCTTCGTCCGATCATTCCAACTGCGGAACCGTTCCTCGACGGACATCCGCGCCAGCACGGGCGTCCGGGGATCGCAGAGAAAGCGCAAACTGCGGAACCGTTCCACGACGGACATCCGCACCAGCACGGGCGTCCGGGGATCGCAGAGAAAGCGCAAAACCGGACACCGCGGCGAGGCTTTTCCGCGGCAAGGCCCCCGGGGGAAGGCAAGGGAGATTCTATAGAAAGTGAAAGATTATCCGAGGAAATTCAGTACTTTTTTATCGAATTCGACTTGTTTTTATGCTAAGGATGAGTTATATTACAGGATGATTCATTTCGATATCCCTTTTCACAACCTAAAACCATATCCCTAACTCTACTTGGAGGCTCATTCAAACATGGGTGAAATGCATTGTGTGAACGGAGTTTGCGAGATGTCCTCCCGCAAATCCTCCCAGATGGAGGCGCTCGACGCCTACATCAAAAGTCTGCCTCTCGCGGACAACCCCACCCGCAAGCGCGGATTCCTGATCCAGACGCTTCACAAAGCCCAATCTCTGTTCGGCTATCTGCCGGTGGAAGTCCAGGCGTTCGTCGCTGAACGCCTCGGCATCTCCCTCGCGGAAGTCTACGGCGTGATCAGCTTCTACAGCTTCTTCACGGACAAGCCGATCGGCCGCTACGCCATCAACGTCTGCACCGGCACCGCCTGCTTCGTCAAGGGCGCCGCCCAGGTCGTCGACGAACTGAAGCGCAAGCTCGGCGTCTCCGAAGGCGAGACCACGCCCGATGGAAAGTACTTCCTCGGCGTCCTCCGCTGCCTCGGCGCATGCAGCATGGCTCCCGTCGTCATGGTTAACGGCAAGGTCTACGGCCACATGACCCCGGAAAAGGTCCAGGGACTCCTGGACGACTGCAAAGACTGATCGACAAACACCGACAAAATGGAGAAGAACACAATGAGAATTGAGTCTCCCGAGGCGCTCGCGCAGTATGCAGCCGGCCTCAAAGCCCGCAAACACGCGCCTGTCAAACTGCTCGTTTCCATGGGCACCTGCGGCATCGCCGCCGGTACCGGGGAAGTCCTGAAGGCCATCAACGACTACATCGCCGAACACAAGCTCGAAGAAGCCTTCGACGTGGTCGAAGTCGGCTGCATGGGCCTCTGCTACGCCGAACCCGTCATCATGCTCACCAACGACGACGGCAAGCGCATCATCTACGGCGACGTGACCCCGCACCAGATCCCCGCGATCATGCAGGCCGGCCTCGAAGCCCCCGCCACCGGCACCCACACCATCGACCGCTGCTGGTACTACCCCGAAGACGAACAGCCCTCCGAAGGCGAACTTCAGGCCCGTATCGTCCTCCGCAATACCGGCCGCATCAATCCGGAAGACATCGACCAGTACGTCGCCGAAGGCGGCTATTCCGCCCTCGCCAAGGTCGTCACCACCATGAAGCCGCAGGACGTCATCGACGTGATCTCCGCCTCCAACCTCCGCGGTCGCGGCGGCGCTGGATTCCCAACCGGCAAAAAATGGTCCTTCGCGGCCGCCCAGCCCGAAGGCGAGAAGTTCATCATCTGCAACGCCGACGAAGGCGACCCGGGCGCGTTCATGGACCGCGCCGTGCTCGAAGGCGACCCGAACGCCGTGCTTGAAGCCATGGCGATCGGCGGCTACGCCATCGGCGCCCACAACGGCGTCATCTACATCCGCGCCGAGTATCCGCTCGCGGTGAAGCGCCTCGAAAACGCCATCGCGCAGGCGGAGGAAAAAGGCTTCCTCGGCAAGAACATCTTCGGCAGCGGCTTCGATTTCAAGCTTGAGATCAAGTTCGGCGCGGGCGCGTTCGTCTGCGGCGAGGAAACCGCCCTCATCCACTCCATCGAAGGCCAGCGCGGCGAACCCACGTTCAAGCCCCCGTTCCCGGCCATCCAGGGCCTCTGGAAGCGCCCGACCGTCGTGAACAACGTCGAGACCTACGCCTGCATCGCGGCCATCATCCGCAAGGGCGCCGACTGGTTCAAGACCCTCGGCACGCAGGGTTCCCCCGGCACCAAGGTCTTCGCCCTCGCCGGCAAGATCTCGAAAGTCGGTCTCGCTGAAGTCCCGATGGGCATGACCCTCCGTCAGATCGTCTACGAGATCGGCGGCGGCATCAAGGACGGCCGCGCGTTCAAGGCCGTGCAGACCGGCGGTCCCTCCGGCGGCTGCATCACCACGAAGAACCTCGACCTCCCCATCGACTACGAAGCCCTCAAGTCCATCGGCTCCATGATGGGATCCGGCGGCATGATCGTCATGGACGAAGACGACTGCATGGTCAACATCGCCAAGTTCTTCCTCGACTTCACCGCGGACGAATCCTGCGGCAAGTGCACTCCGTGCCGCGTCGGCAACCGCCGCATGCTCGAGCTCCTGAACAAGATCACCGCGGGCGAAGGCACCATGGAGATCCTCGAGAAGCTCAAAACGCTCTCCGCCACCATCAAGGACACCGCCCTCTGCGGCCTCGGCCAGACCGCCCCGAACCCGGTCCTCTCCACGCTCGCGAACTTCGAAGACGAATATCTCGCGCACGTGAAGGATCACCGCTGCCCCGCCGGCGTCTGCACCGCCCTCATCCAGTTCAACGTGACCGACAAGTGCGTCGGCTGCGGCCTCTGCGCCAAACGCTG
>Ga0310696_10007919_pt1 | contig 12433 bp, 9 predicted proteins | sample AusTroGonzalo_MG_4_FD_203885 | JGI IMG/M metagenome (GOLD analysis project Ga0310696, IMG submission 203885) | Bovine rumen microbial communities from tropical cattle in Woodstock, Queensland, Australia - Gonzalo_02 (v2) (version 2) | ecosystem: Host-associated > Mammals > Digestive system >... | reverse complement strand
CCGCCGCTGGCAGCTTCACCACCTTGGTGGTCATAAACATAACCACCGGCACCGCCGGCACCAATAGCCTCAAAACGAATGTTGGTCACCGTGATGGGAGTTCCATCCAGTTCGGTAGGCACCGTCCAGGTGTAGTCACCATTGCCATTCTGCACCTTGAACACCTCTGTCTTGTTGACAGCCGTCTGCGCAGAAAGGCTTCCTACGAATGCGAAAAGGCAGAAAAGTACCGCCAAACCGCACGTCTTTAATAAATTCTTTTTCATAATAAACGTTTAAAATTATTTTTAATTATTTGATATTCAATCAATTATGTTGTTTAACAAGTTGTGCTCGGTTACGAAACATTCAATTAACAAAAGTAGTATTTATTTTGACCACATTTCCTATCGTATCAAAAATAATGAACATGCCGAGTTTAATTAGTTTGATTGTTGACTATTAGCTTATTATTCGACTCATTCGTTAGATATACGAATTAGGGCCGTAAAATGTTACGTGATTTGTATTGATAAATTGTGTATTTTTGCACGCTTAAAAAATGTTAAAACGATGAATGAACATTTGTCTCCGTCAATAGCGCCTCGCAGCAAGAAATCACGCGCCCGTTATAGGGTGGCGGTGATCGGCAGCGGCAGTTGGGCGACCGCTATTGTGAAGATAATCTCGGTCAACTTGGAACACATTCACTGGTGGGTTCGCCAGGAAGCCATTGCAGAAAGCATTATCAAATACGGACATAACCCCAAATACTTGAGTTCCGTCTTCGTTAACCCCGAAGACGTGAAAGTGAGCACCGATATCCGCAACACGGTAGCGCGTGCTGACTACGTTATCATTGTCACGCCGTCGGCATATCTACACAAAACCCTCGAACCGCTCAAACGATCACAACTTTCCAAAAAGAAGATTATCCTCGCCGTCAAGGGCATTGTGCCGGAGACCATGCAACTCATCAGCGACTACATGCAATCGCAGTTCAAAGTTCCTCTGGATCAGTTATGTATCATCAGCGGTCCGTCACATGCGGAGGAAATTGCGCAGGAGAAGTTCACCTTCCTGACCGCCGCTTCCACGAACCAAGAGCTTGCGGAAACTGTTGCGAAGTTCTTTACCACGCGCTACTGCCGCACCTCCGTCTCCAGCGATGTGATGGGCGCAGAACTCTCCATCGTGCTTAAGAACATCTACGCCCTTGGTGCTGGTATCTATAGCGGTCTTGGCTATGGCGACAACTTCATCGCTGCTTACGTGGCCAACTGCTTGAAAGAGATGAAGTACTTTGTATCAGAGGTTTACCCCAACGAAAATCGCCATATCTCCGATTCCGTCTATCTTGGAGACCTTCTCGTGACCGCCTATTCCACTTTCAGCCGTAACCGTCTTTTTGGCATTATGATTGGTCACGGTTTGTCAGTGCGCGTGTCGTTGTTGGAGCTGCGCATGGTGTCGGAGGGCTACACCGCCTGTCGTTGCGTACACGAAATCAACAAGAAAATCGGTGCTGAAATCCCAATAGTGGAGACTATCTACGGCATTTTGTACGAAAATAACAACGTTTCCTCCGAAATGCAACGCATCGCCGAACATTTTGTATAATGATTCGTTACCTCAAACATTCCGAAATCGATCCCGAAAAATGGAACCAAGCTGTACGTAACAGTTTGTCTCCTAACGTATTGGCAGAATACGAGTTGTTAGATCTGCTCACGGGCAACGACACCTGGCATGCACTCGTCAATGACGACTACCAGGCCGTGATGCCGCTCCCGACCCGCCAAAAAGGAGTGTTAAAATATGTTTACACACCGTTCTTTCTGCCGCAGATGGGCATCTTCTATCGACAAGATATCCGAATGTCGGTTTATGTCAGCTTTCTTGAAGAGATCTCCAAGCATTATGTGCTGGCCGATGTGCTCATGAACGAACAAAATGCTCAGGATATTGATGAATTAGAATTCCCGCCTCATTTTGTCTCCTACACATTGCCTTTGCAACAGTCTTATAATGAGCTGTATAGCCAATTCCACGAGAACACGAGGCGGAACATTAAGGCGGCGCAGAAGCACCAGTGTCGGATTACGGTGCAGGAGGAGAAAGTGTCGGACATTATCGCACTGTTTAGGGAAAACAAAGGTTCGGAGGAGGCCGTCAACTTTCGCGACGATGATTATGAGAGATTACAGCGGGTGTCCGATTACTTGTTGGAACACAATCTGTTAGAAGTTTACGGAGTGCGCACGAACGACAACAAACTGGCGGCAGGTGCTTTATTCGTGAAAGACGGGAAACGCCGTTGGTTCTGGTTCTCCGGTCGCGACAACCAACTTTCAGAGTGCAAACCCATGTTCCTGTTGCTCGACGCCTACATCCGTGACCACGCGGACTCGGATCTTTGTCTCGACTTCAGTGGTTCTTCCAATCCGAACGTGGCACGCCTATACCAGGGTTTCGGCAGCTCAAAGCTCCTCATCCCGTTCATTCGGCAATTCAAAAACAAATTTTGGGAAATACTCCTGTCAAAATGGTTATCAAAATTATAACCGTGTAACCGAATAACCGTGTAACCGTGTAACCGTTATCCCTCACCTCTGAGGATATCCGCAATATGGATAATCCCTAAATCCACGTTGTGTTGCTGTTTGAAGGCATCCATGAGTTGGAGGCAATGGATGTCAGTGGAGGTGATGTACTCAGCGCCTTGATCGTAAGCGCGTTGCACGATTTCACCGGTCATTTTTTCCGTAGCATCAGGATTGAGCATAGGGAAACGACCGTTGGCACCACAACAACCGTGGACTTCAGTGTCTTCTATCAAATCCAACCCCCGAGTGTTCTTCAACAGGGTTTCGGGAGCATTGTTATCTGGATAGAGATGACGCGCCGCACACGATTTGAAATAGAAAACTCGATGCGGGAAAGTATTTACTAACGAATCGACCTTCAAAACATTGACAATGTAATCGCACAATTCTCTCACATTGTTGACGAATGTGCTCAGTTCATTGGGCAGGGTGGAATTTTTGAGAATGAGGTCGTAATAGCGACGCATAAAACCAGCACAGGCTGTGTCCGGTATCACCACAGGGAACTTGCTTTTATGAAGTTCGCAATACTCCGTGTAGGACTTGATGACCTTATAACCTAAATCCTTGGCGTACTGCATTTCCCCTTCCATAAAGAAGCGACGACCGCAACAGGTGCTCTCCATCTCATAATGGCTGAACTGACCGAGACGATCCAGAACTTCAATCACGCTGGAAACCGTCTCCGCCTGGAACAAATCCATCTGACACGGAACGTACAAAAACACTGTCTGTTTCGAATCGCTCATTGAATTGGTTTAGGGGGTTAGGTTTAGGGTTTAAGGTTTAAGGTTTAAGGTTTAGCGGTTAAGGGTTAGAGGTTAGAAGGTGAAAGGGTTAGTATTGTCTTTTTTCACACGTCATACGCCATACGTCACACGTCATAAGTCACACGTCTTAGTTCCCGCACTTTGCGTAACCGCAGTTAGAGCACGTCAAACATCCTTCCTTGAACTCCATCGTGTCTTTCTGATGGCAGTTGGGACATTCAACGCCTTTCTGGCGAGTGCCGTCCTGGATGAATTTCTTCAGCGCGCGGCAGACACCGTTACGCCATGAGTTGATGCTCTCTTGACGGAAGTTGAGGCCTGAGATGATATTGACGACATGGTTCACGGGAATGCCGTTGCGCAGCAGCGCAGAGGTCATCTTAGCGTAGTTCCAGAACTCTTGGTCGAAGCAACGATCCAAACCGCGCAAAATCACTTCGTAACCGGCTTTATCTTGATAGATAAAGTCGTAAGACTTAGTACCATCTTCGTGGCGGTTCTTTACAATCGTGCCGTGATCGACCCACTTGGGCAGCAGGAAGCTTTCGTCGCCCGTTTTGCCCGTGAAAATCTCGTAAGGTTTGTCGTTATAGATACCGATGTACGCCACCCAATCTTCGTTGTTGTTCTTGAAATGGATGACATCAGCGTGCAGTTCGCGCGGACGCTTGAAGTTCTTCGGTTTCTCTTCTTCCTGTTTGGGTTTTTGATCGATGGAATTGAGCACACCATCACGTGAACCCTCACGATAGACGGTCAGACCCTTGCAGCCCACTTCCCATGCTTTCATGTAGAGGTCGCCGACCACCTCTTCGGTGATGTCGGAGGGCAAGTTGACGGTCACGGAGATGGAGTGGTCCACCCACTTCTGCACAGAGCCTTGCAACTCGACTTTCTTGATGTAATCGGTGTCGGCAGCAGTGGCTTTGTAGTACGGTGACTGATCCACGAGCGCGAGCACATCCTTTTCATCCATGCTCTTCAGTTGCTCCAACGTGTAGCCCTTGGTTTCTGCCCAAACCACGAATTTGTGGTGGAACACCATGTACTCCTCGAACATGTCGCCCACAGTGTCTTTCACCACTGTTTTCTTGGTTGCCATGTCATTGGGGTTGATTTTTCTACGGCGTTTATATACCACGTTGAAAGCGGGTTCAATACCAGAAGTGGTTTGCGTACAAATACTTACGCTACCCGTAGGTGCGATGGTGAGCAAGGCGATGTTACGACGGCCATAGCGAATCATGTCGTCATAAAGTTTCGGATCTGCGTCACGCAAACGTTGGATGAAGGGGTTGTGACCCTCTTTGATGCAGCTGTAAATCGGGAATGCGCCGCGCTCCTTAGCCATAGTAACAGAGGAACGGTAAGCGGCGAGTGCCAATTGTTTGTGCACTTCCGTGGAGAAAGCGTTAGCCTCGTCGGTGCCGTAGGTCAAGCCGAGAGCGGCGAGCATGTCACCTTCCGCAGTAATACCCAGACCGGTACGACGGCCCTTGAGAGATTGTTTACGGATTTTGAGCCAAAGTTCCTTTTCCACCCGTTTCACAGACTCGCTCTCAGGGTCGCTCTCAATCTTGGAGAGGATGGAGTCGATTTTCTCCAGTTCCAGATCGATGATGTCGTCCATCAGACGTTGCGCACACTGTACATGCTGACGGAAACGCGGCATGTTGAAAGTGGCACTGTCAGTGAACGGATTATCGACGTAGCTGTAGAGGTTCATCGAGATAAGACGGCAGCTGTCGTAAGGACAGAGCGGAATTTCACCGCAAGGGTTTGTGGAAACCGTCTCGAAGCCTTCGTCCTGATAGCAGTCAGGGATAGATTCCTTGCGGATGTTGTCCCAGAAAAGGACACCGGGTTCGGCGGATTTCCACGCGTTGTGGATGATTTTGTCCCACAATTTCTTTGCATCAATCGATTTGACCACCTTCGGGTCGTTGCTGTTGATGGGATATTGTTGGGTATAAGAGGTATGGTTTTGGACGCTTTGCATGAATTCATCATCCACTCTCACGGAGACATTTGCTCCGGTGACTTTGCCTTGCGTCATTTTGGCATCTATAAACTGTTCAGCATCAGGATGTTTGATAGAAATGGAAAGCATCAAAGCACCGCGACGGCCATCCTGAGCCACTTCGCGGGTTGAGTTGGAGAAGCGTTCCATGAAGGGCACAATGCCCGTAGAGGTTTGTGCGCAGTTCTGCACATGACTGCCAGAAGGACGAATATCGGACATATCATGACCCACACCGCCACGGCGTTTCATCAGTTGCACCTGTTCCTCGTCCATCTTCATAATACCGCCGTATGAATCTGCGTGACCGTTGTTGCCGATCACGAAACAGTTGGAAAGAGAAACCACTTGGTATTTGTTGCCGATGCCAGCCATCGGGCTGCCCTGCGGAATCACATATTTAAAGTGGTCGAAAAGACCGAAGATTTCATCTTCACTCATCGGGTTGGCGTAGCGACGTTCGATACGGGCAAACTCACGTGCCATACGACGATGCATATCCTCGGGCGTGCGTTCCACCAACTCTCCATTAGCGTTCTTCAGCGCATATTTGTCAATCCAAACGCCAGCAGCCAATTCGTCGCCACCGAAATAGCGGACCACGTCTGGGAAAATCTCCTCCTTGGTATAGACTACCTCGGCGGGAACTTCCTCCTCTTTGTCTTCAGGTTGCACCACCGCTGAATCCTGCACATACTTCTGCATAACGGAACTGCGGTTGGCGATTAATTCACTCATCGAATTTTGCAGCTGTTTGTTCAAAATTTCCTGCTCCACTTCCTCATCATTCACTGCACTGAAAAGAGATAAATCTTCATTCATAATAATATGGCGGTTTTTGGTTTTTTCTATCTATTTCAAATTTGGCTTTTTTTCTCGAAAAAGTGATTCTTTTACACACCCAACATAGCTCAATTTAGTTTATTTAGTTGATTATCAGTGTTTTATAGAAAATTAGAAACGCTTATTTCGAGATTGCTAAAATAGATAATTGAATCGTATTTATCACCCTCTACCGACCGCTAATTATTAACAAAAAGCCGTTAATAATTTTTATGGATTGATTATTAACGACTTATTTTGAAAAAAAAATTTTTGGCACGAAAATTTATTTCATTCAGATTTTTTCAAACTTTGCTGCCACCCATTTGTCTTTCGTTTTGTGGTCAATATATTTGAGACCGTTTTGGGCGCAACAGTAGTGCAAAGCGGGCAAATCCTCTTCGTAAAAACCGCTGAGGAAGAGTAACGCTTTGTCGTTCATACACTTAACGTATTGTGGAATATCTTGTAACAAGATGTTGCGATTGATGTTGGCCAGGATGATGTCGTAACTTTCATTGCCGAGCAGCGAGGCATCGCCCAACAGGACTTTCAATTTCTCGCAGTGATTGTGTTGCGCGTTTTCCACGCCGTTGCGGTAAGCCCACTCGTCATTGTCGATAGCCGTGACGGGGTTAGCTCCTTTCATCGTTGCGAGGATGGCGAGCACACCAGTGCCTGCACCCATGTCGAGCACCGCCTTGTTGCGCACATCGGTTTCCAACAAGTAAGAGACCATCTGCGCGGTGGTGGCGTGGTGCGCCGTCCCGAACGACATCTTCGGCTCAATCACGATTTCGTAATCTGCATCCGTGCGTGCTGGGTGGAACGGGGCGCGGATATAGCATCCTTCAATCATCACCGGCTCATAGTTGGCCTCCCAAGCGGCGTTCCAGTCTTTATCTTCCATCTGTGCCACCGAATAGGAAACCTTCACCTCTGGAAACTGCGGCACATCCAGCATGTCCTTGAAAACGTCTTCCTGATAGTCTTTTTCAGGAATGTAGCACAGAAGCTCATTCTCGCTTTCGCCGTCCATGAAGCTATCGCATCCAGCCTCCGCCATCATCGAAGTGAAAATCTCCTTCCACGGCTCCGCCGGATTTATATTCAACTTAATCTCCAAGTATTTCATATTACTAGCTTTACCTCAATTCTATTGCCTATTGCCTTAATACTCAATCGGTTTTCCAGACAAATTGAACCACAACTCCTGTTCGTCTTGCGTTTTCTTCTCGACAATGATCACTTTGTAAGCATTGAGTTTGTCGGCGATGCGCTTTACGGAGTAGTATTCTTTCAGTTTGTAGCCCTTGTATTCCTTCTTGAGGTAGTCTTGGATGGTGGCGGAGAGGCTCTCGTTTTTGCCCATCACCCACGTTTCCACAAGTTCGCCATAGCTGTTATAGACACAGATCTCCTTGCCGCGGGTGGTGTAGAAGATGGCTTGATAGTTCATGTTTCCGTCTTCTTTCCATTCCACGTTGTTCACTTTCGGATATTTCAGCTTGAAGGCGGCTTTCACGTTTTCGGGAACGCTGGCGGCATCATCCTCGCCTAAATCCATGTTCATCTTTTCGTAGTATTTGTTGAGCGCGTCATCCTCGGCACTCTCTTTTTTGCTGCCACCCAACTCATAGTCGGGATCGATGGTGCGGATAAGTTTGCCAGCCTTGTCGAAGAAGATCGTGGTGACCAATTTGGCTTTGTAGTTTGCCTTCTCATAGAATTCCACCATCATCTTGTCGTCTTTGTCAGCGCGTTGCTCCTTGACGGCGCTCTTGAAACGCCATCCCGGATAGAAATCGTTGAGGTGCTTTGCCATCAAACCAGAGACGGATTCTTCGGGCATAATGGTGAGGGTTTTCTCCCAAACGCCTTTCGGGGTGATATAAACAGCGGTTTTCTTGCCTTGATTCAAGCAGCGGGCAATGTAAACGCTGTCAACCAGGAACCAGTTGAGTTCAGCGGGATGCAACACCTTTTTAACCAAAGCTTTGGAAACAATATCAGGAACAGTATTGGCTTTGATAGCAATGTTGCCGTGTTCGTCTTTCACCACAGGTTCGGGTTTTTCTTTCTTGGGTTTTGCCTCTTTTTGAGCAGTTTGAGCGGGTTTAGCCGTACTGGTGTTTGCTTTTGCAGTGGAAGTAGCAGGCTTTGTAGCAGGAGTTGCCGGTTTTGAGGCAGGTGTCTTCGGGGCATTTTTTGCAGCTTCCTTTGCGGCCTTTTCGGCGGCAGCTTTTTCAGCAGCTTCGCGTTTTGCGGCTTCTTCCTTGGCAGCTTGCTTCTCAGCGGCAGCAGCTTTTGCCTGCTCTATTTTGTCAGGATGCTTGACTGTTGGGTCTTGGAAACCTTCGGGATCTTTGCGAGAAATCAACTTGTTTTGACCGGTCGTGGAAAAGGTCAGCAAGGAAGGCTTGGCGCCCACAACGTCCTCTTTTACTTCCAGATAGTAGTGAGTGCTCTCTTCTTCTTTCTCTTCCAAACAACTCAAGATAATGACGAAGTCAGGGTAATTGGCTTTAACATAGTCTGTTATGGAAGAAGGCAACTCGCCGACAGGTACCATGAAAAGCGTGCGAATCCATTCGCCGCTGCTGGTAATATACACTTTGCCGGTTGTGGAGCCGTCCTTGATATTGGCAACATAGTTGTTCCCTTCCTTCATCCAGCCGGTGACCTTCACGTAGGAATATTGCTCGTCGAGGGTTTGCACAACATCCGACGGCACATCCGACGTTTTGATTTTCTGGGCAAAGATAGCATTTTGAGAAATAGTAACTATCTGAATAGCAGATAATAACAATGCAAATAACAGTTTATTTTTCATTTTTATCAGAATTTTCAAATTAAGCTACAAAAATACTGTTTTTTTTATTTGTTCGTGTTAAGGGTTTCACGAATCTTTGCGGTGAGGATGTCGATGCCGATGTTGTTGTGGCCACCCACGGGGATGATGATGTCTGCCTGCCGTTTGGTGGGCTCAATGAACAACTCGTGCATAGGTTTGACGAAATTGCGGTAGTGGCGGATAGATTTGTCGAGACCGCGACCACGCTCAATGACGTCACGGCTGATGATGCGGATAAGACGCTCGTCGGCGTCTGTATCTACAAACACTTTAATGTCCATCGTGTCACAGAGTTCGGGGTTAGTGAAGATAAGGATGCCCTCCACAATCAGTACCTCAGCGGGTTGCACAGGGATGGTTTCCGTGCCGCGCGCGCAGGTTACATACGAGTAAGTGGGCATCTGAATGGTCTTGCCGGCTTTGAGCTGGTTGATGTGATCCACCAGCAAAGGAAACTCGATGGCAGATGGATGGTCGAAGTTGATCTTCTCCTTCTCCGCTTGCGGGAGGTCGCCATTGTCGCGATAATATGCATCCTGCGACAGCACACTGACGTGATTTTTAGGGAATTGGTTGACAATTTTCTGCACCACTGAGGTTTTCCCGGAGCCGGATCCGCCGGCAATGCCCAATACTAACATAATGTAGGGTATTTATGAAACAAAAAGTTAAACATTGGCTTAACGGCTGCAAAAGTGCAAAAAAAATCTGAATCCAGCATTGGATTCAGATTTTTTTGTTGCCCCGATAGGATTCGAACCCATACAAACAGAACCAGAATCTGCGGTGCTACCATTACACAACAGGGCAGTAGTAAAATGCGCGGCAAAGATACAATTTTTTCTTTACCGCGCATTCTTTTTTGAAAAAAAATCTTTTAACTTACAAAAACCACTTCGTACCAGATATATCCGCTAACTACAACTGCCTTATAATAAACGTTATCCACTTTGTAATAGAGGGTGTTGTCGAGGATGATTTCTTCGTAGTTGCTAGGCAGTTCGGCTACTCTTGCACCGATGGGGGGATCTACAACTTGGTAATTATTGTTGTATGGGAGGTAAAAAGTGCCATCGTCGTAGTAGTAGTTGACATTGTTGTGGACCACAATCACAGGGTGCCAGGTGTGGAAGAGAGCGTAGGCGATGACAGCTCCAAGGGGCGGACGGCAGACGACATAGTATCCATTGAGGTAGCGGCAGTAAACACCGTTGTAGAAGTAGTAGGGAGTTCCGTGATAATATACGGGTCTGACGTGGTGAGGAACGTGGATATGACCGTAATAGTTGTGGTGATTCGGGTGTACGTAGGGAGTGTGAGGTGCGGGGCCGTGGTGCGGACCGTGTCCATCATGGTGTCCCCCAGGACCAGGCTTGTTGCCACCGTTGTTGGCGTTGCTGTTGCCATTCTCACGAGGACCAGAGACGGGCTGCGGTTGAGCTTTACCTTCACTTGTATATCCGCGCTTTTCAGTCACAGTTCCAGTAGTGGTGTTTGAGGTATTGGATGCACTCGAAGCAGGACGGGTAGCAGTCACATTCGTTTTGTTTGCAGCGGTGGGCGAAGTTGTTCTAGCTGGTTCACGGGAAGTACTCGTAGCGGGCGTTGTCGTCGTTGAAGGAGTTCTGGAAGTGTTGGAGGACGTTGTTGCAGGACGAGTGGTCGTCGTCGTGGTCGGTCTTGTCGTGGTAGTGTTTCTGGAGCTGCTGGAAGTTGGGTTCTGACGAGTGGTCGCAGGAGTTCTATTGGTGTTCGTCGCTGAAGAAGTGCGAGCGGCTGCTTGTTGTGCCTTCTGATAGGAGTTGTTGGCTTTGTTCAGTTGAGCGTCACCTCTCTTCATTTGACGTGTAGCCTGACTGGAGGCGGAAGGTGCACTTTGTTTAGTCGCAGTGGTAACATTTTTGTTACTTGCGGCGTTGGCTCTGGATGAGTTGGGCGTCTGTGCTCCAGCTTCCATTGACACTAAACCTGTCATCAGGAAGATACTCATCATTAACATGAACTTTTTCATAATCGTACGTTTTTGTTTGATAAAAGACACCTGTTTGACCCCTTACGACGATTATTGTTTAATGCTGTATGACAATTTTTTTGTGGAAAGTTTGGTCGTGACCCTCGGCTTTCAAAATGTAAATGCCATTAGAAAGCTGATTGACAGGGATTTCCACAGCTCTTTCCGCATGATATGTTTCTGAGAAAACGACACCGCCTACCATATTATATATAGTGACTGTGCATGGGTCTAATTCTTCCGGCAGGGTGACATGGAGGAGATTGGAAGCGGGATTTGGATAAATGGGCAAGTCCTTGTTCCAATCGTCAATGCCTACGCCAGTGGTTGACCATCTGACTAAGAAGCCCTGTCCGTTAAGATAGTTATCGCTAACAAAGACCACTCTGACTCTATGCGTATTGCAGACGAGCGTACCGGGTAATTCATTGCCAGAATATTGGGCCAAAAGAACATTCGGATGAGCGTAAAAATCGTAGAAATCCAGATGATCTTCAGGGCTGATATCCATCTCTTCGAAAGTGAAAATATAGCTGGTTCCCTCTTCTGAACGCAGATTCCAAGCACAGCGGGCATTATCAATATAGTTACCGTCGCCACTATTGTCAGTAAATTCACCCGTGGGCGCGGAGGATTGTTGTGTTCCGCAATTGTACTCTTCACGATAACATTCGTAAGAGAGCCGCCAACCTTGCGCCGTAACCGAATCGTCGGTTTCAAACGTGATGTACAGGCTATCCGTATTGAATGTGAAGTTGTGAGAGGAGAGTCCTCCAGAAAATTCCGCTAAAAGATTGTTCTCACTCGGGTATCCATCCCAAAACTTGAGAAAGTCGTGGCCTTGTTGAATGTCAAGACTTTGCAATGTGATTTGGACCCTATACTGATTGGGATAGGTGATTATGTATGTACAGTAGGTATTGTTCTGGTAAGGATAGTTTCCACTGCCGTCTTCCAAAGTGCCGTTTAATGCAGTAACCACACGTTCCTGACAATAGGTGGGATAAGCGCTTTCCAAAGGATGCAGATTGAAAATGGCGCCCTGATAGTAGTCGAATCCACCTACAGCGTCTTGGACAGAATCGTTGTTCTCAGTGGCAAAAAAGCCGTCACCAGATCCTCCCCAACCGAAATTGAAGTGGAAATATTCGTCTGAGTTATAACCGTCGCAAATAAACGCATGGCCCCCTTCTTCTGAAGTTCCTGAGTAATAAACAGGCCTTTTGGCATCTAATTCCGTCATTAATTTGTTGTGCCATTGCGCATCCGAATAGTGGTGTTTTCTTCTATGGTAGGAATCTGGACTATATCGGAAATAGTTAGCCATGGCTTCGGGTACAATTTCAGAATATGTACCTGAACCATCAGAAC
>Ga0310696_10007917_pt1 | contig 12434 bp, 12 predicted proteins | sample AusTroGonzalo_MG_4_FD_203885 | JGI IMG/M metagenome (GOLD analysis project Ga0310696, IMG submission 203885) | Bovine rumen microbial communities from tropical cattle in Woodstock, Queensland, Australia - Gonzalo_02 (v2) (version 2) | ecosystem: Host-associated > Mammals > Digestive system >... | reverse complement strand
GAATCATCTCCAAACCTGTGCTCTTCAGGAAAATGTTCACCACAGTCGCAATGATAATACCAATCAAAGCCATGATGAGGATCTTACCCATGGAGGAGAGATCGGTCTTCGTGGTATAACCGATCAAGGCCATGACGGCAAAAGTACCAGCCGTGATAAAGAATACCATGGCAATGCTCGACATCGTATAGATGGCAAAGATAAACGACATGGTGGCTCCATTGATGATGGAATACAGGACAAACAGCAAGGTGGCCGTGGTGAGCGACAACTTGTTGATAGCCGCCGTGATTCCGATAACCAGTCCGAACTCTGCGATAATCAGACCCCAAAACAGGAGTTTATTCGTGGCAATGGCCATCATGATACCGGGACTCGTGGCCACACCATAGGCCGTAACACCGGTGATGACAAGCGCCAACGTCATCCATACATACACCTTCCGCATCAAAGCGGGGAAAGCAGCCGACATCGAAAGCTCGCGCTCGCGATTGACGACATCAAAATTCAATTCGTTATAATTCATACTCATTCTTAATTAATTCACGATTCTAACAGCAAATATGATGCCACAAAGGTAAACAAATAGTTTTAATAAAGCATAAAATAAGAACATAAAATACCATAATATTAGCATTATTGGAGTTTTTTCACTATATTTGTAGCCATTAATAACTAAAAACGGATTAATAATAATACACTAACAGAGCAATGAAGATCGGTCTATTTATCCCCTGTTATGTAGATGTGGTGTATCCCCAAGTGGGTGTCGCCACCTACAAGTTACTGAAGCATTTAGGCCTTGACGTGACGTATCCGCTGAACCAGACATGCTGCGGACAACCGATGGCCAATGCCGGCTTTGAGAAACAAGCGATTCCTCTGGCAGAGAAGTTTGAGGATAAATTCAAGGAATTTGACTACGTGGTGGCCCCTTCCGTGAGCTGTACTGCCTTTATCAAACTGAACTATCCCCGACTGCTGGAAGGCAAGCATGAATGTGTGACCTCGGGAAAGATCATGGATGTGGTGGAATTCCTGCACGACGTGATCAAGGTGGATCATCCACTCGGCACCTTCCCCCACAAAGTGAGTCTGCATAACTCCTGTCACGGTGTCAGAGAATTAGGACTGAGTTCGCCCAGCGAGGAACACGTGACACCGTTCAACAAGATCAAGGACTTGCTGAACCTGGTGGAAGGTATCCAGGTGCTGGAGCCCGAGCGGCCTGATGAGTGTTGCGGCTTTGGCGGTATGTTCTCGGTGGAAGAGACGGCCGTGAGTGCGCAGATGGGACTGGACAAGGTTCAGCGGCACATGAAGACCGGTGCGAGATTCGTGACAGGTCCCGACTGTTCTTGTCTAATGCACATGGCTGGCGTGGCCAAGAAACAAGGCCTCAATGTAGAGTTTAAACATGTAGTAGAGATTTTAGCAGCAGGATTATGAGTACAGGACATAGCATAGCAGCAAAGGAGTTCTTAAAGAACCAAACATACTCCAAGTGGCACGACGCCACATTCTGGGCAGTACGCTCTAAGCGTGACAATATGGCATACGGTCTCGACGAGTGGGAGCAGTTGCGCGAGAAGGCCAGCGCCATCAAGCGACACACCATCACCCACCTTGACGAGTATCTCGACCAGTTTGCTACAAAAGCCGAGGAAAACGGTTGTATCGTTCACTGGGCGAAGGATGCCAATGAGTTCAACGAGATCGTGTATGGTATCCTGAAGAACCATAACGTGAAAAAACTCGTAAAGTCGAAGTCGATGCTGACCGAAGAGTGCGAGATGAACCCCTACCTGGAGGCTCACGGCATTGAGGTGGTGGAAACCGACCTTGGCGAGCGCATCATCCAGTTGAAGGGACAGAAGCCAAGTCATATCGTGATGCCAGCCATCCACCTGAACCACGACGACGTGGGAGAGCTGTTCGAAGAGAAACTGGGTAGCGAGAAGGGTAATCACGACCCCACCTATCTGACCTACGTGGCTCGTCTGAGTTTGAGAAACGAGTTCCTGACGGCCGATGCAGGTATGACGGGCGGTAACTTTGGTATTGCCGAGACGGGTGACATCGTGGTATGCACCAACGAAGGTAATGCCGACATGAGTACCTCATGCCCCAAACTGCATATCGCGGCCATCGGCTTAGAGAAGATCATCCCCAACTACGATTGTCTGGCCGTGTTCCAGCGTATGCTCTGCCGTGCAGGTACCGGTCAGCCAACGACAACCTATACGAGTCACTTCCGCAAGGCCCGTCCAACGGCTCATCCCATGCACATCGTACTGGTAGATAACGGTCGTAGCGAGTGGATTGGCAATCCTGAGCATTGGGAGGCGCTGAAGTGCATCCGTTGCGGTTCGTGTATGAACACCTGTCCCGTCTATCGTCGTAGCGGTGGTTACTCGTACAGCTACTTCATTCCTGGTCCTATCGGCATCAACCTCGGTATGCTGCGCGATACACAGCAGCACTCTGGTAACGTGAGTGCCTGCACCCTGTGTCTGAGTTGTCAGACGGTCTGCCCCGTGAAGGTCAATCTGGGTGACCAAATCTATCAGTGGCGCCAACAGCTTGACGACTTCGGCACGGCCAATCCTCAGAAGAAACTGATGTGTAAGGGTATGAGTGCCATCTATGGCAACAGCGGTATATACAATCTTGGCACGGCCTTGGCACACTGGGCCAATATCATCCCCTCGCCCATCATCAATTGCGGTCTGAACCCATGGGCTGAAGGCCACAAGATGATGGAGTTCCCGAAGAAACCGTTCCACAAATTGATTAAGGAGATTGAGAAATGAGTAACAAGGAAGATATATTAAAAAGGTATAGGGCAAACGTCAGAGAGAAATATGATATGCCCGACCTCAGTGACATTAAGGCCATCACCTACCCCGACAAGTTGGTACAGTTTATCAAGATGACGGAGAGCGTAGGCGGTCATGTGATAGAGGTGAAGGAAGGTCAGGACATCAACGAACTGGTGAAGGAGATGTACCCCGACGCCAAGGAGATAGCATCAAACCTGCCCGAGGTAACGATTGCTACGAGGAACCCCGACAACGTAGGACGTGCTCGTGACCTGAACGGCACAGATGTGGGCATTATCCGCGGCAAGTTTGGCGTGGCTGAGAATGCCTGCGTGTGGATTCCCCAGACCATGAAGGAGAAAGCTGTCTGCTTTATCTCTGAGAACCTGGTGATCCTATTGCCGAAGAGTCAGATTGTGAACAACATGCACGAGGCTTACAAGCGCATTGAGTTTGACAAGGAGTACGACGGCTATGGAACCTTCATCAGCGGTCCCTCGAAAACGGCGGACATTGCCCAGGTATTAGTGATGGGAGCGCAGGCTGCACGTAGTGCAACCGTCCTCTTACTACCAGAGTAGATAGGTCCATAAAAGTAAAACAACTTGTTTTACTATCGAAGGAGGCATACTTTACAGTTGTTTAGACGTCATCTTTGAAGGTAAAACAAGTTGTTTTACTTTTATAGGGATATGGTCTATGCTGACAAGCCCTTATTCAGAGCGCCCACTCGTAAGTATCATAACACACAGCACGACCGCCGAAACCCTCTTTTTGGAAGATCAGCGAATCGTTGAGATCGTCGTTGGTTACGAGGTTGGAGGTTCCAAAATCGAAATAACGGAGGCCGTCCTTTTCGCACTGCGCAATGAGTTGACTGAATAACAGATCGAGCGCACCCACCCGTTTACCCTCTTCGTTGGCAGAGATATACTGAGTCTTGGCGGTCTGGTGGTCTATATATAATAAGGTGCCGCCGAAGACACGACTGCCCTGACAGGCTACAAACAAACGGATATGCTGGGGGAAACGTGATTTCAACAAGGTTATTTCTTCCAGAGTATGGACTGGGCGAGCCCCATATCTGTCCATCAGATTATGCTCCAATAACGACCAGAACTCACGACAATCCTGCATCTCCATGATGGAAATGCCTGCTTTCTCGGCTTTCTTGATGCCACGCTTTCGCAGAACGGAGAAAGGCAGACGGTTATCCAGCTCCACCACCGATGCCACATCGCGAGAGACCAACGAAGTATGGCAGACGTTGGACAAGGCAAACAGATCTTCTTCCGCAGGTAGACTGGCATATATCCAAGGTATATGCTTATATACCACACGACTGATGCCCTGTTGGCGCAGATAATTGTTGATAGCGATAAAGATATCGCGAACAACTGCCGTCTTGCATTTATCTGTCATCAGCAAACCTCCGTATGTCAGTCCCTGATGAGAATATAAAGTATCCCCCGTCAGATTTGCTGGCAAAAGTGCATATAAGGACGACTTATAATAGACCATCAGCGAGTGGTCAGAGAAGCGGTCAGCATGATAGTCCATGTAGTTGCGGAAGAACAGAAACGTACCATTCTTTGACTGAGCCACAAAAGCATCCCATGAGGCTTTGTCGGCCTCTGTGTATCGTATGATTTCAAACATCTACTGTGGTAGCAAATTATACACTATACTCTATTCACTTTCACCTTCTCTAAGAACTCATCGTATTCATAGATGTATTCGTCCTCGTCGAAGAGTTCTGAGGCTAACACCAAACAGACAGCACCAGAAGAAAAATCCTCCAACGTTCGCCAAACCCCAGTGCCGATATAAAGTCCCTGATAGGGATGGTTCAAGTGGTAGATATCCTTGTTGCCATGCCCGTCATCTACCGTCACATCGAACGAGCCACTGACGGCAATGACAATTTCCTCGCAAGTGCGATGGGCATGCCCTCCGCGACGCTCACCCGAGGGCACATCGTATGTCCAATAGACACGGGCAATGTCGAACGGGATGTTCTTCATCTGCTCTGCCACCGTCAGGTTACCCCGAGGGTCAACAATCTTCGGAAGATCTATGATTCTAACATTCATAAGCCACGAATATAAGGTTTAAAATAATCAATTATCCTATCCACATAATAGCGCTTGGCGGAATAAGCCAGCATAATACTGACAGAGAAAGCTATTGTAAAGCTGACGACGCCCACAGGCTGGAAGCCCATGCTGAAGGCAACGGAGCGTGCGGAAGGGACAATAAACATGTGAATCAGATAGAACTCAAAGCTGATGCCGCCCAGAAACAGCAAAGGCTTCGAATGCATCACCCGCGTAATCATTCCATTTAACTGATCGCTCCAATAGAAAACGGCTAACTGGACAGCAACAAACAGCCAGAATAGGCTGGCACAGCGCAAAGCGAGGTCCACATGATAGTAGGCTGCAAAGGAAAGCACAGGCAGCAACAGTACCCCCAATTCAATCACCGTTAACAGCCCTTGATGACATCTGTTGAGTCCACGGGCAATCCTCATGCCCGATTCAGAGCTAACAAAGCGGAAAAGCGCGATACCACCCACGAAATCGAACAGACGCATGATGGGTGATGTATAGACGAAGGGGTACACCATGTTGTCTGGAGCATTGACAGCAATGACCACATAGAGAGCCAGTACTGTCACCATCCAGCCAATCATGCTGCGCATCGTCAGCCGATTCAAGACCACATAGAATCCCTGAAATATCAGATAGAAGAAAAAGAAACCACACAACGCCCACGAAGAGCCGTTGGGGATGTAATGGAAAGCATCGTCGGGAATCCAACTTTGCAACAAGAACACAGGCAGCAACAGCCTGTACCACTCGTAGAAACTACCATAATAGGCCTCGTAAAGAATCGCCAAAAGGAATGTTGCGATGTGCAGCGGATAAATTTTCACCCACTGCTTATAAAAGAACTTCCAGGTTCGGAACTGTGCCTGCTCTATCTTCTTTCCATAAGCGAATGACAGGAGAAACCCACTCAGTATAAAGAATCCTGACACACCATATTCATCAATGCCATAAGATGGAACATGCTGTCCAAACAAATGGCCGACAAATATGCTGAAACAAAAGAGGAAACGCATTGCCTGCAGGTTCTTAACCATCAGCCCTATTCTTACCTCAACTTAGCGTATGGGTCGGTGCCGAGGACGGTCTTGGCCAGGCGCTTGGCCTTGTCGCGAAGGGCTGTAGTGTCGTCGCCCACCTCACCGTAGCAGAGTACGACACCCATGCGACGGCCCTTATGAGCCTCGGGCTTGCCGAAGATACGGATGCGGGTACGATCTTCCTTCAAAGCCTCATCGAAGTTGTAGTCGAGCAATGAGCGGTCAACGGGTGTCTTAGCCTCTGTAGGTGACAGGATGACAGCCGAAGCACCTGCATGCTCCAGATGGATGGCAGGTATGGGAAGACCCATCACAGCACGGAAGTGGAGTTCGAACTCAGAGAGATTAGTGGTATGACCAAGGGTTACCATACCCGTATCATGCGGACGCGGACTTAACTCGCTGAAGATCACCTCACCTTGTTTGGTCAGGAAGAACTCCACACCCCAAATACCAGCACCCGTCAAGGCCTTTGTCACCTTGTCGGCCATCATTTGAGCCTGTTTCAGAGCCTCATCAGATATCTTATAGGGTTGCCATGACTCACGATAGTCACCACTCTTCTGCACATGACCGATAGGCGGACAGAAGATGGTAGGCCAACCATGCTGCTGAGTAACGGTGAGTAGAGTGAACTCGGAATCAAAGTCGATAAACTCCTCGATAATCACTTCCTTCACATCACCACGGCTACCCTCCATGGCCTCCTGGAATGCCTGTTCGAGTTCGTCGTCATTATGCACATAACTCTGACCATGACCTGAGGATGACATCAAGGGTTTTACCACACAAGGGAAGCCAATCTCATCGGCAGCGGCCTTGAATTCCTCGAAAGTCTTAGCATAGAAATATTTGGCGGTACGCAGACCCAGTTCCTTGGCAGCAAGGTCACGGATAGCGCGACGGTTCATCGTAAAGTTGACGGCACGAGCCGAAGGAACAACCTGAATGCCCTGTTCCTCAAACTTGAAGAGACGCTCCGTACGAATGGCCTCAATCTCAGGTACGATAATATCGGGCTTATGTTTATTCACCACAGCCTCGAGCGCATCACCGTCGAGCATGGAAAATACCTCACGCTCATCAGCCACCTGCATGGCAGGGGCATTATCGTAGCGATCGCAAGCGATTACATACTGGCCAGCACGCATGGCGGCAATCACAAACTCCTTACCCAGTTCTCCTGAACCTAAAAGCAAAATCTTCTTCATAATCTAATCTATCTGTTGGCATACATGTTATCGTAATACTTCTGGTAGTCACCGCTCGTCACGTTATCGAGCCACTCCTGATTGTCGAGGTACCAGCGAACGGTCTTCTCAATACCCTCCTCGAACTGGAGTGAGGGCTCCCAACCCAGTTCCTTTTGGAGTTTGGTAGAGTCGATGGCGTAGCGCAGGTCGTGACCTGCACGGTCGGTAACGAAGGTAATCAAATCCATATCCTCACCTTCTTTTCTGCCCAGCAGACGATCGACGGTCTTAATTACCACCTTGATAATGTCGATGTTCTTCCACTCGTTGAAACCACCAATGTTATAGGTATCGGCAATCTTACCCTCATGGAAAATCACATCGATGGCACGCGCATGATCCTCTACATAGAGCCAGTCGCGCACATTCTCACCCTTACCATAGACGGGCAACGGCTTGCGATGACGGATGTTATTGATGAACAACGGGATCAACTTCTCAGGGAACTGATAAGGACCGTAGTTGTTTGAGCAGTTGGTCACAACCACAGGCATGCCGTAAGTATCATGGTATGCACGAACAAAGTGGTCGCTCGATGCCTTGGCAGCACTATATGGTGAGTGAGGGTTATACTTTGTTGTCTCAAGGAAGAACTTGTCGCCATAAGCCAGATGGTGCTCTGAGCTGGAGGCGGTAGTCGTGAATGGAGGCTCGATACCCTCTGGGTGAGTGAGTTCGAGTGCACCATACACCTCGTCGGTCGAGATATGATAGAAACGTTTGCCCTCATACTTCTCTGGCAGACTCTCCCAATAGAGTTTTGCAGCCTGAAGCAGTGAGAGCGTACCCATCACGTTAGTCTTGGCAAAGGTAAAAGGATCCTTAATAGAGCGATCCACATGACTCTCTGCAGCTAAGTGGATAATACCATCCACCTTCTTGTCCTGCATCAGTTTGTAGAAGGCATCGAAGTCACAGATATCCATCTTCACAAACTCATAGTTTGGTTTGTTCTCGATATCCTTCAAATTAGCGAGGTTACCCGCATACGTCAGTTTGTCGAGGTTAATAATGTGATACTCGGGATACTTGTTCACAAACAGGCGCACCACATGACTTCCAATAAAGCCTGCGCCTCCGGTAATAACAATCGTACGTTTCATCTTTTATAATCTTGTTTTATTATCTCCTAATGTGATCACTTCCAAATCTTTGAATTCCTTTCCGTCGATGGTAAGGCGGATAAGGGTGCGGTCTTTATGCCATCCTTGTATACCAGCAGCTCCCGGATTGATGTGGAGAAGGTTCAATGTCTTATCGTACTTCACCTTGAGAATGTGCGAATGACCAGCCACGAACAACTGGGGAGGATTGGCAAAGAGCGTTGAGCGCACACTGGCGTCGTAGTTGCCAGGATAACCACCTATATGTTTGATGAGGACATCCACATCCTCACACTTGAACCGGTTCAACTCGCGATACATCAATCTCAGATCACCTCCATCGCAGTTGCCATAGACGGCTCGGAACGGTCTGAAAGCAGCCAACTTGTCAGCCACCTCTGTACTGCCGATATCACCAGCATGCCATATTTCGTCGCAAGATTCGAAATAGTGCAAGTACTTATCGTCCCAGTACGAGTGGGTGTCACTGAGGATGCCTATTCTCTTCATATTCTGAACTTCTTGCGGATGAACTCAGCGATAATCTTCTCTGTTTCCATAAGACCGAGGATCGACGAGTCGATACAGAGGTCATAGCTCGCGGCATGGCCCCACTTCTTACCTGTATAATAATTGTAATATTCCGCCCGCTGATTCTCACGCTTCTCAATAAAAGCCTTGGCGGCATCCTCATTAAGATGCTGTTTGTTCATAATCTGCTGCACCCGATAGTCAAGCGAAGCAGTGATGAAAATATTCACCACATTGGGGAAATCTCTCAGCACATAGTCAGCACAGCGACCTACAAACACACAGGAGCCCTCCTTGGCAGCTTTAATAATAGCATCACTCTGGAACTGGAACAGACTCTCTTGCGAGATATTCGACTTATAGATACTGCCTCCACTGTAATGAGAGGTCTGCAAATTGAACAGTCCTTTGAGAAAACCCTTCTTCTCATCGTTCTGTTCAAAAACCTTCTCCGAGAAACCACTTTCCTTCGCAGCAAGGTTCAGTAACTCGCGATCGTAATAGTTGGCGCCAAAGTCGAGGGCCAACATCCTACCAATATCGTGACCACCCGAGCCAAGTTGACGCCCTACGTTAATGATAATATGATCCTTATCCATAAGTCTTTATTTTTTTCATATACCATATTAAGATAGGTATGGTCATTGCAAACGAACCGAAATCACTGGAAGGCATGGCATACCACACACCCTCGAGATCCCAGAACAACGGGAAGATATACGCCATCGGCAACAACAGGAAGAGCTGGCGAGAGAGCGACAAGAAGATCGATACTTTCACTTTCCCAATGCTTTGGAAGAAATGAGTGATAGCCGCCTGCGAACCTACCACGAAGAACACGAGCATATCGAGTTTAATACCCCTTGCAGAGAGGTCGAGCAAAGTTGGATCTGTCGTAAAGATACGAGCTATCTGTCGCGGGAATAGCATCGAGAGCGTCCAGCCAACAAGTAGGAAAGCCGTCGCACAGGCAATCGTCAACCACAGGCAGCGGAACATACGGTCGTATTTCTCTGCACCATAATTATAGCCCACAATCGGCTGCATACCCTGGTTGACACCCATGACAAACATAAAGAACACCATGACCACCGAATTGGCTATCGAATAAGCTCCCACAGCCATATCCCCGCCATAACGCACAAACTGATTATTCATGAAAATCACAATAATACAACTCGTAGCGTTCATCAGGAATGGCGACACACCAATAGCGATGATATTCCTAACAAGATCCTTCTTCAGTTTATAGATGCCCCGCTTCAGATGTAACAATTCCTTAGGATTAGAAAATAAATGCATCTGCCAACAGAGTGCCAATGATTGCGAGGTGACAGTAGCCAGTGCTGCACCTCGGATGCCCCAGCGGAACCACCACACGAAAGCAATGACCAATATAATATTCATTCCCACTGTAAACAATGTAGCATACATGGCATGACGGGGTTTGCCAGCTGCACGCAGCACGGCATTCATGCCAAAGTACATGTGCGTCACCATGTTACCTAACAGAATCACCGTCATGAACTCACGGGCGTAAGGCAACGTTACTTCTGAAGCACCAAAGAAAAAGAGGATCGGATCAAGAAACACCAGACAGACCAACATGAATAAGAATCCAATAATCAGGTTCAGTGTCACCGTATTTCCTAACAGATTCTCTGCCGTACGATAGTCCTTTTGACCTAATTTCACGCTGATACACGTCGAGGAGCCCACGCCTACCGCAGCACCGAAGGCTGCACTCAGGTTCATGAAAGGAAACGTGATGCCAAGACCAGCTATGGCCTCAGGCCCCACTATCTGTCCTATCATAGCACGGTCAATGATATTATAGAAACTCGAAGCCGTCATAGCCACAATAGCGGGTAGAGCATACTGCCAAAGCAGTTGACCCACAGGCTTTTGTCCCAATTCCAGAGCAGCTTGCTTGTTGTCCATGCGTATCCTTTTCGTTTTTGACGATGCAAAGGTACGAAGAAAATCCGAGACCAACAAAAAACAAAGGCACAAATTTGGTGGTCTCGGAATTTTGGAGTACCTTTGCATTATGAATCTGAACAAAAGAGAATGGAGTCATCTTCTGCGGCTAGGATGTATCTTGTTTGTGATGGCAAGCTTCTTGTCCGCAACAGCAGGCACAGGGAAACGGAAATACCCTGGCGGCAAGTACTTCATCTACCGCTATACACTGAAGGACAAACAAGGAACGCCCTACTCCATCGAGCATCCAGGCAGATGGCTGACGCACAAGTCCATAGAACGGAGAAAGCGTCAGGGACTGGCTATTGATTCTACCGACCTGCCCGTCAGTAGTAAGTATTTGAAACAGATAGAAAAGGTTTCGGCAGAAACGGTTAAGCATAACCAAAAGCGATCGTCAGAATGGACCATTATAGGTACCAGCCGATGGAACAATACGGTATTGGTGCGTTCCAACGATACCACCATCTTCAACAGCATTGCCTCCTTACCCTTTGTCATCAAGGCTGAACGCGTATGGGAGTCGCCTGACTCCATTTCCAAGATGGTGAAACAAATCTATCATGATAAATTCAACGCTTGGGACAGCATCAAAGGTACCCTTTACGGCAACGGCAAAGATCAGATAGAGATGGTGAGCGGCCAACAACTGCATCGCATCGGCATGAAGGGCAAGGGCATCACCATCGCTGTACTCGACGGGGGATTTCAGAATGCTGACAAGATTCCCGCCATCCAGCATGTGAACATCATTGGTACCAAGGATTTCGTCTATCCCAACAGCCCGTTTTTCTATCAGGAGACAGATCATGGCACAAAGGTGCTCTCGGCTATGGGAGCCAATGAACCAGAGGTACTGGTGGGTACCGCCCCCGAGGCCCGCTACTGGCTGTTGCGCTGTGAGGATCAACAGACAGAGCAACCAGTAGAGGAAGACTACTGGGCGATGGCGGCAGAGTTTGCCGACTCTGTTGGTGTGGATATCATCAACTCAAGCCTCGGCTATAATGATTATGATGGAGACTCTGCCTATTACCATCAGCACGACCTTGACGGCCAGACGGCACTTATCTCACGAACAGCCTCAATGCTGGCAAAGAAAGGCATCATCCTCGTCAACTCGGCAGGTAACAGCGGTATGGGACCTTGGAAGAAAATTGCATTCCCCGCTGATGCTTACGACATCTTAACCGTGGGAGCCCTGAATACTGAGAAGAAAAACGCCCCCTTCAGTGGAGTGGGACCAACACAAGACGGGCGTGTAAAACCCGACATCATGGCCCTCGGGAGTCCAGCATCCCTCATATCAGGTCGAGGCACAGTGATCAGAGATATGGGCACCTCGTTTTCTACGCCCATTATCGCCGGACTTATGGCCTGTCTCTGGCAGGCACTCCCCAACAAGACAGCCCTGGAGATGATCGAACTGGTACGACATACAAGCAACAGCTATCAGAAGCCTGACAATATCTATGGTTACGGCATACCCAACTTCTGGCGAGCTTATATGATAGGGAGAATTGAACCATGATGAGCGAGAAGAGGTTGACATTATTCGAACTCAACAATCTGGTGCGCGAAGTGATTGAGT
>Ga0310696_10007916_pt1 | contig 12436 bp, 14 predicted proteins | sample AusTroGonzalo_MG_4_FD_203885 | JGI IMG/M metagenome (GOLD analysis project Ga0310696, IMG submission 203885) | Bovine rumen microbial communities from tropical cattle in Woodstock, Queensland, Australia - Gonzalo_02 (v2) (version 2) | ecosystem: Host-associated > Mammals > Digestive system >... | reverse complement strand
ACATCGCAAACCGATAGAGGCATGGAAGACGTACGACAGCGCCATAACGGAATACGTAAGGAGCATCCCGCCCGACACCACAGACATAAGGGCACGCATGCTTACAGCCACAAGGCTTCTTCCGGATCATGGCCACGACAGCCAGTCTGCGGGCGCGTCACCTCTGCTGCCGGCACTTCCTCCGCTGAATGAAAACACAGTTGTAGACCTTAGATAGGTTCGAAAATATAAGATTCATATAAGGCTGAATTGTCGGCCTGTCGAAAGACGAAACCCCGTGCCGAGCGGAGGCAGTGCCACAAGGAGAACCCCCGGTACGCATGGGCCCTTGCTAAAGGTTTGACCCTTTGGAGCCTTACGGTTTTACAAGGGTACAAAGGAATTGTGCGGATTAAATCTTCGGTCGATTCACCTTTGGAACCTTATGGTTTTACAAGGGTACAAAGGGACTCTTAACCTTCTGCTCCATCTTGTAAACCTTTGGAGCCTTACGGTTTTACAAAGCTGCATGGACCAATCTAATAAACGTAAATTATAGCCACAGGCTAAACATATAGGGCTGAATTGTCGGCCTGTCGAAAGACAAAATCCCGTGCCGAGCGGAGGCAGTGCCGCAAGGAGAACCTTCGGTACGCACGGGCCCTTGCCAAAGGTTTGACCTTTTGGAACCTTATGGTTTTACAAGGGTACAAAGGGTATTGCGGTATTGTTTGTTTACGCATCGCCTTTGGAACCTTACGGTTTTACAAGGGTACAAAGGTAAGGGTGCTGAGCTAAATATTTTTCTTTCCCTTTGGAACCTTACGGTTTTTACGAAACTGCAAGGACCAATCCAATAAACGTAAACTATAGCCACAGGCTAAACATATAGGGCTGAATTGTCAGCCTGTCGAGAGACGAAATCCCGTGCCGAGCGGAGGCAGTGCTGCAAGGAGAACCTCCGGTACGCATGGGCCCTTGCCAAAGGTTTGACTCTTTGGAACCTTACGGTTTTACAAGGGTACAAAGGTGAATGTGATCTTCGCATCCCACCCATTAGCCTTTGGAACCTTACGGTTTTACAAGGGTGCAAAGGTGTGATAAAAAATTGCCCTCTGTGCCAACCTTTGGAACCTTATGGTTTTACAAGGGTGCAAAGGTGAGCTTAACCCATATATTCGAATTGAACCCCTTTGGAGCCTTACGATTTTACAATAGTACAAAAGTGCAAAACTGAAATCGCATTTTAGATAAAGCATTTGACTCCTTATGAAATTCACATCACATGTTCCTTTATATAAAAAGGAAGGGAGACAGGGTTATGTTATACAGATTGATAGACCTTTTCGGAAAAGACCTTCCGTTAAGCGAGGCGTCCACGTTTGAACGTCTGAATGCAGTGCTTCTGCTGTCAGTCATACTGCTGGCCGTCGCCATCATGCTTATATTGATATACGCAGTCTTGCCTCCGAACAAGAAAGGCCCCGGGCTGCCACCCATAGCTAAGTACATCCTGATAGAGTTCCTCTTGGTATCTATCTTGTCAGTGACGATGATACTCCAGCTTCCCGATAAGGACACGGGCAAAGAAGATGCCGCTAGTATTGAGTCATATACCGATGAATAAGGAGCGTTAAACCGATATGCAAAAAGAATCGTTCGATACAATGAATAAGATACTCAAAGGTGAGGAAAAATACGAACAGTCACTTATAAAATCCTGTATCAGATGGATCATATTGGTGGCTGTAATCATGGCAGTAGATGTGTTCTTTTGGATAAAGTCCGCCTTCAATGGCAGCTCGCCTACCATATGGATGATCGCCTTTATAGCCGGACTGATGTCGATATTCTACAATTACACCTCCATCCTGGAGCGTAAGCGAAGAGCATGGCACATCCGTAAAGATATATGGAAACTTGAGGAAAAGTACGCCACTGAACTGAAAGAAGATACGCAGGAACAGTCCTGAAAAGGAGGGAAAGATGGCAGACCAATCAGGCACAGAAAACATAAAATGCAAGGACTGTTCGTTGATAAAGCCTACAGGTAAGAATACTTTCGCCTGTGGTAACGAGTGCTCGCCCAATTACGGAAAGCCGGTCGACATATTTAAGGATGGCGACTGCAGCCCGCTGCTATGGCTCGCACGCAACAAGTGGATATAAACTTCGTGCTTAAAGAAAGGAAATATGATGAAAACAGATCTATATATCAAGGAACGCGTCCCTGAAGAGGAACAGGAAAAGCTCACGTTTGAGGACCACACATGGGCATGGTCCAAATACGCGTTCTATGACCCTGAAAAGCACATCTGCTTCAGGGTATTTGAAGAACCCGGATGGCTCCACATGGAAGACGGCAAAATATACGACTTCACTTTTGAAGACGAATGCGACACGGATACTTACTGTTACAAGGTATATCAGAGGTTAGGGGACAACCTGGTCATAATGGCCGAGGATTACGGGAATGGATTCATCACCATAGATGAAGGCTACCTTGGCGAGGGATGGCCTAAGATGACCATCGGAGAGTACCTCAGCGTAAGGGAAACCGAAGACCTGTCCCTTTGATATGGGAAATGATATAAGGAGGAAGAAAGATGCTTATTAACCCAAACGTAAAACACTATAAGGTAAGATACAAAAAAGACGAGGATATCGCCAAAATAATCCTGAAATTCCTTAAAAGCCCAGACCTGCATATAAAGGAAGCCGGGGTACTCAACGGTAGCGGGAATATGCGCCCGCCCCTTCCCGGATACATCTTTTCACCTGACCTTTATGCTGCAAGCTATAATGAGAACAACATCCCCACGTACGACGAGCTTAACAGAAAGCTTGCCGAGAACGAATACGGGTTCACGTGCATGGGAGCTACGGACAAGGCAGACAAGAACCGTATAGGGCTGATGGGCATGCCCCATATAAAGGATATGGAACTTCCCGCAGAGCTTAAGAATACGCTCATGCTGAATACCTTCACGCCCCAGGCAGAAACCTTTATTAACAGATTCATAGACTATCTTGAGGATGTATGATGCACAGAATTATGGAGGCCTACAGACAATGACGACAAGAGAAAAAACACAGGCAGAAAAACTCATCGGAATGATACCCATAAACCTTTACCGCCCCATGCTGAACGTCGACGGTGAGACCATCAGCCAGGATAACAATGTGAAGAAGACCTTTAATGCGGTCAGAAGAGCCCTTAAGGAGTTCAGCCCCAAGCATAAGACATACGCAAGGCACATCGTTGACCGTAACGGCTGCGGATACATAGAACTCAAGCAGGGGAACATGAAGCGCTTTGTCAGGAGCTTCACCCATATACAGACCTCCGGCGCCTGCTGGAGCGGCTTTGTATGGATGAAAATGCTCGCGGGGCAGAAGATGCACACCCAGAACATGCTCAAGCTCGACCGCCTCATGTCAACACTCCCTAACGTGGTCTTTGACACCAGCAGGATGAACGTGCTCTATTACCCTTATATAAAGCACAGCTTCATCTACATTGACGACATCACGTCCCGTGAAGATGAGCTTAACATGATGAAGGACTATATCAGGCTCAAAACGACAAGTTTCGGCAGCCTTCTTGCTGACGACGGGTGGTCCCTTGCGGATTTTGACCCGTTCAAATGGCAGGCGGACTATCTCAAGGAATTCTCATGGGTAGAGTCAGAGCCCGACAATAATAATTTTCTTACACTGTACAACGAAGGTGCCGGAGAAGAGCTGTTCGCGGTCCTTCACCTGAACGACATCATGAGGCATCCCAAGTACAGCATGAACAGCCGAGGACAGGTAGTCCTGAGGGATAAGCTCAGGCAGGATATCATAACACTTATCCCCGAGGACAAGGCGCTCCTCGATAAGCCCCTGTATGATTCAAGGGACATTCACCAGGCATACAAGGCGTATGTGCGCAACCATATGGACTGGTTCAGCAGGACCGGCGTGGCAGAGTACCTCCTTAAGAAAGAGCCCGCCTGACTCAGTTAAAACAACAGACATGGATCTGCAGGAATGCAGGTCCTTTTTGTTTGCGTGCATCCGATGTTTACATAAAATAGTGCAGAAACCAGAATGACAGCAGACAGGCATATTCCCCGTAAGAAAAATCAAGGCCCGCCCGCAGTATGCCCCGGAGTCCCTTCAGGCCGAAATACAGGCACACGCGGTGCGTCAGGCTACGGAAGTGAGGAATCCGATATGGACGAGAAAAGATACTCAATGGTATATGACGGAGGAGACTTTGTTGACAGCGTGCAGTATGACGACCTAGAAGCTGCAAAGGCCGGCGCGCTGGACACTCTCGAACTATGGACGACAGAGTTCATATCCGATAAGGGCTGCCCTGCCGACTTCAGTGCCTGGACTCCCAGGCAGATAGAGGAATGGGATTATATGATATCCAGCTGCTCAGTTGAGGTAAGGGACAGGGAAGAATATAATGAAGATGATTTCGGGTGCGTATGGGAGCCCTCTGCCGAAGACGAAAAGTCAGTCGGCTGGATGTATCATGAGGAGCTGCTAAAGGAATTTGGGACCCGCTCAGCCGGACAGGACGGGCAGGAGATAGACTGAAGGAGGACGTTATGGCAAAAAGAGAAAGTGCAGTAAAAAGCAGCGACATTACCGATATAACATTCGAGACCATGGCAGAGGTCAGGAAAGGCCAGGAATACAACTATTACTTCGGGGCCAACTGCAAGGGGAAGCCCATCCATATAAACTACTGGGTAAACTTTACGTCTGAGGATTCACATGAGTACAAGATCATGTTCTCGGATGACGGTAAAAACTACGCCGAGCCCAAGTGGGCGACACCTGCCACTTCTTACGCTATAATGCGCACGCTCTTAGGCAAGCTCTCGCTGCTCGATTCTATGAAGATCATAGACGATGCAGCCACCGTTGAGGAACTCTGCAAGGCTGAAACAGAGATAATAGATCATATGTCCTGTCTCTCTGCCGATAGCGCCGAGCCTGTATGGGGACGCTACAGTCAGAAGATGGACTACCTTGTTGCAAAGGAGTTCTCGCCCAGGAGCATAAGCATCCCCAGGTATGAGGACATGAGCGAGCGGGGCATTAAAACCATAAAGGATATGCACATGCCCGCCTTCTGGATGGCTGATTCCGACGACAGGCTAAACATCATGAAGAAAGGCGTATTCTGTGAGTCTACGGATGCCAACTATATCTGCCCCATACTGCAGGTCGACAAGAGCCTCGATGTCCGCAGCAGCTTCATGTTCAAGGGCAGGTGGTGGACCACCATCCAGCCCGGCATCGCAATCTGTGAAGACGGCATAGGATATGACAAGGCAGAAAACAGCGGCCTTACCCCTTATAGCCTCCTTGAAGACTGGGCAAAGCAGAACATGCCCGAGATACCCGTGGTACGCTTGTTGGGCGAAGCTCCCATCCAGTCGAATATCTCGCCTGAGGTGACCGAAGTTGCCGCCCTTACTACAGAGGAGGCGATAGATGCCGAGGCTAATGTTTCCGGCATACTCACCCTGCCGGATAAGAACTTCTGGACAAGGGACGAGGAGCCCCACAGGCCCGCCCAGGCATACTGCATGTGCAAGTCCCACTTCAGCAGCTTAGGCATGCGGTGCACCCAGTGCGACATGGACATGGAGGCAGGCGTCCGCCCCGCATTAAGGGTAGCGAATATGAACGAGCTCGGGCTCTTCCCCGGCGATAAGATAAAATACCAGGGCTACACATGGACTGCCATATCCAGCAAGCAGCTGCTCTGTGACAGCATAGTGGCACAGTCCAAGTACCTTGATGTGAGATTCGATGAAAACAAAAGGGAGTTCGTAAAGAGCGATGGGACCACGGTCCCCGAGTCCAGCCTCACCTACAGGTTCTCTGATCTTGCGGCCGCCATAGACGACTTTGTAAAAGACGCCCAGATACCTATCGTTCCTGCGGCTCCGCCCGAGATGGAGCATATGCCCGTCTATGATGACGATGCGGAGATAGGATAAGATGGCTTGCAGCATAAGGAGGTTTATATGGAGATAAATGCGAAGAAGACCGCCCCGGTATATAAGGTAGTAGAACGTTTCGTAGACTGGAACGGCAGACAGATAACGTCACAGCCGATGGCGGTGTTTGAATCAAAAGAACAGGCAGGAGATTTCCTTATGGCTAAAGGATATTCCCCCGACCATGACGGAGCTTATGTGATACCTCGGCCTGGGCTGTCCCTGGACAGCTATCAGACACCTTTCGCTACGATAGAAGAATGCAGCTCACGCGAAGCTGACCTCATATTGGAAGCCAATAAGATAGCATTGGAAAGGTCAAAGGTTGTACGCTCATATGAATCACCTGCTCCATATGAAACAGGCGGCATTGAGGCAAGGCAGCCCGACGAGCCCCTGATTATAAAAGTAAAAGAAGTGACCTTGCCTTCAATGGAAGAAGCAAAGCTTGCCAGAGACAATGTCCCCGGAATACTTGAAAAGACAGATGCCATATTCTGGCTCAGAGACCGCGGGGGTAAGGCTGACCACGTTATGTGCGTCGACAGCTATGGCTTGATTTATTATAATGGCTACCCCATAGACAGCAGCTATTACATACGTCCCCTCATCAGGATGGAAACTCCCGACGGGGTATCGCTTAACGCAGGAGAAAAGCTCTGCATCAAGAACAGGGAATGGACCGTCATAGCACCTGATATGGCACTCTGTGATGATATAGTCGCATGTGCCAAGTTCAGGGACGTGACCCCAGACTATACAGGTGTTCTTGCCGGTACGGATACGGAACCAACCTATATAGCAAAAGATGGCTCCGCCGTTCCCGAATACATGCTTTCTGAATTCGAGGGTTCGGACGCAAACGTCGCGGTAGACCAGTTTGCAATAGACGAAGGCCTGATACAGTCCTTCCCTTACATAGAGCCCGAATATACGCCCGAGATGTAACAGATGTAAATTTATGCACCCAAAGGAGAAAGGAGGCAGATATGGGCGATTACGTGATGTACAGCACCCCTTATGAAGTATGGGAACACTGCACTGACGACAAGATGGCCGAAGCCGTCAAATCGGTCATGAACATCATCGGCCAGGGCGCCGAGAGACTGGACAAGGAAAACGCTGACCATGACATCCTTGTGAATTCAGACCTGCCCGAGCTGATCTACTCCACGCTCGCCATGTTCGCAAAAGGCCAGCTTGACCAGGATGTAGGCCCTTCGCGCGATACCTTAGCTGACTACCTCGGCTATGAGCTGTACGGCCTTGCATACGGCCTTCCTCAGAACTATGATGCCGAACGCCACCTTGATGCCGTCAACAGCCTGATGCACATCATGCACACGAAGTATCCGGAGATCAAGACTCTCGCCATAAAGGAATACTCCCAGATGATGTGGAGCTTCTATGATGACGCTTCCTACTCGGCTACCATTGATATAGCTTACAGCGGCGACATCATCCTTAACGGGCATGACGTGATACCCGAGGAATGGGCAAAGGCCATCGCCGATACCGCAGCAGTCTACGGATGCGCTGTAGAAACCCGCATGAGCTGGTTCTGCAGCCACCTGACCCTTGGTGAAAATTACGACTACAGCCTCAGCGAGCCCGTAATGATAGAGATATTTGCCGATGACCGTAACGCACTTGAGATGTGCGTTGACTCGATAACCAGGCTGCAGCTCTTATATGACAAGGAAACAGGCCTGTTCACCGCAGAGAACGTACCCGGAACAGGATGCACCGAACCCGTACTTGAAGAAGAAATCCGTTAATAAAGGAGACAGACATATGAAGAAAATCACAGACATGCTTAAGGAGATGTCCCCAACCCTTGACTTAGTCACATTGAATGACCATGCATACATAGTTGACAACGCGCTCAGGGGCAACAGGGACAAGGCTTACGGTATCGTCAGGATACTGAACAAGGACACTGTTCTCGGCATGAACAGTAAAAAGCCTTTAGATATAAACCTCCTTCCCAGCCATTATGTGAGCCAGGCAAAACTGAACGCCAGTGAATACATTACAAAGGAGCTGAGTATAAGCCCTGTTCTTATGAACGACATAGACCGTCGTTACAGCCCGGCAGAATGGGGTTCTGCGTTCCAGGATGAGATAGAGAATATCGACATGATGATAAGTAAATCCCACGTAAAAGACGAGGGCCGAAGGGACATGCTTGAATGGGTAAAATTATTTTATCCTAATAAAGATATAGATGATTTTGACAGAGACCCAAGTTTACTTGAATCTTTCATGAAAACTGAGATGTCAAAATATGAACAGGCTACAGACAAGGTTTCCGACCTCTGCCTCTTCATTAAAGGAGGAAAAGCCGAACCGCTGACCGAAGAGGAGTTTTATAACAGGGACATCACGGGACAAGTGCCTACATTTACGTTCATCGGCATAGTATGGGACGCCCCGGAAGGTTCGAACCTTCCTTCTGAGGTAACGATGCCATGCAGCCACCTTTGGAGAGAAGAAAAGGCTAAAGAACGACTTGAAGACTACGCTAAATGTAAGATAAAGCATTATGATGATTTCATAAGGGAAGATAATGACCCCGTCTTATGACCAAGATAAAGGCAGTATCAGCATTATGACCATAACATCTTTAACAGATACAAGCTCCTGGCTCCTGCCGGGAGTATTTTTCTTCTTTTAATAAATAATCCCATAAATATCTATACCGCACTATAGCCCATTCCCGCCCCTTACTGTGCCGCACCTTTCGGGGAACCACGCATAGCGGCTCCAAATGCCATATTATTGGTGAAACAGAAAGACGAGTACGGACACGGCGTGATTCCGCCGTCAGCCGTTATTCAAATTCCATAAAGGGAGGAAATGGCATGCAGACTGACGAACAGGCAGAGAAATGGTACAGGCACGCGTTCACCTGTTATGTAAAAGACTGGAAGAAGCAGGATGAAAGCACCATCCGCATTGAGAATGGCATATACAGCTACACAACGAAGCGTGGGGTAAGGCACAGTTTCAGGCGTTCAATCAAGCCTACGGGATTAAAGGTTCAGAGCGTGTATTTCGAGCAGATCGACTAAACCGGTTTTAGGTGATAAACGCGCTTACCGATAACCAACAGTCATAGGTTTCAATCCGTACGCTTTTTTGATCCCATTTTGGAAACGCCGTATAATCAGGCTTTAACAGGCGGCCGGACAGATCCATGGCCCGGGCGGAGGAATCCGTAAAAGCCCGTTAGACCGCATGGAACGGCCATTCCCGCCACATTAGGCCACCATATGCTAAGCGTACAGACTGAACACGGAAGGATGAAGATGGATAATAAAAAATGGACAAGGACTGAATTCAAAAAAGAAAAGTTCACAGAGCTTATCAGGCGCGAGCAGGAAACAGGTTCAATCAGGGAGCTGTCCGTCCGCACCGGGATAAGCCCTGTCACATTATACAGGCACCTCCACGTGGAAGAGAGCCGCCAGCCGTACTTCTCCAGCGTGATGAAACTGGCCCTCAACTCGTTAGCAGGAATATCCCTTGAAGAGTATATGGATGCCGCAGGCTATGCCTATGTAGAAGACGGGCCCCGCTCTGAAAAGGAATGTACCGTATTCGACCATAAGGGCAACGCCTACGTATCCCATCGTGCCATGTGCAGGCATTACTGCGTACATCCTGCCACATACTTCAGGCGCATAAAGATGGGCTGGACAGTTGAACAGGCGCTCACTTACGAAGCGCATTCAAGACATAATGCCGTGTATGATCATGAAGGCACACGGTACAATAGCCTCACCGACATGAGCAGGGCATACGGCCTGCCAAAGCAGAAGCTCTCCAAAAGGCTGAAGGCCGGCTGGCCCCTTAAGGATGCGCTGACCAGGCCCAGCAACACGACCCTCAGGGATTTCAAGCCTTCGATAACGGATCATGAGGGGAATGCGTTCAAGTCATACAAGGATATGTGCAGTTATTGGAACGTGAGCCATGCAACATTCTACAGAAGGATCTGTGCAGGCCGTTCCATCGAAAAGGCCCTTGCCCCGACCGGAAGGATGGGAGGGAACGCCGTCCGTGACCATAAGGGGAAGGAGTATAGGACCCAGACCGAGATGTGCAAGGCTTACGGGATATCGAAACAGACATACAGCAGGCGCGTCATAGCAGGCTATACCGTCGAAGAAGCTCTTACCATCCCGTTAGACAGGAAACGCAGCATAGATCAGACGCTCAGGAAGATGCACAAGCCTTCATCCTCTGCATCCGGCGAGTTAATCAAGACCGGTAAGCTCGTCCAGGATCATAAAGGAAACGAATATGCAAGCATAAAGGATCTCGCACAGGCATACGACATTGCCCCTAACCATATATATGCGGCAATATACAGGGGCAAGACCCCGGCAAAGGCAGTCTCAGATGAGCTTGAAGCAAGAAAGAAGATGACGGCTCCCGATGGGAAGGTGTACGGCAGCATGTCCGAGATGGCAGCTGCATATGGTGTATCGCCTGCAAACCTCAGGGCAAGGCTCAAGGCAGGATACACGGTAAAAGAGGCACTCCTGCTGCCCCTGAACCCTACCAAAAGGGAAAAGGCTAAGATGAGGAGCCGCCAGATAAATAATGAAAAATAATGAAAACATATAAATGTACCCACAGATGTACCCCTCTGTACCTCAAGATTTCAGGTTCTGTACCCTTGAATGTCCCTGCCGGATGAGGTATAACGGACATGCAGGGCAGGAAAAAGCTTGAAAGGAGGTCAACCGATGAACAGCTCTTATGATTCCTTTAATCCACTGTTACGGTCATACATGGATGAAAAGGGGATGACCAGGCAGATGCTCGCCGATAAAAGTGGCATAAGTGTGGAAACCATCAAGAAATGGATGAAGGGCGAGAGGATCCCGAGCCTGAATTCCATAGAGCTGCTGTTCGGCAAGGACGAGGAGTGGAGGGTGACAGCTGTTAAGCTGCGCAACAGGATGTCTTCTGACAGCCCCGTTCCACAGCCGGATATCAGCCCATCATCTGATGGCGACAATAATACCAGGATACTCGACTTACTATTTAATCAGAAAGAGCTGAACCTCCTTAAATGGATGCTCCCGAGCAGGTATACAGCGGCATTCCTCATTGACCATTCAGTTCCGCTCCTGGAGGAGCTGATGGATTATGAGAGCCAACTTGCCGGGCTCGTAGGCATCGACATTAAAGAAATGATGAATCTTGCCATGTCGGCCGGAATGACAGGGGACAGCTACGGTGCTGACGGGATACTTTCCCTGATGCCTCCGAAGCTGTTCTGTTCCATGGTCGACAGGTTCCTGAAACTGACAGCCGATGAGTATGCATTCGGCGAGATGTATAATCTGATGGAAGAGGACAGGGACAGGCCTTCTTCAAGGCTTCATCCCGATGCAAGGATAGTGCATGCGGCAATACCCATACAGACGCCGCTTACCATAGCCCATGCCACTGCAACCCTCGATTCGCTGTACAGGCTGTGCCTGTTAGGCTCGGTATCGAAGGCGGAAGTCTGCAGATGGGAATCCTACCACAAAGGCAGCACTGCCGACTCAGTCCTGTTCAACAGCTGTCCTTCCCAGATAAGCCTCTGGGTGTTCAAGGGCGCCGCAGGCAAGCGTTTCCCCGCAAGTCACAGGAATACCATCAGAAGGCTCGTGATACAGCATATACAGTGCACAGGAAAACATCCCATGCCGTCTCCGGGCGGCCTAAGGGGAATACTGGACTCGCTCTTAGGCACGGCCAACCCGGTCGTGGAAGACTGGTGCACTCTGACGGAGACCCGCCCTGCAGGACAGACACTGATAAGGCTCTACGAGCAGTTGTCAAATACATAGGAAAGGACGGATATTAGATGAAACCCTTTAGAAGAAGCAAAAGAACAGGCTCATGGGGCGATCCCAAGGCATTCACCCTGAAAAAAGCATACCCGCCCGGATTGAAGGGATACAGTGAGCCCGAGACAGGCTCCAACCACCCGGGCAACCTTATACTGAGCAAGAACGTACGCCTCAATCTCTTGAAGCGCGAGACATTCATGTCTAACAATACGATAGTCATCGGAGGCACAGGCACGGGCAAGACGTTCCATTTTGCAACCCCGAACGTGCTGCAGGGAAGGACCAGCTATCTTGTCGTGGATTACGACGGGGCCATCATAGGCAACACTTACAGTTCGCTCCAGAAGAACGGATACGATATCAAGGTGCTCAACCTGAAAGACCTTAGCCATAGCTGCATGTACAACCCTTTCAGGTATATACACAATGAAGACGATGCCATAACAATGTCAACCTGCCTGCTGAAAACCAGTGAGGATTCCAGGCTCTTCTTCAATCAGGCGAAGCATAACCTGCTTTCATCCCTGATACTGTACATGAACGACAATATTTCCTTCTTATCACAGAATTTTTCAAAGCTGATAG